>Ga0351916_1318_pt1 | contig 9824 bp, 7 predicted proteins | sample TotcelHT113001N3_FD_206868 | JGI IMG/M metagenome (GOLD analysis project Ga0351916, IMG submission 206868) | Enriched cells from coal bed in the Powder River Basin, Montana, United States - Total cells T11 rep1 HSBNCT.T11.300.1.N3 ... | reverse complement strand
ACAATGCTGGCAGCGCCTCGCGCAACGCGGCTTCGTTCCCGCGCGGGTCGCCGCGGTAGTAGACGCAGAAGTTGGTGGGCTGGGTGGTTTCGCGGAACTCGTAGATGCCGTCGTCGCGGACGCTGACCGTGCAGGGGCGGAGTTCGTTGGGGAGCACTTTGTCGGACGCAGTCACCTGATCGGCGGGAATGATGCGATGCGAGCCGTCGGCGCGCTTCACCAGCTTCCGGCCGCTCAGGCAAATCCACACCGCCGTTTCCCAGACGTAGTGCTCCTTGGCCAACAGAGCCTCGTCCAGCGGCGGGCCGTCGACCTCCACGGCCCGCAGGAAATCCACCCGCGACGAGCGGCTGAAGGCGTACTCCAGGTAACGCCGCAAGGGCGCATCCATCTGCGGAATAAGACGCAGGTCGGGCAGCTTCCAGTACGTGTTGTGCTCGTCGTAACTGAAGGCCGGGCTGAACACGCTGTAGCCTTTGTCGCCGGCGTTGTTGGCGGCACAGGGGTACAACGCGATCGGCAGGTCGCTCCGCAGCAGGCAGAGGATGGCCTGCGGATCGAGGGCCACGTTCCACTCGATGTAGTTCGGCGCCGGCGGGGAACTGCCGCCCGCACACAGATGCAGACGGGCCAGTTTTTCCCGGAACAACTGCGGCTCGCGATTGTAAGCGACGGCAATCGCGCGGGCCGAACCGAACGAGACGATATGTACCGGCTCGGCCGATTCCCGCAACGTCTTCAGCATCAGCTCGATGCCCTGCTGTTGAAACGGCGGCGCGTCCAGCATCTTGTCGCCGGGCGACTTCATTCGGCCGAAAGGAATGGTGGCACATGGCACGTTCCGGCCAAAGGCAAAGTTGAGCTGCCAGACCGGAATGAACCCCGGCTCGCGCGGACCGCGCGCGTCGGGAAACAGCCCCGGCCCCGGGTCTTTGGCCACCGGCTGCCGAAACGGTTCCGTACAATCCAGGATCACCGCGCGCAGGTCAAGCTCCGGCAACGCATACGCCGTGAGGATGTCGAAGTTGTCGCCCACGTCCTGGTGCGGATGATACAGGTCGGTGACGTCGATCACCGGCACCGGTTTAGGCTGGTTCGCCGTTGGCTGGGCGGCTTGACCATCGAACGCGGCGTCGATATCGGCGGCCCGGGAAACATGACATCCGACGACCACCGCCACAACGGCGAAAAGCTGGAAGAATCTGTTCATGGTAAGCTACCTTTTGGCACACGAGGTTTAATGCCGTTCAACCGCTGTTCGGGCCGAATGGTTTCGGAACGTCTCCGGTTCGCACAGCAGGAGCTTGTCTCCCGCCTGGACCTCGAACCGCAGAATCGATTCCGGCGCTGCGATCGTCCGGTTACCCCGGCTTGACCGCACGACCACGGGAGGATTCCCATCCTTCGAAGCATCGGGCCTCGACCAAGGATGATAGATCGCCAACGGGCGCCCTGCAAGGCTCTCGATCTCGACCAGCTCGGGGATGCCTTCCGAAAAACAAGCCGACACGAGAAAACCGCCGCGTGCGGCGAAACGGAACAGGCCGCTCCAGGTGTCCGGGGTCGCCGGCAAGATGCGGATGGCCTCCTCGTGGCTTTGCAGCATCATCTCTTGTAGACCGAAGGCGCTCAGCCCGGCGCCGTCCACGTACGGACAGGCGGCCAGCCCGCCAGGCCAGACACTGGAATTGCTGCTGTCCCAACCGCCGTAGGGGAACCGGTGATACCGCTGGGCGTGTTCGCCGAGCAGCCGAGCCGCCTCGTCCGCCAGCCCCAGCCGCGCGGCCCAGACGGCGTCCAGCGACCAACTGTTGGTGATCCCGAAAATGCGGCGGTTGAAGGTGTGTATGCACACGTCGCGGTCGCACGATCCTATTCCGGACAGACCGAACGGATAGACTCGATACAGAGCGGGAATTTCGAAATTGCGGGGCTTGGGAATCGGTCCGAGGGCGCCCGCCGGAGCATAGGAGTCGGCGTCCTCCGTCACGTTTCCCTCAGCATCCCAGTGCTGGTGGGGAGGAAGCACCAGGTGGGCGAGGATCTCCGCACATCGCTCGCGCAGCTCCCGATCGGCCTCGTATTGCTTCGAGAGGGCGATGAATCGTGGAAAGATCGCTCGGATGCCGTCGAGCGTGTCGGTCGGATCGCGGACCAGCCACCAGGTCTCCAGCGCGTTGGCCGGGCCCAGATGATACAGGCCGTCGTCTTCCTTGCGCAGCAGTTGGGACAGGAACCGACAGACCTCGCGCACCACCGGATAAGCCTCGTCGCGAAGATACGCGTCGTCCGGAAAATAGTCGTAATACTCCAGGTAATGATGGGCGATCTCCAACCCGGCCGTGAAAAGCAATCCGACGTAGGCATTGAACTGCTCGAACTTGCCGTAGCGAATCGTTTCAGGATCGCGCGTCAGGAAATACCCGCCCCGTACCGGACCATCTGCCTTGAGGATGAAATCCTCGGCGTGCCCCCAAGGCAGAACGGTCTCCGGAATCCACAGCCCGTCGACGCCCCACATCGTTTCCGTCTGCCGACGGAGGTAGGGCTGCATCCGCGTGTAGTGGTCGGTCAGGCCCTTTGCCATGCCCCGGCGATTGGCCGCGTACAGGGGCATATAGGTGAACCGGATTTCCTGGACCCACTCCGACAGGCCCCAGGTCCGCTCGTCGCGGCGCATCAAGCCCGGTCCGCCATCCCATTTGCTCGGCACCGCCCCGCGATTGGTGCAGCCGAGCGTGTACAGGTGGACGTGATAGGCTCCGCACAGCCGTTGCACCATCGGATCGTCGCCGGTGACGTGCAGAGACGACTTGCCCCACCACTCGTTCCACCACGCATCGCGCCGCGACTCCGCTTCCTGCAACGGTCGAGCAAGAAGCGTGTCCAACGTCGCCCTGGCTTGCGGTGTCGGGTCGATGTGCGCCGCGACGGTGCAGGCGATGGCGATCAGGCGTGCCTCGGAGTCCTGGAAACTTACCCGCATCGACGCCGTCTTCTCCTCGCAAGATCGATCGACAACCGCCGCTGTCCGAGCGCCGATGACCACGGCCGTTCCGCGCCCTTGCAGGGGGTCCTTGTCTTCGGCAAAGTAGTCCTGCATGCCCGTGTTCGCCAGATGCGGCCGCGCCGGGCGCGTGTGAATCTCCACCGCGCCGATCCTTTCGTCTTCGCACCACACCCGCATGGACTCTCGCCACTCGTCCAAGGCGACCGTAGCCTGCGGAATCAATCGCTTCGGATCCTCCCACGCGATAAGCAACACGCTCTCGTGCGGATCGCCCCAGATCGACAACGTGAGCTTCTCGTCGGCTTCGCCCAACTCGACAACGATCCTTCCGTGAACCAGATCCAGCCGCTGTCGAAACCGCCGCGTTAGCAAGGCCGCCGCGCGGTCTCCCAAGTCGATGGTCACGGTGCCGGGGCTCACATTGTTGAAAAACCGGCTCCCCAACGGCGCGTCCGGCGGTTGTTGAAATCCCCAGGCGTCCGATTTCGTCAGATGCAGGACCAGTGATCCGCCCAGGCACCGGACCATCGCCGACAGATCCCCGCCCCCGACCGGCATCGCCTCCCAGGGTTCGCTCGGCGGCTTTTCATACGCCACGTCATGGGCGGACACGAGCCCTCGCGAGTCGAACGTCCAACGCATGGCAGAGGCGTCGTAGGGGACGGACTCTCCCGCAAAGGCTGCTGAGGACAGGAAGGCCAGCAGGCCAGTCAGGGTGAAGATGCGGATCATGGTATCGATTCCTTGGTTCTCGAAGGGTGTCGAAGCACGAAATCCGAATCAAATCCAAGACTCAGAATATCAAGAGGTTCAACACATGACCAGCCGATCCGCCGACGTGGGAGCAAGTACTCGCCTATGTGGTTTGAACATTCCAGTCTTGGATTTCGAATTCCTCTCGGATTTTGGTAAGGATTTGGAATATTGGGCTCGACAGCGAATTGAAAGAGACAGCGAATAGGTTTGCCGAACCATCCAAAGCGAGTCCTCCGTCACGGAATCCAAACCTGTTCATCAGATGACCTTTCCGGCTAGACCCGGAACTCTAGCCGTTAAACTGATAGGATTCTTTGAACGCCGTCCGCCCACTGAACCCGCGCAGGCCACCGCTGCTCTCAATTCGGCCACTCCTACACGATCACCACGCCGTCACCCCAGTCAGGATGTCCGAATCGGGAAGACATCGCAAGCTTGTTGCCCACCAGATCGGAAACCTCCAACCCGGCCAGCTTGGCGTAGGCCAGAAACGGTCGCACAATATCGGCAAGCACGCACCACTTGTGATGCCCCAGCGCCGCCTTCAGGGCATCATCGACATTGTCCAGAGCGAAAGCGACCGACGTGCGACAGCCACCGCACGGAGGCTGAGGCACATCCTTGGTGTTCCGCGTGACAACCCCCGAACCGATTTCGAATCTTGCGTCCTCTCGCATGTCCATCAGCGTTGCCCGCCTGCCTATCGGCCACTCCACCATCATGGCGACCCCACTGCCCGTATTGTGCAGATCCCGCAGCACGAACGGCGCACGGTAGTCCTGATGCAGCCCCTCCAGCTTGGTCGCGGAGGTGCAGTGGCTATGGATCGCGAAGTTGTTAACCGTGTCCGGAGTCGGATTGCCCATGAAGCCTGGCAAGTCGAAGAGCGACAGGGTCAGGAACTGGCAATGCGCGCATCCTCGATCCCCCTCGCAGGCGGCCACGAACCCTTCATCCAGCAGCCGCGACAGCGCCAGACAGCCCCACCCGCCGTTCAGGCACAAATCGCTTGCCCCTGCGACGGTCACGCCATCATACCCGCCCTCGCGGATTAACCGGCGGATGGTCATGTAGTGTCTGGCCGACTTGAGGATGGACTCGGTCGGAGGCTCGACGATCTTCTCGGCATTCTTCGTGTAGAAATCGAATACCGCGCGCATCTCATCCGATTCGCCGGTCTTCTCGAACTCGTGCTCATACCCTTCATGTGGCAACTTTTCCAGGATACTCATGCGTTTCGTTCGCCAGAGTGTCTTGTGCATCCTCAAAGCATACTTCAGCCAAGCCAGGTCCGGGGTAGCTCCGAGATATACTCCCGGCAGCTCGGCAGTATCTTTCATCCAACGGATGTTATGGGTGGCGAGATTGCTGTAGACGACCGTAGGAATCTTCCCGCGGTTTTTCAGTGCTGCGCTGACCCTCGCCTCCCAGTTGAGGTTCAGCGCCAGAATGATCTGGCCGTCGGGCGAAGTCTTCTCGACACGTTCGAGGTAATTGCTTCCATCGTCGTTCAGCGGCTCCGGCAGGATGTCCAGCCGGACGCCCAGTTCGTTGGCGGCATCCAACAGAAGCTTGTCGTACTGCGCCCGGATCTGCTCCAGCATTTCCGTATCGCCCGACGGCCAGGTCATGCCGGCGCCGGACGGTCTCAGCGCGAATCCCACGCTCACCAGCGGCCCCTCGCGTTTCGGCTCTTCCGCGAACAACGAGGATGTGAAATCAAGCACATCCAACTGCAGCACAGTGGCAGCCCCCGCGGCCCCCGCGGTTGCCAAAAAGCGCCGTCGGTCCAGATCCGTGGGACAATTCGAATGGTTGCACGTGCCTTGGTGGTGCTTAAACATCTCAATTCTCCTTGAAAGGGATACAGGGATACAGGGACACAAAATCTGGCTCTTCCGCGTCTGCGTGCAAAACCTCGGGAAACACGGCAGAGCCCGGCTTACGTTCGCGTGAAAACGGCATCCGCAACCATGTTCCGGCATCATCCCCGGCCGCGGTCCGCAGCAGCGTAGCCGCCAGAAAGCGAAGCGAAGCCACCAGCGACGCGTCGTCGGCCACGGTCCGCAGTTGCATCTGCACGGCCGCATCGTCGATGTAATCGGCTGCCAGCGCCAGCGAGCCGCCCACCACGTTGGCGTTGCGGCCGGTGCTGTCTTCGGGCAGTTGCCTGTCCCAATTCTTCACAGCCTCGGAATGCGTGCCGCGAGAGGCGACTGCGTCGCTACGGTTGATACTGACAAGAATTCTGAACGCCATCCGCCAAGATTGCAACCCACCTGGAACCTTACGGATCCGCTCTTGAACCTTGCTGGCCCGTTTCTTTGCCGCTTTCCGCTCGGGGAACGAGGCGTGCGGATGGCCCGATGGATCTTCCGGTACGGGATGAACCCCGTGCGGACGATTGCCGAATACAAGCCGGGATGGAAAACGCGCAACCCCGATCCGGTTCGGGTGGCGATCGACGGAGATCGCCGTCGCGACGGCAGGTCCGATTTTGCCCATGAAGAAACCACCTGGCAGGAGCGGGGATGTTGGCGTAAAATTTCACCGAGCAATCCTGGCGGACGTCGTTCAAGACCCCTATCATCAATGATCCTGCAGCATCTTTAAGGAATCAACTTTGGAACAACTTCACTTCAGCAACGCATTCTACATCAAGCTCGGTCGAGGAGGCATGTGGGAAGAGGACGCAATTGCGACTGGAAAACTGAGGATGGGATGGGCCGAATCCACGATCGAGGATATCAACGCTGCAAATTGGAAAGTGATCCACCGACAAGTTCGCAGGGAATTGAAAGGCAAGCCCGCTGGTACCGTGAGTGCAGATCTCAACGCATTGCGGCGGATTACTGAATCAAGCCCTGACGATATCTGGATCACGTTTCATCAGAATAAAATGTGGTGGACTCGGCTCGCCGCCGGAAAAGTTCGCCAGGACAAGACTTCAAAGTATCGAAAGACCAGCCAGCCGTGGAGCGACCGCTCTTTGACTGGTATCGCTCTCACGGTCAGCAATCTGCCGGGAATGCTTGCTCAGCTTCAAGGCTATCGTGCCACGGTCTGTCGCGTTCACCACGACGATCTCCTGCGGCGAACGCTGTTGGGAGAGCAGAGCCCCAGTGCCGCTGCAATTCGAAGCCATCGAGCAGTGTTGGCCAACCATCTGGCAAAGGCGATCCAGGAGTTACACTGGAAAGACTTTGAAACATTGGTTGATCTCGTGTTCCGCAACGCAGGATGGATCAGAGTCAGCGTACTTGGTCAGCATGCAAAGGGGTTGGATCTGGAACTGATCGAGCCCATTATGAAAGATCGCTACATTGTTCAGGTAAAGTCACGAGCAGGCCGTGCTGAGGTAATTTCCACTGCGAAGCAATTTTCGCCGCGTGAGTATCGACGTGTTTTCTTCGTCGTTCATTCGCCAGACAGTAGTCTCACGGAGGCCGCTAAGTTGCCAAAACACGTTGCACTTGTCACACCAGAACGCCTTGCAACAATGGCAGCAGACGCTGGTTTGACGGGCTGGATTGAAGATAAGGTTTCATGATGGTCAGACGAAATGAGAGGTTTGTCAATCTTGCTGGCCACTGGACTGACCAGCGGCAGGCTTCAATGTCACACCGGATCATCTCGGCCGGGGCGAGGCAGGTTGTGGGACTCCTTTAGAGGTCCGTAGATCTCCGGGCGATGCTTGGCAAGCCAATCAGCGAAAAGTCCAGGGACCGGAAACGGGGTCGGGTCTCATTTGTGTCGATTTGCCGCGTCGTGCGATGGTTCACCGGTCGGGACGGAGGCGTTTTGGGCGGCCAGGGGGACGTAACGTGGATTCCAATCCCAGACGCTTCGCCGTGGCCTGCTGCCAGACCGTTTCGCCGAAGGGAGTGCCAACCTGGGCGCTCCGCCGCAATGCCTTCCATTCCGCCTCCGTCTCGGCTTGAGTGACATACTCCAGCCAGTTCTGGCCGGGGCGGAGAGGCCAATCGGCAAGTGTCACGGCTGCGCTCCGGTTGACTCGGTGCCACAAGCTCGGCCAACGCCACGCCTCTGGTATGTTCGTTCGCGGCGTCAACGGTCACTCGGTTGGACCGCGAAGACAGGTCCCGTCGCAGGCCCAATTGAATCGCTGATGGCGACGAGAACCGGAGGATTTTCTCGCGGGGGCACATCCTGGATGATGGCATCGGGTACTGGCCTTGCGGCGGGCAGTGGTGTTAACATGATGGAGACCTGAGTCCGAACGTTCGCCTGTGCGGCTTCCCGGTGACCGAGTTGCAGCGCCGGCCGAAAGATCTGGGCTGGCAACGGCCAGCTCTTGCGCCCCGGCTTCCTTGAATCACAAGTTCCTCCTGATAGAATCACGAACGTGGACGAGAATCAGATTTCCTATTTTTCAGCGAATACCGTCCCGCCGGTGTCTGCATCGGGGTCCCCCATGGCGTCACGTGGCAACAACCGGCGACCGTGCGTCGAGCTTCTCGACCCGGCCGTGGTTCAGGTCCTTCGCCGCAAGACGCCGACCGAGCGGGTAGCCATGATTTTTGCGGCCAATCGCACGATGCGCCTGCGTTTGGAGGGTCACCTTCGCTCGCGGCACCCCGATTGGGACGACCAAGCCGTGATGCAAGAAATCGCTCGGAGGATGAGCCGTGGAGCAAGCTGATCTGTTGCGCCGGGTCATCGATCTCTTGGAGGATCAGGGCATCGTCTATCTGCTGGTGGGTTCCCTGGCGAGCGGTGTGTACGGCGAGCCACGGTTGACGGCGGATGTCGATGTCGTGGTCGAATTGAACCCGCCTCAGGCAGCAAAGCTGTGTGCCGCCTTTCCCGCCCCGGAGTACTACGTCAGCGAGACAGCCGCGCGCCAGGCCGTCGCCACGGGCGGCCAATTCAACGTGATCCATCCTGCTTCCGGGAATAAGATCGACTTCATCATTGCTCGAACGGATGCCTGGGGACGTAGCCAGATCGCCCGTCGGCGTCAAGAGCTGATCTTGCCGGGCCGCCCCGGCTACACTGCGGCGCCGGAGGACGTGATCCTCGGCAAGTTGTGGTATTACCGCGAAGGCGGTTCCGAGAAGCACCTCCGTGACGTTGCCGGCATGTTGCAGGTCAGCGGCGACGAAATCGATACCGCGTATGTGGACGCTTGGAGCCAAGAACTCGATCTCGCCGCAGAATGGCAGATGGTGCTCGACCGGCTGCACGGCCCCAAGTGATCTGTCGAGTATCCGGAGATTGGCAGGTTAGATGCCACCGGAGCGGCAGCCGCTGCAGCGACAAGGGTTTCTTGGCCATGTCGGTGGCGGATTTCCTGCAGTTGCTGGACTGGACGGCCCGGCAAACGGTGCCGGGCAAACGCGGTTCGACGCCGCCGGATGCACCGCCGGTCCTGGAGCGGTTGAAGCTTTCGCCTCCGGTGTGGTGCGCGCTTGGTCAGCAACTTGGGTCGTTTGTTTTCGATCATGGCCGGTGATCCGCCGATCGTCGACCGCTCGCGCAGCCGTCGCGCCCGTCGATCCGGAAAAGTCGCCTACGGCTTGCCGCCGAATCAGCCAGCATCCAGGCGTGTGATCTACCAGTGCTCCGGTGACCCGTACGAGCATCAGTCCGTGATACCTTTCCGCACGCAGATGGCAATTGCCCCGGTTTGGATGTCCTTTCTCGTACTTCTCGCCGCCGCTGGCCAATCAAGGCGAAAGCCAGACCTTCCCGCCCCGTTAGCCAGCATGGGTGGTCTCCAAGTCATCCTGCTGAAATCTGTATCCCTATGCCCCCTGTGCTTGGCACTTTCCACCGTGTCCCCAGCGCCCCCTTGGCTTTCCCGTCCTTGCCAAACGACTGTACATACGTTCCAATCAGCGTCCCGTTTCTGATTTCTTGCTTTCCGCCCGAAAAGGACTCCTTGCCGTGGTCGCCGTGTCCTGCCCGACCGCCCCTATTTATCGCCCGCGCCAACCGCGCGTCTCGCCCCTTTATCGCCTGATCGAACGATACCTGCCCGAGTTCGAGCATACCTACGACCAGCGTTACGCCCCGCGTTACGGATCATGGCGGC
>Ga0351916_1256_pt2 | contig 9835 bp, 4 predicted proteins | sample TotcelHT113001N3_FD_206868 | JGI IMG/M metagenome (GOLD analysis project Ga0351916, IMG submission 206868) | Enriched cells from coal bed in the Powder River Basin, Montana, United States - Total cells T11 rep1 HSBNCT.T11.300.1.N3 ... | reverse complement strand
ACGTCTTTTGTAATCATTAAACTTGTATGAAAACCCTATAAAAATCACACGACTCTCCCTCGACATTTTATTGACAGAAACGAAGTTCTCGCCATAGCTTGTGATATTGTAATTCTGTGTATTAAACAAATCACGCACACGCACCGAAAGTGTTGCCCGGCCCTCGAGAATATCCCTTTTGAGGCCCAGATCGGCCCAGTAGCTGGCATCCAGCCTGCCCTGGCTGCCGCCCATCATAGCCCGGAAGCCTCGTATTGAGGGGGTAAAAACCACAGGGGCATTGTAGTTGAAACCAAATTGAATGTCGGCAATGCCAGGCAATGTCATCATCGAATTCAGCCTGAAAGTCCATGAATCGTTGCTGGCCGTTTCGGAGCTCACATCGGGTCCCTTAAACTCAGTCCTGAAGAAACTAAAGTTGGCGTTGACCCGCCACCACTTGAAAAACTGCTGTGCCAGAATCACTTCAGCGCCATAAGCACTCACCCTGTCCTGATTTTTGTATGTTGTAAACGAGATTTGCTGTTCGTCGACCGTCATAATCCTTGATATGACCCCCTCCGTATTCCTGAAAAAAACCGAAGGATTCAGGGTGGTAGCTCCTGCCTGTAAAGTCAGGCCCAACTCCAGGGAATTACTGTATTCCGGATTAAGCGCAGGATTTCCTGCAGAGAGGTTCAAGGGATCGGCGTAATTGATAAAAGGATTCAATACAGATGCACCCGGGCGGTTGATACGGCGCGAATAACTCAATTGAACCTGATTTTTGTCTGTAAAATTGTAACGAATATGGGCCGACGGAAAAAGGCTGAAATAGTTTTTTGTAAATACCGAGTCCTGTGTACGCTGATCAGCCTTCGTTTGGGCCCATTCTGCCCTGGCACCGGCCTGAAGGTATAGTTTTTCTGTCAATGCACGGGAGTATATAAGATATACTGAATGAAGCATTTCGGAGTGAACAAAATTATTACTCCGATTGGTATCCTCTTGCCAGGCAGGTAGGTCGTATGAATAGTTTTCGAAATGATAATCCATATCAGACTTTGAAAAACTAAACTTGTATCCGGTTTCAAGCCTTGCGGAACCTACGGGTGTCACAAAATCTGTCTGGGCGGTCAGGGCATCCCGGCGGTTAGCCGAAAGCGTCCGCTGCAGCATGGCTTTATCACCCAAAGCCGGATGCACGGGGATAATAAAAAACTGGGCCATATCGTTGTCGGTATTGCCGTCCGAATAGGAATAGAACACATCAGCAGTCAATTCTTTCGTTTTTTGGCTATACTTTCGGGTAAAGTTAAGGGCAGCCTCAATTCCCTCATTACCCGACCTACTTTCCGATCCCCTCAGAAAATATCTGGATGTGTCACCTTTGCTATTATAGTAAAGATTGTCGGCAAAATCGTTATTGGTGAAATCGCGTCTGTTATATAATCCACTAACTGACAATGTGTTCTTATCATTTATGAAAAAATCCATTCCAGTCCTGATATTATGGAAATAGCCGCTTCGCCTCCAGTCGCCGTCCTGATTCAGGTATGAAACTGAATCTGAAATGTTGGTTGTGCGAAAAATACGGTTGATGCCTTTCATCCCGAATTTGCGGTAATCATATGTTGCAAAGAGATTGATCTTCTTGTAGCGGTAATTGAGGTTGGCCGAGACATTATATTTATCACCCGTTCCGCCGTTTAAACTGACCATTCCGTTTATTCCTATGGCCTTCTGCTTTTTCAGGACGATATTGATAATCCCCGTAGTACCATCCGGATCGTAACGGGCAGAGGGGTTGGTTACTATCTCAACCCTTTCGATCATGGTAGCAGGCAATTGGTCGAGGCTGACAAGGCCCGAAGGCCGGCCATCCACCAGAATATTGACATTGGTGGAACCTCTCAGGCTCACATTTCCCTCGATATCCACCTGCACAGCCGGAATGGTTTGCATAATATCGATCGCGGTACCACCTGTTGATACCATGTTTTGCTCAACATTGTAAACTTTTTTATCGAGATTAAATTCCAGTTGTGCCCGACTCTCCCGTATCTCAACGCCTTCAATATTTCTGCCCGAAAGGGTAAGATAAATTTTACCAAGATCGGCATCCGGCTGCCGGGGGGATATAAAAACGGTATCAATGGTATACACAGGATAACCAATAAAACTTAGCAGGGCGTAATATCGCCCGAATGGGATGGAATTCAGCAGAAAAACCCCTTTCGCATTGGTAATTCCGCCATCAACGAGGCTGGAATCACTTTTTCTATACAGTGCAATATTTGCATACTCCAGTGCAGAACCGGTTTGCCGGTCATGGACGCGTCCGGTGAGAGATCCGGTTCGACCGGCAGGTTGACCCGACTGGGGGCTGGCCTGTGAAAAAGAATAAAGTGAATTAAGAACTCCAAAAACAAGGAGAAGAAAAAGCCTATAGCTGAATGTCATATAAGTCTGTTACTGATTCGGGAAAGAGCTATACTCTTAGTTAATATTTAAAATAATACATCTGATGCCGGCATTTGTTCAATATCCTGCATCGAAAATTGAACAGCTAATTATTCAGTATGATTGACGACTTGCTAAAACCGTAAGCCTGAAAAACACAGAGATGCATCAAATGCAATAAAAAACCGGGAAAAGCTCCCGGTTCAGGCTTTTATGCTGGCAATATCCTAATAATCTACAATTTTTGACCAGTTGAATTCCCTGGGGTTAATACACATGACAGGAATCTGGGATGTATTAAAAATCATTTCTTCGTCGTAGCTTCCAAGGATAAAATTCGAGAGGCTCTTGTCGGGATTGGTCATGATCATAATCAGGTCGGCATTGTTAGCAGTGGCAAAATCGATAACCTGCTTGCTGAAGTCGCCTGCTTTATCGGCTAAATGGGTGGTATATTTAAGCCCGTTTTTGTCGAAGTATCCGGTAATGGTATTCACTGCCTCTGTGATTTCATCGCCCGGAAGCTGATAAATGTGCACCATTGCATTGAAATTGGAGGCAATGTAAGCTGCCCATTTGGTTTTTTCCCAGGGCCCGGCATTGGAAGTAATGGGCAGGACGATTTTGTGGTATCCCTTATCAAAGGTTCGCTTTTGAACAACGACAACCGGGGCCGGACTGGCTGTTACCACTTTAATGGCATAGCTACCGGTCAACTTTTGTTCAATTCCGACTTTGCCATGAGTACCCATAAAAAGGAGGCGTGCCCCGATTTCTTTGGTTACTTCGGCTATGGTTGTAAAGATATTTCCTTCCCGTGCAATGTATTCGGCGCTGATTCCAAAGGTAGTCTGGATATTTTTGCATATGGTATCGAGCTTCCCGGAGATACTGTCGGCAGTCAGGTTTTCCTTTTTGAGCGTCGATTTGGTATTTTTGTCGATAATATGCAGCAGGCAAACCTTGTAATTAAGATATTTGGCTGCTTCACAGGCCTGGTTGAGAGCATTATCGGCAACTTCGGTAAAATCGGTGGGGACCAGAACAATGTTGTTTACCGTTTCCATGTGTTTTGTATTTGGGGATTTAATGATTCGGATACTTTCGCAAAAATACACTTTTTCGCAATAGAAAAAAACGAGTCGGCAAATTTATGCTGAAAGGTGATTTTCTGTAAGCGTTAACGCTCAGAGGAATGCATCCAATTCTTTGACAATCTGCCTGGCAATGACCGATACATGCGCGTTGGTGTTGTTGAGGATAATGATGGTCAGTTCAGTTTCAGGTATTCGGGTATACGTTGCCGTAAAACCATGCCACAGCCCGTTGTGATAAATGGCCTGCTTACCATCTATTTCCCTGAAACGCCATCCAAACCCATAATCCACTGTTTGATGGTTGCGAAGGGTACCTTTGGTAAACGCCAGGCCCAGAAGGGAATCGCTTACAAGGAAATTTGAGGTCCAGGCACGGTTGTACCTGAACAAATCCCCTGGGGTGGAGAAAATACTCTTGTCGCCAATTACCTCATCAACAGGGTCATAATCAAAAATGGCCGAATTGCGATGAGCCGAACGATGACCCACAGGCAGTACCAGGCTGTCAATAAACTTTCGGTCGTATGCAAACGTAAACTGCATGTCTAAGGGTTCAAAAATATTGGTTTTAAGAAACTGGTTGAAAGAAATTCCGCTAAGCCTTTCAACCAGCAGTGCCAGCAAAGCGTATCCGGTGTTGGAGTACTGAAACCTTGAACCAGCCTTAAAATGCACCGGCAGCTTATGCTTTACCAAAAGCTTAAGCATGTCCTCGTTGCTCATCGCCTTTCCCTTGGGCCAATGATGTGCCGCCAGGTTCATATAATTGGGAATGCCTGATGTATGGTTTAACAACTGCCTCACAGTCATATCCTTGTAAGGCAATTCAGAAATGTGCTCTTTTACTTTGTCGTCGAGGCCAAGCAGCCCCTTATCCACCAGCAACATAACCGACAAAGCCGTGAAAGATTTACTGACGGATGCCAACTGAAACGGAGAATAAACAGACAGGCTGTCTTTTGCATTCAGCCGCGTCAGCCCGATAGCCTGCTCATATAGAATATAATCCCTGTAACCCACTAAAATACTGCCATTGAACCGGGATTTGCGCAGAATGCCATCCACAATCTTCGAAATCTCATCGATCTGTTCAGCTGGAAGGGGCGGTTGGGAGGATTCCAAAATGGCCGGACCCGAATCGATAATCTTTCCTGATGTCCGGTTGGCATTGGGTTTGGCAGTAATCAGGACAAAAGGCAGGAAGAAAATCAGGAACCTCAGTAACTTCATGTATGGGGTTTAGGTTAATTCGGAAACGACAAAAATAATTGCTTTTTTGCACAACTACCGGTAAAGAGACAAAAAGAAATCCCATAATTATTCACAATCCAAAAAAAAACCATCAAATAACGATTTAGTAAACAACACATTATAAACCCCGGAACAATATTCTGAACATATTTGCCTGTCGCTGTGATGTGCCATAACAAAACCGCGCGTCAATCGTTAATAACAACATACATTCATCATACAACTGATTTAAAAGTTGATGAGTCTAATGTTCACTAGTTGACCACTCTGTCTTGAAAAGCAAATCAACAAACATATTCATCCTGCTTATTTTTTCCGGGGCAATGTTTCCAGCGGGCCGTGCAATGGGGCAGGAAATGCTGGGCATGGTCAACAGCAATTATTCAGGGGTAAACGGATTGATTATCAACCCTTCTTCGGGGCTTAACACTCGCTACTGGCTCGATATTAACATCGCCGGCGCGGGTGTTTTCGCTCGCAACAATCACTTATATATCCCCAACGAGGATTTCTGGATATTTGATTTAATGAAAGCAGATTTCTCGTTGCCGGCTTATGGCCAATACGAAAGGCCTGCCATGGTTTATGACGGGACAAACAAGCGAGAGGCCTATACATCAAATCGATTGCTTTTGCCATCGGTGATGTATGCCAATGTTAACAGGGGCTATGCGATGGGGCTGCTGCTGCAGTCGCGATTCGCGGGTTCAGGTAACAGGATTTCCTACGACGTGGCCAATTTTGGCTGGTATGGACTTGAATACAGCCCTCAGCAAAATATTGAATTTGATAATTACAACCTGAATGCAGCGGCCCTTGCCTGGAACGAAATTGGGTTAAACTTCGCCACCGTAATCCGACGCGAACGCTTCGACCTGTGGACTGCCGGGGTAACCGTGAAATACCTCCTCGGCATGGCCGGCTACTATACAAGCGTGAACAATGTCAGGTATGTTGTGCTTAACGACTCTACCGTGGATATGCGCAACCTTGACGCTGAACTTGGTTTTTCGTTGCCCCTGGATTATTCGAACAATGAAACGCCGGGGCCGGCGGGCTATTTCAATGGCCGGGGCCTGGCCTTTGAAATCGGATTCACATTTATCAAAACCCCGCGGGAACTCAGGCGACTTTTTCCCGACAAAATGTGTAACCACAAATTCGAGAACTATCAATACAAACTGGGCATTTCATTGCTTGATTTTGGAAGTGTAACCTTCGAAGGCAATGCGCAGCGGCATCTTTATGATAATGTCAGCCATTTCTGGGAGAATGCCAATCAACTGACTTATCCCAATATAAATGAATTTGTTAACGACCTGAGTGACCGCTTCTATGGGGACCCGACAGAATCGCTCATCGAAGAATCCCTGACCATCGGACTGCCCACGGCATTAAGCCTTCAGTTCGACTATCACTACAAGGAAAACTGGTACATTAATACAGGTGTTCTGGCCGGTCTGCCGCTTTTTGGTGATGCCTCTGTGAGGCGACCGGGGCAATTGTATTTTGTTCCCAGATACGAAACACGGGCTTTTGAGGCCAGCCTGCCCATTAGTCTATACAAGTTCCAAACCCCGCGTCTGGGACTTGCACTGCGGTTTTACACCTTCACAATAGGCACCGAAAAACTTGGTACATATCTTAAAATGAACAACTTCGACGGAATGGATTTTTACTTCTCCCTCCGCATTGCGTTCCGCAAAGGCTATTGCCCCCTGAAAAAATCAAAAACCCCATGCGGCGATCTGGAGTTTTAGGCTAAGCCCGCTATTTTTTCTTCCAAAATTTTGATTCTTGCCAGGGCATCGGTTTTTTTCTTCTGCTCGTTTTCGATGACCTTGGGCGGCGCACTGCCCATAAAGCGCTCGTTTCCAAGCTTGGCATCCACCGATTTAAGAAATCCCCTGGTATAATCCAACTCAGTCCGCAATGCATCCAGTTCCTTCTCCCTGTCCAGATTTTTCCCGAGGGGGATAAATAATTCCATGGATTTGACCAGAAAACCATAGGCATCTGCCGGCTTTTCCCCGCCTATAGTGAGGCTGCTGAGGTTGGCCATTTTGGCAATCACGGCTCCGCCGGTTTCAGGCATAATACCGGCTGATTGGGGAACATAAAGCGACAAAGGCTCCTTGTTGGGAATGCCCCTTTCCTGCCTGAGGTTACGGATTGCCATCACCACATCCGCAGCAAGCTGAATCTCATTCAATATCTTTTCATCAGCCTCACGGAATGCAGGCCAGGGAGCGAGCATGATGCTTTCGTTGGGTTCACGTCCGGAAAGCAAATGCCAGATTTCTTCAGTGATAAAAGGCATAAAGGGATGGGCCACCCGCATCAGGGCATCAAAATGAGCTACCACCGATTGGTACGTTGTTTCATCAATGGGCTGCTGATAAGCCGGCTTCACCATTTCGAGAAACCAGGCGCAGAAATCATCCCAGATCAGCCTGTAAGTTTCCATGAGCGCATCTGAGATGCGATATTTCTCGTAATGATCGTTAATGATATCGAGTTGCTGACTGAACCGGGAAGAAAACCACCGGCAAGCCACGTTTGCATAATCCGGTTGGGGAATTTCGCCGGAAACCTGCCAGCCTTTAACCAGTCGAAGGGCATTCCAGATTTTATTGGTAAAATTACGGCCCTGCTCACATAAAGCTTCATCAAAAGGCAGGTCGTTGCCGGCGGGTGAGGTAAGTAACATGCCAACACGCACACCGTCGGCACTGTATTTTTTCATCAGATCAATGGGGTCAGGCGAGTTGCCAAGTTGTTTCGACATTTTGCGGCCCAGCTTGTCGCGTACAATTCCGGTAAAATAAACATTACGAAAAGGGATTTCTCCCCGGTATTCCAGCCCGGCCATAACCATCCGGGCCACCCAGAAGAAAAGAATCTCCGGTGCCGTCACCAGGTCGTTGGTCGGATAATAATAGCGAATGTCCGCATTGTCGGGATGGCGGATACCATCGAATACGGAAATGGGCCACAGCCATGAAGAGAACCAGGTATCCAGAACATCTTCATCCTGTTGCAGGTCGGCCATGCTAAAAACCTGATCAGGGTATTTGGCCCGTGCGATGGCCAGTGCTTCTTCGCTTGTTTTTGCAACCACCACATCATGACTGGGAAGGTAATAAGCCGGAATTCTCTGCCCCCACCATAACTGCCTCGAGATGCACCAGTCTTTCACATTTTCCATCCAATGCCGGTAGGCATTTTTGATTTTCGCCGGATGAAACTGTATCGTATCGTTCATAACAACATCAAGGGCCGGGCCTGCAAGTGATTTCATCTGAAGGAACCACTGCCTCGAAAGCTTTGGTTCAATCACGGCATCCGTGCGCTCACTGAAGCCGACTTTGTTGATATATGGTTCTTCCTTTACGAGGTATCCGCCTGATGACAGATCTTCCGTAATTTTCCGTCTGACAGCAAAACGGTCTTCCCCCACATACAGAACTGCCTTCTCATTTAAGGTACCATCGTCGTTGAAAATATCGATGGTTTCGAGGTTGTATTTGATACCCAGATTGTAGTCGTTGATATCGTGGGCCGGGGTCACCTTCAGGCAGCCGGTGCCGAATTCTGGGTCTACATATTCATCGGTGATAATAGGTACCACCCTGTTGACCAAAGGGATAACAGCCTTTTTACCATGCAGGCGGGTATATCGCTCATCGTTGGGATTCACGCAAACGGCCGTATCGCCAAGGATGGTTTCGGGCCGGGTCGTGGCAATTGTAACCCATTGTCCGGGTTCGCCATGTATGGGATAACGGACGTGGTATAGTTTTGAGTTCACTTCCCTGAAAACGACTTCTTCATCCGAAAGTGCCGTCAATGCCTGCGGGTCCCAGTTAATCATGCGCACACCCCTGTATATCAAACCTTTCTCGTACAAGTCCACAAAAACCGCTATGACTGATTCGTACAGTGCAGGGTCCATGGTGAACCTTGTTCTCGACCAATCGCAGGATGCCCCAAGCTTTCGCAATTGCTGGAGTATGATGCCCCCGTGTTTTTCTTTCCACTGCCAGGCATGGGCTAAGAATTCGTCGCGGCTGAGGGTACTTTTTTCGATGCCCGCCTCCCTCAGTTTTGATACAACTTTAGCTTCGGTGGCAATCGAAGCATGATCGGTACCAGGCAGCCACAAAGCATTTTTACCAAGCATGCGTGCCCTGCGCACCAGTACATCCTGGATTGTATTGTTGAGCATATGACCCATATGTAACACACCGGTAACATTGGGAGGGGGAATGACAATACAATAAGGCTCGCGTTCATCCGGTTCGGAGCGGAAAAACCCATTCCCTTCCCAATAGGCATACCATTTGTCTTCGGTCAGGGCCGGGTTGTACTTGGCAGGAATTTCTTGCATACAGATTAAATAAATTGTGTTGAAAACAGAAGTGGCAAAATTATAAAAAGACAGCGGATTAGCCTTATTGCAGGCTCCCGCCTGAATCTTACAAACAGTCTTCATTCTGCCCCAACTGGGATTTCTGTACTTTTGGCCTTCAAAACACATGCATTATGTCAGCTTTCAAAGCCTATGATATCAGAGGAATTTTCGGAAAAGATTTCAACCTTGAAGATGTTTACCGCATCGGATTTTATCTGCCTGAATTGTTGAATACCACAAAAGTATTAGTAGGCCGGGACGCCCGCGAAACTTCACCAGCAATTTTCGGGGAACTTGCCAATGGAATTAATGCCGCCGGAGCCGATGTTTACGACCTTGGCCTCTGCACCACACCCTTAGTTTATTGGGCGACTGCCCGTTTCGGTTTCGATGCCTCGGTGATGATTACGGCTTCTCATAATCCAGCCATATATAATGGATTAAAAATCAGTCGGTCGATGGCCATGCCGGTAGGATACGACACCGGCCTGCAGGCTCTGGAAAGTCGGATTGCGAAGCCGCCCCAGCCTACGAAAACGAAAGGAAAAATTATCCCTTTCGGGCAGGCGGAAATTTATTTACAGTTTCTGAATGCTCCGGCATACAATACCGGCAAACTTAAACTTGTGAT
>Ga0351916_1299_pt1 | contig 9907 bp, 10 predicted proteins | sample TotcelHT113001N3_FD_206868 | JGI IMG/M metagenome (GOLD analysis project Ga0351916, IMG submission 206868) | Enriched cells from coal bed in the Powder River Basin, Montana, United States - Total cells T11 rep1 HSBNCT.T11.300.1.N3 ... | reverse complement strand
GCCAGCACGTGGGGGTGTTGGGCTGACACGTCGTTCGATTCGCTGGGATCGGTGCTCAGGTCGTACAGTTCCCAATCCCCGCCGGTTTTCGGCTGGACGGCTCGCCAATCGCCTTGCCGAATGGCGGTCCAACTGCCGATTTCCCAGTACAGGTACTCGTGCTGCTTCTGCGGATGTCCGGCGGCTTGCTGGCCGACCAGCGTGGGCAGGATGGAAATGCCGTCGATATCGGCTGGCGGAGTGCTGCCGGTCACCTCGGCGATCGTCGGCAGCATGTCCGGGAAGTAGCAGAGATGGAGACCTGGCCGGGAGCGATCTTCCCTGGCCAGTAGGCGACGAACGGGATTCGCAGCCCGCCTTCGTAGAGATTGCCCTTTCGGCCGCGATACTCGACGCCCGTCTGCGGATGCTTGTTCGCGCCGTGGATGCCGCGGGGATATTCGGGCGAGGCGAAGTAGTCGGCCCCGCCGTTGTCGCCGCTGAACATGACCAGTGTCTGCTCTGCGAGGCCCAGTTCTTTGAGCAGCTCGAGCAGATCGCCCAGTTGGCGGTCGATCATCGTGACCATCGCGGCGTAGCGGCGGGCGGGTTCCGGCCACGGCTTGTCTTGGTACATGGCCCAGGCCGGATCGGAGTCCGGGATATCAAAAGCACCGTGCGGCGGTGTGACGGGCAGGTAGCAGAAGAACGGCTTGTCCTTGTGCTGCCGGATAAAGTCGACCGCGCCCTCGAAGATCACGTAGTGCGAGTAGGTCTCGCCGTCGCTCAGTCCCCGGTTGCCTGCCAACGGCACTTCCTCGCTGTTGCGCAGAATGTACGGCGGATAGAAACTGTGGGCATGAACCTGGTCGTAGTAGCCCAGGAAGACGTCGAAGCCATGCCGCTCGGGCACGCCCGTGGAATCTCGCCCGCCGCAGCCCCACTTGCCGAACCCGCCGGTGGCGTAGCCCTTGCGTTTGAGCATCGAGGCGATGGTTTCCTCTTCGGCCCGCAGCGGAGTCCCGCCGCCGTTGACGCGGACGGAGGTATGACCGCTGTGCTTGCCCGTCAAGAAGCTGCAGCGCGTGGGCGCGCATACCGAGGAGCCGGCGAACAGGTTGTTGAAGCGGATCCCCGCCGCGGCCATCCGGTCGAGATTGGGCGTCCGGATGTTGGGGTTGCCCATGTACGAGACTTCGTAGTATCCGAGTTCGTCCGCCGAACGTTGTCTACATGATGGCGGACGAGTCTCCGCGGTCGCCGACGACACCAAAAACAATAGTCCGAGGCAGGCAAGTACGGCACGATGCATGCTGGAGTTCCTTTCGAAAAGTGCTTTTCAATCGAGCCCGTCTTCGTGTTCTACCAGGGGTACTCGATGCTGTATACCGCTCACAGTGGGCATTGGCTCGTTGAACCCAATATTTCGCAACCTGGTTTACGTTGCAACGACCCGTCTTCCGGGGGGGCGTAGGTTTTAGGTCGGAGGGCGAGGAAGAATTCGGCTGAGGATTTTCGCCGGAGCAGGAAAACCGAGACGTTGGAGAAGCTCGCGCTGACGAGTGGTCAGGCGAGTCGGCTGCACTTCGCGACCGAGACGAGTGTAATGAACCAAGAGCGTATAACTGCTGAAGGCTTGCAGGAGTTGCTGCGCGGTGACGCGCTGCTCTTTGAGCGGCATTGGCAGGTACGCTCTGCCGATAGAGATGCTGCAGGAGGCAGTACAGCATCAGCGTGATCGCCAACAGAAACACCAAGGCTTCGATTCGTTCCGGCGTGTGCAGATACAGGGGGTGAACGGCCAGAGGGCCTTTGAATTGGCGGTTGACGTGCTCCGAGTAGATCTGCTCTTTGTACTTCCGGAACAGCTGGTCGCCGCTGGCTTGGTCAAGCGGTACCGTGGTGACCAGCGCCGAGTAGCCGTCATACTGCTCATCCGCCTGGACGGCCTGGGCGTTGAACGTGAACACGAATCGATGGGTGGGCCGTTTTTTGCCGCGGGTCGGTGCCGGCAAGGCCGCACGCTCCTGCTTCGTCAACGGCACCATTTGCCAATCGAAATACTTACAGATCTGTGGCGATGAATGGGACGGGAATCTCCAGAGGGATAGTCAAGTGACGCGCGGGCGTTGTATAGTTGTGAACGGGTTCTTTCCGAACAAGCATCGACCAGCAACTGCCATGCACTTTCACAAAGGCATTATCCTCGCCGGCGGGGCGGGCACGCGTCTGCACCCGATGACGTTAGCGGTCAGCAAACAGTTGCTGCCGGTGTACGACAAACCGCTGATCTATTACCCCCTGTCGGTCTTGATGCTGGCCGGGATTCGCGACGTGCTGTTGATTTCGACTCCGGAAGATGTCGGCAGTTTCCAGCGATTGCTGGGGGACGGCAGCCGGTGGGGCATGACGATCTGCTACGCCCCGCAACCGCGGCCGGAGGGACTGGCACAAGCGTTTGTGATCGGCCGCCCGTTCGTGGGCCAGGATCGCGTAGCGCTGGTCCTGGGCGACAATATCTTCTATGGTCAAGGCCTGCAGGCGATGCTCCAGCAAGCGGCTCGCCAAGCGTCCGGCGGCACGATCTTTGCCTATCCGGTCCGCGATCCGCAGCGGTACGGAGTCGTCGAGTTTGACGGTGCCGGGCAGGCCGTTTCGCTGGAGGAGAAGCCGCGTCAGCCGAAATCGAACATGGCGGTGCCGGGGTTGTATTTCTACGATAACCAGGTGTTGGACATTGCGGCCAATCTAAAGCCATCCGCGCGCGGCGAACTGGAGATCACGGACGTCAACCGAACTTACTTGGAGCGTGGCCAATTGCATGTCCAGCCGCTCAGCCGCGGTTTTGCCTGGCTCGATACCGGCACGCCGGAATCGCTATTGGAAGCGTCAACGTTCGTCGAGGTCATTGAAAAACGCCAGGGACTCAAGATCTGCTGTCCGGAGGAGATCGCGTTCCGCATGGGATACATCGCGAGGAGCCAGCTGCTGGCCTTGGCAGAATCGCTGAAGAACAGCTACGGTGATTATCTGGCGGGTGTAGCGGCAATGACGAGCGAGGACCGAGGGCCTCGGACGTGACGCATTCCTTCATCGCCGTCATCGGGTCCGGCGGCCAATTGGGCAGCGAGCTGTTGCGACAACTCGGCGCCGCGGCGGTGGGGCTGGACCTGCCGCATTTCGATTTGACCGAGCGGCTGGGCGTGCTGGCCACGTTGCAGTCGCTTCGGCCGCAGGCGGTCATCAACACGGCGGCGTATACACGGGTGGACGAAGCGGAGACGGCGCCCGAGCGGTGCTGGGCGATCAACGCCGACGGCGTCGCGCATCTGGCAGAGGCCTGTCGAGCGTTGAATTGCCCGCTGGTGCAGATCAGCACGGACTATGTCTTTGGCGGGGATGTCCGGCGGCGCACGCCGTACCGCGAAGACGATGCCCCTGGTCCGCAAGGCGTCTATGCCCAAAGCAAGTTGGCGGGCGAACGGAACGCGGCCCCGTGGGAGCGACACTTCATCGTGCGGACCTGCGGCTTGTACGGCCCCCCCGGCCCGCGTTCGGCCGGCAATTTCGTCGCGACCATGCTCCGCCTGGCGGAAACAGCCGAGCGGATCCGCGTGGTTGCCGACCAATATTGCTCGCCCAGCTACGCGCGGCACGTGGCCCGAGCCATTGGTTTTCTCCTGCTGAACGTCGAGGCTTACGGCACCTATCACGTCGTCAACGGCGGCGCGACGACTTGGCACGCGCTGGCGGTCGAGGTCTTCCGTCAAGCGGGGTTGGAGGTGGAAGTCGAGCCGATCACGACCGACCAGTACGGGGCGCTCGCCCCGCGTCCCGCCTACAGTGTACTGGACACGACCAAGTATCATGCCTTGCCGGGAAGGCCGCCCATGCCGACGTGGCAGGAGGGCCTGCGAGAGTACTTGGGGCGAGCCTAGAAATCGCCGATCGGTTCACCGTCGTTTCGTGCCGCGAGGCAAACGAGCGTTGTCGGGGCCGGGAACCGAACGAGTCTCTGGCAGCCTGTGCCACGGCGGGCGTTTCGGCATCGCGACAAGTGCCGGGCAGGCTGCTATAATTGTTGCGGCCGGGGCATGGGGCCCGCAGATTCACACCGCACGAAGGAGCCCTCCGATGGAATTGCGTTCGCTGGCACGTATCGTATTGCTTGGTTGTTGGACCGTATTGGCCGGCTGTTCCGGCGTTCAAGACAAAGCGGTGCCGTCCTCGACCGTCCAGGACAACGGTGGGCAAGACGTGTCGGCCCAGCAACCTGCCGCCGACAGGCCCCTTGCGCCGCCGGCCGAACCGTCGGTCCGCTACGTCTCCTCCCTGGCGGATGCGGCGGGTTCCGCTCGAGCCGTGGTCGTGGAAGGGTTTCCTTTGGTCCACACGCGGCAACTGCGGCCGCTCGACCAGGACGGAAACCTGGTCGGCGAAGGGTCCGCCGAGCAACAGATCGAACAGGTTCTGGGCAACCTGGAAGCGGTGCTGGACGCCGCCGGCTCGGAGCTGAACAAGCTGGTTCGGCTGAACATCTATGCCGACACGCCGCAGACAGCGGATCAACTGGGCGAGCAGTTGACCAAGCGTTTGGACGAAGCGATTCGTCCGGCGATCACCTCGGTCGTCACGCCGCTGCCCGATCCCCGGATGCTGGTCGCCGTCGATGCGGTCGCGATTGCGGCGGATCAGGGCTCGACGGTCTCGCTGCGGCGCTGCGAGGCGGTCGCCGGTGACTCGGCTTGTGCCGATACCGCCGTGCTGCCGCGGGGCGGCGTGGTCTATCTGTCAGGGCATCCGGAGAAAGGCTCGCTGGCCGAAGCCGCGGCGAAATCGCTAAGCACGCTGCTGCAGATCGCGGCGGAACTGAAACTCGACCGTTCGCACATCGTGCAACTGAAGGTGTTCGTGCAGCCCGCCTCGGCGGCGGACGAGGTTCTGGCCGAGATCAAACGGCAGTTTACCGGCCAACTGGTCCCACCGGTCGTGTTTGCCGAATGGATCGCCACGGCGCCGGTCGAGATCGAAATGATCCTCCACCAGCCTTTGGCGGGCGGGGGCTCGGGCGAGACCGTCGCCTACCGCACGCCTGCGGGCATGAAGGCTTCGCCCACGTTCAGCCGCGTCGCGCTAGTGCAGACCGAGCAGCAGATCTATACCTCCGGCTTGACCGCTCGCACCGCGGGCGACGGCGAGGTCCAGGTGCGGGACGTGTTTGCCCAGTTGCAGCAGTTGCTGGACGCCACGGGCAGCGATCTGCGGCACCTGGTCAAGGCGACGTACTACGTCTCGGACGACGATCGCACGGAGGGCAGTTCGAGCGCCCTGCTGAACAAACTCCGCCCCGAGTACTACGATCCCCAGCGTCCGCCCGCGGCGTCGAAGGTCAGGGTGCATGGCGTGGCCCAAACGGACCGCACGCTGACGATGGACATGATCGCCGTCGGCGCGGGCCGATAGGGGCGCCCGCGTAAGGATGGGGGAAGCAACAACTTCAGTGTTCAGCCGAGGAAAGCCTGGGCGCCAACCTGTTCTGAGGATTTCTCATGACACATTCAGCTTCCCGCCGCTGGGGCGGCGTTGTGCTGGCGTTGTTGCTGTCGGCGTCCCTGCCGGCTCAAACCGCGGGTCGAGTCGAACTGGAATTGATCACCGAGCCCGGGCTTCCCGTGAACGCCGCGCAACGCTGGCTGGCGGCGCTAAAAGATGCTCCATTCAGCTCGATTCGCATCCGGTCCGCCAATCCCGGCGACAAGGTCGAATTGCGGCAGCGTGGTGGAGCGGGTTCCCGCGCGTACCAAGTCATCGGCATGCTGACTGAACGCAATACGCTGCTGCTACCCGGCGGCGAATTTCGCATGGGCGACACGAGCGGCCTGCGGGAGTGGCTCGCCAAGATCCAGGAGGGGGGCGAAACCCGGCTGCAAGAGACCCCGGGCCCGTTCGGATTGACGCCGACTCAGCTGGTGGCCGTTCACCAGGCGTTGAGCGTGCCGACCGCGTTCAGCACGCGCGGCCAGCCAGCCTTTGCGGTGCTGAAACGGATCGCCGGCGGATTGTCGCTGCCGTTCGCCGCGGATGCCGAGGCGCGTCAGGCGATGGCGGGCGACGAGGCGGTGGGGGACGAATTACAGGGGTTGACTGCCGGAACCGCGATGGCGGCCGTTTTGCGCCCGCTGGGGCTGGTCATGGCCCCGAAGAAGCAGGCCGACGGGACCGTCAAACTGGAGATTACGGACGTCCGCCGCGCAGCCGCGTCCTGGCCCGTCGGCTGGCCGCCGCAGAAGCCACCCCGCGAGACGGCGCCCGAGCTGCTGACGTTTTTGAATGTCGAGATCGAGAATACCCCCTTGGCCAGTGCCTTGGATGCCATCCGCACGCGGCTCGCTCTGCCGCTGTTGTTCGACCATAATTCTTTGGCCCGGCAGCGGATCGACCCGGCGGAAGTCAAGGTCTCGCTGCCGGCGGGCCGGACCTACTACCAAGGCGCCATCGACCGGCTGCTGAACCAGGCCCAGTTGAAAAGCGATTTGCGCGTGGACGAAGCCGACAAGCCGTTCCTATGGATTTCGACGCTCAAGAAGTAACGAGGGCCTGGACATGCGATTGCACCTGCTGGGTACGGCCGGATATCATCCCAACGAGTTCCGCGATACGCCCTGCCTGATGCTACCCGAGTGCGGGGTGCTGTTGGATGCCGGGACGGGCATGCATCGGATGCGCCAGCTGGTGCAGACGCGCAGCCTGGACATTTTCCTGACCCACGCGCATCTGGATCATGTCGTCGGCTTGACCTACCTGACGGGCTTGCTGTACGACCGGGACATGGACCGCATCCGAGTTCACGGCGAGGCGGAGAAGCTGCGGGCGTTGGACGAGCACCTGTTTTCGGCGTTCCTGTTTCCCGTGCGGCCCCCATTCGCCTGGTGTCCGCTGACTGCGCCGGTGAGTCTGCCGGACGGCGGCCTGGTGCGCTGGTTCCCCCTGCAGCATCCAGGCGGCGCGGTGGGCTATCGCATCGATTGGCCGGACCGCTCGTTGGCCTACGTGACCGACGCCACGGCGACGCCCGACGCTGTGTACCTGGACGCGATTCGCAACGTCGACTTGCTGGTCCACGAGTGCTTCTTTCCTGACGGCTGGGAGCAGCGGGCGGAGTTGACCGGCCACTCGTGCCTGACGCCCGTGGCGCACGTCGCGCGGCAGTCCGGCGCGCGGCGTTTGGTCCTGGTCCACATCAATCCCCTGGCAAGCCAACCGGATCCGTTCGGCCTGGAGGCCGTCCGCGAGATTTTTGCCCCAACGCAGATCGGTCGGGACGGGATGGTGGTCGAGTTTTAGAAACGATCTGCGATCATCCCATCTGCTGCGGCTCGACTAGTCGCTGGTAAAGAACTGCTCCAGCCGCAGAAAGACCTCGTGCTCGGCGTCGTGACGCTGAACCTCCAGGACGTCCGCCAGCTTCTCCATCTGCCGGATCAGCTGTTCCAACCGCTGGTCTTCGCGTACACGCAGCCAAATCCGGCTGGTTCGCCCGCCGTTGACCGGCATGCACAGAATCCCGTCCACGTTGAACGCGCGGCGGGCAAACAAGCCGCAAATGTGGGACATCACGCCCGGATGGTTCAGAACGGTCAGCTCCAACACCGTATGGGACGGCGACGTTGACGAAGGACGGGGCTCTTCAAGCACACGTGTCGACATTGGCTTCTCCTTCCAGCATGTCTCGGTTGGCGGCGCCAGGCGGCACCATGGGGAACACAAACTCGTTGACGTCGATCCGCGCATGAATCAAGCAGGGCCCGGGACGGGTGATGGCTTCTTCCAGCAAGGCAAGTGGTTCGGCGCTGGCAGCCAAATCGTAGGCCGGCATTCCGAACCCGGCGGCGATTTGTGCAAAGTCCACGCTGGCCTGAAATCCGGACGCAAAGAACCGCTTGCCAAAGAACAAGTCCTGCTGCTGATGCACCAGGCCCAGCGAGCGGTTGTTCATCACCACGATCTTGACGTTGACGTCTTCCTCGACGGCCGTCACCAATTCCTGAATATTCATCAACAGGCTGCCGTCGCCGCTGAAGCAGATCACGGGACGGTCGGGGCAAGCCAGCGCCGCGCCGATCGCCGCCGGCAGTCCGAAGCCCATCGTCCCCAGACCGCCCGAGGTCAACAATTGACGCGGGTGGCGGAACGGATACGCCTGGGCGGTCCACATCTGGTGCTGCCCCACGTCGGTGGTCACGATCGCGTCATCGCCGGCCAGGCGGGCCGTTTGCAGAATCAAGCCGTAGGGCATCCGCACATCGGCGGCCCCGGGAGTGATCAGGGGGTACTTCTGTTTGAGTTCTGCCACGCGCGCCAGCCAGTCCGGCCGCGCGTTGCGCCGCACTCGCGGCAACAGCGTTTGCAGGACCTGGCCCACGTCGCCGGTGATCCCCACGTGCGCCGCCTTGATCTTGTCCAGTTCGCTGGGGTCGATGTCGATGTGAATGATCTTGGCGTGCGGACAGAACTGCGCCACTTTACCGGTGGCCCGATCGTCAAAGCGAACGCCGGCCGCGATCAACAGATCGCACTCCTCCAGCACCAGGTTCGTATAGCGAGCGGCATGCATGCCCAGCATCCCCAAGGTTCGCGGATGATCGGACGGCACGGCGCCCAAGCCCATCAGCGTCATGGTGGCTGGAATCGAAGCCTTTTCCGCCAGGGCGGTTGCCAACTCGCTGGCGTTTGCCTGGATCACGCCGCCGCCCAGGTACAGCACGGGACGACGCGCGGCGTCGATCATCGCCGCGGCGCGTTCGACGTCGGCGGCATCCGCGGCGGGCGGAGAATCCGGCCGCCCCGGTTCGGGCCAGGCGTCGAACGCAACCATCTCGTTCTGCACATCCTTCGGCACGTCGATCCACACCGGTCCGGGACGGCCGGACGCAGCGATCCGGAACGCTTCCGGAACGGCCTCCAACAACTCGCCCGCCGACCGCACCAGAAAATTGTGCTTGGTGATCGGAATGCTCAAGCCATACGTATCGACCTCCTGAAAAGCATCGGTTCCGATCATCGCTCGCGGCACTTGCCCGGTGATGCACACCAGGGGGATCGAATCCAGTTTGGCGTCCGCCACGGCCGTCAGCACGTTGGTGGCACCGGGTCCGGAGGTGGCAAAACAGACTTCCGGCCGGCCGGTGGCGCGCGCCAGTCCTTGGGCGATGAAGCCGGCTGCTTGCTCGTGGCGGGCCAGTACATGGCGAATCTGGCGACTGTGGGAAAGGGCGTCGTACAGCGGCAAGTTCGCGCCGCCGGGGATGCCGGCAAGGGTGCGAATACCCTGACGCTCCAGCAGACGAACGATCGCCTGGGCGCCGGTGGTGCGGATCATCGCAGAGTTTCCTTTCTTGGCGACCGGGGCGACGAGCGGCGCGGGTCAGGATGCCAAGAAAGGCCAACCCCCGCCGGCACGTCGCGCCGGCGGGGGGTGGATCATGGTCTGGGAATTGGTGTCCGCTTGACCCCCTACGACGCGACGTCGTCTACGACGACGCCGAGCAGAATTACGACGCCTAGCAGCGCCACGGGGGCGGGCAGTCGAGCCAAGCTAGGATGGATGTCGCAGTTCATGGGGATTCAACCGAAAAAAGCAGAGACGGATTTCGCTTCCAACACCCAGAGTTTATGCTTCTTCTGTTATCGGCGTCAAGCGGTAATTTCTGAAAAAAAGGAGACCGGCCGTGAAATATCGTGGACTTGCCGTCGCCTTGTGCGTCGCCCTGGCTTACGCCGGCTTGTGCCGCGGGGACGTCGTTTTTGTCCGAGACGGCGTGCGGCGTCGCGGCAATTGTGGTCGGCCGCGATGCCTGCGACCAGGTGCAAGCCGCTGCAAATACGTTGTCCCAGTACGTGTTCGAAGCCTCCGGGGCACGGCTGCCGA
>Ga0351916_1316_pt1 | contig 10043 bp, 10 predicted proteins | sample TotcelHT113001N3_FD_206868 | JGI IMG/M metagenome (GOLD analysis project Ga0351916, IMG submission 206868) | Enriched cells from coal bed in the Powder River Basin, Montana, United States - Total cells T11 rep1 HSBNCT.T11.300.1.N3 ... | reverse complement strand
GGCGCCCAGCCGGGCCGCAAACCCGTCTGGGTTTTTCTGGTTAAACAAATCCGGGCCATGTGGCCGGCAACCTTTTACCCGCGCGGCGGCACGGCCATGGTGACTGTCCGCCAGGTTGGCCAGTGCATCGCCGGCGCTCTGGAACACCATCAGGGCGGCCGCAATTATCCGATCGGGATGGCTAATCTGGAATGGCGGGAGCTCTTAACCATCATCCACAAGCATATGGGTCTGCCCGGCCGGCGGGTGATCACAATCCCCGATTGGCTTTTTGCTTGGTATGCCGGCCAGGTCAAGCGCCGGCAACAGCGCTCAGGCATTGAGGGCGGCCTGGATCTGGCCTTTTTTGCCCGGGTGATGTGCGCGAAGACTTTTATTGAGCCAAGCGCCGGCGCGGCATGCCTGGGCGCTCAGTCCGACGACATCGACGCAGCCATCGGCGAGTCTGTCCGGCTCTGCCTCGCCGTGCTCGACAACAAGACCGCCGTCATCGGGATGCAGTATGGAGACACCCCGGCCGATCCCAAATAACTCAGCTTGTTTGCTGTGGCTGAATCATGACTATCGTCTCTGAGGCCAGACTCATGTGTACGGCTTCGCAAAGGATTGTGGCTGTCAGCGCGCTGACGCCGTCCGGATAAAACCCGCGCAGCGCATCCAGTGCCTGACCGCTGCGGAGACGATCGAGCAGGCGGACAAAGTGGAGGATCGATTCACAGGTGTAGCCGGTCATTTCGGCATCCGGCCCGAGATCATCCGGACTCAGTTTAGCAAACGGATTGATCACTTGGCAGTAACGGTCATCAGCCAGACTGATCAACATGCCCCGGTCTTGCGAATCGATCTCACAGATGCCGTCTGTGCCGACGACCCGGATCTGCTGGTTGACAATGCTGGGGAAATTGTCCGGCAAGATCCAGGATGTATGAAAGGTAAAAACGGCGCCATTGTCGTAGACGACTTGGGCCGAGATCGCATCATAGGTGTCGAGACCCATTTCTGCCAGCTTTCTCTTGCTGCCATGGGCAAAGACCTTGATCGGGCTGGCGTCAGTCAGCCAGGAGACAAGGTCATAGAAATGCGTGCCCAGGAACCAGGCCGGCGAACTATGGTCGGCCCATTTCTTGAACCAGACGGACGGCACCTCAATCCGGTCTTCCATGTAGACATCGCCATAGAGGATCTTGCCCAAACGACCCTGGCGGATCTGCTGCCGAAGCGAGCGATGCGCCGGATCGAAGCGCTTGTGGTAATCGACATAAAGCATCACGCCAGAGGATCGCGCAGCCTCGATCATGCGCCGGCCGGCCTCGCTTTCGGTCGCCAGGGGTTTCTGGCAGAGTATATGCAGACCCTGGGCGACCGCCGCCCGGACAATTTCCTCATGTAAATAATCCGGTGTGACCACAGCAACCGCATCGAGCGTCTCGCGTGCCAGAAGCTCGCGATAATCCTGGTAGCCGCGCACACCATAACGGCGAGACGCCAGGTCAACCGTTTCCGGCCGGATATCGGCCAAAGCGGCCAGCTCGACATGACCGGCTCGCGCCGATGACTGCAGCACATCCAGCACGTGGGTCCCATATGTGCCGGCGCCGATTACAGCTATTCTGGCCAGACCGGAGCGGCCGGATCCGTCACGTGTCTTGTGCATATCCATGGACATGACCTCCTTCTGCTTGCTCGGAAAATCCATTACGAACCTGATATCTGAAAGCGGCAAAACGTCCAGACGCGGATGTTGACCGGCTCGATAGCGGAACCGCAATACAAACAGCGCCGGTCTCCCAGAGACGGTACCGGCGCGCCGCAGTTCGGACAATTAAAGGCCAAGGCAGCTTGCTCGCGTGACGTCAGTTGTGCGCGGTCCTGAACATAGAGCGCCTCAATCTCCATTTTGAGTTGACTGATCCCAGCTTGACCGGCCAGTACCTGACCATCGGCTGCCACTTTCTGATAACGGGCGCCGATTGCCAGCTGAAAGGTGATCCGACAGGTGCCGGCGCTCTTCTCGTAGCGGGACAATACGATCCGGTGCACAGTGATCTCGCTGAATCGTTCCCGCTCCGCCAGGCGTTTCTGCTCCGCCAGACCCTGCGCGACCTGGGTGTGATATAACTCGCCAACCGAGCCAAGCAGAGAAAGGTCGGCTGCGTCTATGGTTCGCAAGGTCAACACAGCCAGCTGTTGTGCCCGCTGCTTGAGCTCACTCAAATTGAGTTCCGGAAAATCGCGCTGGATCTGCGGCGCATAGATCCGGTCCATGCCTGACAGCGATCGGGGTTCCTGCACTTGGGTCAGATCGGCAACTGTAAAATTGGCTCCGCCCGAACCCAGCTGTTCAACCGGTAATCGACGGCCAAAACGCAGGAGCAGCCCGAGCAGACGCAGCAGGCGCCACATGCCTCACATCCCCTGATCAGGTCCAGTCTGACGTTGCCTGTTTTTGTCAGACATGGGCACGCGCCGGCCAGGACAATGGGGCATCGGACAGAGCGCGCAGTTTTCAAAGTGAATGGCACTGGAAAAAAAGAAACCGGAAACCGATTTGGACGGCAGCATCAGGCAGGACTCGGTCAGCGCCACACCTGTGTCTCGTTCAACATGGCCGATCAAGTCAAATAAGACGGTCTGCTGCGTCAGCGGCCATGCCGGCAAGGAGCCCGGGTTCATCTGGGAAAAGTCGGCCGCCGGAAAATAGCGTGCTTTGACGGTTGTGCGCATGATCGCGGCGGCTTGATGCAGGATCTTGTTCTTGATCAAATCAGCCCAATATTGCTCCAGAACATCGGTGAATTGCTGCGACCACCGGTCGACCTCGACGCCGCAGGTCGCGACATAGGGAACGATGCGTTGCGTTTTGTCCAGATTGGCGCGCACAAGAGGCGAGACAATCTTGCACCCCTCGATGATGACAAAATTATCGCCCTTGGCTGTAACAGCAGCCAGGCCATAAACGAATTTGGGCCGGGCACAGGCCAAGGCCCCGGCAAGCATGGCCTTTACCGTGCAATAATCATCATCCAGAGGATCGTCTTCGATCCTTGCGGCGCGCAGCAGCTCTGGCAACGGGATGTTCAGGGGGATGTCTGTGATGACAAATCGTTCTTGCATAATCCACTCCAAGATGCGTATGATTCTGATCAGATCTGCTGCATCAGAAAGATGAGTAAACCAAAGAGGCCCCAGGCTGCCAGGGTTATGCCGAAGCAGATCAGAGGCTTGAGCCAAGGCGTCACATGCGGCGAGACAGCCGTGCGCAGACAATACAGACTGCCCAGCATGCCCAGGACAACTGGGATGCCGCCACCCAATGCAAGCACCGGAATGGCGGCACACAGGATAACAAAGATCCAAACCCATCCAGGCGTGCGCAGCAGCGGCAGATACGGTTTGCGGCTGTCGACGAACGTCCCGTCGACCGCTATGTCGACACGGTTGCCACAGGCGACTAGCCGATATTCCTTGTCGCCCAGGCTGAGCGGCCGGTCAAGACCGAGCATAAAACGTTCGTAGCGTTTGTCGCGGGGGATCAACTCATCGTTGACCCGGACCTCGCCGTTGCTTTCGAACAAGCCGCGGCAATATCGAACGGTATATGGGGTGTCACTGACAGTAAACTGCCATTCTTTAACCATCGCTTGCCTCGCCTTTGGCATGCAGGATCATCTGGCCATGCTTTCCTCTGGTCTCGTGCGAGCGTGCTCGCTTTGACCTATTATAACAGCATTTCGCCTCAGCAAACAGCAGGTTGAAGGGCAGGTTTATGAAGAACAGCTATGAATGGCTGGCGACAGGCTTCAGCCGCTCTCTTGCTCTTTAACTGGTCTTTCCCACAGGCTTTTCGGCGCTTTCTCCCGCTGCGCGGGGTGGGAAATTTGAGTTTTAACGGTCAGGACACAGCAGGCCTGCTCGGTCTGGGTCAGGTCGATCGTGTAGGTATAGCCGAGCGGTTCGAGCACACGCCGGTAGATCCGATCGCAATGCGCGCAATATCGCGGATAAGCCTGAATGTGGCTGGTCTGCTGGAGCATGCCTTTCGAAGGGCAGTGGCGCATCTCGATGCGAAACAAACCGGATTCTTGATCAAGCTGCATCACAAAATCGGCTGCTTCCTCGTTTAGAGCCTGGCTCCAATATTCATAACAGCCAGATAATCCCTTCCGCAGGACAAGGTCGCGCAGGTTGTTTAAGTAGGTATCTGACAAATAGTCCCAAAAATCAGTCACGGCTGCATAGCCGCCCGTTTTTTCAAGAAAGACAAAAAAAGCACTGTATGCGGGGATAAATTCCGTACAGGAGATCATGGGTGCTCCTTCCTGGCAAACACCTGCAGACAAGCGCCGTCTGATGGCTGATAGTCGATCAGTTCCGCCCTGTAGGGCGTGTTCTGGCATAGACTTGCGTTGATGACAGAATGAGTCAGCGCAAACAGGCCCGATACCGGATCGCCGCCCGCCCGGATATGTGAAACCGCCGGGCAGCTGTGTACGCGAATGCTCAGGCGATCTGCTTCCTTGTCGCGCGTGATGGTGACATCGCCGCCTTCTTGCGCGTACACGCGCTGGAAATGATCGCGCAGCGCATCTAACCCGCGCTCGAGCAAGGCCAGGCGCAGCGGCGCATAAAAGGAATTAGCAAACTCCTCCAGATATGCGGTCACCGCCTCACAGCCGTGGCGTTCTTCCAGATAAATCAGTGCCCGGTTCAATGCTTTATGAAAATCTTTGTGCAGGTAATTATTATCTTTTGCCTGTCGTTCCATTCGCAATTGGGCCATATGCGTTCCTTTCCGGCGGTTAGGCGGGGCGTTTAGCGAGTGATCGGCAATAGCCGGATGCGCAGGCGGTTGAGGCAACCGCCATCGTCCGTACCTCCTGCGCAGTATGCCAGCAGCAAATTGTCGCCGACGAAATGCATGGCCGTATAACAATAGCCGCACGCCGGATCGTCTTCGAGCTGGATCGGTTCCGACCAGGTTGTTCCTTCATCTCGGCTGATGGCACAAACCAGCGGTGTGCGCCCGCCGGACCAGATTTTTGCCTGGCTGGGCCGTGTGATGTAGTTGGGCACCGGATTCCAGATTGCGATTAAACTGCCCGTTCCGGGATCCCGTTTCATTGAGAGGGGCGAACAAGGTGAGGTAAATCCGGATGGCTGAGGAGCCGTCCAGGTCGCGCCGCGATCATGCGAGAACATCTCATACTGGACGCCCACATCGGTGCGCGCCCAGCCGTACAGACAGCCGTTAGCCAGCTCGATTAACCCAGGTTCCTGCAAGCCGGAACGAGTTGTCCGGGCGTTCAGCGTACACAGGTTGGATTCCCGCCAAGTCAGGCCATCATCATCTGAGTAAAAGAACACGGCTGTGCTGCGGCCATCCCAGGTCTCAAAGCCACGCTTGCGGCTGTCAATGGTGCGGTGATAACCAGCCGGTACGATCAATCGTCCGTCACGCAAGCGGACGATCCGGTCGTTGTTGGTGACATAATACCCGCGCGCCGGCACACAGCTGACCGGCTCGCTCCATGATTGACCATGATCAGAGGACCGGCGCAGATGAGCCTTGCCGTCCTCAAAACCATGTCGAATGAAGTAGAATAAGCCCAGATCGCCGTTTTGCATCCGTTGGAAGGAGACGCTCATGATGTTCTCAGCCTGATCCTGTTCTGCTGTCAGAATAATGCGCTCATCTCGCCAGGTGAGACCGCCGTCAGATGACTCGATCGCAGCTAATGAGGCCGGCGCATTGTCCGCCGCACTATCGCCGCTAAACCGGGAATAGACGAATAGGATCCGGCCATCAGGCAGATCGATAAAGGCGCCTTCACTGTTGCGCGGATTACCTCGCTTGGGGGGAATATCCTGAACAATCATTCCAGTCTGCATATTCGCACCTCCTGATATGTATAGCGGCAACCAGCCTGACTGCCGCACCCTCAAGATAGCGCGGAGAAAGCAGGTTGTCAAGCCATTTTTAAAACGTTATACCGAAATTTCGCGCGTTTCTGACTCTCTGGTTATCGATCAAACCAGGCAGGTGAATTATGATCGGTTTCTGAATTATGTGCAACCAAGCGACATATCGACGATATAATTATACATGATACACAATTATTTACATCAAGTGCGCATATTGTTCAGCACATTCAGCTTGATTTTGCAGCATATGCGGCTGGCAATGAAACATGTCAAAAACTAACAGCCGATTTTTACACACGGATACTTGACAAGCGAGCGGGGTGTCGATTATGATAAGCATGCAATTAGTTGAAACGTTTGAATTTTCTTGATCCTGTCAAAGATGACCAGAGCGGCAAGGGTTCAGATGGGGAAATAAAGGAAGGGTGCGGCCGTGAGCAGTGGATTTTCCAGGATTACAATCAAGGATGTCGCGATCAAAGCCGAAGTATCAGTCGCGACGGTATCGCTGGTCATGAGCGGCAGTCCGAAGATTGCCGCCAAGACGCGGCGCAAGGTCTTGGCGGCCGCAGAGGAATTGGGTTACGTTCCCAACGAGTACGCCGCATCGCTGCGCAAGACGAGGCGCGACGTCTACGCAGCCATCATTCCCGACTTGAACAACCCTTACTATATCGGCATAATCCGCGGGTTGCGCGACCGTTGCACCAAACAGGGGATCGTGTTGCACATATCCGAGACGCTGCACGATTTTGAAGTGGAAAAAGCCGAACTGCGTTTCTTGCGCGGTGTGCAAACCTCCGGGTATGTCTTTATCGGCACGGTCCTCGATGACGAACTGATCGAGACCCTGACCAACTGCACCGTCGTAACGGTCGACAAAGTCTATGGCTACGTCAACCAATATCCGCAAGTCCTGATCAATAACCGGCACTGCACCCATCAGGCGACAGCTTACTTGATCAGTAAAGGTTGCCGCAACATCTGGTATATCACGCCGCCCGCCCGCACCTTTGGTTTGGAGGACCGGCTCGAAGGGTTCAAAGACGCAATCCGTGAGGCCGGACTGACCGATCATGAGGACCATGTCTGTGTCTCTTATGACGGACAGATGAACATGATGGAAGCCGGGTACATCCAGACCAACCTGATCCTGGCGTCAACCCGCCCGGACGGCATCATCGCTACGTCCGACTTGTATGCGATCGGGGCGATGCGGGCAATCCGGGACCACGGCCTCAGTATCCCGCAGGATGTATCCGTTGTGGGTTTTGATAACAGTGAGATTGGTCGTTACTACCAGCCAACCCTGACGACGTTCAGCCTGCCGCTGGCCCGGATGGGAGAAATGGCTTTCGATTTTCTCAGAGGCGACCTTGACAACAAGATTGGCAAGCTCGTCGTCTCGGCTGACTTTATCGTGCGCGACAGTGTGCGCCGCTGACGATGACAGGAGGCAAGCAGATGACTGATTGGCATGCACCAGGCCTGTCCCGGCGAAACAGACTCCTGCGCAAGTACTGGCCCTTCTACCTGATGGCTCTGGTGCCGTTGGCTCAGGTTATCCTGATCAATTACATCCCGATTTATGGGGTGGTCATCGCTTTCAAAGATTTCCGCATCACCCGCGGCATCAGCGGCAGCGCCTGGGTCGGCCTAAAGCATTTCCGAGCTGTCTTCAACGACGCCTTTTTCTACCGCGCGCTCTGGAACACCCTGCGGATCAGTTTTGTTCAGCTGATCACACATTTTACGCTGACGATCGTTTTTGCCTTGCTCATCAATGAGATCCAGCATGTACGTTTTAAAAGAACCGTGCAGACGGTCTCGTATCTGCCATATTTCCTGTCCTGGGTTGTCGTCGGCGCCTTTGTGCATCAAATCCTCTCCCCGAACGGCGGCGCCTTGAACATCATCCTGGTCAATCTGGGCGTCCTGGAGAAGCCGCGCTATTTTATGATTGAACGCCAATCATTTCTGACCATATTTGTCGTCGCCAACTTGTGGAAAACGATCGGCTATGCCGTAATCATCTACCTGGCAGCCATTGCCGGGATCAATCAGGAGCTTTACGAGTCTGCCCATCTGGACGGAGCCAACCGATTCAAGCGTGTCCTCCATATCACTTTGCCGGGTCTTGCACCGACGATCAGCACCTTGCTCATTCTCAATGTCGGCGGACTCCTGTCGATCGGCTTTGATCCGATCTTTAACCTCTACAACGCGTCGACCGAGCCGGTTGCGGATGTCATATCGACCTATGTTTACCGTCGCGGCCTGATTGACATGAAGTACGATTTTACAACGGCGATCGGCTTATTCCAGAATGTCGTAGCCTTCTCGCTCGTCCTGACCACAAATTTCCTGGCCAAAAAAACCAATCCGGACTTCCGGATTCTGTAACCGGATTGCGAGGTGATAAGGTAATGCATCTGAAAAGGAAGTTTCTCGCATCCCCCGGCGGCATGATTTTCGATGTCTGCAATGGAGCATTCATGATCTTGTTCTGTCTGACCATCATCTTTCCTGTCTGGGATATGCTGGTGATGTCTTTTGCCGCCCCGCGGGATATTTCGTTCACCAGTCTGAATTTATGGCCCAAAAACATCGTCTTGCAGGCATATACCTATTGTTTTGCTAACCCGAAGTTCTTTACGGCGTATCTGGTCAGCATCAGCCGCGCGCTCAGCGGCACAGCCTATCACATCCTTGTTACCGTGATGGCCGCCTTCGTTTTGACACGAACCGAGATGCCTTTTCGCAAGACTTTGACACTCATCTGGCTGATCCCGATGTTTTTTGGCGGCGGTCTGATCCCAACTTATCTGCATTTCCGCAACATTGGGCTGACCAATAACTACCTGGTTTACATCCTGCCCATGGCTTTCAGCATGTATACGGCGATCATCGTGCGTAATTTCTTTTATTCGCTTGATCATGCGCTGGAAGAATCAGCCATCATTGACGGAGCGAGCGCGCTGCAGGTCTTGTTTCACATCTACCTGCCGCTGTCTAAACCGGTCCTGGCGACGATCACGCTTTGGAGCCTGGTCAACCATTGGAACGCCTGGTTTGACAATATGATCTATGTTACGACGGAAAAACTGTTGACCCTGCAGTACCTGCTGCGGCGGATCATCATGGAAGCTGAGTTGTTTGCCAGTGACGCAGCCGCTTTTGCGATGACCCAGAACACAGAGTTCATCATCAATTCCGAGACAATCAAGGCGGCAACCACGGTACTGATTGTCGTACCAATCATTGCCGTCTATCCGTTTTTACAACGTTATTTTGTCAAAGGCATCATGATCGGTGCCGTCAAAGGATGATTTTGCCCGACCCGGGAAAGGGCAAAAGATAGAATGAACCGATACAAGGAGGCAATGCGATGAAACGATTTTTACTGACGCTGCTGTGCGCCGTCCTGCTGTTGGGGCTGCTGGCCGGCTGTACCCAAGGCGCGACGACCACCGCCACGACCAAGCCGGTCCAGACGAGCGGCTCCACGACCACAACGACCGCCGGAACAACGACGCAGCCGGACATCCGTTATGAGATTTCATATTTTTCTTTCTGGGTTGGTGAGCTCGATGACGGCAGCCCGGTCGAAAAAATAATCGAAGACGCCCTGAACATCGACATCAAGGTCAAGAAAGTCAACCACGCCAACGCCGAAGCGGTCAACCTGATGCTGTCTTCCGGCGAAATGCCCGATTGTGGCTGGTTCTCCGGTAAAGATCCGCAGTTCATGTATTATGAACAGGAACTGTCCCGGGCAATCCCCCGCAGCATGGTCGAGCAATATGCGCCGGACTTCGTCGCGGAGTACGACAAGTCGCCGATCTTATGGGCCTATGCGCTGGACAAAGACGACAACCAGTCGCTGCTGTGTATGCCCGGCAAGACCGAGACCTACACCAATCTCTATTTATGGGCCGATTTCTATCGTTATGACTGGCTCAAGGCAGCCGGTGTTGATCTGGGCGTCAGCACGACCAAGATCTCCGACAACCTTTATCTGGCGGACGCCGGAATCAAACTGGACGCCTGGACGGCCGCGTTGACTGCTTTTGTCAGCCAAGGCAAAATCGGCGCTGTCTCATTTGACGCCCAACTACTCG
>Ga0351916_1304_pt1 | contig 10442 bp, 8 predicted proteins | sample TotcelHT113001N3_FD_206868 | JGI IMG/M metagenome (GOLD analysis project Ga0351916, IMG submission 206868) | Enriched cells from coal bed in the Powder River Basin, Montana, United States - Total cells T11 rep1 HSBNCT.T11.300.1.N3 ... | reverse complement strand
AATCCGTACTACGCGCCGCATGGCGGCCATGCAGCCCCGCCTCAAAGAGCTGCAGGTCAAGTATGGCGGAGACAAGCAGCGCATGGCTCTCGAGCAGCTGCTTTGGATTAATCGTTGGCCTGGTGGCGCTTGTCACAAATATATCCTCCCGCTAAACGGCATCTAATTGGCGACCGGATAGGTCCACAACGGAGAGCCGCCGACCTTGCTGATATCTAGAGCAATAACCGATGCCGCTGTTGTGCCGATATAAGCCCTGCCGTCCAGCACTGCAACGGGCGCGAGAATATTCGTCTTATCGAGCACATATAACAGGTCGGCTTTCCCGCCGGAAAGCTCCACGCGGTACACTCTGCCGCTCTGGCTTCCGATAACCAGGTATTCCCCTGCCAGTGTCGGCCCAGCGCGCAGAGCGCCTTCCAGCTGTGTAGACCACTTGATGGCGCCGTCTTTCAAGCTCACGCCATGAACCTTGCCGTCTAGTGTACTCACATATGCGGTGCCATTCGCAGCCACGGCTTCACCCCAGACCCACTGTTCGAACGCGTGTTCCCATACCAAACTGCCGGTTTCCGCGTTCAGGGCGCTCAGTTTTTTTGCGATGCCTCCCACTAGGAGTAAATCCCCGGCTATGGTAACACCGCCAGGAACCGCGGCGCCCATATCATGGTCCCAAACGAGCGCTCCGGAATCTTTATCAATAGCATACACATGGTGATCGAGCGAGGCCACAAACACATATCGATCGTTAACTGCGGGCGCTCCCCAAACACCATGCCCTGTTACTATGGGGTTCCAGAGCAGCTGCGGACCACTGGCAGTTGGTTTGACGGCATATACGCGTGAATCAGATGCGCCAAAATATACTACCCCGTCATACTCAGTTGCACCGCCGATGATGGCTCCCTCAGTAGTGTACTCCCAGGCTCTCTGACCGCTGCTGCGGTTAAATGCAACCAGCTTGTTATCAAAAGTTCCAACAAACACCAGTTCATCGCTAAAGACAGGAGCCCCATAAACGGCATTCAGAGCGGTCTCCTGGTTAGGATCTGGCCGGCTGAAGAGGCTTCCCAGTCCCCCGCTGGAAGCCGTAGCTACCGGGTAGTTCCATCTCTCGGCTCCGCTGGCGGCGTCCAGTGCAGCAACTTTTCCGGTTGCCAGGACCGTATAGACCATCTCGCCGTCGGCTGAAACGACCGTCCAGCCCGGGTTCACAACACCTCGGCTGGCGCATCCTGCAAGCAGCAGTGCTGACATTAACACCACAAAGGCGATGATTCGCCCTGCACCGTGTAATTTTCTCAAGCCTAAACCTCCCGGCATCCTGTAAAATGCCTGAGCGTGAACATCAAGGAACCGGATCGTACCCACCCGGGATAAAGGGATTACATCGTATTATCCGCTTGAGCCCCATCCATAAGCCGCGCCAGGCGCCATATTTCCCCACCGCTTGATACATATATTCAGAACAGGTGGGGATAAATCGGCAAGCCGGAGGCGTCAAAGGCGAGATGGCTCTTTGATAAAAGCGAATCAAACCAAGCATCAACCGTTTAAACAACTGGTTTTCGCTAATCTCTACGGAACAATTAACATCTCAGCTATGCCGAGTAACGCGAGTGTTGCTTGTTCTGCGCCATAATACTGTGTGCCCAAAAACGACTTGCGCACAATAATAACAAAATCCCATCCGGCACGTATCTCTACCAAGTGGTTGTGCACAACCTCACGCAATAACCTTTTGCATCGATTCCGGACAACTGCGCCGCCTATTTTGCGGCTGACCGAGAAACCGAAACGGCTGGTATCCTGGCCGTTTGGCACTGCGCAGAGAACGATTTTGCTATTTGACCAGCTCTTGCCCTCAGCGCGAGCCCGTATAATGTCAGAAGAGCGTGTCAGCCGGTACTTTTTCGGTAACACCTTATCCTAGATACAATTAACGGGGCACCTTGTAGTTCTTTTGCACGGTCAGCACGTGACGGCCCTTTGCCCTACGTGCCTTGAGGACATTACGCCCATCTGCAGTCATCATGCGCTTGCGAAAGCCATGCACGCGCACGCGACGCAGTTTCTTGGGTTGCCAGGTTCTCTTGGTAGACATGATAGTACTCCGCCTTGGATAATCGTGTACCCGAATGATAAGCTTGCGGATTATACCCCTGCAGGGTGCTAACTGTCAATTTATGACGTATTGGTTGCGCCTATTCGTCGAGACGAACACCCTCGCAAGGGGTGGGGATAAAGACCAGGTCGCTGCCGGCCGCCTGCAATGCGTTCTTCACCGGTTCAGGCTCGGGACACAAAGCGATAATCGTGCCGCCGTTGCCGGCGCCGGCCAGTTTTGCACCAAGAGCGCCGTGATCGAGAGCGATTCGTATATAGCGTTCGTTGGATTCGCCAGAGCCGCCCAGGTCGCGTTGAATCGTATGGTTTTGGTTCATCAGGTGCCCAAGCCGCGGCCAGTCGCCAGCCAGCAACGCTTTTTTCCCTTCTCGAGCCAGGGAGGCGATCTCCTCGTAAGCGTTCCTGACGATGGGGTCGCCTTCGAGCCAGCGCTCACGCAGAGGCTTGTGAACTGCCCCGGACAGATGCGCTACACCGGTATGCGCCAATACCATCGGCAAGCTGGGCACATAATTCTGCAGTGGTTCGATCGTAGCATACAGCTCTTCGGATGCCTCGCGGTAAAATTGCTTGCCGCGGAAATCCATATAGTTCAGCCCGCCAAAAGTGCACATGTAAGCATCCTGATAGCCGCAGACTATTCTCAGATGGTTTAGCTCGATATGGCGGGCTAACTCGGCAACCCTGTAAAGGTGATAGTCCTTTCCCTTGAAACGCAGCAACCCATACAAAAGCGCTACCGTGAGCGCAGTTGAACCAGAGACCCCCGCTTTGACAGGTATCTCTGTTTGGTACGAAATGCGGCAGCGAAGGTCCTCGCCGCCCAGATAATCCAACACTGCCCTGCCGACGTCAAAAAGGTCATCGTTCAGCAGCAAGTCATTGTTATTCTTGATTGTTAGCGTTTGACCGTTGGTGCAGAGCTGCAGTGAGGATGCCGGCTCGATTGTTACGACAGCTCTTCGGTCGATCGTGCAGGAAATGACAGAACCGCCGTACATATCTGTCGGATTGCCGATGATCCCGCAGCGCCCGGGAGCTGAGCAGCGCAGTATCGACATCAGAACTCTCTTGTCTTGCGCTTTAAATACTGGCGGATAAGGTATCCGTATTTTTCGTCTGTAATACTAAAGTCAATGAATGCTTTAAAGTAGCTCTCAAAGTTGCCAATGTCATAACGCTTTTCGCCAGACCTGAGCGGCAGCGCTCGCACCTGATGTCCCAGCTGAATTAGTAAACGAATTGAGTCTGTCAGCTGCAATTCTCCGTTGCGGTCTGGCGCGGTCCTGCGGATAGCCTCAAAAACTATCGGGCTGAACACGTAGCGCGCGGCAATGGCCAGGTTGCTGGGCGCAAATTCTGGCTTGGGCTTTTCCACCAGATCAGTCACCTGAAAGTCGGCCGATAGATTGGCCCCGTCGGCTGGTTTGACGATTCCGTACCGGTAGACATCCTCCGCATCCACTTTCTCAACCGCGACCGTACAGGCAGCTCCGGATTGCAGATGCACACGGATCATCTCCTGCAACAAGCTGGGCTCTGTGTGATCTTTGATGATTGTGTCACCCAGAGCGACAACAAACGGGCTGTCATCAGCAAACTCTTCGCCATGGCCGATGGCATCAGCCAGTCCGCGGGGAACACTCTGACGCGTATAATAAAAACGCGTGTCCGTCTCGGTATAAGCTAGCTCTTCAAGCATGGCATAGCCGCCCCCGGAGGAGAGTATCCTGACAAGTTCCGGGTCGGTATCGAAATGGTCTTCGATGACTGTCTTTTTTCTCCCGGTGACAAAGAGAATCTGCCCAACACCAGCCGACTGCAGCTCCTCGACAACATACTGGACGACCGGCTTGCGCCCGACCGCGAGCATTTCCTTGGGCTGCGCCTTGGTAGCAGGTAACAGGCGCGTGCCAAGGCCAGCGACCGGGACAACAGCCTTGATGATGGACTGTCTTTCTGTCATCGTGCTCCTTTCAGTTAGCGCCGTTCTCTAGCACCTGGCGGAACGCTTGTACCGCGGTCTTGAACAATTCAGGACCTGAAAATCCGCTGAAGGAACCTGCCGCTGCCAGGTGCGGCTCGAGTGAAGCAAAGCCATCATATCCGCGTGCTGCCAATGCCTGCACCAGCTCCGGAATCTGCCCGTCTCCCTGACCTGCCGGTACCACGCGATGATCGCTCATAAAACCATCCTTGATGTGCAGGTACTCGATCCAATCAACCAGGAGCGGGTAGGCATCGGTGAACGGACGCACACCGTTCATCACGAAATTGGCTGGGTCAAACGTAGCCCGCAGTTGAGCCGAAGCCAGCGTCTCGTGAATATCTCGGCAGCGTTGAGGGATGTCACCATAAATATGGCTCTCGTTCTCGTGCAGCAGCATCACCGGATGCCCCTGGGCGACATCGAGCAGAGCCCGCATTCTGGCCATCACTTCATCACGGTAGCGAGCCGCCTCGCCGTTGGGAACAAAGAAAGAGAATATGCGGATATATGGTGACTGAAAGACACGGGCAAGGTACAAGGCGCGTTCAAAACTCTGGATGTGCGGGGCCATTGGGTCTTGAATGCCGATTTTCCCGATGGGTGAACCAATCGCCGAGACTTTGATACCTGCTTCGCTTAATGCAACGCGTACCGTTTCCACCTCATCATCATCGAGAGCGAGCACGTTCTTGCCCCACACACCACGCAGCTCAAGGTACCGTACATCAAGCTCACGCAAAATAGAGATTTGCTCAGCTAGTTCGGGTGAAATCTCGTCAGCAAATCCCGATAACGTAAACATAGCGCACCTCCGTGAGGATGGTAAAGCCGGCAGTACGACTAAACTTCGCTTCTGCCGGCTCTATTGGTTAGCATCTATCTTTGGAATCCATCGGGGGGCTGCTTTTCCACCCCCGGCATCACGACATCCCTTCGTTCATTATGAAGCTTATGCTCGCCAGACAGCATGCTCTTAATGCCACAACCTCTCCATAGTGCCCCGCCTAGTTCAGGCAACCGCACCAGACCGTATAGCAACACCAATACGGCCAGTACCACTAGCAGGTCGGACGGGTTGACATATCCCACAGTTGCCCCCTCTTGGGGCTCATGCGCTCAGGCAGGGGTATTGGGTGTGTTCGAATCCGCGTCCTTGGTGGGTGGCGGCTCTACTGCGGGTGCAGCTGATTCCTGTTTATTGGCTTCCTTGTCGGGATCTTTAACTGCAGTACGGAAATCCTTCACTGCTTTTCCGACAGACCCGCCCAAGCTAGCCAACTTACCCGCGCCAAAAATGGCGATGATGATAAGCAGGATAATAACCAGTTCCAAAGGACCAATCTTGAATGGCATGAGAACACTCCTTTTCCTTGGTGGATGTATTGTACCTTAGGTCAAGTTCTCGTCAAATAAAAGAGCGAACCGATAGAATCAGGCCACCATCTTATAACGAAATCCTCTAGTGGTAAAACGGGAGCTTCACAGGCACATTGAAATGCGCTACAATATGATTGCCGACATCAAACAAGTTCGGATAATTAAAGTGATTGAATTCGACCATCACAACCGCAATATCACCTTCACGTTGACACTGCTCGTCATCGCTCTGTTAGGTCCCATATTTCATTGGGCTGGGCTTGCGCTGCGTGGTATCTCTTTCTTTTATATCAGCATCACCAGGCTTGTGTTCGCATACCTCTTTTTGACGGCAAGCGCAGCCGGAGCGGGTTACTTGATACTACGCCCTTCCGCCAGGTTAGTGCGCCTGCTGGCAGCGGTCGGCCTAGTACTCAACATCGCCTCTGTCGCCTATGCCGGGCGGCTCTGGAGTTCTGAGGCGCGCTTGCTAACCAGTGACCCTGTCTGGGCACCCTTCTCTGAGGACAAGGTGGGAATCGTCATCGCCCCTGCAGGCGATAGCACTCTGGCGCTGGCCGAAGCGCGCGTGATTCAAGAAACGTTTGCCCACATGCTGGTAGATACAGGATTAGAAGCTCTGGTTGAGACGCGCCAGATAACCATTGTACCAAACATGGCTGCAGCCCGCCAGATTGCGCAACGTATGCGTGCGGTGGTCATAATCTGGGGCACCTCCGAGGGTTCGGAGCTTGTCCATACCGAGTACCATATCACCTCGCTGGGCCCCCGGGGAATTGCTGCTTCTCTCGATAATCACTCGACAATGCTGCTCCTGGCAAGCATCGACACATTTAGTTTCTCAGTTAACCGGCTGGCTAGCGAAAACTCAGTCTCACCTGCCGTGAAGGAGATTATCGCTCCGGCGGCTCTCGGATTCGCTTCGATTGCTGCCAACCAGCCAGCCCTGGCCGCAAGTTATTACCATATAGCCATGACGGCTCGTAACATCTCGGCCGAGATGACGCAGAGCCTGCAGGGGCACTACAGCCTAGCGCTGCAAGCCGTTGGCCGGCCCGATCTGGCCCGAGTTTCTCTGGATAGTGTCGAGCCGCCAATTATCGCGGTGCCGGTGTTTCTTGCTAAAGGCAGCCTTGCGCTTGCTCTAGGTGATATCAATTCAGCTGAAGCCGAATACCTTCAGGCTCGGGAGCTTGATCCAGCATCGGCGCAGGCATACTGCGGACTGGCAATTGTGGAAGCTGAAAAACGGAACCTCAGCCGAGCGCGCGCCCTGGCTGAGCAGGCAGCAGCACTGGAGCCGAAATGGGGCTTGCTATATCTGGTGCAGGCATACACAATGGAGCTGCAGGGCGACCCAAGCGCCTCGCTTATAGCATATGATAAAGCTAAAATGTATATCTATCCCTTTGACGTCCTTCTGGGGTTGATCGAAGAGCGCGTACTACGGCTGGCTATAGCGCCTCCTTCGCCGGTGCCGACCGCATCTGTTGCGCCCACACCATCACCGATGCCCATACCAGGGCAACGCTACCACACAGTTGTTAAAGGCGAGACAATCGGTACGATTGCCAGGTTATACGATGTTACAGAGGATGCGATAGCAAACCTCAACAACCTTGAGAACAGGAATGTGTTGTATATCGGCCAAGTCTTGCTCATACCGGAGCAATAAGAAACGCCTAACTATCGAGACCAGCACTGCGATCCTGGATAGAATGCCATTGGTGAGTGGATGCGCAGAATCCTGACATGCTGCCTGGTTATCTGTCTATGGCTGCTGCACGATGTGACTGTTTATGCGGCTAGCCCTGTAACAACGCACCTGGAAGACGTCATAGTTGCCGAATCCACGGATCCCAACACACTACCGGCGATCGCGGTTACTGCGTCAGGACAGGTCCGAATCGCCTGGCACAGTGATGCCTGGATACATATAACCTCGCCAGGGCAGCGCTGGTATGCTGCGGCCGATACGCGTAACGCTGAGGCTCTGGTCAGCAGGCTTTTGCTGACGCCGCAGCACATCGCCTGGGATGAAACCTCCGCATCCGGGAAAACTGTTTTCTTCCAGGCGGTAGATGAGCCTTCGGTTGTTAAGCAGATCGCCCTGCCAGCAGCCGGCGTTTACACGCTCAGCCCCGGTGGGGATATTATCGCTGCCTGGGCTGACAATAGCCGGATAATACTGGCATCAAGCAGTCCTTTGGTTACAGTAACGCTCGATCTGGCTGAACCACCGCTCCAACTAATGATTACCAGCGACATAAGTGGCAGCGCTTACCTCGCCTGGCAGCAGGAGAGCGCTGACGCGGAGAATCCGGGCGTTTACCTGCTCTCGCCCAATACCTCGGCCTTTCCGGTGCGCATCGCCGCGGCCGGAACACATCCGCGTGTTGCAGTGACCCGCGATGGACGGATTCACGCTGCTTATCTATTAAACGGCGAGCTGGTGTATGCACAGAGCGATGACTGGCAAAACACCGTCGTCGTGTCAAACCAGCTCGCTCCGGGCGCACCGTTCCTCTTTGTAGCAGGAGAAGACAACCTGGCGCATCTGGTGTGGGGCGACGAAAACGGGGTGTTCTATGCAAATAGTGGTGACTGGGCATATACGAAACAATCTTTGCCCTTACACGAGTCAGCAGACAACATCACCTTTGCAGTTGGTAAATCAGGCCAAGTCCATGCCGCATACAGCTCATCATCTCCGGGAGGACTGCAGCAAGTGCATTACCTGCACTGGCCGCAACCACCCTTCCAGCTCAGAATCGCCCCTGCACTTGCTGATGAGTTCATCAACGCACCGTTTTCCATCTCAGCTTATACAAACCTCGACCCTGCCGAGATACTCCGAGTGAGTTTTTACCTTGTCCTGGAAGAGATAGGCTCTCCGCTGCGGTCGGTCGTCGCACTCGAACAAGACATTTATGCTGAAGATGGGTGGAATTCGGTTGTCGTGGCACCAGATATCAAGCCCCGCCTGGTAAAAGCTTGCGCCCTGGCGACTGCATGGGACGGACGGCAACAGGAAGCCTGCAGCGGTACTTTTACGCTGCTGCCAGAACAATGGCCAATGCTGTGGTTGGATTCACCGGCTTTTGTAGCAAACACACAACTCGTAAGCGCCTACTTGAAACCGAAGCAGGGAGAAGCGCTGGATTTGTATGCACAGCCGATTGCCTGCTCAAGCGGCGCACTGTCTTGCCCGGATAACGGCTCAATGCAATACCTCGGTCGAATCAACCTGTCTGACGCGCCAGGTGCAGCCTATACCAGACAATTCATCGAGCCCGACACCAGCACACTGTCTGAAGGGATCTATTCTCTTAGCGCGTCTCTGGTCTCAGATAGTGAAAACTGGAAGCATACTCTACAAACGCCGTTTACGGTACAAAAGAGTATACCACCCACTATTGACGTTAGCATTATTGACACCGATTTTACCGTCGGATCCATGCTGGAAGTCAGTTCGCGCGTCACGGAAGGGCAGTCTTCGATCGTTCACATAGAATACTACTTGATTGAAGCGAATTTTGGGATTGACAGAGACAATGATCCTATCACGGCACCGCCCCGCGAAAGATGGCTGGGTTCCGCCACATTCCTGGAAGGGTGGAAAATACGCTTGCCCGTCATTTCTGATTGGATCGGAGATGCCTGGCTGGTCAAGGCTGTTGCCTATGACATGAACGACCACAGTACCACAGCCTTCTCGTCTCATGCACTCAGGATACGCAGCTCTGGCTATCCGCATGCGGTCTTTACCCTGCCCAACCCTGACAGTGTTATCAGCGGTACCACTGAGCTATCTGTAGTACCATCGCCAGATTTAACGCCACAAGATACTATCGAACTGTATATCCGCGGTTATACCAAGAGCTGGCTCAAACTGGGCACCATGAATCCTGCGGGGGCGAGCTGGAAATATACGCTGGATACACGCGAATTCGGAAATGGCAGCTACACATTGATGGCGGTTATCCGAATCTCCAGCTCATATGTGACACAACCCGCATGGCTGCAGATCGAAATTGCCAACAGCAGCAACCAGTTCACGTTTGTTACTCCTGCGGCTAGTGCGGTTGTTTCCGGCACTACCCGGTTCGCCATAACCTCACTACAGCAGGCTACGGATTCTTTGGCCGTGCGCTTGTTTGCTGAAGACGATTTACGTAACCATTGGCTGCTCGGAGCGATGCTGCCTGTTGATGGCGAATATGGTTTTGCATGGAACAGCCTTTCTGTGCTTGATGGTCCCTACACCGTTACTGCGGAAATTACGGCGGTTGACGGCAGCCGCGAGTATCTAGCGGTACCGGTACTGGTTAGCAATATCTCCCCGCAGCTTTCTTTTATTGGTACACCACTGGCCGGGATCATTAGCGGCACCCAGGAGCTGTGCTGGCAGGCGCTGGGAGCTTTTGGGATAGATGAACTTGGGCTCGAATACAGCCCCAATGGCGGTAAGCATTGGCTTGCGGTTAGCAACAACCTGCCCGCCATGGGGTGCTATTCGTGGGATTCCACCGGTATGCCTGATTCAACTCGTGCGCAACTTCGATTAACCGCTGCGCGCGCATACGGCTCCAGCCAGGTTAAGAGCGACCTCTTCATCCTCGACAACGTGACTGAACAGCCAATAATACAGATAATTTCGCCGCGTTCTGGAGAAGTGCCAGACCATTACACCCGAATAGCCTGGCAAAGCTGGAACCCTGATCCGGGCGAGCTTCTAGTAGAGCTCTCATACCGCTTACCGGGATATACCTGGCAGGTAATCGCCTCTGACCTCGCTGCCAGTGGTGAGTATTACTGGGAATTTAATGGAGTTGACCTGATCGAACTAAGAGCTACAGCGCGCTCCATTGCCGGATCTGTTGGCACAGCAATAATCTCAGACTTGCTCCCGAAAGCCGCTACCCCGCTCACAATCAGACTGTTTACA
>Ga0351916_1300_pt1 | contig 10686 bp, 9 predicted proteins | sample TotcelHT113001N3_FD_206868 | JGI IMG/M metagenome (GOLD analysis project Ga0351916, IMG submission 206868) | Enriched cells from coal bed in the Powder River Basin, Montana, United States - Total cells T11 rep1 HSBNCT.T11.300.1.N3 ... | reverse complement strand
GCGAGGATAACTGGACAAGTACGCTCTACAGCGATGGCCTGGAGAACATGCTGCGGGAGCCCGAGTTTATTGAGCCAGGCAAGCTTTCGCAAGTGGTCAGAGTTTTACAACAGCGCAACCTTTTGGAGAACATCCTCGCTCGCATGATGGGGGCATCCGGGGTTCAGATAATTATCGGCGGCGAAGGGGAAATGCAGTCTATCGACGATGTCAGTCTGGTACTATCACCTTACGGCATCCGAGGCCGGGCAAGCGGTGTGCTGGGTGTAGTTGGCCCAACCCGCATGGCCTACGGCAGGGCGATATCCATGGTGCGCTATATGGCTCGTCTGATGGACAGCATGCTCACCGACCTGTACGGTAATGAATAGTGGGTACCGCCGTAGAGTTAAAACTAGAATCTAGGGAGTTTCGTTATGTCTAATATAGACCAAAAACCACCTAACGACACGGGAGATCAATCCGAGCAACCGCAAGTGCCAGTCGAAGACTGGATGGCTAAAGCGGATGAGTATAAAGACAAATGGCTGCGTACAGCGGCTGATTTTGATAATTATGTAAAGCGCCAGCAGCGCGACCGGCAGAGGCAGGAGACGGAGCTGCGGATTCGGGTCATTAGAAAACTACTTCCTACCCTGGATGACCTGGAGCGTGCGCTCAAAAACACTCCGCCGGATCTGTCCGACAACGCCTGGGTGCAAGGGATTATCCTGATCGAACGCAAGTTCAGAGCCATCCTGGATGACTTTAGTGTTAAGCCGATCGAAGCCCTGGGCAAAATGTTTGACCCTGCGCTTCACGAAGCCTTGATGACGGAAACAAGCGACCTGCCAGAAGGAACGATTCTTGAAGAGTACCTCAAAGGCTATATCCTTGATGACCAGATTGTCAGGGTGACGTCAGTCAAGACTTCATCGGGTCGTTCAACGAACTAACCAGAGATTAATACAAAAGAAAGAGGAGTAGATTAATGAGCAAGATAATTGGCATCGACCTGGGAACGACTAACTCTGTCGTCTCGGTTATGGAAGGTGGGGAACCCAAGGTCATCCCCACAGCAGAAGGCGGTAACCTTTGTCCGTCTGTAGTAGCCGTAAATCCAAAGACTGGCGAACGGCTAGTGGGGCAGCTTGCCAGGCGACAGGCCATCACCAATGCTGAAAACACAATATTCTCAATCAAGCGCCTGATGGGACGCAAATTTAGCGACCCGCAGGTGCAAAAGGCGCTGCGAATCCTTCCTTACAAGATTGTGGAACGGCAAAACGGCGACGCCTGGGTGATTATGGGCGGCAAGGAATACTCACCCCCCGAGATTTCGGCCATGATTCTGGCCAAACTGAAAACCGACGCCGAGTCGTACCTGGGAGAGAAGGTCACCCAGGCAGTCATTACCGTACCTGCCTATTTTAACGATGCTCAGCGCCAGGCGACCAAAGACGCCGGCCGCATCGCCGGGCTTGAGGTGCTGCGCATCATTAATGAACCTACTGCGTCAGCGCTGGCTTACGGCATGGATAAAAAGAAGGATGAGAAAATCGCTGTTTACGACCTGGGCGGCGGCACCTTTGATATCTCGATCCTGGATATCGGTGATGGCGTTTTTGAGGTCAAGTCTACCAACGGCGACACATTCCTGGGTGGTGACGACCTCGACCAACGCATCATCGACTGGATTATTGAAGAGTACCGCAAGGATCAGGGCATCGACTTGCGGGCTGACCGCATGGCCCTGCAGCGCCTCAAGGAGGCCGCGGAAAAGACTAAAATCGAGCTATCGAGCACCCAGCAGAGCGAAATCAACCTTCCCTTTATCACCGCAGATGCCAGCGGTCCCAAACACCTGAATATGACTCTGACACGCTCCAAGCTGGAGCAGCTGGCTGCCGAGTTAATTGACCGTTCAATGGCTCCGGTCAAGCAGGCATTGTCTGATGCTGAACTCACGGTAGGTGACATTAATGAAGTGCTGCTGGTGGGCGGACAGACGCGCATGCCCCTGGTACAGCGTCGCGTTGAGGAACACTTTAAGCGTCAGCCCAACAAGAGTATCAATCCTGATGAAGTGGTCGCGGTTGGCGCAGCCATCCAGGCCGGCGTCCTGGGCGGGCAGGTTAATGACGTTCTGCTGCTAGACGTCACGCCGTTGACGCTTGGTATCGAGACACTCGGCGGAGTAGCGACTCCGTTAATCGAGCGCAACACCACAATTCCAACCCGCAAGAGCCAGATCTTTTCAACGGCGTCAGATATGCAGACGCAGGTGCAAATTAACGTCGTGCAGGGCGAGCGCCCGATGGCTTCAGACAACAAGCAATTAGGCACCTTTAGTCTGGACGGCATCCCTGCCGCGCCGCGCGGTGTTCCGCAAGTCGAAGTGACCTTTGACATCGACGCAGACGGCATCCTGCACGTCTCTGCCAAGGACAAGGCCACCGGCCGCGAGCAGAAAATCACCATCACGGCTTCCAGCGGCCTCAAGAAGGACGAGATCGACCAGATGGTCAAGGAAGCAGAGCGCCACGCCGATGACGACAAACGGCGTCGAGAAGAAGCAGAAACGCGGAATGAAGCCGACACGATGGCGTATTCTGCAGAGAAAACCTTACGCGACCTGGGCGATAAGGTCCCGGCAGACGTACGCTCAGATGTAGAAACCAAAGTCACAGCCGTACGCGACGCCATCAAAGGCGGAGATATGCAAGAGATGAAGCGCAGGAGTGAAGAACTCTCAGCCGCGCTGCAGCAGGTTGGCGCCGCTGCCTACGGCCAGCCCGAAGGTGAGCAGACACCTCCTGGCGGTGGTGAGCAGGGAAGCCAGGACGATGACGGACAAACTGTTGACGGCGATTTCCGCGAGGTATAGTTCCTGAATTTTATGAAATAGGGACGCTCTCTGACGAGAACGTCCCTATTTGTACATTTGGTGGAATACCCTTACACTAGACTGCTGCATCTGTACACGAAATGAGAGCCAATGGCTGAAAACAAACGCGACTATTACGAAGTACTCGAGATATCCCGTGATGCCAGCAAGGATGACATCCGCTCTGCATACCGAAAGCTGGCACGCCGGTACCATCCTGATGTTAGCAAGGAAGAAAACGCCGAGGCGCGCTTTAAGGAGATCAACGAGGCCTATCAGATTCTGAACGATGATGAGAAGCGCTCGTTATACGACCGTTTCGGCCACCAGGCAGTTAACCAGAATGGCGGTGCCGGATTTGGCGGCTTTGACATGGGCGGCTTTGGCAGCATCTTTGAGGATTTCTTTGGCTTTGGCCAGCGTACCGGTAGACCTGGGCCCAGCCGCGGCACGGACCTACGTTATGACCTCGAGATAACCTTCGAGGAGGCGGTTTTCGGCTGTAAGCATGAGTTGCACATCCGGCGGTCGGAGGCCTGTCCGGCCTGCCATGGGAGCGGGGCTGAACCCGGCACCACTCCGATTCGCTGCCCTGAATGCAATGGTTCAGGCCAGGTACGCCGGTCGCAGCAATCCATCTTTGGCGCCTTTGTAAATGTTTCTCCCTGCCCACGCTGCGGCGGCCGTGGAGAGACGGTATCAACCCCTTGCACAACTTGCCATGGGAGTACCCGTGTAGAGCAGGAAAGAACGCTGCAGGTTGATATACCGGCTGGGGTAGATGACGAGACGCGTATCCGCCTCTCAGGTGAAGGGGAACCCGGCGCGTACGGCGGGCCACCGGGCAACCTGTACGTCGTGCTGCACACCAAACCACATCCCTACTTCAAGCGGCGCGAAGATGATATCCTGTTGAATATGAATATCAACATTTCCCAGGCCGCCCTGGGCACCGAGATTGAGGTGCCCACTCTAGAAGGCACTGAGAAAATCAAAATCCCCGCCGGAACACAAACAGGGACAGTTTTCAAGCTGCGCGGTAAGGGCGTGCCCCACCTTCAGCGACGCGACAGAGGCGACCAGGTAGTCATCATTAATATCCAGGTGCCGCTCAACCTGGACACCAACCAGAAACGGTTGTTCAAAGAACTCGCCAAGTCTCTGAATGGCGAGGCAGTCGTAGAAGAAGAAAAAAGCTTTCTTGACCGTGTTCGAGAAGCTTTGGGGATATAAGTTACATGATGAACCAAAACATGAGTTGGATCGAGTTGAGCGTGGAGGCTGAAAAGACCGCGCTTGACGACCTGATAAATCTGTTCAGCCGTTACTGTAGCGGTGGAGCAGTGGTCGAAGAACGCCCGGCAGCCAGGGCAATAGTTAAGGGCTTTATTGCCGAATGGGAACGTGAGACTGCAGAAAAACTTGAGGTTGCTTTGCTGCTTTTTGGCAAGGTTGCGTCAATCTCTGCGCCCACAGTGCGCGTACTGGCTCCCGAAGACTGGTCTGAATCGTGGAAATCTTACTTTGAACCGCAGCATGTCGGTAATCACACGGTCATTGTTCCCACATGGCGCACCTACGAACCGCAGCCAGGCGAGTTGATTATACTGCTTGATCCGGGCATGGCGTTTGGCACCGGGCTGCATGCCTCTACACGGCTGTGCCTGGCGGCCATCGAGCGCGAGGTCTGCCCAGGGGTGCGTGCGCTGGATGTAGGCACCGGCTCTGGCATCCTTTCCATCGCTTTGGCCAAGCAGGGAGCTGTAAGCATTGATGCTATCGATACCGACAGCGTCGCGGTCCATGTAGCACAAGACAACATCAGGCTGAATAACGTCTCCAATGTAAGTGTTACGCAGGCGACCCTCTACAGCGACGCGGCTCCGGAAGATATTGCGGTGTTCCGCGAAACCGGTTACAACCTCATCACGATCAACATCTTTGCGGATGTCATTATCGGGATGGCTGACGCACTGGTTAACGCGCTGCTGCCTGGTGGCACGGTGATTGCTTCTGGAATTATCTCCTGCAAGGCTGATGAAGTTGCAGCGGCACTACTGCAGGCAGGTTTTGTTGTTGCAGAACGAGCCCGGGAAGATGACTGGATCGTTATTATCGCCCGCAAGCCTTAACCATGCAGCGTTTTTTCATCGCCCCTGAGCTGTTGCAGCAGTCGACCGTCATCCTACCGCAGCCCATTACGCGCCAACTCGTTCAGGTGCTACGAGCCAGAATGGGAGACCATATCATCCTGCTTGATGGTACCGGCACCGAGTATGAGGCGGAGCTGACAGCAGTATCTCCCCGCCAGGTTAGAACCGTCATTCTGCAAAAAAGCACTCCTCAGCGTGAATCGCGTATCCGGATGGTGCTTTACCAGGCATTGCTCCGCGAATCTAAAATGGATTGGGTGCTGCAAAAAGGCACCGAGTTGGGAGCTGCCAGCCTTGTTCCCGTCCTATGTGAGCGTTCGCTGAGCGATACCCCCGGTGCGGCAAAATATGAGCGCTGGCGTAGGATAATCACTGAGGCGGCAGAGCAATCTGGGCGCACACGGCTTCCAGTTCTTTCACCGCCGATACTGTTCAAGGACGCCTGCGAAGCGCCCATGCAGGTCAAACTGCTAGCAGCGCCAGACCAGGCACTATCGTTAGCGCAATCGCTCTCAGAGAAAGACTCGGAGGAAGTGGGCATCTTCATTGGGCCTGAAGGCGGGTTCAGTGAGGTCGAAATTGAACGCGCGCGTTCGCAGGGGGTCCACCCGTTCCGGATGGGCAGACGCATCCTGCGCACCGAGACTGCCGGCCTGGTCGCACTCGCACTTATCCAAGCCTTTTACGGCGAGTTATAGGCCGTCTGCCTACTGCATCAGGATATGGATATCTGGCTGGTCGATATAATAAAGCACCACCGCAGACAGCGCCATCGAGATGATGCTGGTGAGAATTAACGGGAAATCCCAAGCTAAGGCCGCCCCTCTGCCCGTCCGCGCATTGGACAGCAGAATGAGCAGATGCACTATGATGCTGAACCCCTGCACAAAGATGCTGGCTAGCCGCGCCCAGGCTTTGCGCCGCAACAGGCTCCACCCAAGCAACGCAAAGAGAACCGCCACACCACCCCAGATGACCGGATTGATGCTAAGGAACACATCAGGAGGCATTACTACTACTGCCAGAATCTGGGCAAATGCTATCCAAATAAGTGGTCTCGGCAGCCGCATTAATCCCTTTGCTTGCGTTTCCATCGGCCGTTCTCCTAACACAGCTAGTCTAGCGATTGTATAGACGGGTGGGTATTCTGTCAAACACTTGCGGTGATCCAGTAGTCATCTAGAATACAGGCTATCTGAGCGGCCGGGAGGCTAACATGGACAAGCTGGCTGTGCTAATTGACCATGACGGCGCGTTACTTGAGCCAGAGGGATGGGAAGCTGGCTACCTCGCGCAATACGATATCGGATGGCAGGTGTATCGCTGCCGATCCGAAGATGAGGTGCTGCGGGTGGCTGCAAACGCCCAAGTCATTATCATTCAAACAACTGTCCCCCTGCTAACCATGAATGTGTTGTCGCGGTTGCCAAACTGCCTCTGCACAGTGCGGGCTGGCGCAGGATACGACAGTATTGATTATACCTCCGCGACAGAGCTGGGCATCATGGTATGCTACACGCCCACCTACTGCACCGACGAAGTGGCCGACCACGCCGTAACGTTGCTGCTAGCGGCTAACCGACACGTTTCCCGCTTGGATTCTGGCGTGCGTGCTGGTGCATTCAACCGCCACCTGGCAGCGCCCACCGAGGGCTTGCGGGGAGCTACGATAGGCATTATCGGTCTCGGGCGCATCGGCAGCGCTTTTGCGCGACGGCTGCAAGGTTGGCAACCGCGTCTGCTGGCCTATGACCCCTATATCAGCCAGGAATACGCTGAGCAATACGGCGTCATGTTGGTCAGTCTCGACGAACTGCTGCGAGAAGCGGATGCTCTCTCGGTGCACTGCCCGCTGACGCCAGAGACCACCCACCTGCTGGGCTGGGAGCAGTTTCGCAAGATAAAGCCAGGGGTAGTACTGGTCAACACGGCTCGTGGACCAATTATCGATGAAGCTGCCCTGGTGCAAGCTATCAAGGATAATATCGTCCGAGCGGCCGGTCTCGACGTCTTTGAACAGGAACCCTTGCCAGCAGATTCGCCTCTGATCCAGCTCGATCGCGTGGTGCTGACACCGCACATCAGCGCAACATCAACCCAGGCCAGGCACAAACTGTACCAGCTGATCTGCGACCTTATCGTCGATGTATTCGCACACAAGCAACCGCCGTTCCTGGTTAATCCTGCGGTAATGCAGCATCCGCGTCAGCGCTAAAGAAACGCGCCTCCAACATCAGGCAAAGCTGGTGGTATAGAGCCTGGTGCAGCTCCTGCACCAGGTATGTCTCGCGCTCCGGCACAGCCACACAGATATCGACGCGTGCTGAGAGCGGATTCGGCGCCTGGCCGGTCAACCCGATGGTGGTCATCTGCATGGCATGCGCCACGCTCACCGCCAGGTGCACATTGCGCGCTTTACCACTGGTGCTGATGCCAAACAAGATATCGGCTGGCTTCGCGAGTGCCACCAACTCCTGGGCAATCGCAATGCCCGGCAGCTGCTGGTCGTTCGCGGCCGCTGATGCGAGCGCCGGGTTGAGCCCGAGGACGTGTGCCCGTAAACCAGCTTGTAAATACTCTGCTAGAGCCGCGCCCTCGGGCTCTACGCTCAGACGCCGCGCCACGTCAACCGGCAGCGGTCTGGGCTGGCGGAAAGATTTCAGCATCTCGCCTGATATATGCATGGCATCTGCCATACTGCCGCCGTTCCCGCACAGGAAAAGCGTGCCGCCTGATGCCAGCGAATCGGAAATCGCATCGAAAGCTTCTGCGAGCGAAGACGCAGCTGCTTTCAGCAGCTCCCTGCTCTGCAATTGCTCGAATATCTCGCCAACCGCGGGGTAGGTCTCGTCGAACCAGCTTTGCCAGGCAGCGACATCTCTGGATTGCTTTGGCTTCATTCAGAGGCTCCTTGCGCGCCACTTGTTTCGGCAGGTGGCTCTTTAGACAGTTCTTCGGGCGTTACAGGAACGACCGTGAACTCGAGGCCCTCTTGTGCTTTGTTCATATCAATTGTGATGTTGCTATCTGCCATAAGGTCGCCTGCGAGTAGCCGCTGCGACAGCGGATTCTCCACAAAACGCTGCAGAGCACGGCGCAATGGCCGCGCGCCAAAAGCCTGGTCAAAGCCTTTATCAGCCAACCAGCTGGCAGCGGCGCTGGTGAGGTCGATGTGTAAGCCTTGCTCGCGCATGCGATCTTCGATTTCCTGCATTTGCAGATAGACGATCTTGAGCATGTCGTCGTGCGAGAGGTTGTGGAAGATGATGACCTCGTCAACCCTGTTCAGAAACTCGGGACGGAAGGTTCTCTTCAAGCTTTCCGAAATATCATCAGCGGATTGCTCTTCACGCTGTGTATCCGTGGCCACCTGGAAGCCCAACGACGCGGCCTGGCGGCTGGCAAAACGGGTGCCGATATTGGATGTCATGATGATGACCGTATTGCGGAAATCCACTGTGCGTCCGTGGCCGTCCGTCAGACGTCCCTCCTCCAGGATTTGGAGCAATGAGTTCCAGACATCCGGATGAGCCTTTTCGATTTCATCAAACAAGATCACCTGGTAGGGCCGACGCCTGACCGACTCGGTTAGTTGGCCGCCCTCTTCATAGCCCACGTAACCAGGCGGTGAACCCACCAGGCGCGAAGCCGTGTGCCGCTCACCGTACTCGGACATATCAATCGCCAGCAAAGCATCTTCGTCATCGAACAGAAAGGCAGCGAGTGACTTGGCCAACTCGGTCTTGCCGACACCACTCGACCCGAGAAAGATAAAGCTGCCAATAGGCCGCCTGGGGTCCTTTAACCCTGACCGCGCCCTGCGAATCGCATCCGAGACCGCCACAATCGCTTCTTCCTGGCCGATTACACGCTTACGAAGCGCAGTCTCCATCTGCAGTAGGCGGGCAGTTTCTGCTTCTTGCATCCGGCTGACAGGGATCCCCGTCCACATGGCAATTATCTGGGCGACATCATCAGTATCTACTTGCTCATCAATCCCCTGGGCTTCATGCCAGGCATCCCGCCGCGCGTTGAACTCTTCTTCCTTTTGGAGCCTTTCGCTCTTGATTTGGGCCGCCTTTTCATAATTTCGTTCCTGGCCGGCCAGTTCCTCCTCCTGGGTCAAGCGCTGCACTAGCATCCTTAGAGCCTTGAGGTCCTGCGGTAAACTAAAGATAGTTAACCGTAAGCGCGAAGCAGCTTCGTCAATTAGGTCGATGGCTTTATCAGGCAGGTGACGGTCCTTGACATAGCGTTCTGACAGCCTGGCTGCCGAAACCAGAGCATCATCAGTGATGCGTACCTGGTGGTGCTTTTCGTATCGGTCTCTCAACCCGCGCAGCATCTCGATGGTTTCTTCTATCCCGGGTTCCTCGATGTATACCGGCGCAAACCGCCTTTCAAGTGCCGCATCTCGCTCGATATGCTCGCGGTACTCGTCGAGAGTAGTTGCTCCGATGCAGCGCAGCTCTCCGCGCGCCAAAGCCGGTTTCATCATGTTGGACGCGTCGATGGCTCCCTGCGCGGCGCCGGCGCCGACCACGGTATGCAGCTCATCGATGAACAGGATAATCATACCCGAGGCTTGCTGTATCTCATCCAAGGATGCCTTAAGCCTTTCCTCAAATTCCCCTCTAAAGCGTGAACCCGCTACCATGGCGCCCAAGTCGAGTGAGACCACGCGCTTGTTGAGCAGCGGCTCTGGCACGTCACCTTCCACTATCTTTTGCGCCAGCCCCTCTACGATGGCTGTTTTGCCCACACCCGCCTCACCGATAAGAACCGGGTTGTTCTTGGTGCGGCGTGAGAGCACCTGCAAGACACGCAGGATTTCCTGGTCGCGCCCGATTACCGGGTCGAGTTTGCCATCGCGCGCGAGTTGGGTCAGGTCACGACTGTACTTTTCGAGAGTGCGCAACCTGGGTTCTTGCTTGGGACGAGGCGGTTTGTTCTCCGGTTCACTCGGATTCTGCTTGTCCATCATCCGCTGCTGGGTTAGGCCTGCCTCCGCCAGGACACGGCTGAGCTCGGTCCCCTCTTCTTGCATCAATGCTATTAGAACATGGTCGACCGTAATTACCTGCGATTGCTGCCGGACGGCCTCCGCATTAGCCCTATCCATAATCTGCTTGACCCGTGGCGTAATATACACCTGGGCTGCCTGCATCACCGGGATGTGGGCGGCAAGCCTCTGGTTGGATTTTAGAAGCTGGTCTACCTTGTCGCGTAGCTGCGCTACGTCAACAGTCAGTGTCTCGAAAATCTCGGACACATCTGCTGTTGAGGTATCCAGGATGGCTAATAAGACGTGCTCTGAATCCAGCTGGGTGTGATGGTAACGCTGCATTATCTCTATCGAACGCGTGGCCACTTCTTGGGCGCCTTCGCTGAAACGCTCAAAGCTCAACATGGGTATCTGCTCCTATCTATAGATTATCAAGGGTCAGGGGTTGTCCTCCTTACCCTTGTTGGACTGGCGACGATGTCATTACTTGCTTATAAAGCGAAACTCGCCGCCCACATATTCAACAGAGACTAGATCTCCTTCTATGAACTCGCCTTGCAGGATACGCATCGCCAGCGGATCCTGGATTCGGCGTTGTATCGTGCGCTTTAAAGGCCTGGCTCCGTAGACCGGATCAAAGCCTTCATCAGCCAGTGCTTCCC
>Ga0351916_1289_pt1 | contig 11225 bp, 12 predicted proteins | sample TotcelHT113001N3_FD_206868 | JGI IMG/M metagenome (GOLD analysis project Ga0351916, IMG submission 206868) | Enriched cells from coal bed in the Powder River Basin, Montana, United States - Total cells T11 rep1 HSBNCT.T11.300.1.N3 ... | reverse complement strand
TGCTCCCAGGATTCCGCTTGATAGCTGAAGGAGGTGAAGAGCCGTTGTTTCTCCCCCGTCTCCTGGTACTGGCGTTGCGCCTTGGACAGGAGGGGCGCGGTCTCTGCCAAGAGCCGGTTATTGCTGATGAAACCGATAACATAGCGGGTCTCGGGCTGGTCTTCCAAATAGCTGTAGAGGGCGGGCACGGCAAAACCGGCATCGGCCCGAAAGAGGATCAGGGCCTTGGGATAGGCCTGCCGCAGCTTTTGGATCAACCTTTTGAGCACCGCCAGAGCCCCGCGGGAGGAGTGGGTGTTGCCGGGGCGCAGCACCGCCGCCAGGGGAAAGCCGTCCCGGCCGTCAAAGACCAGGAGCGGATGATACATGTGCTCTTCGTAGTAACCGTGGAAGAAGCTGAGTTGCTGCTTCCCGTGGGTGGGGTCGTCGGTGGCGTCCATGTCCAGGATGATGACCTTCCGGGGGCCGGGATGGGTCTTGAGGTACAGGTCCAGCAACCGGTCGGAGAGGCGGCGCAGGTCCTTGGCGGTGACTCGGTTCTCAAACCGGGACAGCGTCGGCTGGGAGGCCAGATTCGGGCCACTCTCCGGGGCTTTGCCGGCCATGATCTTGAAGGCCGGGTCCTTGGCCAGGGTGGCGGCGTCGTTGTTGTCTTCGTAGCCCTGGGCAATGGCGAACAGGCGTTGCCGCACCAGGGTCAGGAGATCATGTTTAACCTTGTGGGAATCACGGGAATCATGGAGGCAACGGGCAGCGTTTTCCGCGAGGCGGTAGCGCTGGTCCAACTCCCGGAGCACCAGGCCGCCGGCATCGGAGGTGATCCGGCCCCCGGCAAAATCGGCAATCACTTCCTTGGAAAAAAGGCTTTCAAACCGGAGCTGGTTATGGCAGACTGTTTCCATAGGGTATCCTTGCCGAGAAGTTGTTTGTTTAGCGACAACAGCATCTTAGCAGATACCCTATGCTTTTTTAAGCACTTTTCGTGAATAATTCGGGATAGTAAAGTCGTTCTCCACCTCAGGTTGGGAACGACGCTATCTCAGTGAGAGAATTTATGGAACGCTCTTCTACTGAACTAAAGGCTTTGTAGAGCGGTATCGGATGGTTCCCTGGATTACATTAATTGGGTGACGTTCTCCAGGGTCAAGAGGATGTGGGTGGATAGGGATGCCGGTTCCTTTGCTATTGTTGTGCCAACAAGATTTTGGGGATCTCGGGAAAGCAGGTCCTGAGCACTACTCAGGGACAGTAGCAGTTAAGGTTGCCGGAGGCTCTCGCCTAAAATCTCTCGGATTTTTCCCAGGAGCGTTTTGATGCGAAATGGCTTTGGTATAAAGAAAATTCCGGTCTCTAAGACGCCATGATGGACAATAGCGTTTTCCGTGTAGCCGGACATATAGAGCACATTCATATCCGGTCTCAGGGGCGTTAGGCGATCCGCCAGGTCGCGCCCGTTTATCTGCAGAAAGTCGCATAGGGTCTCGGGGGTGACCTTGCGTCGGCCTTTCACGGGCAGGCCGATTTTGGCCAGGGCTTGGCGCAAGGCCTCGCTCTTGACCGGCTCCGGCGGGAGCGGGGGTGGAAGTGGAGGCGAGCTGGCCTTCTGGGGCTCCCGGAGGGCGGCTTTGCCCCCCGACCAATCATGCCGGGAGAAGTACAAACCCGCCTCTGCCTCGATGATGGTGAGGAGGCGGTAAAACTGCGACAAGGTGATCTGCCCGGCCAGTTGCGTCACCAGGTAATCTTTAGCCCGCTTGCGGATGAAGGTGACTCGTTCCTTTGAGCCGGTGGGCAAGCGGGAGGCCTCCATCACCACTCATACTGGTAATACTTCAGGCTTCCGGCCATAATTCCCAGGGTGACCAGGGCGAAAATGGCTAACCAGAACCGACGGGTTGGGAGCGCTTGGAGGGGGCTTTTCATGGCGACAACCTCTTGTTGCCTGTGATACCTGCCTGCGCCGCAGGACATGCAGGGCTGTGGGTAGGGATATGGAGCGGTTCTTGCTGCCGGTCAGGGGCTTTGGCAAAAATGTTGTTTCAAGCCGAAATGTGGGCATTAGATGGCAAGTCATTGTTTCCCATAGTTTTATCCGAGATTATGCAGCGGCCTTGGCGGTGCCTGTCCAAAATCGCGCCTGTAACCTCTTTCCCCGAGTTTAATCACTAAAACAACCCTTTTATCGAGAGCCACCATTCTCGTGGAAGGCATGATGGCATAAATTTGTAAAAAAGACAATTTTTCGTCAGAGTCCTGTCAGAGTCCGATATTGTTTAGACAATGGACCTGTCCAGGGAATCATATTACGTTAGGATAAAAAACCTGCACATGGGAGGGAAGGTGGGTTTGCTTAGCCTGCTCCTGCAAGCCACTCCGGGGGCCCCACCCTCATCTCTCATGCAGTTGCGCACGCCTTCTCTATGATACCAAGCGCGCTCGTGGCGCACTATCTTGCCACTAGAGAAACTTATCGAAATTCCAAAGAAATTTGTGATATTCTCTGTATATCAGCATCATCCTGATGCCATCAAAAAATGGAGGTGGAGCATGAAAGTTTCCAAGGCCGTCAACCTGTTTCTGGATTACCACAAGCTGAACTCCCAAAAAAAATACGATCAGGGCCTACGGATCCATCTTGACCAAATTCAAGGACTATTTTCCTGACCACGACCTGGCTTCCATATCGCCAGAGGAGGTTCTCTCTTTCTTAACCAGTCTTAACGGGGAGCGTAAGCAGCTAACCAAGCACACCCGCTACGCCTATCTCAAGGCCCTCTTTAACTTCATCCGCAATAATCTGGACGCTCAGCTCCAAAATCCCTGTGACACCCCGATGCTGAAGAAACTCTTTCGGCCGGGAAAGCTGACCCAATGGCAAATTCCCGAAAAGGAGACCATTGACGAGATTATCTTCCGGACCACCAAGGCGAGAAACCGCCTCATGCTGGAGCTCATGGCCCGGGGCGGCATGCGGGTAGGAGAGGTCTTGAAGCTTACCGCCATGGATGTGGATGATCAGAAGCTCATCATCAAGAACCCCAAGAGCGGAAAAACCGCCGAAGTGGTTTTCATCCCCAAGAAGTTGGCCGAACGGTTGAAGGATTACCTCAAGGCCAGAGGCGCCGCAGGGGACCAAAGAATTTTCCCCATTACCTATACTGCCGCCAGGGTCATGGTCAAAAAGGCCGGCGCCTTGGTGGGGGTCCATCTGAGGCCACACGACCTAAGGCGGCATGCGGCCACCTATGCCTCAAGGTCAGGGGTGCCCGTGGAGATCGTCAGCAAGGTCATTCTAAGGCACGCCAATCTCTCCACCACCCAAAGGTATCTCGGTAAGGTCAGTGATGTGGAAGCAATGAGGTGGATCGGGAATTTGTACGGTTAATGACTGGGAATCAGGGCGAGGTCGATAAAGGCCTCGCCTATCTTTAAAGATGTTGATCGTTTTCCTGACATCTCGCCATCCCGCCGTTAATTTCTGATTACCCCCCACCCGCTTCAACGCAAGATTTCCCTCCTGATACCCCGTTCAAAAAACTTCATTGAACCATGTGAAAGGTCTCTCAGGAACCCCGGGGGATCTCTGCAAAATTCCCACCCTGCAAGCGCTGATCTACGAGGTGTTTGACTGTCTCGGGCACGTTGTTTATGGCCAGAACGATGTTACAGGTTTGTGCGACTGGAACTATATGTAATTACTTGTACTTTGCCATGTAACGGGTCAAGCAAATTGTACCGTGTAACTTCAACTACGCATTACAAAATAAGTTGCGAATGACGGTAACGTTGTTAGGCAAGTTGAGTTGGTATAATTAACTGCACTGCTGAGGTGTGCTCTGAATGGTAACAGAACAAAATAACAACGATGTGCATAACTTATCAATATCACTATGCTACTGCTGTCGAAAATAATAGTAATTAGTGTGTAATATTGAGTCCTTAGGCATACTGGTTGCATTATTTATATGTGAACACCGCTCTTTGACAACCTAATAAAGGCCAGCCGGACCCGAAAGAGCAGACTCTACGGGTTAAAGGGAAACGGCCTGCAGGCTACCCCGGGATCAGCGCCACCGGGTGAAACAAAAACCTTTGGAGGTGGATCATGAAAGTTGCTGAAAAGAAGAAGGTCAACAAGGCTGTCGGGGTTGTCGTGGACCCGACTTACTTCAATGAGATTCCCCTGGCTGACATCATGGAAGCCATCGAGGGCTTTGGTTACCTGGTGGTGGATGAGGAACATAACCGCTGGTCTGGCTTCCTTTGCGGGAGAGAAGGACAGGCCATGTTCGACATCCTCTCCAGAGAAACCGGCAAGCTGGACAACTCGAACCTCAGGCTTTCCTGGTACACGATGGCTTCCGGGAGATACGAGGTTTTGGCTTATGTGGCCTGAGACGCTGAACAGGGGACAGGAGCTGCGGTCCTGTCTCTGCTTGAGCGCCTTTTGCTCAAATCTGAAATCAGGAGGCAAGGCGATGGAAGCGGACACCACGTTATTTCAGGCCAGCAACGGTCGGCAGCCCAGAGGGTTTGGGCGATGGGGGTTTCAAGTCGGCAACGAAACGCATTTCGTTGTCGGCCAATACCGGCACGCCAGGCAAGAGGCTTTCAAAATTGCCCAGACCCGGGGCGAAGAGCGGGTTGTGGTATTGCCGGACAAAAAATTGGCCCCCCAGGGTTGCACCCCTGAGAGGCCTGAAAAAATGAGTCACGAGCAAATCAATCGTATCAAAGAACGCCTCATGGCGCAAGCGGAAGTTCGGAATTTCGGCAAACGGACCCGGACGGTCATCCCGGTGGGTGACATGAAGGCAACGCAGATCATGGTGGTTTTTGATGTCCAATCGAAGCGGACGGCGCACCTCATTGCTAAACGCGGGTTTTACATCGTGGATTACACCAAGCAGTCCATGTGCCCCGGCGAGATCGACATTGAAGAAGCATACCGGATAGCCAAATGGTGGGTTTACAAAAAGATGGGAGGGTGTCTCCCCCATTGGGCCGAACCTGAAGACATGATCCAGGAAGCGGTCACCCGCCTGATTGAACGTGGGGGCGACCCCCGGATGGCGGGTGATTCCTATAAGTTCTTTATGGTTCAAACTGCCATACGCCGTTACCTGCAACGCAACGAAAAACACGAGCACGAGGATGATGAGAAAATTGACGCCCCTGGATCAAGGTGGGGGACCTGGGACCGGTCTTATCGGGCCACCGAGACGATGTGCCGGATGATTGAGGCAAAGGGAGCCTACCCCATGGATCTGGCGGCATAGACCACAATCGGGGGCCTGCGGGCCCCCTTCTCTATAGGAGACAAGGCAATGACCTCTTTAACGGCTGAGAAAATTGAAACCCTCCCCGGGTTGCATTCCTGTTTGACCTGCGCCGATAACCTGGGCTGCAACCTGGAGTCCCGGTGCGAGTCCATGGAAGGCTGCATTAAATGGCGGTGTCAGGTATGCCGCGCCCCCTGGTGGACGGTAGGCTATGACCATGAGGCTTGCAATGCCACAGGCGTTCCCAACGGCGTAACCTACCATGACGGTACTCACATGGCGCCGCTGCCGGAAGCCTCCGGGCATTACCTGCGTGGCGGATATTGCAGCGTTCACAAGAGTTGGCGCTGTGGGCTGTTGAGATAGTATGGTGCGGACCAGCCATTTTGGAAGGTTCCGCAAGAAGCCGTGGGCGGGCCTGGCCGGCCAGGAAGAGCAACAGCGGCTGGTGAGCCTCATAGCCGCGGTGAATGCGCAGGACCTGTCCAAGGCCCAGGAACCCCACAACCGACCCTCTGAGGCGGCCCAGGTTGAACGATAAGACCGGACCCGGGCAAACTTCCCCTGGCCATGTTTGGCGGGGCGGCTGACTGCGGTGCCGGGGGGGCTTTCCCGACCATCTCCCGGTGTGATTAAAAGCCTTTCCCTCAGTTCTACCCTTCCCTGAATATCTCCCCATAAAAAAGTTTAACGATTATGGCCATCCGTGCCATAATGCATTTCGGTGAGACTTGATGAATCCTCTCGAAAATTACCTGCGGGAAACTGGAAAACTTGCTGAACGAGATGGGATGGGGGCAAGAGCGGATGGCATTATTTGAGTCTGTCGAAGCCGAGCTTAAGAATTATGCCCAAGAAGTAACCGCTAAATTTGCCTTTCCCATAGAGGTTAATCCGGAGGACCAACTTAAGACCCCTATCGATGCCCTCCTTAAAGGTATCGGCGCCGCAATAGGTCTTGACCTCGGGGTCGTAACGGAAGTACATACGGATCAACTCGGGCGCCCCGATATGGGCATTGCGGTCAAGGGACTTCTGGCCGGCCACGTGGAGTTGAAGGCGCCCGGCAAGGGCGCCAACCCTGAAAAACTCAAGGGCGGCGACCGGGAGCAGTGGGAGCGCTTTAAGAATCTCCCTAACCTCATCTACACCGACGGCAATGACTGGGCACTGTATCGCAACGGCAGCCTTTCAGGGAAAATGGTGCGGCTGGCCGGCGACGTCTCCACTGGCGGCCCGGCCGCCATCGGTCCTGCCGACGCCGAGGCCATTCTGGCCTTGATGCAAGACTTTCTCCGCTGGGAGCCTATTGTCCCCTCGTCACCCTCCGCACTGGCCAAAATGCTGGCCCCCCTCTGCCGCCTGCTGCGCGCCGATGTCCTGACCGCCCTCCAAAATCGTGAGTCAAATCTATCTCTTTTGGCCGCGGATTGGCGCAAGTACCTCTTCCCGGACGCCGACGATTACCAGTTCTCCGACGCCTATGCCCAGACCCTCACCTACGCCCTGCTGCTGGCCCGCCTCTCCGGCGAAGGCGCGGGCCTTTCCATTCCCCAGGCCGCGGCCGCCATCCGCACCGGTCATCGCCTGCTGGCCGACGCTCTGGGCATCCTCGGTGACCCCAAGGCCCGGGAGGAGATTGAGACCCCGGTGTCAGTGCTGGAAAGGGTGATCGGCGCAGTCGACCCTGCTGCCCTTACCCGCAAGGCCCAGGGCGACCCCTGGCTCTATTTCTACGAGGACTTTCTGGCCGCCTATGACCCGAAGATGCGCAAGGACCGGGGGGTGTACTACACTCCGGTGGAGGTGGTCCAGGCCCAGGTAAAACTCGTGGCCCAGTTGCTGGAAGAGCGCTTCGACGCCAACTATGCCTTTGTGAACGACAAGGTCATCACCCTTGACCCCGGAGCCGGTACCGGCACCTATATCCTGGCCGCCCTGCAACACGGTCTCTCCCGGGTGGAGCAGGAAAAAGGCCCCGGCATGCGGGCCAATTTCGCCACCCAGGCCGCCCGCAATCTCCACGCCTTTGAGTTGCTGGTGGGCCCCTATGCCGTGGCCCATTTACGGCTCACCCAGCAAATCCTGGCCGAGGGCGGCGAGATGCCGCCGGATGGCGTCCACGTCTATCTCACCGACACTCTGGAATCCCCCCGCCAGCCGCCACCCGCCTACCCCATGCTCTATAAGGAACTGGGGGAGGAATACAAACGGGCCCAAAAGGTCAAAGCCGACGTGCCGGTGCTGGTGGTGCTGGGCAATCCGCCCTATGACCGCCAGCAGATTGAGGCGGCGGAGGCGGGGCTGGTCAGGCGCAAGGGCGGCTGGGTGCGCTTCGGCGACGGCGGCCAGGAAGGCGAGAGCATTTTCAAGAGCTTTTTGAAACCCCTGGAGGCCCTGGGCTGGGGGGTGCACGCCAAGAACCTTTACAACGATTACGTCTATTTCTGGCGCTGGGCCTTGTGGAAGGTCTTTGAGAACCAGGGCGGCCCCGGCATCGTCAGCTTCATCACCGCCGCCTCCTACCTCCGGGGGCCGGGCTTCGCCGGCATGCGGCAGGTGATGCGCGAAACCTTCGATGAGTTGTGGATCATCGACCTGGAAGGCGACAACCTGGGGGCGAGGAAAACTGAGAACGTTTTCGCCATCCAGACCCCGGTGGCCATCGCCGTGGGGGTGCGCTACGGCGGCGGCCAGCCGGACACCCCCGCGGCTGTGCACTACACCCGGGTCAGCGGGACCCAGGCGGAAAAACTTAACACCCTGGCCCAGGTGAGCCGGTTTGCCGACCTGCCCTGGCGGCCCTGCCTCCCCGGCTGGACCGACCTTTTCCTGCCCACCGGCGATAAGCCTTACTGGAATTGGCCGCTGGTGACTGATATTTTTCCGTGGCAGGTGAATGGCGTAAAGGCCGGCAGAACCTGGCCTATTGCCCCTGAAGTTACAACGCTGCATCAACGCTGGCAGAAATTGATGGATAGTAAAGACCGGCGAACCTTATTCAAAGACAGCCCCACCGGACGCAAGGTTCATCTTACAGCTCCTTTATTGCCGCCGTTAAAGGGCAACCCCTTGCCATGCATTGAGAAACTTACGGCCGACATACCTGCGCCTGAGACATTCCGTTTCGCCTATCGCAGTTTCGACCGGCAATGGCTGCTCGCCGACAGCCGGTTGCTTGACCGCCCCAGTCCGGATATCTGGAGGTCCCACAGCGACCGCCAGGTCTACCTCACCAGTCTGCTCACCAAGGTTCTCGGTGAAGGTATGGCGGCTATAGCGACAGGGCTCATTCCTGACTTAGACCATTTTTGTAATCGGGGAGGGCGGGATGTCATCCCCCTCTGGCGGGACGCGGCGGCCACGGCGCCCAACGTCACCGCCGGGACATTGGAGGCCCTGGCCCAGGCTTATGGCCAGCCTGTGACGGCGGAGGAGTTTTTCGCCTATTGCTACGCGGTGATGGCCTCGCCGGACTATGTGCACCGCTTTTGGGACGAATTGACCATCCCCGGCCCCCGCCTTCCTATCACCCGGGACGCGGCTCTTTTTGCTCGCGTCTCCGATCTGGGCCGCCGTCTCCTGTGGCTGCACACCTATGGCGAACGATTTATCCCGCCGGGACACAAGCCCGGCCGAATCCCCCTGGGAAAGGCGAAGTGCCTGAAAGGGACCTCGGCCGCCCCGGAGAAGTACCCTGAAAAATTTTCTTACGACCTGGCCGGGCGACAGTTGCACGTGGGGGAGGGGGTCTTCGGGCCGGTGCGCCCGGAGGTGTGGGAATTCAGCGTTTCCAGTTTCCAGGTGGTTCAGCATTGGTTGGCTCACCGGATGCAAAAGGGGGCCGGCAAAAAGTCCTCGCTCCTGGACAAGATTCGGCCTGCCGCCTGGCAGTTTGACGAGGAATTGCTGGACCTCTTGTGGGTGCTGGAACACACCGTGGACTTGTGGCCTTCCTTAGCCCAGGCCCTCAATGACATTTTAGCCGGCGACCTATTCGCTGCCTCAGACTTCCCCGAGCCCAAGCCCGAAGAACGGGCGGCCAAAGGACACCTGCCCCTCCTGGGCGCCATTGTTTCAGATGAAACCGAAGTACATGAGAATGATGGATAACAACAGGCTTATAAAAGAGGCGGCCAACAGGCGGAATATACCGGCCAAGGTCTGGAGCGACTACATCGGCGGCTACCAGGTCATCCAGAGGTGGCTCTCCTACCGGGAACAGCCCCTCCTGGGCCGTCCCCTGACCCCGGAGGAGGTGGAAGAAGTAACCCACATGGCCCGCCGCCTGGCCTCTATTGTTTTGATGGAACCGGCCCTGAATGCCAATTATCAAGATAGCAAAGCCAGCCTCCACCCTTGGCCGGGCCTTGAAGAGTGAAGAGGGGGTAATTGGTTTTGAGCGGAGGGTAATCCTGGTATAAGAATATCTACGAGCCGGGCCAATAAGGAGGAGTCATGGACATTGACCAAAAACTCATCGAGGAAATCATCGGGCGCATCCTGGCCGTGACCCAGCCGGAGCGGATCATTCTCTTCGGCTCGGCGGCCAAGGGGGAAATGACCAGGGACAGCGATATCGACCTCATAGTCCTAAAAAGAGCCGCTCCCGGTAATTCACGTAAGGAAAGTGTGCGTTTGCACCAGGCCCTGCGTGGTTTGGACCGCGCCTTCGATATCATCGTCATGGCCACGGAGCGCTTCGAGGAAAGTAAGGGAGTTATAGGGGGCATCGCCTATCCGGCCAACAAGTATGGGAAGGTGATCTATGAGGCCGCCTGAGGAAGTCAAACGCGACCTGGTTCGGCAGTGGCTGGCCAAGGCCGATGAAGACCTGAATGCCGCGAAGGCCCTCTTGTCCTTGGGGACCTCTTTTTTCTCCACCATCGGCTTCCACTGCCAGCAGGCGGCTGAGAAATATTTTAAAGCCTTCCTGACCTGGCAGCAAATCGAGTTCCCCAAGACCCACGACCTGGGGCTGCTCCTTGGTCTTATCTCCACCGCGGATCCATCTCTGACCGAGTTCCTGAACGAAGTTGCCATCCTTAATCCCTATGGGGTGGAAATTCGTTATCCCGGCGATGTACCGGAGATAAACTCGGATGAAGCCGCAGAAGCAGTGGAATTGGCGGAGAAGGTAAGGGAGGCGATCCAAGGTGCCTTGGAGACCAAGGAATGAGCTTCAAGGAAGGCTCGTGAGGCAAAGGCAAGCAGTCTAAACCCAGAACCCAAAAAGGAAGCTGATGATACCATACCCCTGCCGGATCGCCGTACAGTGGATGCCTGGATGTCCGGCTGTCTCAACGGCAGCCGAAAGCACAACCCCCTGGACCAAGCGCAGAATATCTTTTATGACGCCGGGGAAGCAAAGAGTCCGATCAGGGGCTTATAGTGAAATTGTAGATTTTGGTCAAAAAGTATAATTCTCTTCCCGAGAATTGTAGATAGGTATAATTCTGCGATCCTCGGAAGCCGCTACCAATCAGTTGATCTACCGGATCAAGGGCAAAGCTCAACTTGCGACACAACTTGCGACACACTCACGACAGGGATTGCGACACCGGACTGCAGGGTGATTAACAACTTTTGCAGGGGCGCGTCTTCAAAATTAACGGGAGGATTTCTTCCTGAGGCTCCGAGTCTTCCCACAGTACTGATGGCCCTTCCCACGATACCGAAAAAGAACCGCGGGACAGGAAAGGTAGTAACCATACAGGTTCCCACGACACCCACGGTTCCCACGATACTTTGCATACTCTCTGATGCAGGGTGAGCGAGTGGCCAGCCTGACCATTTTTGCGCTTAATGCGCTTTTTACGCAATGTGGTGGGTCCAAATTTTCACGGGAGGTGTGGTATGGGAGTTACAGTCCGGCAAAAGGTGAAGGGCAAGGGAAAGCCCTGGTGGGTTTTTATTGCCTAAAATGGAAACCTGAAGTCAATC
>Ga0351916_1288_pt1 | contig 11282 bp, 6 predicted proteins | sample TotcelHT113001N3_FD_206868 | JGI IMG/M metagenome (GOLD analysis project Ga0351916, IMG submission 206868) | Enriched cells from coal bed in the Powder River Basin, Montana, United States - Total cells T11 rep1 HSBNCT.T11.300.1.N3 ... | reverse complement strand
CCGGTTCCCCGGGGGTTGATGTAGGAACACAGATTTCAAGTACGACATCGACCTCCGGGTCTGTGCTTACGGAAGCCACGATCCGGGCGGTGCGAAGCTGGCGTTGTGCGGCTGGTTCCGAACGGTTCTTTTCCGAAGCGATGCTGCTGGTTGCGTTGCGCGCGCTCAGCACACGTCAGGGCGGCGAGAGCGAAGGACGTCCTTGAACGCGGTCTCCGTCGCCTGACGTCGGGGCTGGCTGGCGTGCCTGCGCCCAATGCCATCTACTTTGGGACCATTGGGGGTGTTTTCGTTAGCGGAGCGGTGCAAGCCGCCAGGTTTTACGAGTGTGAAACCGGACGGCTCGCGCCGTGCCGCTACAAAGTAAGCGGCATTGTGCCTGCGCCCCCACGTCGTCCGGTATCTGCGAGACCGGATCCCGCGTCTCAGAGACGGGGCCACGTGAATCGCCAAATCTGTCCGCTTCGGCCCCCCTGGCCTGGTCGCCCTAGTTGACAACGGACTGGCGGCACGGTACACGAGATACGCTGGCGGTGGCTGCTACGCATTGTGCCGTCCGCAACCGCGAAAGACGCGAATTTCGATTCGAGGAAAGGGATCCAACATGAAAGGCGTTCGTCAATGGATGATCATGCTCTTGTGACCGCTGCATTCCAGCGGCATCGTTCCGCGGTCTGGAGTGTCTCCAGACTCCGACAAACGGTCAGGCTCTGCCCAGCGGCTCGGGCCGCCAGCGCCCGCGGCTTTACCCTCGTCGAACTGCTGGTGGTGATTGCGATCATCGGCATTCTGGTGGCGTTGTTGTTGCCGGCCGTCCAGGCGGCCCGCGAGGCCAGTCGCCGGACGCACTGCACCAACACGCTCAAACAAATCGCACTGGCGGCGCACACCTATCACGGCACCGTGCGTTCCTTCCCGCCTGCGATCCTGATGGGGTGGCGATTTACAACTCCGAGCCCGCGAACTCGCGGAATCAGCCTGTTCGTCCACCTGCTGCCCTATCTGGAAATGGGCCATCTCTACGACCGCTGGGATTTCGATGATCCGGACACGGCGTTTAACGGCGGTTTGGAATCTCGCGCCGCCCACGGGCCGAATCTGCTGTGTCCGTCGGAGCCGGACAGCGAGAACCCGATGCACTTTACGCAGCACATCCAAGGGTTTGCCGTGGATCGCTACATCGCGATGACAAGCTATGCGGGAAATGGTGGCACCCGATCCTATCATCCCGACTCGGGTTTCTTGAACACGGACGGGGTGTTCTTCATGGCGGGGCCGTATTCCGAACCCGTGGCCAACCAACAGCCCGTGCGCCTGGCCGACATCACCGACGGCACCAGCAACACGCTGCTGTTCGGCGAGCGGAGCCGGTGGGATGCGAACTACAACACCTTTGCCGCGCAAGGCTGGGATTGGACTTTCCGCAACTACGGAAACTGGTGTGGCGCCAGTCGCCTGGTGCTCGCGCATGTCACGCTCAGCAGCTATGCTCCGGTCAATTACCGTCTGCCGTTCGATTACGACAACCGAGCCGTTGCGGTTCCGCCCGCCAATAGCGCTGCCGATTTCAAGTACTACATCGATCTGCGGACTTGCGCCTTTGGCAGCAGCCATCCGGGCGGCGCCAATCTGGCGCTATGCGACGGTTCCGTCCGCTTCGTTTCCGAGACGATTCCCCTGGTCGTGTTGGGGGCCCTGAGCACGCGAAAGGGCGGCGAGGCGGAGGGCAGCTTATGAACCCTGGCCAGCCTGGACGGCGACATTTCCGATGGATCTGGCTCGCGCTGGCGCTGGTGGCGTGCCCGGGATGCCGTCGGCAAGAACCTCCCGCCACCGTGGAAGGGACCCTGCGGCGCAACGGCGTCCCGCTCGATGATTGTTTGGTGAGCTTTTTCCCGGAATCCGGTCCGCACGCCGACTGGTCCCATGCCACCGGCCTGACCGACTTGCAGGGACACTTCCAGCTGCGCAACAGCGATCAGCAGCCAGGCGCCGCGGTCGGCTGGCACCGCGTGACGATTCAGGACATGTCGGTTTCCCGAGGCGTGGCCCGTCGGGACCACGGCACGGTGGACCAGGACGAAAGCGAGGAGAAACCACTGCCCTCCGTTCGTCGCTCGCGCGTGCCGCAAGCCTACCTGTCGCTGATCGAAACGCCGCTGAGCAAAGACATAAAACCGGGCCACCAAGTCATCGATCTGGACATTCCCTGAACGGGACGCCTTGAGCCCGCGTTTTCACGGCGAGCCGTCTGCCAGCCGCTGGCGGTACGCCGGCTCGAGACCTGCGCGGGCGATGACGGCCTGGCCCGCTTCCTTGACCTCCGCCGCCGGGCCGAAGTGGTTGTCTTGCCAGGTATGCCACTCGCGGCGACATTGGTTGAAGCGGACCAGTTCGGCGGCCGTATCGTAGATCACGTTTTGCTCGAACAGGAATCCTTTGCTGCCCTCGTCGATGAACATGCCGTTGTTCGGGGCGCCTTGGGCGTACCGGCTGCGGCGGGCGTCGTGCAAGTGGTTGCCGCGGATCACGGTCCCTGGCTGAAAGCCCAGCGTGTAGATACAGCCGCCGTCACACAAGCGGTTCATCACGTCGTAGATGTGGTTGTACTGGATCGTGTTCTGTTTGCAGGGCGTCGGTTCGGGGTTCCACTGCCAACCCACCGAAACGCCGCTGTAGGGCAAGCCATGCACCAGATTGTGCGCGATCTCCGCCTGTTGTGCAAAGCCGACCCAGATGCCGACCGCGCCGTAGTACTCGACGCCACAGGCATGGACGTGATTGTTGCGGATGCGGTTTCGTTGGGGCACCTCGGCCTCGCCCCGGGGACCGCCCAGCATGATCCCGTTGCCGCTGACATCCGTGATCTCGTTGCCTTGGATCAGGTTGTCGTGACAGCTGGTCACCAGTTCCACACCGCAACCGCCCAGTCGCGTCAGCACGCTGTCTTCGAGACTGGACCGCTCGACGTAATTCCAGCAAATCGCCGCCGGCACGCGGCCCCAGGTTCCCGTCCACTTCGTGCCGGTGGTGTGGTGGCAGGCTTGGATGCCCAGGTATCCGACTTCGGGCAAGCCCAGTCCCGTATGCTCGAAACGCAGGCCGCGGAAGTGCAGGTTCCGCACCGGTCGATCCGGCAGGCCCTTGACCTCCACCAGACGTTCGGCCACCGGCGCGATCACTTCGGCCGTCTGCATGTCCTCGCCCGCCAGCGGCCAATAGCGAAGCGTCCCGGTGGGGCGATCCAGGTACCATTCGCCGGGCTGGTCAAGCAGTTCGGGGGCGCCTTCGAAATGGCACCAGCGGCCGGGGCCCGGCCGGATCGCGTCGTGGCCCTGAGCGTGGGGCGGTGCGAGCACCACCACGCCCGCGTCGTGGTCGATGCTCTGGACCGGCAAGCGATTGATCTCCCAGTTGCCGGCGACCATCACCTCGATGTCCGCCTGGTGGGACCAAGCGCCAAGCAATCCCGGAGGAAACGTCAACGTGTAACGCGACAAGTCGGCGGCCAAGTCGGCGCCTTTCAGCTGCCAGTCGGGGTTCTCGGCGTCCACGTTCGGTGTGCGTGCCCGAACGGCCCGCCGCCCGTTGACGAACAGGTGCCGAAAGTTCCATTTGCCCTCCTGAACGCCGGGTGCCGGCGCAATCCAGATCTCGCCCTCGCCGCGTTTCCAACCGGTGATCGGCTGGCCGCCGCTGAGGACAACCGCCTGGCCGGGCTGCGCGGCATAGGTGACCGCAAAGTTGTCATCCCCAGAGTCCTCGGGACCGAAAACCAGCGGCTCCGCTACTCGGTACGTCCCTGCCAACAGGTACACGGTGACGTTCGAGGTCAACCCCTCGGCGATCCGATGCCGCACGGCATCGCGCGCCCCGGCAATCGTCGCGAAGGGTTTTTCTTGGGTACCAGGATTCGTATCGCTGCCGTCGGGGGCAACGAACAAGTCGCCGGCAGCGGCGAGGGGGGCGATCTCGAAAACGTGGCAAGCAGCCAACAGCAACGAGCAGGCGAGCACAAAACGCATGGCGGGTCTCCTGTAAGAGTGTTGCCACCACCTTAGCAGGTCGCCGAGTTGTTGCCAACCCGCGGCGCCCGACACGCGGCTGCCCGCCGTCTGTCGGCTGCTCGCCGTCCAGGAGCCGTTCCCGTTGGAGTTCACGTCGGGCAGCCGCTCCCTCCCATCGCAACGCGAGCTCAGGATGCCGAGAAGCGGGTCAGGAATTTGGCCCCCTCGGCTTCTTCCTCGTCAAAATCGTCGTGATCGCACTCGAAATCCAGGTCCTCGTCGAATTCGTCCAGCGGTTTCACCGGCGGACGCAGCGAGACTTTGCGGCTTTTCTTTGCCTGCGCAGGCCCGGGAATGGTCGCCTCTTCGGCGCCGGCCTTTCGCATGCGTTCCCAATCATCCAGCGAGATCAACACCTCGCGGGCCTGCGAGCCGGCATACGGTCCGACGATGCCGTCTTCGGCCATAAAGTCGATCAGCCGGGCGGCGCGTCCGTAACCGACCCCCATGGCTCGCTGCAACAGCGAAACGCTGCCGCGGCCTTCGCGAACCACCATGTCCACGGCCGTCTCGTACAACTCGTCGCGTTTCTTCAACTCGCCCACCGTGCCTTCGGCTTTTTCCTCGACCTTCAGGTTCACCAATTCGTGGATGAAATCCGGCTCGGTCGTGCTGACGAAATCCACCACGCGGGAGATCTCTTCGTCGTCCAGGTACGTGCCTTGACCGCGAAGCAACATGCTGGTGCCGGGCCACAAGAACAGCATATCGCCGTTGCCCAGCAGTTTTTCCGCGCCCATCTCGTCCAGCACGACGCGGCTGTCCGTGCGGCTGGCCACTTGGAACGAAATGCGGGCCGGCAAGTTGGACTTGATCAAACCGGTGATCACGTCCACCGTCGGCTTCTGCGTGGCCAGAATCAAGTGGATGCCGACCGCCCGGCTCTTCTGGGCCAGGCGGATGATGTGCTGCTCGACTTCCTTCCCGGCCGTCATCATCATGTCGGCGATCTCGTCCGCGACGATCACGATGAACGGCAGGTGCAGCGGAATCGTGGCTCGCTCCTCCTCGGACTCCGGATTGAAGCGGCTCATCAGCTCCTCTTCGTCCAGCTGGTTATAGCTGGCGATGTGCCGCACGCCGGCGCGAGCCAGCAGCGCGTACCGCTCTTCCATTTTGTCGACCGCCCAAGCCAGAATGGCTTCGGCCTTGCGCATATCGGTGACCACGGGATGCATCAGGTGGGGCAAACGCCCGTAGCCGCTCAATTCGACCATCTTCGGATCGATCATCAGCATCCGCACTTCGTCCGGCCGCCGCGTCATCAGGATCGACGTGATGATGGCATTCAAGCAGACGCTCTTGCCGGTGCCGGTGCGCCCGGCGATCAGCAAGTGCGGCAACGTCGACAGATCCACCAACAGCGGACTGCCCGACACGTCTTTGCCCAGGAACAAAGGCACGCGCATCTTGCGGACCTGGGCCCCGCCTTCTTCGATCACTTCGCGCAACCGCACCACCTGGCGTTGTTCGTTGGGGACTTCGATGCCCACCGTGTTCTTGCCGGGAATCGGGGCCACGATCCGCACGCTGGGCACGCGCAGCGCGATCGCCAGATCGTCGGCCAGCGCGGTGACCTTCGACAACCGCAGTCCGGCCTCCAGTTCGACCTCGTACTGGGCCACCACCGGACCCGTTTCGATCTCGACAACCTTGACCTTCAGGCCAAAATCGCCGAACGTCTTTTCCAAGACCTTCGCCTTGCGGCGGACTTCTTTCTCTTGCTCGTCAAAACAAAAGTCCTCGCCGGGTAACAGCAAGTCCAAACTCGGCAGCACATAGTCCAGATGCTCCTTGCCGCGGCTGGCCTCGTCCAGGCACTGCATCACGGCCTCGCGTGCATTGCGGTCGGTCGGCTTGCGAATGCGCAGGTCGCTGCCGTCCGCTTCCGGAATCGGCTCGCTCGTCGCGCTTGTCGCGCTTGTCGCGTTCGCCAACGTCTTGAGCGATGGAGGCCGCTTCAGTTGCCGCACCGCCACCACTTCGTCGTCCTCGGCCGCCGGTTGATCCAGGCTGCTCAACTCGTCCTCCGCAATGTCGGTCGTCGGCCGACTGCGGAATTTGACGGAGACGACCTCGTCGAACTCGTCCAACACTTCTTCCTCGATCTCCTCTTTCACCGGCTTCGCCTTGGCCACGCGGCGCGCCGGCAACAGTCGAGCCGCGCGCGCCGGGCCAATCAAGGCCAGGGAGATGGCCATCACAAGCAGGCGGAGCAGCACGTAATCGGTACACAACAGCAAGCCGCCGCCGAACAGACTGGCCGCCAGAATCAGGCTGCCCGAGGTCGCGAATTGCGTGTGCAGCATGCCCTTGGCCAACGCCCCCAAGTAACCGCCGGAACCGATCACCGGCCCCGGCGACATGCCGGGCGCGACGATCGCGACGATTGCCGCCAAGCCCACCAGAGACCCCACCCATCCGATCGCACGCACTAACGGCGTATCGATTTCGCGGCGGCGAAGCAGGTGGTAGTCCAAGACGGCCAACGAGACGACCAGATAATAGGCGCAAACGCCGAACGCCGTGAACAGCAGATCGGCGGCATAGGCGCCCCAGGTTCCGCAGCCGTTGGCGACGGTCTCGTTCAGCGGATAGACCACCAGGTCGGGAGCGTAGATTCGATTCAACGGGGTAAACGGCTCACCGATCGGATCGGCTGGGTCATACGTCAGCAACGCAATGCCCAAGAAGACCGCCAGGACCAGCAGGCCCAAGGCAAACAAATCGGAAGCCAGGTTTCGATTCTCAAACATGGACACGACCTGTTGCTGTTACAGCAATCCGGCAGCGTGTCGCCCGTCGGTTCCGTGCCAGGCAGTTCCCCCAGCCGTGGTGCTGGCGATAACCGCCCAACTCGCGTTCCAACTCGAATACGCCGCCTGCGCTTCGACTTCGACGACTTCACCGGGCGCCGATTGTCCGTGGGCGTGTCCGTGCCCAACCGAATTCCTTTCTGTCTGGTTTAACTATTCGGCAAGCTCTCTACAGTTTCGCCAATCTGCAGACGGCTAGCGTTGAGGTTTGCCTGGAGTTCGCGATGCACACCATCGTTCCGTAGGTCACAAAACGCAGGACCGAAACGACCATTGCGATGACGCCATGCCTGCCCGCGCCGAGGGCTGCCCGCGCACGCATCGGCGGCAAGAATCGTCAAGATGCGACCGAGGTGGAGGAGGGATTGCGGCTGGTCTGCCGCGGGCAATTGTCCAGGGACGCAAGGGAGCAAGCCGAGTGGCCGAGCGGAGAGGAAAAGAAATGTTGTCGCAGGAGGTAGGGTTGTTCGTCCTGGCGAAACCGCATCGCGCAGGCGGCCTGAAATTCGCTGACAACACGGCGGGCCGTCGTCTCGCACCCCTGCCAGCCCGTGGAAGACGCTGTCCCCAAACACGAAGGCTCAGACGTACAGAATTCAATTTTGCCGGGGCAAGCCGTCTTCCTCAAGATGAGGTCGATGACCGGCAAAATTGAATTCTGTACGTCTGAGCCCAACGAGCCTCGGATGCGCGCCCGATGGCGCGCATCCGTTTTGCATCCAGAAGCTCTAGCGAGCGGCCAGGCGGCCGATCACGCTCGAACCTTGCAGTGCCACCAGCGTCTGGACGTACTGCTGATCGGCATCGCTCAACCGCTGCATGGCGACGGTCGTCGTTGTGCCGGTGTCCTTCAGCAGCCGAACCTTGCCATCCAGAACCTCGACCAGCTGGGCCGTGACCTGGAACTTGCCGGTGTCGTCCACCCAAGTTCTCATGGGCAACTCGGCGGGCTCGCTCATGCCGAACGGATCAGCCGCGGCCGGCTTGGGAGCCGCCGGCGGTCCGAACAGATCGTCCAACGCGTCGGCTTTGGGCTGCTCCTTGGGAGTCGCTTTCGGCGTCGCCGCCGGCGGTCCGAACAGATCGTCCAGGCTGTCCTTGGCCGGTTCTGCGGCGGGGGGCGCGGCCGGCTCGACCGCTGGAGCGGCTTCCATTTCCGGCTTTGCCGCCGGCGGTCCGAACAGGTCATCCAGGCTATCCTTGGCCGGTTCTGCGGCCGGCGGTTCGGCCGGCGCAGACTCCATCGCCGGAGCCGGTTCCGCGGCAGGCTCTTTGGGCAAGTCGCCAAACAGGCTGTCGAGCGGATCCTTTGCGGCTGGCTCTTCCTTCGGTTCCTCGGCGGGCATCGCCGGTTCCTCGGGCATCGCCGGTTCCGGCGCAGGGGCCGGTTCCACGGGCTTCGGTTCCGGCGCAGGGGCCGGTTCCACGGGCTTCGGTTCCGGCGCAGGGGCCGCTGCTTTCGGCGCTTCTTTCATCTCGACCGGCTTGGGAGCTTCCTTCGGATAATCCACCGGCTTCGGGGCCGGTTCCGGAGCCGCGGCTTCCTCTTTCATCGGTTCGACCTCGGGCGCCGCTTCCGGAGCGACGGGCGGCGGAGGCGGCACTTCGTCCGTGACTTCGGCGTCCAACTCCATACCCTTGTCTTTTCCCTCGCACGTCATTGGCGCAACGACGCAAGCCCTCGGGCAGCAACGCGCGGCGCGGCGCGTCTTCCACGCGCACAGCCATCGGCAGGCCATTGCCGAATCAATCGTCATCAAGAACACGACGGCCCACAACAGGGCCACTCTGGCGATAGAGAACCACTTACGCATTCGCTTAGCCTCCCAAATCTTCGTGTAAACCTGTGGTAAGTCGGCTATTCATCGCGGAAACGTACGCATCGGTCCACGCAGTTGATCGACACGCAGACAGCCGTCTGGATCACCTAATAATCTAATCTTCCTAGCTTGCCTATGCAACCATCCCGTTTAACGTATCTGGAAAAGTTGTCCCAGACATTAAGCCTTTCCACGCAATAACCACGGAAAAAGCTTGACAGAATTCCGAATCTGCGTTCTGAGAGGACAAGCCCGGTGTCAGGCCGTTTCGATCGGAACGTTACGAAATGCCGCCAACGAGAGCCCAAGCGAGTTGGCAGCAGGTTAGTACCGCGGGCGCGTGTTGATGAACAGCGCCTTCTTCTGGTCGGGCAGGGCGTAATCGAAGCCGCAGTCTCGAAAGAACTGCTCGGCAGCGGTGATGGCCATCACCTCCAGGACTTGATGCTCGCGGGCACAGTCGATACAGGCTTGCACGAGGAGCTTGCCGATGCCTTGTCGTTGGGCATCCGGGGTGACGGCCAGACATTGGAGTTCGGCCAGTTTTTTTGAGTAGATGTCGACGGCGGAAAAGCCGACGATCCGGCCGTCCCGTTCGGCGATGAAGCCGTTTCGCGTCAAGTCACGGAGTTCTTCGAGCGAGCGACGGAGCAGGACACGCCGCTGTACGTACGGTTCCACCAACGCCTCGATGGCTTCGGCGTCGGTGATTTCGGCGGGACGGATCGCGATCGGGTCCGATGCACAACTCATCCGCGTCGCCCCTTGTCCTGCCTTTTCGATCTTGGCCCAAGAATCTCGCAGGGAAACGGTACGGTTCAGCACGAGGGCGTCCGGCTGGGAATCCTTGGCGTCAACGCAAAAGTACCCCAGCCGCTCGAACTGAAACCGGCTGCCCGGCGCAGCCCCGGCCAAGCTGGGTTCCACGGGACAGTTGCGGAGCACTTCCAGCGAGGCGGGGTTCAAGTTCTGCTGATAGTCCTGCCCCGCAGCGACATCCTCGGGATCTTCGCTGGTAAACAGCCGATCGTACAATCGCACTTCGGCCGAGCAGGCGTGCGCCGCCGAAACCCAGTGGATAACGCCTTTCACCGCGCGACCCTCCGGCGCTTTGCCCAGCGTCTGGGGATCGTGCGTACAACGCAGTTCGACGGTCTCGCCTTGCGCGTCCTTGATTGCCTCGCGGCACTTGATCACATAGCCGTAGCGCAAGCGGACTTCGCAACCTGGAGCCAGACGATGGAATTTCTTGGGAGGATCTTCCCGAAAGTCGTCGTGTTCGATGTAGATCTCGCGCGAGAACGGAACCAGTCGCGTCCCGGCGGCGGGATCTTCGGGATTGTTCACCGCTTCGAACTGCTCGACCTGGCCCTCGGGATAATCTTCGATCACCACGCGCAACGGCCGTAGGACCGCCATCGCCCGGGGGGCGGTGGCGTTCAGATGCTCGCGCACGCAATTCTCCAACACGGCGACGTCGATCGTCGAATTGAACTTGGCAACCCCGATCCGGTCGCAAAACCGCCGGATGGATTCCGGCGTGTATCCGCGGCGGCGCAAGCCGCAGATCGTCGGCATCCGGGGGTCGTCCCAGCCGTTGACGAGCCGTTGTTTGACCAATTCCAACAGCTTGCGCTTGCTCATCACCGTATACGTCAGATTCAGCCGCGCGAATTCGATCTGCTGCGGTGCGAAAATACCCAACTCGCGAATGAACCAGTCGTACAACGGGCGGTGGTTCTCGAATTCCAGGGTGCAAATCGAGTGCGTGATCTGTTCGATCGAATCGGATTGCCCGTGCGTGAAATCGTACATCGGGTAGATGCACCACTGGTCGCCGGTGCGATGATGCGAGGCGTGCAGGATCCGATACAGGACCGGATCGCGGAGGTTCAGGTTCGGATGCGCCATGTCGATCTTGGCGCGCAAGGTCCGAGAGCCGTCAGGGAATTCGCCGGCCCGCATCCGCTGAAACAGGTCCAGATTCTCCGCCACGCTACGATCGCGGCACGGGCTGTTGCGGCCGGGCTGCGTCAGCGTTCCGCGGTATTGACGCATCTCGTCCGCGGTCAACTCGCAAACGTACGCCTTGCCGTCCCGAACCAACTGGACGCCCCACTGGTACAGCTGCTCGAAATAGTCGGAGGCGAAAAACAGGCGATCCGCCCAATCGAAGCCGAGCCAGCGGACGTCCTCCATGATCGAATCGACGTATTCCAGCTCTTCTTTGCAGGGATTCGTATCGTCGAAACGCAGGTTGCACAAGCCCTTGTACTTGGCCGCTAAGCCGAAATTCAGGCAGATCGACTTGGCATGCCCGATGTGCAGGTAGCCATTGGGCTCCGGCGGAAACCGAGTATGCACGCGGCCCCCGTGCTTTCCGCTCTGCAGGTCATCTTCGACGATCTGCTCAATGAAGTTCAAGGACCGGCCGCCCGCGGCCTCGGCCGCGTCGGACCCTTGGTCTGCTCCGTCCGGCATCCGTTCGTTCTTCGTCATAGGTCGCATCGACTTTCGTAAACAAGAACCATTCGAGCTAATTCGTCTCTGTGCCAGCCGCTCCGCCGACGGCGACGTCC
>Ga0351916_1275_pt1 | contig 12028 bp, 12 predicted proteins | sample TotcelHT113001N3_FD_206868 | JGI IMG/M metagenome (GOLD analysis project Ga0351916, IMG submission 206868) | Enriched cells from coal bed in the Powder River Basin, Montana, United States - Total cells T11 rep1 HSBNCT.T11.300.1.N3 ... | reverse complement strand
GTACATAATGAAACTGACTCTGCGATCACTGCTGTTGGTTGCTCTGGCACTAACGGTTCTGGTAACCAGCCTATAAACTCGCAAGCCGAGGGCACATTCTCCTCGAGGTTGTCGACCAACAGATGCACGTACTGACGCAAGGCGTATTCGCGGAACTCGAGCGAAGGCAGGATGTATTGGGAAAAAAGGTGAACGGTTAACGAGAGGTCGAGCAGGTTATGACGCAGGGACAGCGCGCGGAAGCGCAGGGCGCAATCCTGTGCCTGCTGGTAAGTAGCATAACGGCGTTCAGAGCCTGCCCAGCCGGAAATCAACCTGGCAGCAATCTCCTCAGGAGGAAAGCCGACCAGCGCAGACTTGTTCAGGTTATCGATTAGCTGTGAGAGCAACCGCTCGCGCCTGATGGTAATATCAGAAAGGTACCCGCTCTCACGGATGAGCGGTTCGGCAATCTGCGCCATGAAATATTGGGTGCTCTCGACATTCACAAAAACCGGCTCCAACTCGGGATGGCCAAAGCCGGCCTGTTCGGCCACCAGCGGCCAAAACAGCAAAGACATTCGCTGACAGAGTCCGTAGAACGTGGTTAGAGTAACCCCACCACATACAGGCAACGCGCACTCTGCAAGCGCTTGCTCATATAGCGCTCTTTGCGACCGGTCGCTGACCAGCACAAGAATCTGGTCTGGTCGAGCGCCCTGCTCAAGAAGAGCCAGCACGCGGGCGACCATGGCTGTTGACTTGCCGCTGCCTGCTAACCCATGGCACCACAGGCTGCCGGTACCTGTTGTATCGAAATGGATTATCTCAAGCTGGCTGGTTGTGAGGTCATGTTGTCTAATCAAGGTCTCTTTGCTTTTCAATTGCTGCGGGCGTGTGGAGCACCGGTGCTGTCATGATGAGCCCGCTTGCCGCCTGCTCAATAATGAGCCAGGTCATGCCTGAATGGGCATGACCTGGAACTAGAAACTTGGTTACCCGGCGACCATATCTTCCGGTCTCCCGCTACCTCAGTAGAAATTGCACCTGGACACGCCCCATACGTCGTTTACTTTCTCGAGGTAGACACGCACACTGCGGCTGGCCTCACGGGTAGATGTTCCGCAGGTCATCGCGTAAGCCACGATCCATAACACGCGGTCACTGATGCCCTTTTCTCTGTCAGCAGCAGTCACTTCCGGAACAGTGATGTTGGGGGGAGGCGGACCGACGGTAACGCTGTTTTCTCGCACTCTGCATTGCTTTTGCCTGTCTCCCAAAATACTGCTGTCAACTGCTTCCTTGGTAACATAACCAAAGTCCGAGATCGGCACAACGTATGACATGGCTTTATCAGAGTCGCGTTCGATAAGATACGACTTGGCAAAGTCCACGGCGATTTGTTTTGTCTCAGCGGCATCTTCAGTGTCTTTACTACACCCCACGCTGGTTACCAGAACCGTTAGTGCCAGAGCAACCAACAGCAGTGATCGCAGAGTCAGTTTCATTATGTACTCCTTCGTCTTGGCTTGGTCAGGAACTCCCTGCATGCAATATATAATAAACTTTCCGCCCGTAATGTCAAGCACTTTCTAACTAATCGTGAAACTGACACCATCAGCGGGCATTCTGCCTGCGCGATGACTACCCGTGTGGACTGTTGGTGACATACTGCTTCTCACCCTACATTGACATCCCCCTTCGACCCCCATATACTCGGTTCGATATCATGGTGGAGTGGTCTGCTTGCAAAAACTTGTTGGCTTCCTGGCTTCTCTCTCAGTTATCCTACTGTTAGCCGGCGGATGCGGATTGCTGCCAAAGCCCGGTGCCGTACCCACCGTGACACCACGCATCAGCACCGCTTCACCGCCTCCATCAGGTAGCCCGGCGCCTGCGCTCACACCGACCGATCTACCCTCGGTAAAACCAGCCAATACCCTATCACAGGGTAGCGAGATGGATCCCCAGGTAGCGATTGTTGTTAACGGGCGTACGATTAGCCGTGACGAGTATCTGGCCGCTTTACAGGGCGAGTATGATGCTTTTGCAGCGCATACAGGATTCCAGGCCAGTGATATCGCTGAAGTAACCTCGTACCTGAATGATAAAGTACGCGACCAGCTGATAAACCGGATTCTTGTGCAGCAGGCGGCGTTAAGTCTGGGCATAGCAATCACGCAAGAGCAGCTAAATGCTGAGATTGCCAGCCTGCGCGGCACCGACGAACAAGAGTTCCAGGCGTGGTTGCAGGATAACCAACTTACCGAGTCGCAGCTGACGGCGCAATATGCGGACCAGATGCTCGCCTTGGCTGTCCGTGACGCCGTCACCAAGGACACCGCGCGTGAACAGCCGCACCGGCATGTGCGTTACCTGGTAACCTCGAGTCTTGAGCAAGCGCAGCTCGCTCGCGAGGCGCTCAACGCAGGCTCCGACTTTGCAGAGGTGACCAGGCAGTATTCCAGTGACATCTCCTTACATGCATCCGGTGGTGATGTTGGTTTCATACCGCGCGGCATATTACCTGAAGCTGCAGACCAGGCAGCTTTTACCCTCGCTGAGGATGCAATTAGCGATGTGGTTCTAACAGCATCGGGATTTTATATTGTGCAAGTGCTTGAAATCGATATCAGCCGGCCTGTTTCAGAAGACTACTGGCCGTTTGTGCTGCAAAACGCTTTCCAATCCTGGCTGGCTAACGAGCGCAGCCAGGCAGAGATAGCGATAAATCCGGTTGTTGAGTGAGGATGAGATGGAGTTTACCTGGTACGGACAATCATGTTTCCGCATCAAGAGCAAAGGGCAAACGGTGATTACCGATCCTTACAGCCCCGACATCGGGCTAAAGGTTCCCCGTCAGCCTGCCTCAATAATCACTGTCAGCCACGACCATTCTGGCCATAATAACGTCTCGGCGATACGCGTCGGTGCGTATGTCATCGCCGGACCAGGCGAATACGAGGTTCAAGGTATTATGGTCCTGGGAATAGCATCGTTTCATGATAGCAGCAATGGCCAAGACCAGGGGCGCAACACGGCTTACCGCATCGAGTTCGAGAATCTCAGCGTGTGCCACCTGGGGGATCTCGGACATTTGCCCAACCAAGAGCAAACCGAACTGTTGACAGGTGTCGATGTGCTGCTTATTCCGGTTGGCGGGCGCACCACACTAACCGCTGCCAAAGCAGCGGAGGTTGTGAACCTGCTGGAACCGCGTATCGTCATCCCAATGCATTACAAAGTGCCCGGGCTAAGCCTCACGCTCGATTCACCCAAACGCTTTCTTAACGAGTTGGGTGTGGAAGAACCGGAGAAACTCGATATCCTAAATGTCACCCGCAGTGACCTGGGCGAGCAAGGAGCAGATTCAGTGCGGGTAGTGTTGCTGGAGCCCAAGCAATGACCGGCTTCTTGCTGCGGTTACTTCAACCCGCCTACGGTCACCAGCTTTTTCAAGAACTGCTGGCATGCGGCATAAGTGCTCCTCGCGCCGGTGAGATGGCACTGCAGGAGCAGAACTGTTATATCAGTATTAGCGGTGCCGACTCTCCTTGCACGTCCCTCCTTTTCCAACAGGCAGCCACCGTTGGCTGCCGCGTTGTTGTGCTCGGTCCCCATCCAGGAATTGCTGGTCACTCTAGATGGCTGCTTTATGGTATTCGGCAGGTGCTGGGTACCCTGGCACAAATACTGTCTGCCAGCCCGGAACCGGATATCCTGCAGCTGGGAGGGGCATTGTCGTCAGTTTTAGCCTTCGAGGCACAACACCGCCACTCGCGCAGCCTGACGGTACGTAACCTGCGCTGTGATTGGGGCACGCGCACGTATGTCATGGGTATCGTGAATGTGACTCCGGATTCGTTTTCAGGCGATGGTGTTTTGAATAGCGACGAGTATACCGTTGACGCGACTGCGCGCGCAGTTGAGCAGGGACTTGCCTTTGTGCGCGAGGGTGCCGACATTCTTGACGTTGGGGGTGAGTCCAGCCGGCCTGGCTCACATCCGGTTGACGCCCGCACGGAGATGCAGCGAATTTTACCGGTAATCCGCAGGATCCGTCAGATCTCAGATGTGCCCATTTCTGTTGATACCACCAAGGCGGAAGTGTTCGCAGCGGCACACGCTGCAGGAGCGGATATTCTGAACGATATCTCGGCGATGCAGACTGACCCTGCCATGAGGCAACTGGCTGCCCAAACCGGGGTGCCGGTAGTGCTGATGCATCGTTCGGAGGCGCGACAGGATGCTCTGCGTCGGGGAAGCTACGGCGGTCATTATGTTACCGACACCGAGGTATCTCCAGCCGAACTGGGCGGGATGCTCGAAAGCGTAATGTCAGGGTTACAAGAGGCGATTGACGCTGCCCGTCTGGCCTCTATCGCACCGGAGCGCATTATTGTTGATCCGGGCATAGGATTCGGCAAGTCGCGCGAGGAGAACCTTTTTCTCGTAAACCACCTTGATGCACTGCGGTCGCTGGGATTACCGATACTACTGGGCGTATCACGTAAAGCGTTTATCGGTTATACTTTGGACACGCCTGTGAACGACCGGTTAGAGGGCACCCTTGCCGCAGTCGTCATCGGGGTCGCCCGCGGCGCGGATATCATCCGCGTACACGACGTCAGACAGGCTGCACGCGCCGTCCGCATGGCAGACGCGCTTATCCGCCAAGAGCCGCCGCTGGAGGAAAGGCTATGAGTATCTATCTTGGGTTAGGCAGCAACATCGGTATCAGACCGCAGCTCATCCGCATGTCACTGGACTATATGCCTTCCGAACAGATTACCGTCGATGCCGTCTCCAGGTTATATGAAACCGAGCCGTGGGGCGTTGGCAACCAACCGCGTTTTATTAACGCGGTATGCAAAGTATCTACAATACTGGATGCTGAGGCGCTTCTGACCGCCATCAAAAGAATCGAACAGGCGCTGGGACGCGAACCGGGCTTGCGCTGGGGCCCCCGCCCAATCGATATCGACATCCTGCTGTACGACGACCTGCAGTTGCGTTCTGCCGACCTGACAATTCCCCATCCCGGAATGCTCTGGCGGGCTAGCGTACTCGTGCCGATGGTGGAAATAGCGCCGGATGTCGTTCATCCTCTGACGCTGCGCACTATGCGCGAGCATCTGAATGACCTCGGACCCGTACCCGATGTCGCTCCGTACCCTCCAGGATTGCCTGCACAACCGCAGTGAGGTTACTTGCCGGCCAAACGATGGGCTAAAAACCAGCTATACAGGTCAGGATTGGCGTACGTTTCTGTCCATGAATCATGGCCGGCTTCGGGATATATAGTCAGCTTGACATCAGCCCCGCGCGCAGCCAATAACTCGACAAGCTGCTGAGACTCTGCCAGGGGAACCACCGGATCTTTAGCCCCGTGAAACGCCCAGATTGGGACGTTAACCAACCGCTCGGCGCGCTTTGGGAAACCATTTAGCCACCTGCCCCCACCGCAGATCGGCGCAATTGCCGCCCACCGATGCGGGCATTCGGCACCGAGTGCCCAGCTGCCATAACCGCCCATTGAAAGGCCTGTCAGGTAACAACGGGAAGGGTCGACGGGTAAGCTGGCCAGCGCAGTATCCATCAAAGCCTGCAGCGCGTCCAACTGGTACGGCCAGGTCGTGTCAACAGGACACTGCGGCGCGAGGGTAACGAACCCAAAATCTGGCTGCTCTTCGACGATTTTCGGGATACCATTTACCTTGAGCAGGTCCAGGTCGCTGCCACGTTCACCTGCACCGTGCAAAAAGAGGATTAGCGGGTAACCCCCGGTAGTAACATCTCCTTCAGGCACGTGCAGCCAATACTGCAATGAAACCTTTTTGGTGACCACTTGCTCCATGAGCTGTGCTGTCTGAGGCATGCGTTCTCTCCTGATTAGAAAAATACAGCCAGGTAGTGTTGGCTACCTGGCTGTATTACACACCACATCCTATTTCTTGGCCGGCCCCGGGACGGTGACATGTCCGCCGGGCAGCAGCGCATCCATACCCGCCGGATCGAGGTCAAAAATAACACCGGCATCCGGCAGCTCCATCGGCGTATCTTTGAGCACCTTGCCTTCCGCCTTGTACTGTCCTGTCAGAGCGTCGCACTCGACCACGCCAAACTTGTCTTTTGAGACCCACTGGAACTGGAAGGCGTATATTGGACGGTAGTAAAGCTCCAACGCCTGGACCGCGACGCCCTCTGCCAGAATCTCATCGGCCTCAACGGTCTTGACCATGCCACCCAGGACTTCCTTCACCAGGGATGCGGCATGGATTGTCGGCGCCTGTACAATCGCGCCTGCCGGGGCAAAACTGCGCAGTTCACTGGGGTCAATCTGCTTGGCTGCGAACCGTAAAAAGTTCGCCAGGTTAGGAGAGCGCTTACCGGTCACACCATCGACCCAGATCTCGCTGTGGCCTTCATCCTCGCAGTGCTCTGTACCGGTCAGGGTGACCTGCCCAGCCTCGACCGGGAACTCCTGGCCAAGTAACGTCACTGTACGTACTTCAGGGCCTTTGGGGGCCATGCGGTACTGACGTTCGCGCTGGTAAACGGATTTGAACATGACCACAACATGCCAAAAAGGCTCGAACCGTAATTCTTTGTAAGCCAGCTGGAAGTCATCTTCCTTGGGCTTTTGAAATACGCTGGTTACCTTGGTCAGGGTGCCAAACGCATCCAACTTCATGCCCCAGGCACGACCCTCTGCAAGGTCCATGCTGAGCTGCTCAGTCAAAACGAACGCTTTCTGTTCAGCAACTTGCCATTCCATGTGTGATGTTCTCCTTTCACAGTACGCGCGAATACGACACCTGCTGCGGTGAGCCGCAACATCAACTATCTCTATTGCATACTATACCACAACTATAAAATGCTTTCAAGCGCAATTTCTTGATTGTATATAGCTATACGATAGTGCGCCGCGGGTGTTTCGCTCTTTTGCTGTTGTTAATCAGTGACAATGTCACTCCAATTCATCAATGAAAATGTCACTCCTTCGGGACAGTAATAGGCATGCGTCGCCAAGGGTGGTTGGCAGCTGGTTTGGTAGCGGGGCGAATGACAACGGGTTTAGGTATCTCAGGTACCTCAGGTGAGGTCGGTTCAGTACTAAAAAGTGTGGGCTTGGGAGTAAATGAGTTAGCTCGGACCGACGTATCGTCAGCGGGTTGGAAGGATGCGATTTGCGCCCCTTTATAATGAATTGAAAGGTGGCCGTCCAGATGCAGGCGGACATCGACGTGGGCGTGCGCAAAGCTGCGTCGAGCTGGACCGGGAGGAATCTGGAGCACATGGCCGTCGAAGGTGATGGTGTTGTCATTAGCCACAGTGCGCTGGTATTGAAGGCAAAAAACTGCTTCGGGATCTAAAGAGGCTGGCCAGGCACGATATGAAGAGTCAAGGCCTCTTGCCGGGTGGCTAAATCGAGCGTTATGCTGCTTTAGATATAAAGGTAGCAGACGATTGGCTTGTTCGCAGGTGCAGGCTTGCTTAGTGCGCAGGAACTTCACCAGACGGTCCTGGAGTGTTTGGAAGAGGCGTTCGACGCGGCCTTTAGCCTGTGGAGAATGAGCCGCAATCAAACGGATGCCAAGCTCACTCAAGGCGCGCTCATATTGGCTCATTGGAGTTTTACCGGCTAGAGTCTGTTCAATAGTGGCTTTGGCCGGGCTCTGGAAGATCGTATGGCGGTCGGCATAAACTGCCAGAGGTAAGCCGTGCGTTTGACAGATTTCACGCAGGGCCAGCATGTAGCCGGTGGTGTCCTCCTCCTCGCGGAAGGTAGCTCCGACTACCTCGCTAGTGGCGTCATCGATGTAGGCGATTAAAGTCAGACGTGGACCCCGGTCTTCCAGCCAGGTATGGTCACTGCCGTCTGCTTGCAGCATATCTCCTGCTAGCGGTTCCGGCATTCGGCGCAGGCGATGGCGGGGAGCGCGTCTGGTGCGAGGACTGGCCAGGTGGGCTTGCTGGCGAAGACGATAGAGAGACGCGTAGGAGATGCGGATATCGAACTGTTCCTGAAGTTCCTGACAAAGATGCAAAGTGTTGTAATCTCGATATTGTTTCTTAATCAGCGCGATAATGCGTTGCTCTACCTCAGAATCCAGGTGATGAGGAGAAACCTTGCCTCGGTTGCCGTGTACCAGGCCTGCCGCTCCTTTCAGTCGGTAGGCCATGATGAGACGCCTGATCTGGCGTATCGATAGTTGGAGCTCCTGAGCGGCTTGTGGCACGGTCTTCCTCTCATCCTCGACTTGCTGTATCACTACAGCGCGTCTGCTTTCTTTGAGCGTCATGGTCACCATCTCTGTTTTCATATGGTGACATTTTCACTGAATAATTAACTGGTGACACTTTCACTTGATAATAACATGTTTCGCTCTTTTGCTAGACTCGAGTGTTGTGTTATGTTACACTTTTCTGCGGAGGTGAAGCATGAAAACGAACGCTGCTTCGTTTGATGAACTACGCGCATATGTTGCTCAGGTGCCCCTGGTAGATTGCCACGACCACACTCAGAAAGCGGGTCCCAGGCACACGGATGTCATCCAGATGCTTATCACGGGCTACTTTCCATCAGACATGCAGTCGGCCAGCTCCGAAAGGCAGGTAGCCGAACTATTAGACGTGCATAAACCTCTGGAAGAACGCTGGACCCTGCTCGAGCCAATCTGGAAGCGTACCTGTCACACCGGTTACGCCCAGGTTACGCGACGCGTAATGCAGCAGTTCTACCATGAAGAGACCCTGACTCTGGATGCTCTTAAACGCATGCAGACACACCTGCTGGATCTCTCTGATGAAGCAGGTTTTGATAGTATCCTTGAGCAGGCCGGGATTGTGGTCCGCCTCGAGGATGTTTGGCCTGATATCAAATCCGTACTCGACAGAACCTACAAGCTCAGCCCGCGCGGCAGATTGATCATTTCACTTCCGGCGATGCATGGGATCCGCGATTATAACAGCGTCCAGCAAAATATGGCGCCCATCAAGCGCACAGTTACAAGCCTGGATGAATATCTTGACGGCTGCCGGCAGATATTCGAGGGCTGCAAAGCGTTTGGAGCGGTCTCGTTCAAAGACCAGTGTGCCTACACACGCACGCTGGCCTTTGAGAACCCTACCCGGTCGGAAGCAGAGGCAGTCTTCAACTGGTTAATGGCTGACCCGCGCCGTTCTGTCAGTTATCCTGACGGCTGTCAACCTCTCGATGATTATCTATTTCACTGTTTTATGCGCATGGCGCGCGACATGGACCTGCCTGTGCAGATACATACCGGGCATATGGCCGGCATCCGCAACGACATCGTCAAGACCAATGCCATCGGGTTGACCAGCCTGATTGAGCTGCACCGTGAAACACGGTTTGACCTCTTCCATGCCAACTGGCCTTACAGCGGAGAGTTGCTGTATCTCGGCAAGAACCATCCTAACGTCACCTTGGATTTCTGCTGGGCCAATATCATCGATCCGATTTACTGCCAGAATCTATTCAAGCAGGTACTCTCTTCGGTGCCGCACGGCAAAGTGCATGGCTACGGGTCGGATTATGGCGGGTTAGCGGAACGCGCCTGGGCGCACGCTGAGATTGCGCGCGATAATATCGCGATTGCCCTGGCGGATATGGTCGAGATGGACTATCTGGGTCTGGATGAGGCCAAAGAGGTCGCTTACAGCTGGATGTTTGGCAACGCGAACAGCTTTTTCCGGCTGGGGCTCTAGGCTGGCTGAGCGCCGGCGATCACAATAACATACTCGCCTTTGACCGGCGCCTTGCTCAGCTCTTCGAGGACATCGGAGAGCGCACCGCGGTACACGCGTTCATATAGCTTGGTCAGATCGTTAGCAACGGCTGCCTGGCGTGGCCCAAAGACGCTCAACGCGTCATGCAGAGAGTCAAGTAAACGGTATGGGCTCTCGTAATACACCAACGTATAGGGTTGGGCACTGTCAGCCTCATAGAAGTGGCGGCGAGTGCCCGCTTTATGCGGCGTGAAACCGCGAAATACAAAGCTGTGAGCCGGAAGCCCGGAGAGGACCAAGGCCATTACCAAGGCACTTGCGCCCGGCACCATTGTCACCGGGATGTCTTCAGCCTGGGCGGCTCGCACGAGTGAGTAGCCGGGATCAGAAATCCCGGGAGTGCCGGCATTTGTGACTAGTGCTACACTCTGCCCCGTCTTGAGCAAACCGATAACGCGCGCACAAGCACCCGGTTCGTTGTGCGCGTGGAATGCCAATTGAGGCTTGCTTATCTGGAAATGCCTTAGCAGCGCGCCTGTCTTGCGGGTATCTTCGCTGGCTATCCAATCCACCTGTCCGAGCGTTTCCAGGGCGCGCAAGGTAATGTCGCCCAGGTTACCGATCGGTGTCGCGACCAGGTACAAGGTGGCGGGTTGCTCCGGCATCACGCTCCTCTGAAAAGGCGAGACCTTGACCCTGCTCTATGGCTGTAGTCGCTCTCATGCGCCGCGCATAGCCGCGAGGCGGCGCACATGCGAACGTTCCTCGGCCACAATTGCATCAATCAGCTCGCGGTTGGCGGGCTGCACAAGGTCGCGCAGAGTATAAAAAAATAAAAGCGTCTGCTGTTCAAAGCTGATCGCACGCTCAACCATCTCGCGAACGCTGCTCCCATCCGGAATTGACCGTATCGGGGTGCCATCGGCGAAAAAGGTCTGCCCAACCGTCGCGTTGATATAGTCGAGTGCTTCCTGCCACTCGGCGGGTTCCAGGTCACTGACTACAATCGCGCTGCCAAGTGCTTCAAATACTCGCTTGTGGCGCAGTTCTTCAACCGCTAGATAAGTAAACAGGTCGCGAGCCTGCTCCGTATCGGCTTTACTGGCGGCCTCCCGGTAGAAAACCTCACCGCGAGTCTCGGTTTGTATTGCCAGGTCCACTACATCAGCCCCGGATAGTAAAATACCCATTGTCAACCTCAACCTGATAAAGTATGTATATGCTCAGCCATCGTGTGCTGGTGGCAGAAGGTCACTATTTAATGAGCAGCCTGAACAACGCCGGCAGACAGCCTATTCCCGGAACCGGCATTGGAGATGGTACCGGCTCAGGATCGGGCGACGGATCAGGAACCGGCTCTGGTTCGGGAGCGCCAAGCAAGCCCTTGACAGCGGCCCAGGCATCCGCCAACCCGGCGCCCTGCGTGTTTGGACCAAAGCCGAGGTCGAACGCAGTACTGACTATCAGTCTCTTGACCTCGCACGGAGTGAGTTTCGGCGCCGTCTGTAATACCAGGGCGCATAAACCGGCGGCATGCGGTGTGGCCATCGATGTCCCCGAGGCGCTGGTATAATAGGCGTCGACCGGCGTGCCCATATTGGTACCCTGCGAACGAGCCGCCACTATGTCAACCCCCGGCAGCACGATATCGGGTTTGGGGCGCCCATCAGCGGTTGGGCCACGCGAAGAAAACTCGGCTATACGGTTCAAGTCGCTTGCAGCCCCGACAGTGATGACGTTTGGTGCTGCCGCCGGCGAACCCACCGTGTAACCCATCGGCCCTTCATTTCCGGCAGCTGCCACGACCACCACCCCGCGCTTGACAGCCGCCTCACACAGGTCGCTCAGCGGGTCAATCCCATCCGAAGAGCCAGCTTCGCCCAGCGACAGGTTGATGATGTGCGCCCCCTGGTCGACAGCCCACTCCACGCCGTCCATCACATCGGACATCATCCCGGAACCGTCGTTGCGCAGCACTTTGGCAACAAGCAGTGAAGCACCTGGTGCAACCCCGCGGTACTTGCCTTTACTGGCGGCTCCGCTCCCGGCTGCGATGCTGGCGCAATGAGTGCCGTGCCCACAGCCATCCTGTACCGATTGCCCTGTCACGTCATAGGTATTCAGTATGCGCCCCTGGAAATCGGGATGCGACTGGTCGATCCCGGTATCCACGATTGCGATGCGAATCCCTTCGCCGCTAATAGATTGTTGCCAGACATACGGCGTATGGATGTGCGGTACGGAAAAGTTAAGGAAAATGCGAACCGGTACATCCTGGTAGATTCGCACCACTTCC
>Ga0351916_1270_pt2 | contig 12046 bp, 6 predicted proteins | sample TotcelHT113001N3_FD_206868 | JGI IMG/M metagenome (GOLD analysis project Ga0351916, IMG submission 206868) | Enriched cells from coal bed in the Powder River Basin, Montana, United States - Total cells T11 rep1 HSBNCT.T11.300.1.N3 ... | reverse complement strand
TCCGGGGCATACTGGTCAACTGGCAGTTATACTTGTTCGTTTTGCCAGTCGTCGTCTACTTGATCATTTTTCGCTATGTGCCGATGTACGGCATCCAGATCGCCTTTAAGAACTACCGGGCAACGCGGGGCATCTGGGGCAGTCAGTGGATCGGTCTGGATAACTTTATTCGCTTCTTTAACTCATATTATTTTATCACCGTAATGAAAAACACCTTTACTATAACCTTGATGAGTTTGGTTCTGGGTTTTCCGGCGCCGATTCTTCTGGCACTGTCGATCAACGAAATCACCCGGTCCAGTTTTAAGAAAACCGTCCAAACGGTTACGTTTGCGCCTCACTTCATCTCAACCGTCGTCATTTGCGGCATGTTGCTCATTTTTTTGAATCCTACCTCAGGGATTGCCAATCATTTGCTGGCGGCAGTCAGCGGCAAACGCATCAACTTCATGCAGGAGTCTAACCTGTTCAAATGGATTTATGTTTTATCAGGTATCTGGCAGGAAGCCGGCTGGGGCGCGATCATCTACTTTGCCGCATTGTCCGGGGTTAGTCCCGAACTCCATGAGTCAGCGCGCATCGATGGCGCCAACAAGTTCCAGCGAATTGTTCATATCAATATCCCGGTCTTGCTGCCGACGATCATTATCTTGTTGATTCTGCGCTGTGGCAGCCTGCTCTCAGTCGGTTATGAAAAAGTATTTCTCTTACAGAACGATCTCAATATCAGCGCATCAGAAGTTATATCAACGTATGTTTACAAATCGGGCCTGATCAAAGCCGACTTCAGCTTTTCAACAGCGGTTGACCTGTTCAACTCGGTCGTTAATGCCACCTTGCTCCTGCTGGTCAATTTCCTTTCGAAAAAAGTGGGTGAAACAAGCCTGTTGTAAGGGTCAACCCATCGAGGAGGGTTTTCATGAGAAGCCTGCACCGGACACACGGACACATGGACGCCGACAAATGGTTTGACTGGATCAACATAGTCCTGGCGTCTTTGGTATTGATTGTCGTGCTCTATCCGCTGGTCTATATCCTGAGCGCTTCATTCAGCGATCCGTTCGAGGTTGCCGGAGGACGGATGTGGCTCTGGCCGGTCCGGGTCACACTGGAAGGATATGAACGGCTTTTTAGCTATCGAGAAATCTGGCAAGGTTACATGAATACCATTCTCTATACGGTGGGCGGCACCATGTTGTCTCTCGTGCTCACCCTCCCGTGTGCTTATGCGCTCTCGCGCAAAGATTTCATCGGCAGAGGCGTTCTCATGACCATGGTGATGATCACCATGTTTATCAGCGGCGGTCTGATACCGACCTATATCAATATCCGGAATCTTGGCTTGCTGGATAGTCGCACCTTGATGTATATCAGCGGCGCGACCGGCGCATTTAACCTGATTGTCTCACGCACCTTTTTTGCTTCAACGATACCCATGGAATTGCAGGAATCCGGGCGGATCGATGGCTGCAGTAATGTGCGTCTTTTCACCCAAATCGTCTTGCCGCTTTCCAAACCCATTATTGCCGTCATGGCCATGTATTTCGGCGTTGCGCGCTGGAATGAATACTTCGTCCCGATGATCTATCTCAAGACGCGTGCTCTGTTCCCTTTGCAGCTGTTCTTAAGGGAAATTCTCATCCAGAGCCAGGTTGCCGCTGAAATGATATCCGATATCGAGCTGGCCGAGTCACTGGCGGCCAGAGCCAGGATTTCGGCGATGGTCAAGTACACATCCATCATTATTTCAACCATTCCCATGTTGATCCTCTACCCATTCCTGCAACGGTTCTTCATCAAGGGCGTCATGATCGGCGCAATCAAAGGTTAAGGCGATTCAGGTTGGTCACAAGCAAAAACTGCAAACCACAAGGAGGAAAGATCATGAAAAGAAAAATGACTGCTCTGCTGACACTCGTTCTGGCTCTGTTGCTGATCGCTGGTTGTGCAACCACACCGACAACCACCGCGACGACGAAAGCAACAACGACAGCCGGAACCACCACAACCGCAGCTCCGACGACCACGGTTCCCTTGTATTTCAATGAAACAGGCTACCCGATTGTCAAGGAGCCGATCACGCTTAAAATTACCGGCCGGATGACCGCACAGGCAACCACATGGGATGGTAATCTGCAGCTGGATTATCTGACCCGCCTGACCGGTATCCAATTCGACGCCTCTGGTGTCAGTAGTGATGCCTGGCAAGAGAAAAAATCATTGATGTTTGCCGCAGATGATCTGCCGGATCTGTTTGTCGCCGGAGGCTTGTCTTCGGCTGAACTGCTCGAATATGGCTCGGAGGGCCAACTGATTGCCCTGAATGACCTGATTGACCAGTATGGCCCGGCTATCCAGGCGGCTTTTGCTGAATTTCCTATCGCCAAAGCCATGTCCACATCTGGTGATGGCAATCTGTACACCTTGCCCCGGATCAACCGGGTTGTCCGCGATATGCACAACCGCAATTGGTTTAACAAAAAGTGGGCGGACCAACTCGACATGCCTGTTCCGACAACTCTGGATGAACTGTACTCGGTTCTGAAGGCCTTTAAAGAAGAAGATGCCAACGGCAATGGCAACCCGAACGATGAAATCCCGCTGACTGGTATCCAGGGCGCCAGTTCTTATGATGGCATGATTCTCAATGCACTGGGGATCAATGTCAGAACAGTTGGCTATGCGATTACGGCAACAGCTGACGATAAGGTTTACTGTGCCAACACAGTTGATGCGTACAAGGCTTATCTCAAATACATGAATAAACTGTATACAGAAAAGATTCTCGATAATGATTTCTTCGTCCAGACTCAGGAGCAACTCGTCGCCAAGGCGCAACAAAACATCATCGGCGGCTGTCATATGCCGGCTATGTACATTACAGCCGGTGTCGACATCGGTTATGACTATATCCAGATCGATGCCTTGACATCAGCGCTCAGTCAGACCAAGATGGTTACGGCATCGACCGGCATCTCGATCGGTCATACGACGATAACCTACAAAAACAAGTATCCGGAAGCAACCTTACGCCTGCTTGATTTCTTCTATACGGAAGATGGCGGTAAAGTTGCCTATGTCGGCGAAGAGAGTGTCGGTTGGTACTGGATCGATAAGGACAAGGGTATCTGGGACAAGATGCAGCCAGAGGGCTATAATACGGCTGAAGACTTCCGCAATTCCAAAGCGACGATTCAAAATGGCGGTTGGGCCGGTTGGGAGCGCAGTGAGTTCAACGCCGGGCAAGGATCAACCAATGCGTTCTGGCTTAATGAAATGTCGTTTAAGGACAGCTATCCTTATTTCGTAACGGAATTTCCCAAGAGCTATCTGCCGTTGAGCATAGCGGACAGCGAGACAGTAGCCAAGATCGAAGCGGATGTCACAGCATACATCAAGGAAGCACGCGCGCGCTTCATCAGCGGCGAGGACGATATCGATTCCCTTTGGTCGACCTATGTGACCAATCTGAAGAATATGGGTATCGATCAGGTCGTGTCCATCTACCAGAAATATTATGATGAGTTTGTTGCCAGCATGAAATAGTCGGTTCGACCCGATCGGACATCAAGAGATATATCGGCCGGCGGCTGCATGCTCGTCCATGCGGCCGCCGGCACGGATGTTGGAGGAATGACGCCATGTTGCAACAATTGCCGCACCCGGACCGGCAGTACGGCCCTTTGCAAATTGTTCATGATTTTCGCTTTACTGCGCTGAACCTGCCGGACCAGTATGCCTGGCTGGAAGAAGCAAGCCTTGACGAGAAAAGGGCCCATATTCGCGGCCGGCTGGAACGTCTGGCTGGACGCGGCTTTGCCGGTGTTGTCCTCAATGTTGCCTTCAAGAGTTATCTCGATGACGAGCAAGCTTGGTTGTTGCTGGTCTGGATTGTCGATACGGCTCAATCATTGGGATTACGCATCTGGATCTATGATGAGCAGTATTATCCGAGCGGTTCAGCCGGCGGCGTCACTTTGCGTGATCATCCGGAACTCGAGGCGCGAGGGCTGGTCTGTGTCAATATCGACACCGATACGCTGGCTGCTCCGGTCCGTGTTGCCAGTCCCTGCGGCCATTCTTCGCTCGTTTATGCGTATGCCGTGCCGCGGGCGGATGATATCCTGGATTTTGCCGGGCAGATTGACCTCTCTCGCTTCAGCGATGCCGGCGGCGGTCTGTGTTGGCATTGCCCCGGCGGATCCTGGCGCGTTTATTGTTTTTTTACGCGAACACTCTTTGAGGGCACATACCTTTGCCGCGCCTTGCGTGCGCCGCGGCGCAACATCAGCGTCTGTGACGCCCGCGCAGTGAAGCGCTTCTTGGATGTCACCTTCGACCCGTACCGGCGTTGGCTCGGGGAGCGCCTGGGCGGAGCCGTCGAGGCCGTCTTTACGGACGAGCCGTCTTTGTTGGCATTTTCGCCCTACCCGGAAGGATTTGATCCGCAAAAACGGCACAGCAAGCTGCCTACGTTATCAATCCACGAAAAACCGAATCTGGATATCCCGCTGTATCCGTATATCCACTGGCCAGACGGCTTGGAGGCAGCCTTTGCAGCCCGGGCAGGCTATGCGCTTGCAGATTGCTTGCCCAAGCTGTTTGCGGGCGGTCCTGACGCGCAGCAGGAGAAGTTGACCTATCTAGACGCCATCAATCAGCTGTTTGATCATGCGTATAATCTGCAATACAAGGAAAAACTGGCGCCGCTTCGGCTGGCGTACAGCGGACATATGCTGGCAGAAGAGGCTTTCGACCGTCACCCCATCTTGTTCGGCGACATCTTGCGCAACCTCGGCCGCATGGATATTCCCGGCTGCGATCTTCTCTATTCTGATCCAGACAAGCTGCGGTGGTCGACTGCATGCAAACTGGCATCCTCTGCGGCGCACCTTTATCAGAGAAAACATGTCATGATTGAAGCGTCCAACATGAGTGACCGGGACCAAGACTTGACCCTCAAGCGCCTGACCTGTGCGATGGCCATCGAGTTTGCCCATGGCGTCGATCTGATTACCTCGTATTATGGCGAGCAAGTCTTGGCAGATGCTGATTATGCCGCTTTTACAACCTATGTGGCCCGTTTGGCATCACTGTTCGACGGCGGTACGCATCAAACGCAGGCTTTGGTCTACTATCCGTTCAGGCAGATTGCGGCTCACTGCCCGATCACACAAGATCAGCCGCACACGGGTCGGCATCAGGAGATCGGCAATTCTCTGACGCAACTCAGCCAGAAGCTGTGGCAGAAACAGATTGACTTTGACTACATCAATGACGAGAAACTGCTTGAATGTCAGATCGAATCGGGCCGCCTGATCACACCGGGCGGCGAACAACCACGCTGGCTCTTGTTTCCGGAGATCGATGCGATCGACGCCCCGATTGCCGCGTGGTTGCGGCAGGTGACGGCAGCAGGGATAACGGTCGCTTTTTGTGGTCCAGAACGGGAAATTACCGGATTGCCGGACTGCCAATCGTTAATCTTCATGGGTGACGCGGTTCCGTTTGCTTCACAAGATCTGATCCTGGATCCTCCTCGTCAAGACATCCTTGTGCTTCACAAACAAATAGGCAGCCAGGCGCGTTATCTGCTGGTCAATACCGGGTCAGATGGCTGGACAGGCCAGGTGAGTATCCCGGCCGGTTCGGGTCGGCTCGTGCAAGCAGACATATTGACCGGTGATCTGACGGACACAAACGGTGATTACAGGCAAGGACGTATCGTAGCGGAATGCGTCTTGCCGGGTTTTCATGCGTGTGTTCTGTTGTTTGAACCGCAGGCAGATTAAGCCGGTCGATCGCCTTTTTCGGACAGACACACCGGACACATGAGGAGAAAAACGATGATTCACCTAACGACAAAGTCTATGCAGCTGTCTCTTGACGAACAGACCGGCAGTCTCGCAGCCCTGCACACGAAGGAAAAGCAATTGCTCTGTGAGCAAGCCGGAGAAGCGCCGCTTTTTGATTTACGTCTGATCGATCAATCAGGTCAGTTCAGCAACGTAAGTGCTCATGATGCCAGAGCCGTTGCCGTCGCGCAGGACACAGCGGCAGGTCCTGGAACGATTATCGGCACCTTTGCTGACTTTGCCGACTATCCGGGATTGACGGTTATGACCAGATTGGCCATTGATGCCGATCAGGATCAGTTGAACTGGAACTTGTCTTTGATAAACGATACGGATTTTATCATCGAGATCATCGACTATCCCAGACTGGTGGTTCCCTCAGACGTCGGCCCCGGTCCGACACAGGCAAAGATTTTCTGGCCGTTCACCGAAGGGTGCGTTGTTGAAGACATCAGTCTGAGCCGTTTTCGCGCACATCCGCTGCTTTATCCCAGCAGCGGCGGCGACCCGGTCTACCCCGGTGCGATAACGATGCAGTTCATGGCCTATTATGACAGCAAGGGCGGGATTTATTTTGCCGCTCATGATCCGGAACCTGTGCCCAAAGCGATTGAGTGTTTTCCTGATCGGGGCGGTATCCGCCTTTCTTTCAAAGCTTTCTGTGCGGTGGACAGACGCTCAACCTACACGATGCCCTATCCCATGGTCATGCAAGCGTTCCATGGCGATTGGCTGGACGCGGCTGAGATCTACCGCTGCCAGGTAGAACAATCATATCGGCTGCCGGCCAAAACTTGGCAGCGGACCGATCTGCCAACCTGGCAGAAAGCCTCGCCCATCGTCGTCATTTATCCGCCGCGAAGCATTCGCGGCACCGGATACATGGGACCCAACGAATTTTTCCCCTATGAAAATGCCATCAAATATCTTGATGATCTCGCGGAGGCGATCGACGCTCAGTTGCTCACGCTCCTGACATACTGGGAAGGCAGTGCGCCTTGGGCGCCCCCCTATATCTGGCCGCCGTATGGCGGCGAAGCAAGCTTTTTGTCGTACGTTCGTCAGATGCACGAAAGAGGGCATTACATCGGCGTCTATGGCAGTGGGATCGGCTGGACAGATGAAAGCTTGCTCTGCCCGGAGTACACGATGCGCGCGTTCCGCGAAGAAAACCACCTGACCGAATGCGTCTGCACAGGACCAGATGGGTCGATGGTTTCCAAGCTTTGTGTGACGATCCGCAATGGTCTGGATCTTTGCCCGGCGTGTGAGACAACCCGCGACATTGCCGTCGCCGAGGTCGCCAAGGTTCTGGGCGCAGGGGTGGATTTTATTCAGTTCTTTGATCAGAACATTGGCGGGCGCGGCTATGCCTGCTATTCTGACCGGCACGGACACTTGCCGGCGTACGGCGCCTGGTCTGTTCAGGCGATGAAAGAGATTTATGGCCGCATCAACACAATGATCGCGTCAGGCGGTTATGACAGTGCCATCGGCTGCGAATCCTCTCCAGCCGATTGCTTCATCGCCGATCTGACCTATAATGACCTGCGCTATAATTGGGCGTGTAACTTCGGCAGACCGGTACCGGCGCTGTCCTATGTCTTTCATGAATACCTGATCAACTTTATGGGCAATCAGTGTGCCTTTACGAAAACTTTTCCGATTGAGAAGAACCCGGACTCGCTGTTGTTCCGCTTGGCTTACTCGCTGATTGCCGGCGACCAATTGACCTTGGTCATCAAATCAGGCGGTGAAATCCATTGGGAGTGGGGTATGTCCTGGCTGCAGCCGGGCCCGCGGCAAAAGAACATCCTGACTGCCGTGCGTAACTTCAACGCAATGCGCAAAGGACGCGGTCTTCCATTTTTAAACTTTGGCAGAATGCTTAAGCCCAATCCGATCAGCTGTGCGAACGCCTATGTTTTAACCCGAAATGACGGATCACAGCTCGTTTTTGAGGGATTGCCAACATCGAAGTGGCAGGCGCCGGATGGCAGTGTCGCCCAATTCATCGCAAACCACTATGATGAACCGATGCGCGTACAGGTGCGTTGCCATTGCCGTGCGGCATTCGGGCCACTTGAGGATCTTCCCTGGCAGGCCATAGACGAGCAGACAATCGAGATTCTTGTACCGGCGCTGTCCTGCGTTGCTCTCCGGCTCGCCTGAGATATTGGCGTGACCTAAGTAAAATCCAACTGGATTCCTGCCCGGCTTCCGGCTACAATGAAAGCAGCAGCTGGCATACGAGGGTGGGGACATGACGGTTATCCCAGGCGGCGCGAGTCCGAACGGTATTTTTATCACGGATATCCAGCGGTTCTCAGTCAATGACGGACCGGGCATCCGCACGACAGTCTTTCTCAAGGGCTGCCCCTTGCGCTGCTTCTGGTGTCACAATCCGGAGACCCAGCAGACCGGGCCGGAACTGATGTTCTTTCGGCAGCATTGCATTGGCTGCGAGTCATGCGCGGCTGTCTGTCCGAACCAGAGTTTGTCTTATGTGTCAGTCGGACAGACCCGGGTCAGGCGGTATGACCGCGACCGCTGCCTGCTCTGCGGGTTATGCGCGACAAATTGCCCGACCGACGCGCTCAAGCTGGTCGGGCGGACTCTGGAGTCAGATGAACTCGTGCATCTCTTGCGCAAAGACCAGCTGTACTTTGCCGAATCGGGCGGTGGCGTGACGTTTTCCGGCGGTGAACCTCTGCTGCAGGCGGAGCAACTCGCCGGCATCGCCGAACGTGTTCATGCCGAGGGCATCCACATCACAATCGATACGGCCGGCTGTGTGGCATACGCCGCATTTGCACGGCTGCTCGAATGGACCGACTTATTCCTGTACGACATCAAGTCGTTGTCCGCCGAGCGCCACCGCCTGGCCACCGGTCAAGATAACAGTCAGATCCTGGCCAACCTCGAGCGATTGGCCCAGGCCGGCAAGCCGATTGTCATCCGGGTGCCGATCGTTCCCGGGTTCAATGACACGCGAGACGAGCTGGCTGCGATCGCTCGCTTTGCAGCCGAACTGAGCGTGAACCGGCTGGATCTGCTGCCGTTGCACCGCTATGCAACCAGTAAGTATGCCGCTTTGGGCTTGACCTGCGCGGCGGCCGAATTGAATGAACCAGGTCCGGATCTGCTCCGGGATCTGGCTGAAGCTGCCCGGGTATTTATCAGCGATGTCCGCATCGAACGGCACTGAGGCGGGATGGATAACTGATGAGGCGACTGTGGCAAAGCATCCGGCAATTCCGTGAGCAGCAAGGTCTGTTCATGCTGTTTTTGCGTTCTTATATTTTGATTGTTGCGATCCTGTTGTTGTTTAGCCTCTTGTCGTATGTGATTGCCATTGATCGTATCTCCGACAGCGTGGAGCAACTCAACACGGCTGTGCTGGATGGGATCCGCACCACGCTCGACAACCAGTTCAGGGCAGTCGAGCAGCTGTCCTTTCGCCTGACCAGTCTCGGCACGACCATGAAGCTGGCTTATCTGGATAAGACCAATGTCGACTATTATCCTGAGATGACCCGCTATGTCAAGAACTTATGGACGCTGTGGCTGGAAAATGATGCCCTGACGCCGCGCATGTATGTTTACTTCGCCCAGGCCGAGATTATCGCATCCCCGGCCACCTTCTATGAGTACGCAGACTTTTACGGTTCGTTTTTTCGCTATGGCGATCTTAGTACGGAGGAATTTGCCGAGCTCCTCCTGCAAAGCCGCCATCATATGCATTATTTGCCGGCCACCTCGGTCTGGCTCAATGACGAAGCGGCCTTACATGGCACCCGCCCCCTGGTCTTGTATCTCTATCATCTGAAAAGCCAGCGATCTCAGGACAACCCGCCGGGCGCGATTTTTTATTTGATCGATCCGGTTGAGATCGTTAAAATGCTGCGCCAATTGGAGATTGGCCCGGGCGGTCTGGCGGCTGTTCTGGATGACGAGCATCACATCGTCGCGCTGCTGGACCACGACTCCGGCATCGAGCCGGACCGGCTGGCTAGACTGGCGACCGGCGAGCTTTCATCCATACCCGGCCGCATGCTGGTCCGCGCGACTTCCGATCTCAATGGCTGGTCCTATCTGGCGCTGGGCAACCCAGCGGTGGTCATGCGGCCGGTTGTCGCCTTGCGGCGGATTTTCATCGTCCTCTTTATCGTCTCGCTGTTGGGTGGTTTTGCCATGGCATACAGTATGGCCCGGAAAAGATCCCTGCCGTTATTCCAATTGGCTTGCCGACTCAGTTCGAGTACGCGGCCTGAGCAGCAGCAGCCGACTGGCTCAATCAAGGCCTACCAGTCGATCGAGCAGGGTGTCGAGCAGATGCTGCAATCGAATCTGACTCTGCAGGAAAAGCTGCGTGCGGTTAATCCGACACTCTTGTCGGCATTCGTCCACCAACTCCTCAACGGTGAATTCATCCAAGAGGCGGAAGTCCTTGACGCCGTCCGACGCTATGAGGTGTCATTGCCGCGGCAACCCTATTGTCTGGTTTCGTTCTATATGCCGCAGCTGCGCGGCCTTTTTGCCCAGTCCAGAGAGCAGGTGCTGCAGGCGATGACCGCTCAGGATGCCGTAGCGGAATGCCTGCATTATCTGATCGACGGCTCGCTGCTCCTGAGCAAGGCCGGCGTGGATGAAACCATCTGGATTCACAGTATGGCGGATAACACGGATGAGCAAGATCTGCTCGACTTGCTTGATAAAGTTGCCCGCTGGTTTGACGAGCATCAGATTACGATGAGCATCCGCTATTCCAGACGGTACAGCGAACTGTCCAACAGCTGGTGGGAATTAGCCCAGCTCCGGCACGCCAGCCAAGGATTAAAGGCAGTGCCGCAAAGCAGCCGGATTGAGCTCGTTTGGAGCGACCCGGACGCGGACCGGAGTCAATACATGCAGCTGGTCGAGATGCTGCTTCAATCGATGTTCCAGTCAGGCGACGAGCGGATGCTGGCGCGATTTCTGGACATTGTCCGAACAGAGATCTTTACCGACAGCCGGATGGATGTGGCAGCGCGTCAGGTCCTGATCCAGCAATTCCACGAATTGGCAGTCCGACTGACCGGACAGCCGATCGACCTGGCTGAACCCGACGATTCTGATCCGGCCGCTCTTTTTGCCCAGGTGAGCGCCGTTATCCTGGTATCCAGCAAAGCCGCCGGCCAGGTTCGTTTAAAAACAGGCTCATTCCTGCTCAGCAAAATTCATCGATATGTCGAGCAGCAACTGTATAACCCAGACCTTTCCATGACCTTGATCGCCGATGCCATGAGTATCAGTGAGAATTATTTGTCACGGTTTTTCAAAGAGCAATGCGGCGAAACACTGGCCAGCTTTATCGAGAACGGACGGATCCGGCAAGCCCAGGAGCAGTTGTTGCAGACCATGCGCACCGTGTCCGAGATTGCCGCCGTGGTCGGATATAACAGCGACCATGTTTTTCGCCGGGCCTTTCGTCGGGTGACCGGTCTGAGCCCGAATGAGTACCGGGAAAGAAACAGCTCTTCTTGAGACGCAATCGTCAGGCCAGGGTCAACAAATCGTCCGTTAACTGCAGAGATCATCAGTTTTATCAAACGGGCCGCTGATCCATAATCAAGGTGAAGGCAGCACAGCGCACCTGCTTCTGCTTGTCGGGAGGTTGTCAAAGGGATGAAGACAAAGGCACTGACCAGAGACAAATCTGGTTTTTTCCGGAAACTGATGCATCAGAAGTTCTTGTTGCTGCTTCTGATCCCAGGCCTGATCAATTTTATTGTCTGGCACTATCTGCCTATGTACGGCATCACGGTCGCTTTCAAGGATTACAGCTTCCGAAAAGGCATCTTTGGCAGTCCCTGGTCAGCGGACTTTGGGTTAGCGCAGTTGATCAGCTTTCTGACCAATCCGCTGCTTAGCCGACTGGTCTGGAACACCGTTATCCTCAATGTCCTGATGATGTTTTTCCTGCCGTTGCCCGGCATCATCTTTGCCCTGGCTTTAAACGAGATGTCGAGCATGCGCTACAAGCGGTCCGTACAGACGATCAGCTACTTCCCGTATTTTCTCTCATCGGTCCTGGTCGTCGGCATTTTTACCCTGATCCTCTCGCCGTCGACCGGCGTCGTCAACAGCGTGATCAAGCTGTTCGGCGGCAGCGCGATCTACTTCATCATGCAACCGAGCTGGTTTCGCCC
>Ga0351916_1251_pt2 | contig 12106 bp, 11 predicted proteins | sample TotcelHT113001N3_FD_206868 | JGI IMG/M metagenome (GOLD analysis project Ga0351916, IMG submission 206868) | Enriched cells from coal bed in the Powder River Basin, Montana, United States - Total cells T11 rep1 HSBNCT.T11.300.1.N3 ... | reverse complement strand
TCGCCAAGGACCGGCCTCTGCCGGCCCTGGCACGCGGCGACATCCTGGTCGTTTGCGACGCCGGCGCGTACGGCTTTGCCATGAGCTCCAACTACAACAACCGCTTGCGCCCGGCAGAGGTGCTGATCCGCCTGGACGGCGAACCGGTCCTGATTCGTCGCCGTGAAACCGTTGCGGATCTGCTGGCGACTTGCCGCGTCTAAAGGCAAGGGAGATGCCGGACGGCACATCATGGTCTTTAAATAGTGATGCAAAAACACATGAGGCGGTCAAGAAACGCTGTTTTGGGGCGGTATGAGAAGGGGAGAGCTGGCCGGGCTGGAGCAGAAGGTTGAAGATAGGGTCAGATTGGCTCGACTGCGACCGGCTGTTCACGACCTGGAACGGCAGCCCGATTCATCCTGACTCCATCACCGGCTAGTTTGCTGAGTCTATCAAGCGGCATGAGTTGACGAAGATAACGATCCACTCGCCGAGGCACACGAATATCACATTGTTGATCATAGCGGGAATACCGCTAAGGACGGTGGACAAGCGCGCGGGGCATTCCGGCACTGTGACGGCCAGCCTCATTTACTCACACGCGATCCAGTCAGCTGACGAGATGGCCAGCAAGATGTTGGAGGATATCCTGAAGCCGAAGCGGGTGGGGATGGGATGATGAGCAGACATAATGGTTGATCATAACGGCAGTTGAGTAGTAGAATGAAAATGTTAAGCAAGAGACTCTCTATGAAGATATAAAGATAAACGAGCGCGAGATGATCTCATTGCCAATCCGAATCGGCCAGGCAGCTGAATCTTGACAATCGAATAGTTTCTAATCACCTTCGAAAACCTGGAGCCAGTATACCTTCAACAAGGACAATGCACTGAGTGTGTTCAAGGAAGGGCTGGGAGGGCTAACCTACGAGACAGGCTACAGCTATGACGATGACGATCGGCCCACAACAGTCAGCTTCGGCACGTTCAGCAGGAACTGGAGCTATGACGCGCAAGGCTTGAGCCGCGTAACCGGCCTGACGATCAGGGACGGGACAAACACGCTGTATTCGACCCAGCTTGGGGTTACGCCGGGAGACGGTTCGGTCTCAATCGACTCGTCGCGCGTCTCGTCGATCAATAACGGCGGAGAAGTGCTGACCTACAGCTATGATGACCGAGGCTTTATCACCCAGGTGTACAAGGACGCCAACAACTATACCCAGTACCGCTATGACGGCTTCGGCCAGCTGATCCGTGAGAACTACAAGTGGGCGGGAACAGCGTATACGAAGCGGTTCCACTACGATGTCGGAGGTAACATCACAGCCAAGGTCACATACGCTTTCGTAGACGGAGACAGGGCAGTGGGCACGGCTCTGGAGACGATCGGCTACGGCTACACGGACTCGGTCTGGAAGGACAAGCTGACCAGCTTCAACGGCAACACCATCACCTATGACGAGATCGGCAACCCGCTCTCGGACGGAACCTGGACCTATACCTGGACGCAGGGCAGGAAGCTGCAGCTCTACTACTCATACGACGCGTCTGGCAGCTTGTGGGCCATGCAGTATAACGGCAGCATGTACTTCACCATAAGGAACGCGCAGGGGGATGTCATCAAGCTGGTAGACAGCAGCGGAGCTGTGGTCGTCGAGTACGTCTACGACGCCTGGGGCAAGCTGATGGGCATAACCGGCAGCCTGACCTCGACGCTGGGTGTGGATAATCCCTACCGGTATAGGGGGTATCGATACGACAACGAGACAGGTCTGTATTCATTATCCTCGAGATATTATGATCCGACGATTGGACGCTTTATAAATGCTGATACTCCGGATGTATTGCTTGCTTCTCCTGATTCGCCGAACTGGGACAAAAACCTTTATGCTTATTGTGATAATGACCCCATCAACCGTGCCGACCCCGATGGTGAAATATGGAATTGGATTGTGGGAGGAATTGTTGGAGCAGTAGCCGGAGCGACTGTAAGCATAGTTTCTCAAGCCATAAGTGGAAACGGAATAAACTGGCGAAGTGTCGGTGCATCAGCGGCTGCTGGAGCAGTTACAGGTTTACTAATGGCAACTCCCGGAGCTCAAGGTGTTGCGCTTACAATGGGCCAGACAATGCTTTGGGGAGCAGCAGCTTCCGGTGCAGGGTATGTTACCTACAATGCAGTAAACGGAAGTAGGTCTACATGGAAAGGACTTGCCTATTCGATGGCATTTGGCGCGTTAAGCGCCGGGTTTGGTTATAAACTAAGTAATCCCTCTGCCTGTTTTGTTGCAGGAACGACAGTTTTGACAGCAGAAGGTCATGTGCCGATAGAAACGATAGAAATCGGCGACATGGTTTGGGCGGAAAATCACGAAACAGGCGAAAAGTCCTTAAAACGTGTAGCGCAAACCTTTTTCCGCGAAACAGACCAATTTGTTCATATTAAGGTTGACGGACAAGACATCACCACTACGCCAGAGCATCCTTTCTGGGTTCTGCAAAAAGGTTGGACAGACGCTATTGAGCTTAGTGCCGGGGACACTCTGATTCTGCAAGACGGCAAACAAGTTATAATTGAGCATATTCAGCATGAACTGTTGGAAAGTCCCGTAACGGTTTACAACTTTGAAGTCGAGGATTACCATACTTATTATGTGACTGATTCAAGCATATTGGTACATAACACATGCGGATTTGCCAACTTTAGGACATTAAACAATACCACAATTAAAGGGTATAAGGTTAGCATGGACCTTGAGCGAGGCGGTTCTGGATTGATAAATATTCACCTCAAGGTCGGTAGTACAAAATATTTCTGGAACGGCACTGATTTTGTTAACTCTGCAGGAAAAGGAATACCTAATTCGCTCAAGGAAATGCAACAATAACAAACGCTCTAAATGCAGCACTTGAAAAAATTGCAAATGGATGGGGGCGATAGAATGAATAAGAATTACAAGTTCAAAAAGCTCGATGAAGAAGATATTCTTGAAATTCTATCTGAACATTTTATAGAGGGCGAGCTTAAAGGGTATATAAATGCACATTGTCGACTTTTCGGTAAACCGGGGGAAGATTTAAGATTTGTCGGCGCGTTCTCAGATGATGAAGATGAATATCTACAATGCGATCTCGAAAAAGTTGATGAGGAAATGGACTTTAATGGTGACCATAGTTTCATCAAGAGAAATCCAGAATTTCAAATCAATCCTATGTTTGTAGAAAACGACTGTCAAGAAGGAGATTAGGGCTTGCTCAACAAACCGGAGAAGCCTGAAAACAGGACGTTTGCGGGTTATTATGGTATAATAAATCGTCGGGAAAACGCGGAAAACGCCGGAAAAACCCACCGATCGGAGCAGACAGGATGTATCAGGAACAAGAGAAACAAGTCAGCGTATTTGAATTCACAACACCGTGGAATGGGCATCTTGATCCGGAAAACCGCTGGGTCAAATTGGCCGAGATCATACCCTGGATAGAAATAGAACAGGAATACGCCAGCAAGTTTACCGGCTTCAAAGGCAATGTAGCCAAGCCGGCAAGACTGGCATACGGTGCGCTGTTTGTTCAGGCCATGCTCGATCTGCGTGACCGGGAATGCGCCCAGACAATCGCAGAGAACCCGTATATCCAATACTTCCTCGGCTTCTCAGAATATCAGTCGGCGCCGCCGGTCAGTCCTTCCACCTTTGTTTACTTCCGTAAGCGAATCAAAGCGCATGGCCTGGCGCGGATTAATGAAATCCTGTGCGGCATCAGTCAGGATGATGACGACGATGACGATAATAATCCGGAACCGCCAGAGGAAGGCGGAGACAATGACGGGACCCTGATTCTGGATGCGACCTGTGCGCCTGAAGGATATCCGCTATCCGACGGATCAATCTGACCTTGCTCAATGAGGCCAGAGAACTGCTGGAAGGGTTCATCGGCAAAGCCTTCCAACCGTTCCGTGGTCAATTCAAGAAGCCGAAGCTGGATAAGCAGAACGCTCGCAAGTCATTCCTGAGCATCGTCAAGCAACGCAAGTGGAAATACAATCAGATGCGCCATGCGATCAGGAAACAGCTCAAATACGTGCGGATGAACCTGAGGAGCCTCGATCGCCTGCTGGCGATGCCAGGACATGGCCTGCTCAGCGAGATGGAGCTGAGCAAGCTGGCCACGATTCGGGTGCTATACCATAAACAGCAGATGCTCAAGAGCGGGACACACCGGGTAGACGATCGTATTGTCAGTATCTCCCAGCCGTACGTTCGGCCCATAGTCCGTGGCAAAGCCGGCTGCAGCGTCGAATTTGGCGCCAAGATCTCGATTAGTGTCAAGGACGGGTATACCTTTGTCGATCGGATCGGCTGGACCAATTTCAGTGAGGGCAGTCTTCTGGTTGAGCAGTGTCTGGCCTTCTATCGCCGATTTGGTTGCTGGCCGGAACGCATACTGGCGGACAAGGCCTATCGGACTCGTGAGAATCAGCGTTTCTGCAAGGAAAAGAACATCGCGTTGATGGGTCCTAAACTGGGTCGGCCACCCAAGATCGTCGATGACAAAGAAAAGAAGCGATGGGTAGAAGAGTCTGGTGAACGCAATGAAGTGGAAGCAAAGATTGGTGTTGCCAAACGCCGCTATGGCTTGGAACTGATCATGTGCAAGCTACAGGATACCAGTGAAACCGAGATTATCATGCAGTTCATGGTGATGAACGCATCTCACAAGCTTCGGGTCATGGAACATAAGAAGCGTCAGCAAGCACAAGCAGAACGGGAGAAATCCTTGCGGCGTTCCAGATCCAAACGTGCCTTGACTCCATACTTTGCTGGCTTGGTTTTTGAAAATGTGCTTTGTTGAGCAAGCCCTACTTATACCGGCCAGATGGGCGAAGTCGCTCCGGCCTAAGGAAGGGACCTAACCAGCCAGAATTATCCATGACGCGGAACAGGGTAAGCCCGACGGATTCTCGCAAGAGTAGGCAGACCGCAAGGAATGTACAATATCCGGCGGGTAAAAGATGCCGGAAAAAGCGAAAGGTTGGCGGTAACAGCTGATATAGTGGCCAATGCCACACGCCGAAAGGCGGCAGACTTCCGGTGGGTATTCGATTACGAGAGGATGCGAAAACTGTGAAAGCAGCACAACTCAACGACGCGGGAAACCGCGAGAGCACTGCAAACAGAAACTGGGACCAGATTAATTGGGATCTGGCAGAAAAGACTGTGAACGGTATACAAGTCCGGATCGTAAAGGCAATTAAGAGTGGAAAACACAATCTGGTCAAAAGGTTGCAGTTTCTACTCACGCATTCGTTCTATGCCAAGGCTCTGGCAGTCAGAAGGGTTACATCCAGTCAAGGAGCAAAAACAGCAGGGATCGACGGGATCAAATGGAAAACCAAACAGGACAAGTTCAAGGCAATACACGATTTGTGTGAAACAGGCTATATCCCAAAGGCACTGAGAAGGGTGTACATTGAAAAGTACGGCAAGCAGGAAAAACGGCCGCTCAGCATTCCAACAATAAAAGACCGTGCCATGCAGGCACTCTATCTGCAAGCGCTGTCCCCAATCGCAGAAACACGGGCAGACCGGACGTCCTTTGGCTTTCGGGAAAACCGAAGCACAGCCGATGCCATGCAATATGCCCACCAGAGGCTATCCAGAACAACGGCGCCACAATGGATTGTCGAAGGCGACATCAAGGGTTGCTTTGACAATATCAACCATGCGTGGCTGACCGAGCACATCCCGATGGACACAACAATATTGGCCAAATTCCTCAAAGCCAGTTTCTCATACCAAAACCGCCTATACCCCACTGTACAAGGATCGGCACAGGGCGGCGTCATTTCACCAACTTTGGCGAACATGAATTTGGATGGTCTGCAAGCGGAACTAGCCGGCAAGCTCAAGGGCAAACAGCACTACTATGTTCGCTACGCTGACGATTTTATCATCATCGTCCGTGACGAGCAGACAGCCCGGCAGGCCATCGAGATCGTCAACGCATTTCTGGAGACCCGAGGACTCAGACTGTCAGAAACCAAAACAAAAGTCACACATGTCAGCGATGGCTTTGACTTCCTCGGCTGGAACTTCCGCAAGTACCGCAACGGCAAACTCATTATAAAACCGACCAAGAAGTCTGTAAAGAAATTCAAGGACGGAATCAGCCAAGTCTTCCAACTACTGAGAACGGCAACGCAGAAGCAGCTCATCAAGGCATTGAACCAACGGATCACCGGCTGGAGCAATTATCATATGAGTGTCAATGCGAAGCAGACATACAATAAAATCGACTATTATGTGAGTTGGAAACTATGGAAATGGGCGAAACGCCGACATCCCAAGGAAACCAAAGGTTGGATCAGAAAGCGTTACTGGTCAAGTATCGGCAATCGGAATTACGAATTTGCCACGGGCAACTTAGCCCTGAAGCGATGCAGTGACACACCCATTGTTCGGCACAGCATGGCGAAGCTTGACGCAAATCCGTATACTGAAAGTGTCTACTTTGAAAACAAAGCTAAATGGCGGAAAGAACGGAAACGTGCGGCTTACAGCCAAACAACTGCTGCGCAGCTGGGTAAACTGCGTTACGAATGCTTGAGCGTAGTGCGGTGAAAGTCGCAAGCTGCGTTCTTATGGGGGAAAGGGGTCGAAAGGCCCCAGCCCTACCAGATTGATGCAAGTGGGAGAGAAGAAACACGGAAGCCATACAGTGTACGATATACAGTACCACATCGTATGGACGACCAAATATCGGTATAAGGTGCTCACGGGGAAAGTCGCAGAAAGGCTGAGAGGCACTTCCAGCTTACCTGTTCTACGTACGAACATGACGCTGACGCAATTCCGTTCCAGAACTAAGCTTGACCTGTCAGTGAACTTTAAATAAAAGGACATTTTCTGTGCGCTAGAACTGCTGGTATTACGAGGTTATAGCGCTTTTTGCCCGATTCATCGCCTAAAGTCATGATGAGTGTCTTGCGCTGTAGTATTAGACCTATATTCTAATATAGTCAGATAATTTAATTTTCTTTGTCATAATATCTGCTAAATCAATTCTATTCTCATCAAGCAATGACAACCTAATTTTTTTGGAGGTAAATCCAAATTTCTCAATTCCTTTGTATACCTCAAGGTACTCGTATGTAAGGGTAGGTAACTGAGTTTTTTGAATGAGATGATTATCCTGCAGTAATGCTACAAAACCATAATCCATAACACCCTCATGCCCTCTCATGAATCCCAACACATAGATACCATCTCTAATCTCATCATATTCAATGAACCGCAATTCAAGCAATGGATCATCAAGAAACAATTGACTTATCCGCTTATAATCTGTCGTCTCATAAATCGAGAGGCTGCTATGAATATCTTGAATATGTCGCTCAATATTATATAGATATCGACCATCTTTTGAAAAGCATAATCCGTCATCTTGTGCATATCCGATTTTTGAAAAGCGGAACTTGGTGATGAGTTTAAGCGAATCAAGCGAATAAACCGCAAGGTGCGCATCAACAGATTTCACGACCAACTTACTCTGGCATGGAATAAACATCGGCAAATAAGCGTATTTAAGGTCCTTGAATTTTGCGAGCTCATGACCGGAACTATTAAATATATAGACCGTCTGACCAGAACATCCAATTGCGTACTGATCGTTTTTAATATATCCAATAAATTTATTCATTAGGTTCATTTTAGAATATCCTCGTTTTATCTTGAAGCGTTCTGTTTAGAACATGCATTAATGGATTATTCATTTTTCTAGGCGTTATTGCCTTCTGATATTATGCTGAGTCATAATATTTGGCTCGATTCATCGTATTAATAACGGCATTGGTTTTTAACTGCAATAGTCCTCTATTTCCATCCATAATGAATTGTTTCCATTTTGAAATGCTCAGTCTGTTATTAGCATATTTATACCTCTCGTGTTGTATCTCGACATATCCTTTTTCAACTATAAGTTTTTTGTTTGTAATATCTGGGGATAATATTGACATGTGGCAATTGACTAATCGATCATCAATAAAATGAAATTCGGAACTTGTCACCATGTCGGGGAGGCCAATTAATCCTATATGAAAGGATAAGTTTAATTCTATTTTGTTTTCTCGTAGAATGAATTCTTTTAAACACGGTATACGAATCTTATCATTCGCTCCTAAAAAACACGAGTAATTGTGTTGCTTTTGTTTGTCAAATATGTGTTGATATTTATAGGCTCCATTTTTTAAATCTAGCCTCTGTAAATTCCCTCTGCGCATATTGGGTATGATAATATCCAGCACAAGATTCGGACAATAGAAGCCCATGTGAATTGCCAGCCCTCCCCTCGCATGTTAATGATCGCGTTATCCAATTTATCTGACTATCAAGCTCGTATTAGCTGTTCGAGTATCTTTTATAAATTTCGTCGAAATGATCCTTCTCTTCAAATAATGTAAATCAATTCTATCCATATTATCTCCATTATGGCATTAACGCTTCAATACCTCGTAACATAAATTTTATTTGAGCAAGTGCATTTATAACATATGAGGTTTCTTGCCACTTAATGCCATTAGCATTTCTGTAAGCCTTTATTATTATCATATTAACTATACCATAATAAACATCATTATGAATCTTCCTGTGCAATCCATATTTTGGTTTGGGTGTCCAAAGCCAGTGTTCATGAGACAGCCAATAAATCGATTCGCCTGTTCTCCTGGCGATTTTCAAAGCTGAAAAAGAACGAGACGGCGTGAAAGGCGTGAAATGAGCAAAAATACAGGAAAGAAGCCTGCTTTTTTGTCCATTCCAGTACCCTTGTGCTGTTCATTGCACCGATTTTCAGGAAGTACCACAATTTTGAGCGCACGTATCCCCTGACCGGCATTCTGTCCACTCGGTACTTGCGTCTCAGGACAGAGGGGATTCCCTCGATGCTATTTCGCAATCGCGTCATTTGCTTAAACTCAGGTTCCCCCAGTTGCTCGATATAGGCGGCGCGATTAATTGTCTTTACACTGATATGAACCAGGCCGGTCTTCTTCTGGAACTTGACGCCGCAATGCCGCCGCAGCGGACAAGTGCTGCAGGTGCCCTTGTTGAAATGCGCGTAAATGCTGGCGGTTGTATCTTTGTACTGGCAGGAAATCGGCGTATATCCGGCCGGACAACGGTCAATTGTCTGCTTCGCGTCGTCAAGCACATACCCGCTCATAATAGGATCCGGCGTCTTGCCAATCAAGGCTGTGGTCACCAGGTTGACATGATTCTGTTTTGCTAACGCCATCATTTCATCACTGCCATACGTACCATCGGCCAGAATCGTGACCGGCTGCTCCGGTGAGCTCACTTCTGCTTCGATGACACTTCTGGAGAAGGCTATGTCGCTGTGTGTGTTTGGCTCATAGTCCATACCCGTGATGATGGCTCCGTTGTCATCAAAGGTCTCCACGAAATTGCCGACATACCCCTTGTGCTTCTTGCCCGCTTTTTCCCGGTAGGTTGCATCCTCGTCCGATGGATTCTGTAAGCTTTTCGGGCTGATCTTCTCACGAAATTTCCAGCCCTGCTCTGTCTTTTCCGTCTGTTCCTCGACCATACGCTTGAGCTGCTGGTATTCAGAAAGCTCGTTATAGGCTTCTCCCGTCAGGGTCAGTACCTGCAGTGCGTCAGTCATGGTCGATTCCAGCTTGCTGTCCGTTTCGTTAGGCGTAATTCGGTACAGCGTATTGTTTTCGTCATCCGCGTCCAGATACTTCCTCAGCCGTTTGTCTAGCCGTTCCGTCTCTCCGGTTGCCTGAATAGCCTTGACCATCCGGCTGACACAGCGATAGACCAGTTCCAGCCGGCTCATCTTCTTGCAGCTCGATGCCACCATCAGGCTGTCCATGCGTTTGGTCTGGCCGCTGATCTTCATCATCTTGGCAAAGGCATCCGCCAGTGATTCCATCTCTTCTTTCATCAGATCAATACCGGTTTCCTGTTCGTAAGCATAGAGTCTCTCCCGAAACCGGCTTAACGTACGATCACTGACAGGCTGTTCGGCAAAACTGGTCGTGTGCAGCGCATATTGGTAGCGCACTTCGACGATTACAGACTCCAACAAATAATCATCCGTCAAACCATTCATCTCTTTTAAGATCATCATGCCTACGATTACATTTACCGGCGTGTTAGGTCTTGAAGCCGGGTTATCACTATATAAAACAGAAAACCGCTCTTCGTTAATCAAGGGGAATATATGCTCTGCAAAGCCTGCAGACCAGCTTTTAAGCAACACTTTTCGTTCTCTTTCCGTTAACATATTGGTTCTATCGTTAAAAGATAATTGTTTATTCATGTTCTTGACGAATGCCATGACTGTCAACCGCCTATCTCAAGATAATATAAATATATTACCATAAATACGCGGTTTTGTCCAGAGGTTTTCTGATACATCCAGAATCAGACAGAGCTACTTTTGACACCCGAACCATGTTTTTAAAAGGTGCAATATCGTTGTCATCCTTGTTTGTGTCTACACCATCATTGATTGCAATATACCGAACCTTTTTCTTGCTGAAATAAATATCGGTGTAGTAGCCAGTTTGAATGTAGTCACGACCTAATCTGCTTAAATCTTTTGTGATAACAAGGTTTACCTTACCGTTATCAATATCTGTCAGCAATCGGTTAAATTCAGGTCGGTTAAAGTTTAGCCCTGAATATCCATCATCCGCATATACATCATAGATGGGGAAGCCCTGCTCAAGGCAATACTTCTCTAACATCATCTTCTGTGTCCCAATACTGACACTTTCACCTGCTTGTTCGTCGTCTTTGCTTAGGCGACAATAAATTGCTGCGTTGTAGTTTGCTGTGTGGTTGATTCCCGTTTGTTCCATATTTACTCCTTTCGGGAACAACATGATATTAGGGAATTGTCGGTAACCACTTGCTGTGGACTATTTCCTATTATATCAATTTTCTGTTCCAAAGTCCATACTTTTTTGGAATTTTCACCATATTCTGAGATGAATATATCGGCAAAAATATTTTGCAAGCTTTTTGTGCCAGAATAGCTTTCTTTAACTATAAATTTTGTTTTTTTCGCATGGTTAAATAATCTATTTTTTAGTCTGTTCATTCTTTCCTTCCTCCTTGAATTTTAAATTTACCTGCCGAGAAAAAATGGGTTTTAGGGCTTTGCCCTAATAAATTGGGTAATGGGGAACATTACCCAATGCTTGCTAAGACATTGACTTTGCATTTCACCTCCGTTTTAGTTTTTTTCTTCGGCTGGTTAGTAAATAAAAATTAGTAGGTTCTTGTTATTTCCCCTTACAATTATGAATAACAAAAAAGCCGTTACATATTGGCTCAAACACAACGGAAAATTCCGATTGCATTATAAACGCATATGTAATGGCTTTCAAATTTATAGCTGTGGAGACCACCTAAGAAAGACAGTAACGAGAGATGTTAAACTTTATTTTATTGTCTGAAAAAAGATTTATATGTAACATTATACATATTACCATATAGAACATATGTTTGTCAATGGCAAACATATGTTTTGATTTTGGGAAAGTAAAGTTAAAACGGTATTGTCTTATCAAGCACTGAATGTGTTCGTACACATTCACTTGTTAGGGTGACCCTAAGACCCTAAAACATACAAACTGCGCCACCTGTGAAGGTGACGCAGTCTGCTTTACCGACAATTCTCTTGTTGTTCCATTTGTGTTCTTTTAACGTTACCCCATAACATTGGGATAAAATAATCAGCTTAGATTCTGCTTTAAAAGATTAATTAGTTTTCTAACGCTTTTAGCGCCTAAATAATGAAAGTTTTTTTCAAAGTATACACAATTAAGCTTTTCATTATGTACAAGCAGATGGACGAAAACATTACCATTAAACCATAAATTATCGCTCAATTCAGATTCCATAGGCATTATAAGAATGACAATTAACGGCTTATTGTTGTTAACCTGTTTATTAAGTGCCTCCACTTCGTCTAAAAAATCTCTTCCATTTGAACGAGATAAATCAGTGAAGGAAATAAGGATTTTGGGTACTAAAAAACATTTTGATTCAACTGTTAATACTTTTTTAAAAGTGCTCGTATCGTATTT
>Ga0351916_1276_pt1 | contig 12215 bp, 11 predicted proteins | sample TotcelHT113001N3_FD_206868 | JGI IMG/M metagenome (GOLD analysis project Ga0351916, IMG submission 206868) | Enriched cells from coal bed in the Powder River Basin, Montana, United States - Total cells T11 rep1 HSBNCT.T11.300.1.N3 ... | reverse complement strand
ATCGGGACTAATGCAGGCCGTTGCGTGACCGTGGTCTACACCACCCGAAGCGAGGCCATCAGGATTATTTCCTTTCGGAGGGCGCGCCATGAAGAAAGACAAAAATATCAAGAGCTATACGGCCGCGGAGCTTAAGGCCAAGCGGGCGGAGAGCCGCACTGATTTGAGCCGGGTCGATGCCATAACGGATACAGAACTGGAGCGGCTCGTGGCCGAGGATGAGGATGAACGCGGCATTGCCCCCGACTGGACTCAGGCGAAACTGGTCTTGCCGCAGGCCAAGCAGTCGGTTCACCTGCGCCTGGATGGCGAGATCATCGCCTTTTTCAAATCACAGGGCAAAGGGCATATTTCGCGCATGCAAGCAGTTCTCAAGGCTTATGTGGACGCCCACAGGGCGCAGCCTAACTAAAAGCCAGCCTGGGGTGCATTTCACGCACCCAAAATGGCGCGTGAGACGCGCCCTACTTTCTCCGGATACAGCCAGCCCCGCCCGCCAAAATGCGGCGGCCACGGGCCGCCCTATAAGTCTTCGTAAATTAAAAACTCCTGCCGCACTTCCATGAATTTCGCCAGGTCATCCTGCCAGGCGGCCTCCAGTTCCGCCACGGTCAGGCCGTTTTCCAGCCCTCGGCGGATCAGGTCATCGCCGGTGAGCAGATCGATGGGCAGGCGCTCGTTTTCGTATTCGTAGGGGGGCTGGCGCCAGGCGAACTGCTCGGGATAGAGCTCCCGGATTATCCCCAGCAGGGCCAGGGTGGTGAAGTAGGGCTTGAAGGTGTGCCGGTCGGTGACGTGGAGCTGAAAGCCCCGGCACAGTTCCCCGGCAAACTTATGGAAGGTGGGCTCAAAGCAGGCGGTCCGGAGGATCACCCCGGGGAGTTCGATGGCCTTTTCCTTAAGACGGTGCAGGAGGCGCCCGGGTTCCAGGAACGGGGCCCCGAACAGTTCGAAGGGGCGGGTGGTGCCCCGGCCTTCCGAGAGATTGGTGCCCTCCAGGAGGACCTGGCCGGGATAGACCAGGGCCGCATCCAGGGTGGGCAGGTTGGGGGACGGCAGCACCCAGGGCAGCCCGGTGGCATCGTAATAATCACCCCGCCGCCAGCCCGCCGCGGGGATTACCGTCAGGTCGCAGCCGATAGCCTGGGTGACGTTGTAGTAGCGGGCCAACTCCCCCAGGCTGAAGCCGTGGCGCATGGGCAGGGGGTAAGGTCCCACAATGGAAGCCCACTCAGGCCGCAAGACGTTGCCCTCCACCGCGGTCCCGCCGATGGGGTTGGGGCGGTCCAGCACCACCACTTTCTTTCCCAGGGGGGCCGCGGCGACCATGACCTTGGCCAGGGTGGCGGCAAAGGTGTAGACCCGGGTGCCCACGTCGACGAGGTCCACCAGGATCACGTCCACCGCGGCCAGGGCCTCGGGGGGCGGGGTGAGGCGGGGGCCGTAGAGACTCACCACCGGGAGGCCGAGGACGGGGTCGGCAAAATCGGCCGAGGCGATCATATTGTCCTGCTTTTCACCCAGCAGGCCGTGTTGGGGGCTGAACAGAATTTTCAGCCGGCCGGGCAAATGCCGGGCCACCAGTTCCCGGGCGTTGGCCAGGTCCGGCCCGACGCTGGGGGCATGGCTCAGGAGTCCCAGCCGGGCCTCCTGAGCCCAGGCCGGGGGCTCCCGGAGAAAGATTTCCAATCCCGATGCGACCCGGTGCATAGTTGTCTCTCGCAAAAAATATCGATTAACGCCGCCCAAACAAACGAGGGGCGGGTTTGAAACCCGCCCCTACCATACCATGATCTGAGTTGCCGCCTAAACCTAAAATTCGGCGTCGTCGCGTTTTACCACCGGGCGCATCATCAAGACCACGTCGTGGGTGACCCCGTCTTTGCGGACAAAATAATCGTCCAGGGTGCATTTATGTTCGAAACCCTTGGCCCTGAAGGCCTTGATCACCTTTTTGTGATCCGCCAGGATCTCGGCCTTGACCCACATGAGATTTTCTTGCAGCGCCAGGTTGAGGATCTCTTCGAGCATCAACGACCCCAAACCCAGGTTCCTAAAGCCGCGGCCGGCGAAGATGCGAATCTCGCCGATATGCTTGGCGGCATGCTTGCCCCGATGCAGGGTAGCGTCAGCAATGATCCGGTTGGTTTCCAGGTCCACCGCCACCAGGGGCAATATCTTGCGGTAATCGAGGTTATCCACCCAGGCGGTGACCAGTTTTTGGTCCTTGACGTCTTGCTTCAGAAACCGGATATCCTCCTCCGGGGCCTCCTGGAACATCTGGATCAACGCTTCCCGATCCTGTTCGTTGAGGAAACGGAACATCACCCGCTTGCCGTTCTTCAGGGTGGCGAACTTGCGGTAGGCGACGTAATTGATCATTGCAGACCTCAAGAATGAATTTCGACGTATCTTTCAGTCATGATATCGCCTCCGGGAGATTTGTCAAGGCGGCAGCCGGAGCAGGTGGCAGCCGGAGCATTATCAATAGCACATGAAATGTCCGGTTGAGTTTTGTAGTGTGACCCCTCCCGGCTTTCCCGGAGTCCGAGGCGGGCAGGCGGCGGATTGCCGCGATCCGGCCTTGACTGCGGGGCCATCAGAGAGACCGATAGTCCGGAAAGAAGATTCCCGGGTTCCAGCCTCCCTGGAGCCTGCCCCCGGCCAGTACACCCCAATTTAAGATTTTTCAGATTATTATTAATAAGACAAACTAGTTAGCGATTTTTGCCCTGAAATATTCTTTCACCCTATGAAAAACGCTGAAAAACCCAGGATGCGGGAGATTCACTAAATTCGTAAAATCAGGCGTGGGGCAGTGCAAGCCTCCCAACCTCGTAGTTCATGCATTTTAACCCATTGGATTAATTAATTTATTTTTCACCTTGGCCAGAGCCGCGCTATTGTTGCATTGTGAAATATTTCTCTAATGTTTTTTTCCGTGAAGATCCTAAGATTGATTTCGCTCTAGCCCCTTTGACCCGAAAATCGGTGGCGGTTACTATTCCCTCCACAAAGCAGAGCCCAACCTAAGGGGGAATATGGAAGCTATCTGGCAGGCCGTCAAGGAAGTCATCAAGAACCAACTCCCCGAAGCCACCTTCGATCTGTGGATCGAACCTCTTCAGGCAGAGACCGGCCCCGGGGGTGAGTTGGTGTTATCCTGTCCCAATCCCTTTGCTCTCCGGTGGGTCCAGGCCCATTACCTCAAACTCATCGGCCATACACTGGAAACGGCCTTGAACTGCAAACTGGCGGTGCATCTGAAGTTGCTCACCGCCCCGGTGCGCCCCCCGGTCCCGGTGCGTCAGGCCTCCCTGCCCCTGGTGGCGGAAAAACCCGCCGGCCGGCGTTTCAACCGGGCCTTTACCTTTGACCAGTTCGTGGTGGGGGCTTCCAACCGCCTGGCTTACCAGGCCTCCCAGGCCCTGGCCCGCAACGATACCTTTTATAACCGCATCCTGTTCCTGACCTCCGGACCCGGGCTGGGAAAGAGTCACCTTTCCCAGGCGGTGGGAAACTTCGTCGCCAAGTCGTCGTCGGGAAAACAGGTCCTTTATACCACCGCGGAAAATTTCGCCAATGAGATGGTGAGCGCCCTCAAGAACGGCCGCATGTCCACGTTCAAAGAACGTTTTCGGCAGGACTGCGACGTTCTGCTCCTGGAGGAAGTGCAGTTTTTAAGCGGTAAGGAGAAGATCCAGGCGGAGGTCTGCTACACCCTGGATACGCTCATGGGCCAGAATAAGCGATTGGTCTTTACCAGTTGTTATCTGCCGGGGGAGATCGGCCACCTCTCCCAGGAACTGCGGTCCCGGCTCACCGGGGGCCTCATCACTCCCATCGGACCGCCGGACTTCCCCACCCGGGTTAATATCCTGGAAAATAAGGCCAAAACACGGGGAGTTCAGGTTTCCGTCAAGATCTTGGAGTACCTGGCCGAATACGTCGATGAGGATGTGCGCCGCCTGGAGAGTGCCCTGGATTGTCTGGTAGCCCGGTCGACGTTGCTCAACAAACCTTTCAGTCAGCGTCTGGCCCAGGAGGTGCTCCAGGACCTGAAAGCCGTGGACACCCGGTTGAACACCCCGGATATTCAAAAGATTGTCAGCGATTACTATGGGGTGAGCCTGCCGGACCTGCTGGGGCGGTCGCGACAAAAGCGCCTGGTGCGGGCGCGGCAGATGGCCCTCTATTTCTGCCGCATCTACACGGAAAAAACCATGGTGGAGCTGGGGCGCCTGTTCCAGCGCTCCCATGCCTCCGTGGTCCATGCCTTACAGACCCTGGAGCGCAACCGCCAAACCCAGCCCCGGGTGGCCCAGGAATTAAATCTGTTGGAGGAGAAACTGGCCCGGGCCAAGGTCAGTTCGGGGACTAGGACATCATCCAATCTTCACATCGATGCTTGATTACCCGGCCCTCGACGATGAACACGATGTCTTCGGCGATGTTGGTGGCCAGGTCGGCGATGCGTTCCAGGTTGCGCACCACGATAATGAAGTGATGCAGCCGGGTCACCCAGCGGGATTCTTGAATCATGGAATCCAGGAGCTTCTGGATATATTCGTCGTCCAGGATGTCCACCTCCACATCCCGCTGGCAGACCTGCAGGGCGAGCTTGGGGTCCTGGTTGACAAAGGCGTCGATGCTGGTGCGAACCATCCCTAAGGCCAAATTGGCCATGAGCTTGATATCGATGGGGAGTTCCAGGGGGGGGCGGCTGTTCAATTCCAGGGCCCTTTCAGCGATGTTTACCGCCTGATCGCCGATGCGCTCCAATTCCGTGGCGATACGCATCGCCGCAACGGTCAGGCGCAGGTCGGTGGCCACGGGCTGGCGCAGGGCCAGCAATTTAAAGGCCTGTTCTTCAATGGCCAGTTCCATGCGGTTGAGCGTGATGTCATCGATGATCACCTCCCGGGCCCGATCAGAGTCCCGGTTGGTGACCGATTCCACGCTTTTGCCCACCGCGGTCTCGGCCAGTGCCGCCATGCGGAGCAAATCCTGCTTCAGATTTCCCAACTCGCGGTCGAAATGTCGCGTTATTTCCACGGGCGTGGTCATTATCGCCCCCTTTCTTTGATTACTCATAGAAATTTTAGTACAAATCATCTAAAAGATAAAGAATCCTCCGGCTATTTTGGGAGCTATTTCTCTTTTTCTTCAGGATAATTGATGAAACTGGCTATATTGGGACCAGGGGCCGTGGGCTGTCTTCTGGCCGCCCTCTTGCGTGAGGCCGGCGCCGATGTCTGCCTGGTGGATTACCGCCCGGACCGGGTGGCCCGGTTGCGTCTCCGGGGCATCCAGGTACAGAGTCTGGAAGGGGTGCATCAGGTCGTCGAGGTGCCCATCGGCCTGGCGCCGGAGGTGGGCCCGTGCGATTTGACCATCGTGGCAGTCAAGGCCTATCAGACCCAAAGCGCAGCCCGGGCCCTCCCGGAGCTCATGTCTCAGGGGGGCGTGGCCCTCACCCTGCAAAACGGCTTGGGCAACCTGGAGGCCATCGCCCAGACCGTGGGGACCCGCCGCCTGCTGGCAGGGGTGGGCCTCCTGGGGGTGACCCGCCAGGATGAGGGCCGGATAATCTATGCCGGCCGAGGGGTTATTTATATCGGGGCGCCGGCCGGGTCCCAGGTGTCCGCACGTGAGGTGGCGGCCATGGTGGACCTCTTCCGGGGCGCCGGCCTGGAGTGCCAACCCCGGGAGGACATCGAGGCGGTCTTGTGGGAAAAGCTGGTCATCAATGTGGGCATCAATCCCCTCACCGCCTTGTTGCGAGTCTCCAACGGGGCGCTGCTGAAGTTGCCCGAGGCCTGGGAAGTGGCGGTGGCTGCGGCGGTGGAAGCCCAGGCCGTGGCTCAGGCCGCAGGGCTCACCCTCAGCGGCGACCCCGCCGCCCGCCTCCGCCAGGTGTGCACCGATACGGCTGCCAACCGCTCGTCCATGCTCCAGGATATTCTGGCCGGGCGGCCCACGGAAATCGAGGCCATAAACGCCCAGGTGGCAACCCGAGGCCGGGCCCTGGGCCTGCCCACCCCGGTCAACGACCTGCTCACCCTTCTTATGCGCGCCGCAGCGCAGTCCGCCCCTTTTACGGTGGGATAGCCACCCGGGGTTTACCTGCCGCCACGTTATTCCCTTTGACGAATGGGGCTGGGGCCTGATAAATTAATAGGGAAAGGCTGGCTGCCGGAAGTTGCGAGATTTTCCTTAAAAAACCATTTGCCGCGGCCGCAGACGCGAAAAGGGGAAGGGCCATGCGGAGGATCATAGCCGTAGAACCCGGCGAATGGGTTATCCTGCCCTGTATTCTGGAAACTGACACGAGCTATTACCGGGTTGACGTGTATCCGGACGGCCGCGTGGAGGCCGGCGACGACGAGCGCTTTGACAAATCAGACTTTTGGGGGCCTGACTACAAAGCCTTCGCGGCGATCTATAACAGTCACAACGATTACATGATGTTTTTGCGGCGGCCCATTCCCCTGCCCCCGGAGGGGAACATGCCGGTGGCGGGGGTGAGCCAGCTGGCCGCCATCGCCGCCAAGTCCATGCTGCTGGAGGGCTGAGGCCAGCCATAACCCGACGTAGGGCGGGAAAGTGAAATGCATCCCGCCTTTGAGAAGTGGGCTACACTGAAATCGAGCCGCAACCCATACGCGCCTTTGTTCCAGGAGGCACATCCTTTTTCTCGATCACGCTACGAAACGCCGCTGCAAACTTTTGACCGAAATAAATGCTAAAGGCGGGATGCGCTTCGCTTTCCCGCCCTACAGCCCTGATCATCCTGGGGCGCAATGCTTCCGGTGAGTCAACCCCCCGGATAGAGAACATTCCGTTACCCGGGAATCTAGATTTTGAGAAAAATTCGTTGACGATAACAGAGGCCTGTCAGTAAGCTCCAGAAACTAACGCAGAGCAGCGCCCAAACCATCGCCGGCCAATGGGGGTCAAGCCAGGCTGTCTGACCGATGACATCCCAATTCACTCCGAACAGGGCTTGGGACATTACGGTGATCAGGTGGGTATGCTGCGTCACCGTGCCGATATAGAGCGTATGCAGGGCGATAAACAAAATCTGGGAGCCGCAATAGGCCAAGAGGGGGTTCATCCCCAGCCAGATGGCCGGCTGTACCCAAATTCCCCCCAACTGCCGCAGGTCCACCAGCCAGTACCAGAAGCCCAGGAAGATCAGGGCGAAGCCCGCAGTATAAACCGCGTAAGAACTGGTCCAGAGGAACTTATTGAGGGGAAAGACCAGTCCCCACACCCAGCCGACGACAATACCCAGAACCCCAAACAACAGAAGGCCGATGAGCTTGCGGGGCCCGTCGCGTTGGCTGCGGAGCCAGTGGCCGGTCAGAGCGCCGGCCAGGCCGGTGGCGATGGCCGGCAGGGTGCCCAGCAGGCTTTCAGGATCCCAGTTGCGCCACAAATGGGCTTCACCCAGCACGGCCCGGTCGATAAAGGCGCCCAGGTCTTTTCCCGGTTGGAGCTCAAAGCCCGGCAGGCTCATCAGCCCCCAGTAAAGGAGCAGCAAGGCGCCGGCGATGATCGCCTGCAGGCGCCAGCGGGTATGGATCACCAGGATCGCCACCGCCAGATACACCAGGGCGATGCGCTGCAAAATCCCCATAATCCGCAGGTTGCTCAGGGAAAAAAACCAGACGCTGGTGTCGGCAGGGGGGGAGAAAAATATCGCCCAGATGCTCTTCTGGGTCACGACGGGGGGGCAGAGGGATTGAAACAGCCAGCCGACGATGAACCAGCCGGTTGTTACCAGGCCCAGGAAAAAGAGGAGGCCGGCACGGATAAGGATAGCCTTATAAAGCTGCGGGCGGCTCTCCCCTTTTTGTACCCGACTGTTCAGAGAAATGACCGTGGTCACGCCGACGATGAAAACAAAGAAGGGAAAGATGAGGTCGGCCAGAGTGCACCCATTCCACTCGGCATGGACCAACTGCCGGAAGCGGGGGGCGTCGCTCCAGGTCCTCAGGTTGTTGACCAGGATCATGGCGCCGATGGTCAAGCCGCGGAATATATCTAAGGATACCAGCCGCCCAGTCACAGCCCGCTCCATACTGATAGGCCCCTGCGCAGAAAGGGATACAGGTTTCGACCCGCTCTTCTGATCCCGGAGCCGGCGCCAGGGTTGACCCGGTAAAAAAGGCGCCTCTCTCTGAGATTATGCCGCTGCCCTGGCTACCGCAGTCGAACCATGGTTTGGGGACCTCCTTGCTTCGGTGAGAATCCCCCCAAGGCGCCATGCCTCAGGCCGACTCCTCTCATTGATATACATAGTACTATAAATTACGCTGTCAATATAATTTCTCTGAATTTTGGGTCCACCACACCCTGAGTTCCTGGCTGAGGATATGACGGCATCAGGTTTTATGCAGCAAACCCGGCAGGAGGGGCCGGCGGGGTCAACCATACAGCTATGATAACCAGAGTAACTATCGATTATTTTTATTCGTGGTCCGTAGATAGGGCAGGTATTGACAAACGGTTTCATTAACCTTTCACCGAAAGTTAATAAATCAGTTGCATTGAAGATAGTAAATCAATATCAACCTATTTTTATTTCCGCAATAGCTTTGCTCTATAGCAGTACTAAACACATTGATATTGCCCTGCCTGATAACACCGCCAAAGGTCTGGTCCTGGCGGCCTTCTGGGCCTTTTGGCAACCATCGGGAGTCTCAGGTTCGTGTTGCCTTCCGTGAATGGTCCCCTGGTAGTACTTCATGTGGTGGGGCCAAGATGGCAGCCGGAGCCACCCCTCACTGCTGCCGCCCATAGCCTCGAGGCTAAAGTCCATGATAAGGCAGGACCTCATGATTCAAAACTTTCTCGGTCAAAAGCTTGCTGCTGAGTGGTATCCAACTAGGTCGCAATCAAACGGATATTTATGATAGAATCGGCTTGTGGGGCACCTTTAATCAGGGCGCCCATTTACGCGTGCTCCGGAGGGTTGTAATCTTTTGGTTGCAGGCGAATTGGTCTTCAATCAATTTTCTCCTCTGAACCTCGACGCACTTTTCCCAGGTTTCAGTAAAAAGCGCCATAGGTTGGAAATCCTGTGCGGACCCAGGCTCAAGCCGGCGACAAAAAATATCTTATTGCATAATTTTTCGGATTCAAGGAATTGCCACCCATGAAACCTTTACCCTCCCAGGAACATTCAGGGTTGAATATCGCAGCCCTGACCAGCTCCCTGGAGCGGCTGCAGCCCAGAAATGGCCTCGTTTTATTAATCATAGGTTTAGCCGTGTTCCTGGTGCCGGTGCTAACACTTCCCCTCAGCCGGGCGGAGGCTTACTTCGCCCTGGTCCCCAGCGAGATGTTGGCCGCCGGGAGGTGGATGACCCTCACACTGAACGGAGCTCCCTTTTTGGATAAACCCCACTTATTCTTTTGGCTCAACCTCATGGCTTTTAAGATCTTTGGCGTGTCGGATTGGGCCGCCCGACTTCCTACCCTGGCGCTCACCCTGGGGGAAATCTGGTTGACCTTTCGTTTGGGATGCCTCCTCTTGAACCCCCGGTCCGCCTGGCTGGGAGGCTTTATCCTCTTGAGCAGCGCCGGTTTTTTTTGTCTTCACCTTGAACTCTTTGCCGACCACCTCATTACCGTGTCCCTGCTGCTGGCCCTTTATTTTCTAGTTCAGGGATTGAGACAGCCCCGGTCAAAATGGGGATGGCTGTTCTATCTCTCCTTAGGCATCGGGTTTATGGGAAAGGGAATCATTGGCCTTGGGTTTCCCTTGGTTATCGGCTTGATCTATGCCTGGTATCTGGGTCAGCTCCGTGGCTTCCGGCGGCTGCTGCTGCACCCCGGTGGCCTGGCTTTATTGGTCCTGATCATCCTACCGTGGTTTGCGGCCATGGAACATGCTTATCCGGGGTTCCTCCGGCATTATTTTATCGATGAGCACCTGCTGCGCTTCCTGGGGCGCCGCCAGCCCGGGGGCGTCAGTTCGATCTCCATTCCGCTCCTCTGGTTTTTCTTAGGCATTTGGCTCCTCCCATGGATATTTCTCCTGCCCCAGGCCCTTTTCCTTTACGTTAAGGCAACCCTCCGGGATGAAACCCGCAAGGCGAAGATGCTGCTTATCATCTGGCCTGCCATAGTCATGGCGGTATTTACCCTCACGTCTACCCGGATCGAGTATTATACCTTGCCGGCCTTGCCGCCCCTGGCATTGATCCTGGGATGGCGGGTGGACCGCTATCTGACTTCGCCCAAGGATCGCAGCCTGCCTTTGGCGCTGCTGGCCATGGCGCTGCTGGCCATGGCCAGCACGTTTTTCATGTTGTTTTTGCAACACCTCTGTGTGGGTAACCGCCGGGAATTTATGGGTATGTTCCCCTTGATGCAACCCGCGGTCCGCCAGACCATTATGATTACTTTGCCTCTGTGCTTGTTGGGGGTCCTGGGGGGGTGGCGCCGGCGGTATCTGGCACTATGTGCTTATGGCATGGTGGCTCTATCTTTGCTCTTTATCACTTTCCAGGCTTTACATGTGATAATTCCGCTGCAAACCGATAAGCTCCCTGGGGAATATGTGAGGCGCCATGCCGGGCCGGGTGATTTGGTGATCATGGAAAACTTTGAAGAAGCCGAACTGGGCGCGAGCTTGGCATTTTACTCCCAGCACCGGATTCTCATGGTGCAGCGTCATGGCCTGCCGCGGTTCCTCTATCCGGTTACACCCCAGGAAAATTATCTGATTTCTCCCTCCAGGCTCAAAGAGTTATGGTACGGGCCGCACCGGGTCTTTCTCCTGGTGGACGATGCCATGCCCCTGGAACCTTACCTACGGGAGGCTAAGGTCGCCCAGGCGGGAGGAGGGAAGCGCCTCCTGGTAAATCGCCCCCAGTGAACCGGGCCGGCGACGGAGGCAGGGGTTCCTGGTCCAGCCACCCGCTGACCAACGGCGGAGAGGAGAAAACCTGGTTTTGGGGGGATTACTTCAAGGGGGAGTACTGTCCGGTCATCAATCGCCATTTAGTCTTGAACAGATCCACCATCACCTGGATAAAGCCGTTGGGGCCGGTCAAGGTCACGGACGATTCGGCCCAGTTCATCCACCTTACTGGCATTTGCTTAACGCCAAACCCTGCTCTTTGGGCCAGGGCGATTAACTCGAAATCAAATCCGAAACGATCCACTACCATCCGGCTGGCCAGGTTTCTGGCCGCCTTGGCAGTCAGCATCTTAAATCCACATTGAGTGTCCCAATAATCCCGCAACCCCAAAACCATACGGATCAGCCAATTGCCCATATTACCCGTAAATTCTCTATATCTGGGTTGGTGAACCAAGATGTGGGCACCTTTGAGGCGGCGCGACCCAATCACCACATCGTATCCCTTGGCAAATTCCGGCAGAAAGCTCTCAAGATGCGTGATGGAAGTGGAACCGTCGGCATCCATGAAAAGACGCAACTCGCCTGTGGTCTGCAGCAATCCCTGCCTTACCGCATAGCCTTTGCCACGATTTGCGGGATTTTCGATAATGCGCAGATTCTTTATCTCAGGTTGATTACTTCTGACAAGGTTGGCCGTACCGTCGGAGGAACCGTCGACTATCACCAGAATTTCATAGGTAATTTTTTTTCCACGTAAATATTTATCAATCTCAACCAGATTCTTCGCTATCACGCTCTTTTCATTGTAGCAAGGAATAATAACGGATAAATAAGGATTCGTAGCAGACATTATTATACCAGGTTGCGGTCAAATAGTAATAAAGGGTTTCCCGCCCTGTGCGGACTGAGCCCTACCCCATTTCTCGCAACCGCCACGGCTAATCATACAGTAATAGAGAGAAAAGCCCGATAGGCCGCTTTTGAGGCGGCGCCGGCGGTGTGGCCCACCTCCCGGCTTAACCCCAAACTAGACGGCAGATTTGGCCGACGCACCCATAAAATGGTTTTGGTAACCTCTCTCCCCGAGTTTAAGCGCGACGAGTTTCCTCTCTTATAGCGTTTGCCAAAAGTTCTTTCCGTTTAAAGATTCTCAAATCCCCCTAAATCCCCCTTTTTCAAAGGGGGACTTTAACAGCAATTCCTTGGAGTTCCCCCCTTTTTTAAAGGGGGGTTAGGGGGGATTTGAATGATGCCGCTATCGGAATAAACTTTTGGCAACGAGTATATAGCCGAAACGAGAGGCATGATAGCACAAATTTCAAGAGGAAAAGTATCT
>Ga0351916_1248_pt1 | contig 12300 bp, 14 predicted proteins | sample TotcelHT113001N3_FD_206868 | JGI IMG/M metagenome (GOLD analysis project Ga0351916, IMG submission 206868) | Enriched cells from coal bed in the Powder River Basin, Montana, United States - Total cells T11 rep1 HSBNCT.T11.300.1.N3 ... | reverse complement strand
TTTGGTAACATGGGGTGGTTCACAAACCCGACCACGGCTATGGGCAACGATGGCAAGTTCATAGGGCTGGAGACAATCAACGGGTTTCGAGCCAAGCACTACCGCTACACGGGCGAGGCGGTCGTTGGTAGCGTAGTTGGGATAGGCGGTAGTATCGAAATTGCTCAGTCAGACGTCTGGGTTTCCGAAGAGTACAACATCATCGTCAAATATGAATCACGCTGGAAGGGGACGGCAGATGACGGTACCGAAAGCGACTGGAGCTATCTTTCGGAGGTGACCCTGGTAAACGAGCCGATTACCATCGAGCCTCCTGAGGGCGTCTCGAAACCGGGGCTTCCTGGTGATGTGCCGATGATGAGCGGCGCAACCGACGTGAATGCATTTTCGGGCATTGTCACTTTCAAGGTGAGTGCGTCCATAGCCGAGGTCATGGATTATTACGCTTCAGCGCTGCCCGATAACGGCTGGGAAGCCGGGGACGACATGGGTGTTGAGGGCATGGCTTCTTTTACCAAGGATGGGCGCTCGCTGACGTTGATGGCCAGTGAGGAGGACGACGCTACAAGCGTCACTATCCTGGTTCAGGAATAGTAAATAAAAGCAGTCAGCTAAATTTGGGCGGGGAGAATGCTGTTCTCCCCGCTTGTTTTTTCCCTTATGTTTCCATGCCGGTGTCGAGCCAGCGCGCCAGGCTCAGCCCAAGCAGGAACACTCCACCCAGGCAGGCTAAGCCAAATCGCGGCAAATCAACAAGGTAACGGAAGCCGCCCGTCAGAGGACCGACCGCCGTAATCCATAATGAGACCAGGTACCACGACCCTAGTACCATAGTCAGCACAGCAACCAGGTTGCTCCACCATGCCAGCCATGTAAACACCATAAAGACGGCCACCAGGCCGGCGAGGATCCCAACGGCGTGAGTGGTGCCATAGTCGGCCCAGCGCCAGACTTGGGTTGCCAGCACTGCTCCAAGGCAGGCTATCGTCAGGATAATGTAAAACGACATTGGCTTGCGGCGCTGAGTGCGTCCTGCGCGGTTCTGCTCGGCTACTGCGAGTCTGTCCCGGCAATACCGGCAAACTGCGTCGTAGTGCGTTTCGCTCGCATAGATACGCACCACCGAACGCCAGGTGTCGCTCAGCGTGATGACCCCTTCAGCGGGGAAAAAGGTCAGCTTGTACACCTCATCCCAGGAGATCCTGACTAGTTCGGGGTGCAGGTGAAAGAGAGCAGGAGCCAGGGGTCGCCAGCCTCCAGCTAATGGTGCGATCTTTCTGGCCAAACGCGAGATCAGACGTGTGTCGGGAACGATGTCAAAGGCAGCTTCGAACCTGTCAAGCTTAAAAGTAGCGCGCAGCCGGTCACCGCTTATGATACCGATTAGCACAAAAGGCACATACAGTATAGCTGTTGCGAGCAGGATATACTGGTACGCTATCAGGTAAAGCCGCCCGCTGATCAGGTAACTGAACAGTCCGACCCCTACCACCAGCGAGACCAGGACCAATGCGATGACACGCAGCACATCCCACCATGCAAAACGGTTGCGCAGCAGGTGCAGCTGGGTCTCCCACTCCAGCCTGGCTCCGTCTTCACCGTTCGTGATAAACGGGTTTGATTGCCTCACGTTCACCTTTCACCCACACTTGTTATTAGCTTTTACGCAGCAGAATGCCCATGCCCGGAGCCAGCCAGAGCGAATTATCCCCTGGCAAGGCGTGGTATGTACCGTCTCCGACCGAAAACGCTTCCGGTGTGCCAAAGACATCTGTCCAAGAGAAGGTCACGTGGGCGCTGCGTTCAGGTGAAAGGTTGGTAACCATGAGATAAGGTTTGCCGTTAGCGTCCCTGAACTCGCCTGCCATCAGCGGCATCTCCGACGCGAGCTCAACGCCCAACCCGCTCGGAAGCGCCGGCAGTTGTTCATATACAGGGTCGCATTGCTGCAGGCCGCAGAAATACACACCGGTGGAGGTGAGTTGGTTCATCACCGGCCCAAGCAGCGTGAGTTGGCGGTTGGTTTCCGCCAGGTAATGCCATATCCAGGTCTTGTTTCCCTGCTGGTCGATGGGAGCATAGTAGCTGCCGTAGCTGTAATAGGTGAACCACCCCACGCTGCGGCCGCCAGCTGTCAGCGTGGTATAGGCCTGCAGCAGCATGGTAGCAGGCGTAGGCGGCATCGCGCTGTCCATTATTTGCATCGCCGACACAATTTGCCAAAACGGCAGGTCGTGCTTGAGCGCTGTTTCCCGAACCTGCAGCAGGTTGGTGTAATAACTTGCCATTTTGGGCGCCTCACGCGCATCCTGCGAGTACTGCACCTGGTAGCTGTCATATGTGATGAATGGAGGCTTGACCTCTGCCACGAATCGCTCGAGGTGTTCTTCGTAGGTGGATGTTCCGAGTTGCGACTGGCCGGGCTCGCCCATCGAGGCATAGTTGGGAAAGAGATTGATGTAGGCTTGCTTGTCTGGTGCGTATTTCCTCAGCGCAGCCACCGCAATTCCCAGCGAGGCGAAATCCTGTGAGCCAGGCTCATCCATGATATAGTAGCCGTACACGGCCGGGCTGTCACCAACCCGCTCAACCCAGCGCTTGATGATATCGTCGATTTCCTGCTCGCTGTGGTTAATCCACTTGTACGCCGCAGAGGGCAGTTCCTCGTTGAGCATGATCGCAGCCAGTCCCAATTGTTCACAGGCAGGCAGATCATGCGGATAAACAAACCCAGCCATGGTAAAATGACAATCAGCGATGCTCTTTAACCCCTGGCGGTGGCTGCGCTTGCCGTCAAATCCGTGCTGCGCGTCCCACGGTAAAATCGGGAACAGATTAGCCCATTTATCGCTCATGCTGTGCTCCTTGCTGCTTGATGCTCTCATCATAGTGGCTCGGAATAGATGGCGCAAGTGGCTGTTAGCTGGCAGGTGCGCACGGGTTGTGCTATCATCCCGTCACAGATGCACTCTCTTTGGAGGCAGGCAATGTCCAGGACTGACTGGCGCGGTAGTTTCGCGATCCCTATGACCCCCTTTGACGACCATGACCATATCGATGAGGACGCGCTGCGAGCAGAGATTCGTTTCTGTGTCCGCGCTAAGGTTGGCGGAATCTGCGCTCCGCTGCTGGTCAGCGAATTCCGAAGCCTTTCCGAGGATGAGCGCCGCACGATGATGCGCATTACAGTTGAGGAATGCCGGGGCAGCGACGTGCCGGTAGTAGCAAATGTCGCGGCGGTCAATACACCGTTGGCGGTGCGTTACGCCGAGTACGCTGCTGCAATCGGCGCGGACGCCGTCATGGCGATGCCACCCTACATCGACCGTCCGGATTTCCCGGCTATTCGTTCCTACTATACGGCCATTGCCCGGGCTGCCGGCCGGCCGGTGTGGATTCAAAATGCCGGCCTGGCTGCTCTCTCCAGCCAGGAGATTGTCGTCCTCTGTTCAGAAATACCGCACGTGAACTGGGTCAAGCAGGAAGTAGCACCCAGCACGCGCACGATTGGCGCCCTGATTGACCGGCACTCGCCCGCAATTCATGGTGTGATGGGCGGCGTTGGCGGCAGGTACCTGCTGGCAGAATATGCGCGCGGAGCGGTCGGGTGCATCCATGCCTGCGAGTTCTGCGATATCCTGCAGCAGATCTGGGAACTGCTCGACAGCGGGCAGAAGGAGCAGGCAGAAGAACTCTACGAGCGCCTGCTGCCTGCTCTTGTGGCGGAAGAATATATGGGGATGGCCTATGCAAAGGAAGTGATGGTGCGGCGAGGAGTGCTGCGCAACAACCGTGTCCGCGGTTCCAGCCGCCCATTGGATGACGCTGACCTGCGCGAAATCGACCGCCTGATGGCGCGCCTGCAGCCATATTTCCGAATCTAGTCGTCGCAAAGGAGACCTATGCAAGAGAAACCATCGAACGAGACGGAACGCATCGAAGCTGCAGTGCGTACTTACAGCCGTCCCTCTGACCTGCGCATCACGGACATACGCGTTGCTGTCGTGTGCTCAAACTATGACTATCCCATCATCCGCATCGACACCAACCAGGGCGTGTACGGCATCGGTGAAGTGCGCGACGCCGGGCACAAGGAAAACGCTCTTCAGTTCAAGAGCATCCTGCTGGGGCAGAATCCCTGCAATGTAGACATGCTATTGCGTGCGATAAAACCGTTCGGCGCTTCGGGACGCGAGGGCGGCGGTGTCTCTGGCATCGAAATGGCCTTGTGGGACCTGATTGGCAAGGTGTACGGTGTGCCCTGTTACCAGTTCCTGGGCGGAAAATACCGGGACCGGGTGAGGATTTATGCCGATACCCCGCAGCCAACCGAGCCGACACCCGAGGGTTATGTGGCACGTGTGCTTCAGCGCCTGGATATGGGCATCACCTTTATCAAGTTCGATGTTGGCATGCACATCCTGCGCGAGATACCCGGAGCGCTGGCAGGCACGGCGTCATGCTATGAATACGCGCTGGGTAGGCGCGCCGCGGCGCGCGGAACCGGCATCGGAACCCAGCTGACCCAGCGCGGTATCGACCGGTTCGTAGAGATTGTGGCCGCGGTGCGCGAGGCCGTCGGGTACGGCGTGTCGCTGGCGGTTGACCACCTGGGACCAGTCACGATCAACGATGCCATTCGGCTTGGGAAGGCTATGGAGCCTTTCAGCCTGGCCTGGCTGGAGGATTTAATGCCCTGGCAGGATGTCGAAGCGAACCGCCTGGTGACCCGAGCCATCAACGTACCGACTTTGAACGGTGAGGATATCTACTTGTTGGACGGCTGGCGCGAGATGATCGAACAGCGCGCTATCGATATTATCCAGCCTGACCTGCTGACGGCGGGCGGTATGCTCGAGACCAAACGCATCGCTGATTATGCCGAGCGCTTCGGTCTGCCGACGGTGCTCCACTTTGCCGGCTCGCCGATCGCATTCATGGCCAACCTGCATTGCGCCGCGGCGATTCCAAGCTTCATCGCACTCGAGAACCATGCCCTTGATCTGCCATTTTGGAAAGACCTGGTGACCGGGCTGCCTGAACCGCTGCTGGAAGATGGTTACGCCCGTGTGCCCGAGGCGCCCGGCCTGGGCGTGGACCTGGACTATGCTGGGATTAAAGCTAACCTGCGCTTCCCGGGCTTGTTTGAACCGACCGATGAGTGGAATTCACCCAAGCTAGGTTTCTGGCAGCCTGATAAGCGCTGGGATAAGTAGCCGGTCAGAGCTGCAGACACGCTTCTGCTGCCAGCCAGAAAACCTGCTCGCGCAGCTCTTCACGGTCTTGCCAGCCGCGATGGTCCCAATCATATCCTGAAACGTCATCACCGGCGTACAGGATCTGCCCGAGCAGCGCGCCGCGGTAATGCGCTACCGCCAGGTAGGCTGACGCCTCCATCTCCACCGCCAGGCAGCCCTCATCCCGGCGTAGTGCGACCTTGGCAGGAGTCTCGCGGTAGATAGCGTCCGTCGTCCAGGTTTTAGTGAGCAGGTATGGAACGCTGTGCCCATCCAGCACGCGGGTGATGGCGCTGAGCGCTAGCGGGAAGGCAGCTACCTCGCGCGAGGCCGGCAGATAGTGAAAAGAAGTACCTTCATCACGCACTGCGCTGGTGGGCACCAGCAGATGCCCGACCGAGATGTGTCTATCCAGCACACCACAGCCGCCGCAGACTATGAACTGTGTAATACCGCGCGCAATTAGTTCCTCCAGCAGAGCGGCGGCGAATGGCGCTCCGACGGGCGCTTGCACCACCGCGAGACACTTTTCTTGAAACTGCATCTGGTATAGCGGCAGCTCGCCCATCTCGCTGCCGTGCATTGCCAGGGGAGACAGGCTGCCTTTCTCAAGGAGTTTGGTGATTACCTTGTTAAAGTAGCAGAGCACGCAATAACGCACTCCGCTCACTGGTTCGATCAGGTTAGCAGGCTCTATTACCGCCCGTCGTGAGTGGTCATACTCTAGCAGCGGCACCACCTGCCTTTGCAGCCCTGAGAACCGCGCGCTGTCAGTCATCACTGGCACTCTGTTCCACGCGCTGCGCGATGCCCCGTTTGATCCCTTCGATAAGCAGTTTCCACACGGCGGGGCGTGACTGCTGCGCTGCCGACAACATCTGGTTGATGCGTTCCATCGGAAATTGCGCTGCCCCCTGGGTGGTCGTATCAGGGAGTTCATAGGTTGTCACAGGAATAAACCCGAGTGCCTTCTTTTGCCCCTGGTTGACCAATCCCCGCTGTGCCAGGTAAGGTTTGCAGAGCTCGATCATTTCCGTCGCGGGCGCAACACAATCAGCATCCAGGAGGTGGTACACGATGGTTGGTATGATGTTGTTGCCGCGCGGAGCGAGCCCCTGGCTCAGCACTGCCAGCCGATATTCGATACTCGGCTGTGGCCAAACAGCGCCGGTCGCGGATACCTGAGCAAACAGGACGTCCCTGCTGCCAATCAGACGTTTCTGGGTGCCGGGCTGCAGGAGCAGCACACCTTCGGCTTCGCAAGCCAGGAAGGCAGTGGAGAGCATCGCATACGCCAGCTCAGCCGATGATATACTGAGGTCAACATGCATCAGCTTGACGTTATTGATAAAGTGTTTTTTAGCATATTGCTCACCATGCAGGTACACTAACTCTGACGGAGTCAATGGGAAGGGAGCAAACGGCGGCATGCTGGTACTCCTTTCAAGGCAGACGGTGAGTCCGCGTGAATCACCGCAACCTTTTGCTTTTGTTTTGTGCCATATTATATAGGAAATTGTGTTCTCCAGATAGTGTGAGGCTACTTACAGAAAGGCGCATCAGAGTGATATTTGTAGGTACTGTCTGCCTCCAATTTCTGGGATAAAAGAGAGGGTGTTGTGTGCATGTATTTATCAAGCGGCACATTCCGTATAAACGCATGGGAGGTGCCAGAAAATGCGCGTTGCTGTTACTGGTAGTTCTGGTTTCGTAGGACAGGCTATCGTTGCCCGATTGATTTCGGACCCCGCGGTTGAGGCGGTTTTCGCGGTGGATATCGCCCCGTCTCACGATAATGCCAAGGTCACTTGGATTAAGGCAGATGTGCGTGATGAATCTCTGCCAGCTCAGCTTAAGGCAGCCGGCGTTGATACCATCATACACCTGGCCTTTATCATCGAGTCGCGTGGCAACCCAGAACTCATGTATGATGTGAATGTAAACGGCACGGCAAACGTGCTCAAGGCAGCTGCAGAGGCGTATGTAGACAGGTTCCTCTTCCTGAGCAGCCTGGCGATCTACGGTGCCTGGCCTGATAACCCAAAACTCTTGACGGAAGATCTGCTGCCGCGACCAAATCCTGAGGATGCCTACGGCCAGCACAAGCTCAAGGCAGAATGGATGTGCCATGCCTTTGCCGAAGAGCATCCGGAAGTGGCGATGGCGATTATGCGACCTTGCGGTATCATGGGTCCAAAAATCACCGCCAGTTATATTGTCATGATGATGAAGGCGCCATTTCTGCCCCTGCCGCTCCGAGCAAGGGGCGTAGCTCAGTTTATCCATGTTGACGACGTCGCCAGGTTGGCAGTCTTGTTGGTCAAGGAGCGCGCGCGGGGTATCTACAATGCGGCGGAATCGAGCACTCTGCCGTGGCGCTCGATATACCAAAAACTCGGTCGCCCGATTATCTCCCTGCCGCGTTGGCTCCTTGACCAGATGCTCCGCTTGCTGTGGAAGACCAAGTTGCTCCCGATTATCCCGGTGCAGATGGCGATGATATCCTACCCGACGATACTCTCCGGGGAGCGCGCTCGGAGCCATTATGGCTTTACAGCCAGGTACGATATCCACGACACCCTTGACCAGACCATAAAGTCTTTGCGTAGTGCTTTCCCGAAACACAGAAAAAAGAATTAAGAAACAGGTGTCAAGACAGCCCACCAGCCCTGGTGGGCTGTTTCATTTGACGCCGCGGTCATGGCAATCCATACTATGCATACTTTTTTCTTATAGGAGTCGCAACTTGGATACCGTAGTGGTCACAGTTCCGGATTTTCAATTTGATGTGCATGAGCTCGCAGAAAGGCTTCGCATTAAAGCGGCTGACAGCCAGATGGACGAGCTTAAAGAGCTGGCTGAACAGGCTGCGCCTTTGGCGCGGCCGCGAGCGTTATACAAACTCGCATATGTCGATGAGCGCGGTGATGATTATGTCATCCTGGATGCGGTCCGTTTTACGAGCCGGGTGTTGCGCGTAAATGTGGACGAGGCTGACCGTGCCTTTGTCACTATCGCTAGTTGCGGAACAGAGCTCGAAACCTGGGCAGAGCAGCAGGATGACCCCCTGTATGGCTACTGGAGCGAGGCTTTGCGCTTGCAGGCTCTCGGCGCCGCATCACAGGAGCTGCTGAAGGAAATCGACAAGCGCTACCGTCCCGGGCACATGGCTGCCATGAATCCAGGGTCTCTTACAGACTGGCCTTTGTACGAGCAGCGCCCGTTGTTCCAACTACTCGGTGATGTTGAGGCCGCCATCGGCGTGCGCCTGCAGCCCAGCCTACTGATGTGGCCGACCAAGTCGGTTTCCAGCATCCTCTTCCCGACGTCGTCTGATTTTACCAGCTGCCAGCTGTGCCCGCGGCAGGGGTGCCCTAACCGCCGTGCGCCTTATGAGGCCGCTAAAATGGAGCAGTACCTGTAACCGGATATCACTTACGAAAGCGAGCAACGAATGGCTGAATCGCAGGATAAACGAAAATACGGGAATCCCGTCAAGCGGTTGTTTATCGACCGGTTTATGCGGCGGGTGGAGCGCGAACTGCACGCTCTGGACGTGCGCACCATCCTGGATATCGGTTGCGGAGAGGGGTATTTCATCGAGTACCTGTCTGATCGCATGAACGTGGCTGTAACTGGTGTCGACATCGATCCGGCTAAAATCGAAGCAGCCCGCCGTAAGGCTCCACAGCACACCTTTGTGTGCGCTGACTTGTTTTCTGCCGACCTGGCCTATGAGCAGGCTGGCTTATTACTGGCGATGGAGGTACTCGAGCACCTCGATGACCCCAAGCGCGCATTGCGGCGCATCACTCAGCTGGCACCGGCCGCGATTCTAACCGTCCCCCACGAGCCCTTCTTTTCGATCGCATCATTTCTTGGCGGAAACTATATCAAAACGATGGGCCGGCATCCTGACCATGTCAACGCCTGGTCGCCGACGACACTGCGTACTCTGCTGACCCCTTATTACCGCAGTATCGAGGTGCAGCGTAGCTTTCCCTGGATAATAGCCATCTGCCGCCAGCCGATCCAACAAGGTTGAGCCTATGACGCCGGATTTACGGAGCCTTGATCCGTTGACGCCTGCCGAACGTAAACAACATGCTGAGCAGGTGACGACCCTGTGGCAGGCCTATCGCAACCACGAGAATATCCGAGTGCCCGTCACATTTGCCTGCGACGACCAGCTCTGGACGATGGCGGCGGGCTGCACCTTTGGCGAGTTTTATCGCGAGCCGCGCATTCACATGCAGGCGCAGGTGCTGGGTAGAAAATGGTTCACAGAGCATGTTATCGCCGATATGTCACCCTATCCTCCCGAAAAGTGGCCGGTAGCGGTGCAGCTGTGGATGGAGGAGAACGAGTATTTTGGCTGCAATGTCATCTACCAGGAAGACAATTACGCCTGGGGAATGCCGCTCGACCTTGCCAAGACCGACCTACTGCACTACCTCGCTGACCTCGATCCTGAAGAGCGCGTGCGCTCGAGCAGCGCCTATACAATGTACCAGGAGTTAAAGGCGCTCGCGGACGATTTCGAGTTCGAGGGACGAAAGGTGGCAATAATCCCTCCCGGGCAGGGCACGCACGGCATCTTTACCAAGGCAGCCGAAGTGCGCGGACTCGAACAGCTTTGCATCGACCTGATCGAGGACCCTGATTTTGCCCATGCCTACCTGCATCTCTTTACCGAAAAGCAGTTAGCCCGCATCCGCGCCTGGCGCCGGCTCACACAGCCTGAAGCTCCCGAGTTGCCGCTCAGTGCCTGGTCGTGCCCGGATGACAGCCTGCAACTACTCTCGGCGACCCTATATGAGGCCTTTGTGCTGCCCTGCCACGCGGAACTATACCGCTCTATGACCAGCGGCCATCGCGGGATGCACCTGTGCGGATACGCCAGCCAGCATTTCCAGGCGTTGTATCACAAGCTTGGAATCCGCACTCTGGACGGCCCGGGTGATTTTATCGATCACGGCCGCTACTTGCGCGAGATGCCCGGGCTTGCGTTCAATGCCCAGTTCGACCACACCGTCGTTAGCAGCGGCTCGCCCGGGCATATTGAAGTGATGGTGCGGGGCATGCTGAGGCCCGGCTCCTGCGTGCCGGGGCGCTATAACATCGTCGGGTTCGTTGAAGCGATTACCCCGCTCGAGAACGTGCGCCTGGCTTACCAGGTGGGCGTTACCGCCGGGGCAACACACCTGGAATCGTAAGGAGCAATAATGGAAGAGCTGTTTCGTTTACCGCAACAGGTAGGTTCGCGTTGGGCAAGCATGGAGAATCCCCTCGGGACTCGGGGCGCTGGCGACGCCTCGAACCACGGGCGCAAAGGGTCGCCCTGCCGCGGCTGCAAATCAGGGGAAAGCTTCGACATGGCCCAGGTTGAAGGCGGTGCGGGGCAGGTTCGCCGTATCTGGATTACGCTTAACGACCGGTCTCCGCAGATGCTGCGCGGCCTGGTGCTACGCTGCTACTGGGATGGCAGCGAGAAGCCGGCTGTCGAAGCACCTATTGGCGACTTTTTCGGGCTGGCGCTTGGCAGGATGACAGCCTTTGAGAATGCCTGGTTCGATAATCCTGAGGGGCGCTCGTTCAACTGCCGCATCCCGATGCCGTTGATGTGAACTATACTGTGGGTGACGAACCCAGCGCGGATAATGGGTATTTTCATGCGTATTTTCACCGTCAAGCGCCCACCACCTACCGTCAGGATTTCGAGATACTTCCCAAGGTGCTCGGTCGCGGACGGTTTCTCGGCTGCACGCTTGGTGTGGTTGCGAATACCGAGACCTACGGTCAGGCCTGGTGGGGCGAGGGCGAAGTCAAAATCTACCTGGATGATGATGATAGCCTGCCGACTCTCTGCGGTACCGGTACCGAGGACTATATCGCTACCGGCTGGGGACAGGGACAGTTCGCGCACCTCTGGCACGGCTGCCCCATTGCCGACCATGAGCGTATGCAGTACTCGTTCTACCGCCTGCATGGCCCGGATCCTGTCTACTTTGGCGCCTCAGCCCGCGTCACCATCCAACAAATGGGCGGCTGGCAGGTCAAGTTGTCCTTGAAGCATATGCAGGATCACAACATTCCTGCCTATCTGGCCTGCGGAGACGGCAGTGTCTGGATCACCCAGGAACGCGTCGCGCAGATGGACCAGGAATCATTTTTCCTGTTCGAGCGCCAGGATGACTGGTGTTCGACCGCGTACCTTTATCTGGACAGCCCGATCAGTATGTTGCCTTCTATTCAACCCTATGCTGAACGCGCCGCCAACCTGACGGGAGACTAGGAACGGGTAGTGTCAGGCAAAACGGCCGGACGCAGCAGCGCCCGGCCGTTTCGTATCACACGCTGATGCGCGGGGTCCACTCCAGGTCATCCAGCGGATAGATCGGCCGCCCCAAGCGCGTCCAGGGCAGCGCTGTGAGCTTGGGCGATGCCGCGCCTGGTGCGTCGATGATGATGATTTCATCCGCAATATCCTGGTATGCTGCGCGAAAGGCCGCAGGCGACTTGACCTGAACCATGCGCGCGTCGTTCGGCTCCAAACCCAACGAACGGTACAGCTCGGGGTCCCACTGGGTGACACCGCGCTCCATTACGACCAGGTGAATCCCATTACGCACCAGGACAGCGGTGCGGCCCATTCGGTGTGTCACCCCGCGCATGCCCTGCCCTTTGAAGCGAAACTCACCGTCATGCAGGCTCTTGACATAGCCGTTGAACTCGACCGGCTTAAAGTACTGCGGCGCCAGCGAACCGCCGACAGGTAGCTGCACCCGACCTCCAACCCCGGCCGCACAGGCGGCTTCCACTGCGCCGGCGTCAACCACGTTGGCCAGGACCAGGTGTGCGGCGGTATCTGCGGCCAGCAGCGAGCGCAGGATCGTGCTGCTGTCTCCGGTCGAGCCTGAGCTGGGCGCGTCGGCTGAATCGCACAAGATTACGGTGCGTTCTTTACCGGCCAGGGCGCGTTCAACGGCATCCTCGGCCGTGATAATCTCAGGGATAAACTGCGCTCTCCGCTGCCAGAAGGTGCCGGCCATCTCAAGAGCAT
>Ga0351916_1272_pt1 | contig 12376 bp, 16 predicted proteins | sample TotcelHT113001N3_FD_206868 | JGI IMG/M metagenome (GOLD analysis project Ga0351916, IMG submission 206868) | Enriched cells from coal bed in the Powder River Basin, Montana, United States - Total cells T11 rep1 HSBNCT.T11.300.1.N3 ... | reverse complement strand
GAAGCTTTGTTGGCGGGGGCTCGGTCAACATAGGCGTTCGTCGCCAGACCCGGGGCCGCTGATAGCTCCGTTGGCCAGCGTGTCCGGTTCCCGACGGCGCTTGCTTCGACACGACCTGTCCGCTATCGCATCTTCCACCGCTCGCATCCTTCGACCTGCCGGCGGTCTGCGGTTGGCCACACCGTCCCGCTTGCGACAGAAACAGGCCGTGGGGCAATCTGTCAGGAATCCAGGGGTCGGAAACTGGACAGAAAAATTGATGACAAAAAAATGGCATCTTCGGAACCAGGGGCTGTTCCCATTTTTCTGTCATCCATTTTTCTGTCCACCAAAACGAGACCGAGACCTGACGGCTGCGGCCCATTAGCCAGATCTGCGGTTCCCATCGCCGCTCGGCTTCGGCCAGCCCCTGCCGCTGTCGCATTGTCGAAAATCCCCGGGACCGAGAAAACGACTGGCAAGGGAATGTGGGGCAACGGAATAAGAACGGGAATCCAATTCCCTTGCCCAAAATTCCCTTGCCCAAAATTCCCTTGCCCAGAATTCCCTTGCCCAGAATTCCCTTGCCCAAAATTCCCTTGCCCAAAATTCCCTTGCCACCCCTGCTTGAATTTGGCGCGGAATCGGCATCGGCCGTGATCACCGCACTCATGATTGCCGCCACTTCCGCCGTGCTGTATGATGACTGCTGGCAGGATGGGCGAAGGTCGCCCATTCGCGGAAGACCGCCAACGAACCGGGGCGACGAACCATGTGTTGCAATCGAGCGGCGATTGCGTCCCGCGGGATGGAGAGTCGTCCTATCGCCGCCGATTGAACATGGTCGTTCGTCTGACCACCGTGCTCGCCCAGCGCGCCGAAGACTCCGCTGGCAGGGCGGCTTGGTTCCCGGGGTCGTTCGCTTCGGTCGTGTCTGTCCGCTATCGCATTCCCGAAATCGACGAAACGTGCGCGTCCTCGCGCCAAACCAGGCCATCCCGGCGATGGTTGGCCGGGACCGAAAACCCCCGCGCGACGGCGCGCGACGAAAAAAATACTTGCCGTCGCGTCCCGTGCGCGGTAGGATAACCGCCGTCGCGACGGGCGGCGGTCGCTCGTGCGGCCGCAGACCGCAGACGAACGATGCCGACGAACAATATGTTGCAATCGAGCGGCGGGCCGAGTCAACTCTGAAGGCTGGCGTCCTGGACCGCCGCCGATTGAACATGGTCGTTCGGCGGCGGAGGGCGACTTCTCCAGGAGCAAGGTACATGACCATTCTCGATGTCTTCCTCAAACACAAGTATCTTTCCATTGTTGACGTTCTAATGCTGTCGCTTGTCGGGGCTGGGACTTGGGCGTGCTACACTGCTGATGAAGAGCATCAAGTTCTCCTTGGTTTCGGGATTCCCGCTCTAATTCTCGCCGGTCCCTGGACTCTCCAAGTGATTTTGGGGACCTTGCTCGTTGGATACTCGACCTTTCGGCAACGCTTGGCTTGGCATGACTTCGTGATAGGCTTTTTGGTGTTTTATGGAAGCCTTGTGGTGTCTGCCGTAGCGATAGGTGTCTTTTTCCTTCTTGGCACGGTTTTTTCCTGGGACGGGGAAACAGCCGTATACGTTGTAATGGTCCCGCTTGGACTGATTGCATTGTTTGGAATAGTCCCCGGAGCAGGAGCAATGCTCAACGCGCACTTGGGAGGAGGACTTTACTTGGGCGGAGGCGCGACCATGGAACGGGTCTGCGGAAGGTGCGGCATTTCCGTCAGCTCCTGGCGAATCGCCACCGACGGCTCATCTATTTTGTGCCCGGTGTGTGGTGTCGACCTACGCACCGATGAACTGTAGAGAAACTGACGACGGCTTACCGGAGAAAGTGATCACGGGGCGCCTCTCAGATCAGAGGCTTTGCATGCGGCTGAGGCTGGCGAGGTCGGCAAGGAGCGCCGAACAATCCGATGCACGCGAGGCGGCGGCGATGTCCTCGCAAGTGGTTGAATCACGCGCGCCGCCCGCGTGATCGGTAACGTTCGGCGGTGAGAGGCAAACTTACTGGAGGATATGAATCATGACGACAAACCCAAGCAAGCCGACGATGACACCGGAAAAACGAAAGCTCGTCACAACAATCATCTGCATCGCCTGCGGGACCCTTTTTTTTATCGTTCACATCGTCATTACGACTATTCCCGCCGCAAGTCACGGGTTTTCTGGCAGCGCCGCGACAGGCCGCGGACTTCGCGGTGCCTTCGTTGGGGTTGCAGGAATGGGTTTTGGTATCATCCTCGCCTGGCTATTCTTGCCGAAAGCGACTGTATCGTGCCCGAATTGCCAGGACGTCAACGCTAAACCGAAGACACGCGACTTTGTCTCTGGAACATGGCTTGCAAACAAGTGCGAGAAGTGTGGACATGAATGGCAATGATGAATCATCCACAATCGCGTTGCAGGTCGACACATGCCCGATAACCAACGGATGCAGAAGAGCGGCGATTGCGTCCCGCGGTATGGACCGGTCGTTTTGTCGCCGCGTTCTGATCCGAAGCGTTAGGCAGGAGGACAAAGACGATGAAGAAGGCAATCCGTGTAACAATCGGCGCACTGGTAGTGGCGGCTCTGGCCGTGGCGATCATTCCGACCACGCGGGACGAGATTCACTGGCACTGGGCATCTCATAAAGACGACACGGTCAGTTACGAATCCTATGTGAAGACATGGCCTGCTGGACGCCTCGCAACCGAAGGGAAGGCGCGCTACGATGAACGTGCGTGGTCTGACGCCCAGACCGCCAGCACGGTTCAGGGATTCGAGCGGTACGTCCAGCTTCACGCCGACGGCAAGCACGTCACTGAGGCGAACGACACCATCGAGTCCCTGCACTGGCAGGAGGCCACCGCAGCCAACACGGTTCAGGGATTCGAGCGGTACGTCCAGCGTCACGCCGACGGCAAGCACGTCGCTGAGGCGAACGACACCATCGAGTCCCTGCACTGGCAGGAGGCCACCGCAGCCAACACGGTTCAGGGATTCGAGCGGTACGTCCAGCGTCACGCCGACGGCAAGCACGTCGCTGAGGCGAACGACACCATCGAGTCCCTGCACTGGCAGGAGGCCACCGCAGCCAACACAATCAGGGCGTACCGGCAATACGGCACAACGCACCCCGAAGGCCAACATCTCCGAGAGGCTGAAACGAAGGCCACAGGGCTCCGAACTGATGATGCCCCATTCGATGCGGCCATGAAGGCCGGAACAGAGGCATCCCTCAAGAAGTTCCTGGAAGACTTTCCCGAACATCAAAAGCAGGCAGAGGCTCAGCAAGCCATCAAGGAAATCACGGAAGGCCGTGACATCGTTGACTTGTTGAGAGAGAAGAAGATCGAGATCGAGACGTCGGGGAGCGGCATCCAGAGCGTTAGTGTGCGGGTTCGGAAGCTTGTGCCCTATCCAATAACGGTGCGCGTCCCTGTGGGCAGTTACTTCGTCTCTTCTCGGCAATCTGCGCAGAATATGGTAACCACAGAAGAGAGCAAGACCCGGATCACCGGCGATGATTGGCGGCATCTTTCCGTCTCCGCTGCCTGCGCCAATAGGCCGAGAGACATTCCGGGGTCCGGCGATACATTTTCCGTTCAGCGATCGCCACATCAGGAAGAACTCGCCCGGCTTATGCCAATCCTAAACAAGGCAGGTGTTGGTTACGCCACACGCCAAGCCGCTGTATGGATAGTCACCGACAACGCCAACTACTCCGATCTCGGCACTCTTGTCACGCGACAGGTTCCGGCTTTCGGAGGAATTCAGCCCTTCGGTGGATTCCAACCGTTCGGAGGGGGTACTCGCACGATCTGTGAAGCGGACGCCGCGAGAGCAATGAAGATCTGTGACGAAGCGGGAATTGACATCACCAGGAAACGGATTTGGTATGATTGCCAGACCGTGCTCAATGGCCTGCCTGACGGAGACATCAAGACCTGGCTTCAGACGATTTGGTCACGTTGGTCCTCGGTACGTTCGCTCTGGCTGCCTGACGGAGACATCAAGACCTGGCTTCAGACGAAGCAATAGAATGGATGCCTAACCAGAGGGTGCAGGCGACGAGCTAACCGCCCGCGACTGACCGTCGACGTTCGCCGGCAAACCGTGCTCGCCCAGCGAGCCGAACACTCCGCTGGCAAAGCGGCTTGGTTCCCAGCGTCGTCCGCTTCGGTCGCGTCTGTCCGCTATCGCATTCCCGGAATCGACAAAACGTGCGCGTCCTTGCGCCAAACCAGGCTATCCCGGCGATGGTTGGGCGGAACCGAAAACATCCGCGCGACGGCGCGCGACGAAAAAGATACTTGCCGTCGCGTCCCGTGCGCGGTAGGATAACCGCCGTCGCGACGGGCGGCGGTCGCCCGTGCGGCCGCAGACCGCAGACGAACGATGCCAACGAACCTCTCGGATGCAATCGAGCGGCGGTTGCGCCGTGCGGAATGGCCGGTCGACCTGTCGCCGCCGATTGATCCGAAACGTTCGGCAACAGACACGGAGAATCACTCATGGGACCGCAAGCGGGTGGAGCAATCGATGCAATCGATGTGCTGTTCTGTACAGCGGTGTTCGGTGCATTGATAGGGAGTCTGATCGGCGCCGTCATTCTTCGCGCGGCTGCCAAATGGGCTGAGAACTTAGACTTTCCGTTCGGCGACGCCTTCGGAACGGTGCTCTTCACGACTCTGATTACCTTCGCTATTGGCCTGCCGATTGGGTTTGTGCTCGGCGCGAGTGGTGCCGGAAAGGGTGCGGAACTGGCCCTGCAAGTGATCCTGTTGCCGGTGGGATTCCTCATCGAGTCAGGCATGATCAGCAGTCGCCACAACCTGCCTTTCGCCAAAGGGGCGAAGATCGCGGGCTTCATGCTGCTCATTGTGCTGTTAATCGGCATCGTGATAGGCGGCATCATGTTTGTGGTAATCCTCTCTGTGGGGCAATGACCGCCCCCCGGAGTGCCGAACCAATGCATGCAAGCGAGCGGGGGTAAGGTCGGTTGCCAGTGGTTGCGTCTTTCCGTCCCCGCCGCCTGATCCTGGTCGTTGAACTGGCCGCTCCGCGGGGACCTGACGGCGGGGCGGGCCGCAGCGGGATGGTAGCGAGGGGTCGAGCGTGAGGTTCGGCCTTTTTTGCTGCGCAGGCGGGGTGGTCGGCCGGGCGGGGACGCGGTACGAATGCAAGGTCATTTTCGTACACGTGCCTATCTGTACATTGATCGAGATGTGTGCTCCAATGGCGTCATGGGTACCACCGTCCAAGCCATCTTGCAGGAGCATTTCGAGGCTTTCGCCGCCACGCACCCGCTGGCGCCGTATCAGCGGGCGGCGGCCGAGGCGCTGCGCGACTGCCGGACGGCGGCCTTGGGCGGCCATTGGCGGAGCTGTCCCAACGGCCATGTGCATACCGCGCACTTCAATTCCTGCCGCCATCGCAGCTGCCCGCTGTGTACGAGCCTGGCCCGCCAACAGTGGCTGGCCGGCTGGCAGGAGCGGCTGCTGGACTGCCCGCATACGCACATCGTGTTCACCACGCCCCAGCAGTTGATTCCCCTGTGGCGGTACAACAAGCAGCGGTTCACCGGCTTGCTGTTCCACGCGGCTGCCGACGCCTTGCGCGAGCTGCTGGCCGATCCGAAGTATCTGGGCGCGGTGCCCGGCCTGCTGGCCGGACTGCACACCTGGGGCCAGGCACTGCCCTTGCACATCCACGTGCATCTGCTGGTGACCTGGGGCGGGCTGACGGCCGAAGGAGCCTGGCGCGAGCCGACCAAGAGCTGCCTGCTGCCGCGCCGCGTGCTGGTGGCCGTGTTCCGCGGCAAGCTGCGGGCGTATCTGGGCAAGGCCCTGGACCAGGGCGAGTTGGAACTGCCGCCGGACCGGACGGCGGCACAGATCCGCGGGGTGCTCAACCGCGTGGGGCGGATGGTATGGAACGTGAAGATTCTGGAGCGTTACGAGCACGGCCAGGGGGTGGTGACGTATCTGGCCCGTTATCTGAAAGGAGGCCCGCTGAGCAATGGCCGCTTGGTGGATTGCCGTGACGGCATGGTGCGGTTTCGTTATCGGGACAACGGGGATCGGGACGAAAGCGACGGACGAGGCCGATGGAAGACGCTTCGCCTGCCCGTGGACGAGTTTCTGCAACGCTTGTTGGAGCACGTGCCGCCGCCGAGTCTGCAGACGGTGCGGGCGTATGGGCTGTACGCCAACAGCAAACGGCCGGTGCGGGCCGTGGCCCGTGTTCGGTTTGACCAGCAACCCGAAGCCAAGCCCGTCAAGATCCGTTGGCAGGACATCTGCGTGCAATTGGGCCGGCCCGCGGCGACCGTCTGCCCGCAGTGCGGGGCTCCGCTGGTGGTTCACGGCCGCATCCCGCCTCGCCGCGGGGGCTCGGCCCAGCAGCCCGCCGCTGCTGCGCCGCCGCCGCAGGCCCAACCGCCGCCGGGCCAGGCGGCTTGAGCCGCCGCGTCTGAAGTTCCTGCGTTTTTTTCCGGCCCCGGCGGTCGTCGGATCGCGGTATGCGCCGGCCCGCGCCAACGACGTTCGGCCGCGTCTTTCCAGCGACGACTTTGGCCCCGGCGCCTGTCCTCCAGCACGGCCCCATCCCGGAAGCACCCGTTGCACGGCTCACGCGGCTGCCCGATTCGGCTCGTTCGAGCGTCGCCGGGGAGCAGGGCCGCAGGACCAATCTCCAAGAGGCGACCGTCTTCTCCGATGGTCCGCGTCCAGTTCAACAAAGCGTTGAACCCGCTGAGGCCGGGCGGGCAGCTGTTCAACGCCTCGAACCGGCAGTAGAATGGACAGCCGTACCCCGCATCCGGCCCGCCCGGCCTCAGCGGGTTAACTAAAACGTTCGCTCAGTGGGCAGCGTTTCCAAAACTCAACCTCAATGGATCGGCGATGACACGATTTGACATACCGTGGGAAGACAATTACGTAGGTCGCTGGATCGGCGAACCATCCCGGGTGCTGACTATCACTAAGGTCGGGGCGCGGCGGTATCTCGTTTCTCTGACGGTCAATGGCTCGCCCGTGAAACGCCCCTGGATGGACGATGAACCGACGATCGACATGCCTGCGGAATACACGTTCGACGCCTTCGACGGCGCTGACTTTGTCGTTGCTCTGTGGCCGCCGGGGCGCCGTTTCTCACTTCATTTGAGCTACGAATCCGATTTTGTCCTCGAATCCCGCCCACGCGAGGCTTTGACGGTGGCGTTATCGCGTGACGAACGGCTTTCGTTCCTGGATCAGTACTACGATATGCTCGGCGGACTGGATCACTTCGTCCGCGACGCCGACAACGAAGAGTGAGCGAACCAACGGATGCACGCGAGGCGGCCATCGCGTTTGGGATGATGGTGGGGTCCGTGGGGCCGCCCGCGTGATCCGGGTCGTTCGTCGGACTCAAGATGGATCAACCACTCCACACTTGCATGGCGAAAGCTGTGATCGCAGACGGTGACCAACTCCGCACAGGACCGAAATGGATTACGTCTCGCCGAGGACGCTTGAAGGTCTATCCTGATCGGCTTGAGTGTGGCGATTGGACAATCCGATACGGCGAAATCCGTGAGGCCGTCCTTTCGTCCTTCCGATCACCGATACTTCGCATTCCCGGATATGTTCTCGCAGTACGAACCGACAACGATACTTACCACTTCGGTCTGAATGGCTGGCGATACTGGAAAGGCGACCTTCCTTTTCCCGTCACGCGCCAACAAACAAAACTGACGATGTCGCCGATTAGCATACTCGCTCGTGCGGTGCTCATCGGTTACGCTATTTATTTCGTATGGCGTTGGATTGCGTCTCGGTAATTCACGCTGACTGCGTCGACAAAACGCCGACGAACAAAGCGATGCACGCGAGCGGCGATGGCCAGCGGATTCGGAGTCGTGGCTTTTCCGTCGCCGCCGCGTGATCGCAGTCGATATGCATTCTAGGAGCGTCAATGGCAGCGACAGTGTCTGGCGGATCGCTTGGTAGGTGGTTCGAGCAATTGTGTCGAATCCGCCAACCAACACTCCGCCTCATCGTAACCGACAGCAAGGAGGCACTTCGGCCGAATAATTTGCCGTATTCCGGCGGTGTTTACGCGTTTTGGTGGACCGGAAACCAGAACTTGCTTGGTCAACGGAACCGTGACCTCGTGTTACACGGTCCGGGTGGGCGTGACGTGCATCTGATGATCGATGATGATTGGCTTGGACTCACCACTGAGCTGCCAATTCCACTTTACGTCGGCAAGACCGCGGATAGCATTGCCTCGCGTGTTGGCAAACATCTGCGTCTAAAAGATGCGCGAATGCTCCCATGTGGCGGGGACGCTAAGAAAGCAGAACGCCCAACAACGTCGTGCCAGCTTCGAGGCGGCGTCGAACACCTGTTTCCGGACGTGGAAGACACTCGAACGTTGATTCTGGACAATATTGGCCTGTCGTACGTTGAACTCGACGGCGATGCTCATGCCGCGAATCGTTTTTACCTCGAAGACCTGGCAATCGGCTTGATGCATCCACCCCTGAATGTCGACATCGAACGGTGACGAATGCATATCAAAGCGGTGAACGGGAGCCGCCGATGACGCGGGACTTGAGATCATATTTGTTTGGCGGCGGCCCCGTTACCGCTGCCGTTCGGCCACGATGGATACTTACCCCGGAATGTCCGCTTGCGTCTTCGTCCACCGCCCGGCGGGCGGGCGCGATCAATCTGCCTCGAATACCCTGACCACCCCTGATAGGTGCACTCGTGTTTCTGAAACTCGCCACCCTCCTCGCCGCAGTGACAACCGGTCTCCTCGGGTTGACCAAGATGTATCGTTTCGCCATGTTCCTCTCCGGCCCCGCGCTTGAACTGGACCGAGTTGCACGCGTCGAGTGGTCGCTCGATATTCTCCAGGACATTGCCTTGGCAATGTTCTTGTTCGTTATCGTTGCAAGGCAGAATACCAAGTAGGAGGTACGTCCATGTCTTCCCAGATCGAACAGATGTTCGGAATTGCGGCGCGGCCGCGCGACACTGGCAGCGGTTCTCGGTCCTTTGCCGTGCGGCCACGGGCAGCACGGAACATAGTGCAAATGATGCTGACAACGTCAATTAAGATCGTCCTCAGCCGTCATCGGTGCATTAAAGCCTGTCTCATCGCCGCCGGGGTCTGGCTATTCATGTCCATCTGCGCGTCTCTTGGGGGACATCCGGGAAGTGGCACGATGGTAACCGTGACGACATACACGCGGTCGGGAAGCGTCGTGAGTTCGGACACGGCGAGGGGCATCGATTCCGACACGTCTGCACGGCGAATCTACGGGGCACTAGCTCTCGCCTTGGCGTTCGCTTTACTGGGCGCCGCGATTCACGAACTGTATCAGTATCTGGGCGTTCGCGAAGAACATCCCGCAACGGTGGCAGTTGTTGTTGCTGCTCTGTTTCCACTGTACACAATCCTTGTATCATGGATCTCAGTGGGATGGTTTCAACCACACAGCTTCCTCAACTGAGAATGATCGCTTTTTTCGACGTATTCATGGCCGAACAAGAGGATGGACCAGAGTGGCCGGTAGCTGAGGTTCTCGGAATGGCCGGCTCGCTCCCGGCCACCTGGTCATCCTGGTCGTTCGGCGACGGTAGATGCTGTCCCCACAGCAACCAATCAGAGAAAGGGCCAACCTCATGATGAACCGCATTCTCCTGTTACTCGATCGTAAGCCTACGCTTAGTGAGGCGGCGTTCACCGAGATGATGCTGAATACCCTTCGTAAAGACGGCTCGCCGTATCGGATTTACAAGTCCAATCAGACTTCCGTGTTACTTGCTGTCGTCGGCACGCAGAACTTTGGAGACGAGCAGACCGTTAAACGACTTGCGGCCCAGCATTTTGGCCCGCAATGGGACTTCGCGAATGATGAGTACCAGGAATTCAAAGGTCCTTTCGGGGAGCAGGGTGCTTGCCTCGTCTCGTGGAGGTCTGAGGCCCCGGATGCTGACGATAAACGAGTCGCAACCAGTCAACAGCCCACTGCACCGAAGCCATCCGGTCAAAGCGTGGACCTTCAACTGTTGGAGGCTGCCGAAAACGGTGATTCTCAGCAATTGAAATCCCTCCTCGATCGCGGAGCAAATCTGAATGCTGCTGATGAGCAAGGGAATACCGCCCTCCACAAAGCAGCACGTAGCGTGAGGCAGGACTGCTGTGAAATTCTCCTCACGCGGGGACTGAGTCCGAACGTTGCCAACCGAGCCGGTAAGACCCCGTTGGATGTCGCAATTGAACTCGATATGAAGATGCGCCTCGGAGCGACGGCAGCTTTCGGTGCGGCGGGGACGCAAATCGCCCAAGCCAGCCAGGAGAGCATGCTACGGTTGCTCGATTTGTTCAAGGACAAAGGTGCAAATCGTCCCTCACGCGTTGATGAGAAGTCGTGGCGTCTCTGCGGAAGCAAGAGCGTCGTTGAAGATGCCAACACAACCTCTGTCAAGAAGTGGTGGGAATTCTGGAAATAGTGGCAAGAAGCCATTGGCCGAAAGAGGAAAGTTGTCAGGAACCGTCTTCAAACAGACTAGTTTACAATCGCCGAACCAACGGATGCAGAAGAGCGGCGGTTAGTGTCCTCGACCGTGGCTGGTTCTTGGACCGCCGCCTTCTGATCCTAAACGTTCTTTGCCAGGGCGTACATCTTGGACCCAAACCCGTACAAGCCGACAAACGAACCGGCAACGCGGAATTCCGACATTGCGCTGTGGCGGTATGTTTGGCGGTGCGGGATTGTCGAAACCGCTGTGACGGCTACGCTTTGTTCATTCGCTTCGCTGTCGTTCGCTCCAATTACGGCTTCAACACACTTCCGAGTGTGGCATCAACTGCCAGATGTGCTCTTGCTACCCCGACCTTGGGAAATCGGATGGGCGCTTTACTGGACTCTGTGCCTCGTATGGGCACTTGCCATTGGAATGATCGCCGTTGCTCTCGAATCACTGGTGCTCCTGGCAACAAGACGAATGCTGCCGGTCAAGCCCGTCCATTTGACGATGCATGCAGCCCTTGCAATGACGGCCTTCTTTGTTGGCGCCTGTTGCCACGGGGGATTGCCACGGTGAATAACAGGCAACCCGACGATTTTTATCATTACAGGGAGCGGATCCCAGAAGGCAAAGAACAAAGGGGTGAACGCGAGCGGCGGTCAGGTTCTCCAAAATGGCAGGCGTGTCCGTCGCCGCCGCGTTACCCCAATCGTTCTGCCAAACATCGCGTGGGGATGCCAAACTGTAAGGACGCTGCGATGAAAGAGTTGCAAGACGTTTACGTGCAGATTTGCGGGTGCCGTGAGTGCGGACTTCCGGCTGGATACTGTCCTCAATTACGGCCACCGGGGCGAAGATACGCTCCAGGCGGTGTCGTGTTCGTTCAAATCAACCCCGGACACACCGGTAGCCTGACGGCTCGTGAAATAGAAGGTAAATACGTCCGTGAGCATGACCGGGAAATCGCCAGACGTAAAGCGACCAACACCCAAAAACTTGTTTCTCTCCAGTCGCAGTTCATCAAGACCCCAGGAGACGATACCTATGAGACGATGCGAAGCGCTTTCTTGAATTCGATGTCGGAACATTGGGGTTGGCCACCGGGCAAATACGGCGCGATGATCAAGGCGCACGGCGTTTCGTTGGACGAAATCGCGATCATCAACCTCGCACAATGCCCTGTGCCCGACAATTCGTATCAACGCCATCAACTTGAGCGGTGCTGGACCAAGTGGACGTCCCAGCTCCTAACGCAACTTCAACCATGCGTCATCGTTGCTCAAGGTAGGCAGGTGTGGGACTTCCTTCGTACGCGGACTCTGCCCGTCAAAGCAACGTTGGTCGAGGGGGTTCACCACGCCGACCGGAAGAGCAATGAAGACAAGCAAAGACGGCTCTTGCGCGTTCGCGAGGCCATCGAGCAGTGCGCAGGAGATCGAAGGCAGAACTAGCGCGTGCACCGGAGCGGCCGATCCGGGCGGTTTCAGGTGGTAGCGTCATTGGCGGCCGCCCGGTGACGCTATTCGTTTGTTGGTAGAGATCATGGTTGCAGTAACTCTGAAAACACGAATGCCCGTCGGTAAGCTGCGTAAGAAACACTTCGAAGCGTTTCCGATTTGGGAGTATGCAGACGACGAAGAAGGCAATGACGGTATGGACGAAACTTGGGTTCGTCCCGTAAACGCTACCATCGTACCACGACGATCCTATTGCCATGTCGCCGCCGATTTCAGCACGCCAGCTGGCAAAACGTTCTTTGGATTCGTAACTGTCTCCACCCTCGAAGGAAAGCCTGATGTTTGCCAGGGCGTAATTCTGTACAACCGAAAGTATCTTTTT
>Ga0351916_1268_pt1 | contig 12797 bp, 10 predicted proteins | sample TotcelHT113001N3_FD_206868 | JGI IMG/M metagenome (GOLD analysis project Ga0351916, IMG submission 206868) | Enriched cells from coal bed in the Powder River Basin, Montana, United States - Total cells T11 rep1 HSBNCT.T11.300.1.N3 ... | reverse complement strand
CGTTGCTCATTTCGCAAGCTGGAAGCTTACGCCACGACTAAATCAACAGCCCGCGGGCTGGGGAGCGGGGGCGAAATGGAAATGGGGGAAGTCAATTCGTGAGCGTTGCGAGAGATGGAACTTGCGAAGCCAACCGCTGGGATTCGATGATCTCGTCCAGTTGCGCGTCGATCGCGGACTGGCGAAAACTCGGATGCACGATCACCCAAGGCACGCTGACCGTGAACGTGCTGCCGCGTCCCAGTTCGCTGACAAAGCGGATTTCGCCACCTAATAATTTGCACAATTCCTTTACGATCGACAGCCCCAAGCCGGTTCCGGAGTATTCGCGGGTCAGGTTCCGGTCGCCCACCGTCTGGGCACTTTGCCGGAACTTTTCGAAAATAATCTCGCGATCCTCTTCGGGAATCCCCACGCCCGTGTCGGTCACCGCCAGCAACAGCCGATCATCGGGACTGCGGCGGATGGCCACGGTGATCCGCCCGCCTTCGGGCGTAAACTTGATCGCATTGGACAACAGGTTGATCAGGACTTGCTGGATCTTGCTTTGGTCTTGGAACATGACCGGCAGATCGGGTTCGACCTCGCAGATCAAGTCGATGTTCTTTTCTTCGCTCAGCGCCCGGATCATGTCGCATTGGGCGGTGACGGCGGCGCCGATGCGGAACTCGGACGGCCGCACGTCCATCTTGCCCGCCTCGATTTTCGCCAGATCGAGAATATCGTTGATCAGATCCAGCAGCAGCCGGCCGGACTTGCGGATATTGTGTGCGTAGCGTTTCTGTTTATCCGACAACGAATCGATGCCCGCCAGGATTTCGGAGAAGCCGATGATGCTGTTCAGCGGTGTCCGCAACTCGTGACTCATATTCGCCAAAAAGTCGCTCTTCAGGCGGTTCATCTCGTACAGCTGCATGTTCAGCTGGGCGAGTTGATCGACTTTGGCATCCAGATCGGCGTTCACCTGGCGCAACTCGACCTGGGCATCGGTCAAGTGCCGCAACATGCGATTGAAGGCCGAGGCCAGTTCTTCGAATTCGTCGTTCGTCGAGATTTCCGCCCTCAGCTCCGTGTTGCCGCGGCTGATTTCTTCCGCCACATCCCGCAGATGCTTGAGAGGTTTGACGACCACATAACGGATGATCACATACAGAATCACCATGGCCAGGAACACCGTCAGGATGCCGATGGCGGCCAGCAGTGCGCGATTCCACGTGATGGCCTGCTGGGTTTCTCGATCGGGGATGATGACCTTGACGACGCGAAACGGCAGCTTGTCTTGGTCCAGCGGCATGTCCGCGCGGGAGAAGGCGTCAACCCCCTCGAACCCAAGGTGGCAACGGGCACAGCTCTCCTTCCAATAAACCGGCTGGTAATACAGAATCAGCTCGTCGGAAGGTCGCTGGAATTCATAAACCGGCTGGATTTCGGGGGACGAAGTCGCTGGGCTCGGCCGGGGCGCTACGCCGACGGCCTCGAGGCTCGAACCGGCCTCCCCCCCTGCGCCGTCCAAATCGGCCTGATGGGATCGCGTCTGCATCTGGGTGCGAAGCGCCTGCTTCAGCTTCAGCAGAATCGCCCTTTCCTCGTCGCTGCCCGGCAACGCTGTGCTGGGCGTTTCTTCTAAAGCCAGAATATCCCAATCGTACCTCTGCGTCTGGAGGTCTCGCGTCAGCTCGCGCGTCATCGCTCGCAGAGCATCGGCATGTTGCGGGTCGGCGTTGGGGTCCGAGGCGTCCCATTGTTCCCAATGGTAGCGCAGCAGGGCCGCATCGACCAAATCGCGGCTCTTGCGGATTGCCGTTCCCTCGACTAGCCTTTCGGCGATATGTTCCACCCACCAGAACGTGACCGTCAGCAGGACCGTGAGACAGGCCACGAAAAGGAAACGGCATTTCCGTTCCAAGCTGGTTTCGCCGATAACACGTTTAATCGAGCGATAGGACATGAGCGTACAATCAGCGCTGCTGGTGGAAGCTGTTTACCCAACACATTTTACGGCAGTCTTTCGCCTGTCGCTAGAGCAAAAGCACACAGCTTGCCCAAGCCGCAGGATTTGCCAATTTGGGGCTGCGAAATCTGTCAAGAACGGTATAACTTAGAGTCTTTGACACGAGAGACCTGAACGAGGAAGGCAGTATGAGCGAACGATCATCGGTGGAGCCGACTCGAAAACCGGCGGCTTATCTCCCCGAAGTGGAGGTTGTCAGCGACCAGACGGCTCAAGCCATCTACGACAAATGCAATGCGTTAGCGCACAATCTTTGGTGGACTTGGCACCCGGAAGTCCACAGCTTGTTCCGCGACCTGGATCCGATCCGCTGGCGGCAATTGGATCACAATGCGATCGCCTTGTTGCGAGAATTCACCCCGGAGCGGTTGGCGGCGCGAGCTTCGGAAATGGTGCTACACAGTCGGATCAACTATCACTTCCGCCGGTTGAAAGAGTACCTCAGCGATCGCCGCCGCACCTGGGCAAAAACGAATGCCAACGTTTTGGGGGCTCTTCCCGTCGCCTACTTTTCGGCCGAGTTCGGCATCCACGAATCGGTACCAGTCTATTCAGGGGGGCTGGGCGTGTTGTCGGGCGACCACATCAAGAGTGCTAGCGGCCTGGGCGTGCCGCTGGTCGGAATCGGCCTGTTTTACAGCCAAGGGTATTTCAAGCAGCAACTGGACTTGAACGGCTGGCAGACCGAGGAGTACTTGGAGACTCGCGTCGAGAACTTGGCGATGCAGCCGGCCTTGGACAAGGCGGGCAATCCCGTGGCGGTGCGAATCGACACGCGGCACAGCAGCTTGTTGGCAAAGGTCTGGCTTCTGCACGTGGGTCGGGTGGACTTGTATCTCCTGGACTGCAACGTCGAAGGAAATCGGCCGGAAGATCGGGAATTGACCAGTCGTTTGTATGGCGGCGACGAGCGGATCCGGATTCGGCAAGAGCTGGTGTTGGGCATTGGCGGCGTGCGCGCGTTGGAAGCCTTGGGGATCACGCCTGGCGTGTATCACTTGAACGAAGGCCACAGCGCTTTTGCTCCGCTGGAGGTGATGCGTCATCGCATGCAGGAAGACGGAAAGACGTTTGACGAGGCGTTGCGCACCGTGGCGGGCCAAACCGTCTTTACAACGCACACGCCCGTGCCGGCGGGGCACGATCGTTTTCACGGGGAAATGGTCGAGGAGCACCTGGGGCCGCTTCGCGACAGCCTGGGGGTTTCTTACGAGCAGCTGATGGGGTTGGGGCGCGTCGATCCGCAGAATCCTCATGAGACCTTCTGCATGACCGTGCTGGCCCTCAAGCTGTCGCGCAAGGCCAATTCTGTCAGCCAGTTGCACGGCCGGATCACACGCCGCATGTGGGCGCACCTGTGGCCCTGGCGCGAGGAGGAAGAAATCCCCATCGGGCACATCACCAACGGCGTTCACATTCCCAGCTGGCAGGCCACGCAGATCCGGCAGCTGAACGATCGCAATATCCCCGAAGGTTGGAACAACGGCATGTGCCAACCGGAACCTTGGCAGAACATCCACCATGTGGATCCCGGCGAGTTGTGGGAAACGCACAATTCGCTGAAGAATCTGCTGCTGGCATTTGTCCGCCGCCGCGTCAGCCGCCAATGCCGCCGCCGCGGTGAAGCGGAGGAAGTCATCGAGCAAGCGCGGAACCTGCTCAACCCGGCGACCTTGACGATTGGCTTCGGGCGCCGGTTTGCGACGTACAAGCGAGCCACGCTGATTTTCCGCGATCGCGACCGACTGGCGGCGCTGCTCAACAACCCGGAACGTCCGGTTCAGTTGATCTTTGCCGGCAAGGCGCATCCCAAGGACGAACCGGGGAAACGCTTGGTTCAGACCATTGCCCAGCTGCGTCATGATCCCGTGTTCGGCAACCGTATCGCCTTTATCGAAGACTACGAGATCAACGTCTGCCGGCACATGATCCAAGGCGTCGATGTCTGGCTCAATAACCCCCGCCGCCCGCTGGAAGCGTCCGGCACCAGCGGCCAGAAAGTCGTGCTCAACGGCGGCTTGAACCTGTCGATCCTTGACGGCTGGTGGGCCGAAGCCTACGACGGCTCGAATGGCTTTGCGATCGGCAAAGGCCGCAGTCATGTGAACGACGAGATCACCGATGCGCGCGACGCCGAGGCCCTGTACGACGTGCTGGAAAAAGAAGTCGTCCCCACGTTCTACGAACGGGACGCGGACGATCTGCCGCGCCGCTGGATCGAGATGATGATGAACTCGATCAGCACGCTCGCCTGGCGGTTCAGCGCGCATCGGATGGTTATGGACTATACCCAGTCGATGTACGTGCCTGCCGCAGGCGGTGTCAGTTGCGACATGGACCGACGATAACCGGTGCCGCGAATCCGAAGGCAGGGCACACGAAAATTCGATCAACGCCGGATAGAAGCCATTCCACAAGGCATGGCCTTTCCGAGGTGACGCAAGGTACCAGGTAGGTTTGAACCGGAGAAAACAGAGCCAACCGAGGCTCTGCTTTCTCTGTTGCCTGTTCAAAACGGATTCTCGATTCCAATGCGGAGCCAGCATGCCAAGCCCCTCACACGCAGACCGCCGCGAACGTTTGCGCCGTCTAGTCCGCAAGACAGGCGCGGACGGACTGTTGGTGATGCATCCGGCGAACGTGACCTACCTGACCGGTTTCACCGGGGATTCCAGCTATCTGCTGCTGACGCCGCGCGATGCGGTCATGGTCAGCGACGGCCGCTACACGCAGCAGTTGTCGGAAGAGTGTCCGGAACTGGATACAGAGATCCGACGGCCGGGCGTCGAGATCTTGCCCACGGTCGTCAAGGCGGTCCAGGCGGTCAAGGTCTGCACCCTGGCCATCGAAGCGGCGTCGATGACCGTCGAGTTCTGGGCGGGACTCTCAAAGCAGCTGCCCCAGCTGGCGATCGAGTCCACCACGTCGTTGGTCGAGCAATTGCGGGAAATCAAGGATCGGGACGAGATCTCGCAGATCCGTGCTGCCATCGAGTTGGCCGAGCGCGCGTTTGCCGTGGTGCGTGCCGGGCTGCGGCCCGAGTGCAGCGAGCAGCAGATTGCGGCCGATCTGGAGTACCAGATCCGCTTGTTTGGAGGCAGGGGATGCAGTTTCACGCCGATTGTGGGCGTCGGTCCGCGAGGTGCCTTGCCGCATGCCCGGTTGTCGGGCCATCAGGTTCGTGAAAGCGATTTTGTCCTCATCGATTGGGGGGCTCGCGGCGAGCTGTATGTAAGCGACTTGACTCGCATTGTGGTCACAGGTAGAATCTCGCCCAAACTGGAACGTGTGTACGGAGTTGTGTTGAGCGCCCAGCGAGCTGCGATCGACGCGATTCGGCCTGGAGCGATCCTCAAGGACATCGATGCTGCGGCTCGCCGAGTGATCGAGGAAGCCGGGTTCGGCAAGTACTTTACGCACGGACTGGGGCATGGAATCGGGTTGGAAATCCATGAAGGCCCGCGTTTTGCGCCGAATCAAGAGCGGCCGTTAAAGGCGGGCATGGTGGTCACGGTCGAGCCGGGAGTCTACCTGCCGCAGTGGGGTGGCGTCCGAATCGAGGATGATGTTTTAGTGACGCGGGCAGGTTGCGAAGTGTTGAGCCACGTGCCCAAGGAATTCGGCGACTGCGTATTACGTTAAGTCGTGGGAGAAGTCTATGTCCGAATCGGAAGCTATGGCGGATGATGTGTTCGAGTTGGATCGCATTCGCCGCTTGATCGAATTGATGAAGGAACACGAACTCAGCGAGATCGATTTGCGGCAATCCCAGCAGCGCATCCGTTTATGCCGCGGTTCGATCGCGGAGGGTCCCGGCGGGGTATTGGCTGCCGCAGCGGCATTGCCCGCGGCTCCCCCTCCGCTGCCTGCCGCCGTGCCGTCCAAGGCGGCCGAAGAGGACGCCCACATCGTCTATATCAAGAGTCCGATGGTGGGGACCTTCTATTCGAAGGCCAATCCCAATGCGGAGCCCTTCGTCCGCATCGGCGATCGCATCGACGAATCGACGACGATTTGCATCATCGAGGCCATGAAGGTCTTCAACGAGATTCCCGCGGAAATCAGCGGCCGAATCATCGCGGTTTTGGCGGATGACGAGGAACCCGTGGATTTCGGGCGTCCGTTGTTCAAGGTGGACACCAAGAAGTAAGACCGGCGGTCGTGCCCATGTACAAACGCATCCTAGTCGCCAATCGGGGCGAAATCGCCCTTCGCATCATTCGCGCCTGTCGCGAGTTGGGCATCGAGACCGTCGCCATTTACAGCGAGGCCGATCGCGGCAGCGCCTATTTGGACTTGGCGGACGAAACCTATTGTGTGGGACCGGCGAAGAGCGCGCACAGCTACCTGAAGATTGATCGCGTGATCAGCGCCGCCGAGGTGGGCAACGTCGAGGCCATCCACCCCGGTTACGGATTCCTGTCCGAGAATGCCCACTTCAACGAGATCTGCCGCAGCTGCAACATCGACTTCATCGGTCCCACGCCCCAGGCCATGCAGCGGCTGGGGGACAAGAACGCGGCCCGCAGCATGGCCCGGGCGGCCGGTGTGCCCGTCGTGCCCGGCAGCGACGGCTTGGTGGAAGACGAAGATCAGGCCCTGAAATTTGCCCACGAAATCGGCTTTCCGGTGCTGATCAAAGCGACCGCCGGCGGCGGCGGCAAAGGCATGCGTGTGGCCGGCAACGATCTGGCGCTAAAGGCGGCGCTGACGCAGGCCCAGACCGAGGCCAAAGCGGCCTTCGGCAATGCCGGCGTATACCTCGAAAAACTGATCGAACGTCCTCGCCACGTCGAAGTTCAAATCCTGGCCGACTCGCATGGCAACGTGGTGCATCTGTGGGAACGTGATTGCTCGACGCAACGCCGCCACCAGAAGCTGATCGAAGAGAGTCCCGCGCCGAACCTGCCCGAGGAGCAGCGGCGGGCGATGTGCGAAGCGGCCGTGCGTCTGATTCGGTCGGCCGATTACACCAATGCGGGTACCGTCGAGTTCATCCTGGACCAAAACCACAACTACTACTTCATCGAAGTCAACGCGCGGATCCAGGTCGAACACCCGGTGACCGAAATGGTGACGGGCGTGGACTTGATCCAAGCCCAGATCGCTGTCGCCGCCGGCGAGCCGTTGCCCTTTCGACAGGAAGACATCCAATGTCGCGGCACGGCCATCGAATGCCGCATCAATGCCGAGAACCCCGACCGCAATTTCCGCCCCAGTCCCGGCAAGATCGAACGGATGTTCGTGCCCGGCGGACCTGGGGTGCGTTTCGACTCGCACGTCCATCCCGGTTACGTTGTCCCGTCGCACTACGATTCGATGATCGGCAAGTTGATCGTCTACAAGCCGACGCGGGCCGAAGCGATCAACGGGATGATTCGCGCTTTGGAAGAGTTGCGGATTGTCGGCATCGACACGACGGCCTCGTTCCATCGCCGCATCTTGTCCCATTGCGAATTCGTCGAGGGCCGCGTGGACACAGGACTGGTGGAACGCACCTGGCTGGCCTAACCTGGGAAGACGCGGACCGCCATGGGACTTTCCAGACCCGCGTTACGCTTCCTCGCACGAACGGCACACCGCAAGCCGTTGCAAGGCACTTGGCTCACCCTGGGACGCCAGTGTGTGTACGCGACGTTCGCCGATTTCGTCGACGTTTGCCGCGAGGAAGGCGTCCGTCCGGCAGAACTTCCGCCCGACGTTTCGGTCGCGACCAACATCCCTTCCTGGCAAGGCACCCCGCAGGAACGCAATACCAGCGACGTGGCGGTCTTGCGAACCCTGGGGGCCGCCGAAGTCCTGGCCCTGGACTGCGCGGATTTCGAGGGCGCGGAACTGGTCCATGATCTCAACCTGCCCGTGCCGCCGGACTGGCACGGACGGTTTGACGGCATCCTCGACTCCGGCACGCTGGAGCACGTGTTCGACGTGCCGACGGCCTTGGCCAACGTGGCTGGGATGCTGCGCGTCGGTGGCCGTACGATCCATATCAGCCCTTGCAACAACTTTGCCAATCACGGCTTCTACCAATTCAGTCCGACCTTGCTGGCCGACTATTATCAAGCCAACGCCTTTGCGGATTTGCGGGTCTTCGTCGCGGAAGAAACGGGCGTCGACTACCAATCCAGTTTCTGGGACTTGTTCGAACTCGATCCTCGCCAACAGCCCGTGCTGATGACCTCGCGGCGGCGATTGCTGCTGGTGGTCGTCGCCGAGAAGACGGCGGACTCGACAGCGGATCGGCGGCCCATGCAGTCGTACTATCGCCGGTTGTTCGAGAGCGCCGCCGCGGGACCACCGTCGGCGGTGTCGGCCGCGGTCTGGCAGCGGTTGCGATCCGGACTCAAACGTCTGGTCCCTACGCCCGTCAAAACGTGGCTGCGGCGCTGGCTGTTCGGCCGCCCAGACCGCAAGCCGTGGGGAGCGAAGCGCTTGGGAAGATGGAAGTGAAACGCCGCCCGGCCCGGCACTGGCAAATCATTCGTTCGGTTGGTAATGCGACCACCCGTATATTGCAAAAGAGGACCGGGTCCGCAACATCTCGTATGCTTTTCGGAACTCGACCATGATTCGTTGCGCTGCCTGTCAGCGGTTAATTGAATTGAGTGTAAAGAAGGTGTTTTGGGCGCGAGATTCGTTCTTGAAGATTTGACTGAATTACATATTCGATCGGATGTCATGGATCGGCTTGCGGGGGTCTTGGACTACGATCTGAGGCCGGTTCGGGCCGGTGCGTAGCCGCCCACGGCTGAAAACAACTGGCCGGTTGTTCTGACAGGACTTGGCTGGTTGTAGGCAAAGCGGCCGGAACTGTTTCAAACCTTCAATACCGTCAAAATGCGGATCGCTGGTGTAGACGAAAGCGTCCAAACGCAGCGCGATTACGGCCAAGACTAAATCCGTGATCGGCAAGTCGAGCCCGAGCTTCGCCTGTTCTCGTCCCAACTCGGCGGCCTGCCGCCAATCGTCCCAGTCGGCGGCGACGTAGTGAGCCAGCCGCAGGCGAAAGCCTGCCCAGTCCGCTTGGTCCCGACGGCGGAAGGGATGGTCGATTGTTCGTACGCGGGGAAGTCACCGCCAACTGAGGCATCCGACCAATCCGGGAACCGTTACGGTGTCTGGCCATTCGGCCGACGACATCCATCCGAAGACCTTGAAGAGCGTCCTGCGGCAAGCAGGACTGGAGGAACCACAATGACGAAGCAGTACACCGTGATCTGCGAACGTGGCGAGCGGAACTGGTCCGCTTACGTGCCCGACCTGCCAGGTTGCATCGCGACTGCCAGCACTCGTGAAGAACTCGAGGTGCAGATTCGGGAGGCGATCGAGTTCCACATCGAAGGCCTGCGGCGCGGCGGCGAACCGGTCCCTGAACCGTCCGTCGAAGCCGCAACCGTCCTAGTCGCCGTGTAGGCCTCCCAGAAGGGGCGGGCCGATTGGCACTGACCGGAGACAACCGATCCGCAAGAAGAACATGCGATGACGCCCGAGGAAATCCAGGAACTGGTCGCCGACGTGCAACTGAGAAACAAAAAGCTCGCACTGAAGCTTGCACTAACTTTTGTCATTTGGTGTCTTCCGCAGTCACTGGTTGGCATTTACCCCTCTTTCGGTAGTTGCGTCGGCGCAAAACAAACCCCCTTGTGGGACAAGGGGTTAGTCATCGGTTGTCACCGATCCTCAGGCGGAGGGCACGGGATTCGGGCCACCCTGTTTTCGCCAAGTTCTTGCTGGTCATGGATTTGCGTCTAAGTCGTTTTGCAGCTTGAGTTTTCCGCAGTCCGGTTGGTTCGGCTTATTCCCGGTTATTCCTGGTTGTGGAGGTCACCCTCAGGGACAAATCAGGGACAAGTGTTGTGGCCTCGTCCCGCCAGGACACCCGAGCCAAAGGTCTCGGCGGTCCCGTCCGCCGTGGAAAATCCAGCCCCTCTGTCTGCCGCCCACCCTTCCGCTCTGTCGCCGTCGAGGCCGTCGCAAAGACGAGCAAGATGGCTCAGCAGAGGATGACGCCGAAGGCCCGTCCACAACGCCGGAGGACACACCTCTGCCGCGGCCTAAGCGCCGTCCGTACCGCGCCAAAGCTGATCGGGGTTTGCCGCCGGACGAGGAATTGGTCAAGCTTGCCACAGCCTACCTGGAGCGTCAGTTGAAGCACTGGCCGAAGCTTGTCGAGGCGGGTTTGCTTTCCGGACCGACCGATTCGGTTTTAGCGGACATGGTGGCCGATTTCAAACTCCGGCACCGAACGGGCAAGGCTGATGTCGAGTCCGTTCGTCCGTTTCTGAAGATCTGTCCGAGGCTTGGCGGCGGCTACAGTCGCTACTCCTGCGACAACAGCAGCCCAACTTCCGCCCTCGATCAGATGGTCAACGAATTGGACAGAGCTCGGCGAGACGAATGCTTCATCCCCTGGGCGTACGTGCTTTGTGATTACTCCGTCACCGGCTTGGACGCGTCCCGCCAGGGTTACTCCTCGTACAAAGCCATCCTGGCCCATGAACATCATTTCATCGGAACAACCTACATCGACGACTTCACGCGCGCTTCGCGTGACGAGATCGAGTGGTGGCGGCTGGCCGCCTTGTCCAAACGCTTGAACAAACGGCTGATTGGCGCTTCAGACCATTTCGATCTGTCCGACCCGAACAGCGATCTCCTGATCACCATGTTCGGTCTTGTTTCGCGGCTGTTCATCAAGGGTCTGCGGGAGAAGAGCAAACGCGGAATGCGAGGAGCCGCTCGCCGAGGCACCTGCCTGGGCAAGCTGTCGTTAGGATTCACCCGCCGAATCCATCGTGACGCGAGCGGAAACATCGTGCGCCGTCCCGATGGTCGGCCTCGTCACGAGCCGTGCATCGATCCGGTGACTCGAGAATACCGGTTGATGGCATATGAGCTGTACGTTAAGAACAACTGGTCTCCGCACAAGATCGTCCGCCGCTTCAACGAGCTCAAGGTCGACGGTTCGGACCGGTGGAGCGTTCTGGCGATCAAGCAATTGCTTTGGAGTCCGGCGCCTATTGGCGTTTTCACCTGGAACCAGACTCGCCGAGAATACGACCATGAATCCGGGAAATGGGTCAAAGTTCGAAACCCGCGGTTGGAATGGGAAGTCTTTTTTGATCCCAATTTGGCGATCGTACCGTTGGACCTGTGGCGGGCCGCCAGGCGGAACCTCGCGGAAGCAAGACGCAAGAGCTCGCTCACTGGTCGGCGCAAGAGCCGCAACCAGCGCTGTGCGACGACGCTTTTTAGCGGGACCTTGATTTGCGAGTACTGCGGAAATGAGCTGACGCTCTGCCGATCGAAGGTGAAATACAAGCAGATGTTCTGTCTGAACGGCCCCACAGGTGCTTGCGGCTGTCGCCTCTCGCCACCTGTCCGATTCTGATTGGGATACCCCAGTCACGGAGTATTTCGCGGGTGGCAAAGCACGTATTGCGCGACGCGACATTACCCTCGCCAACTTGCTTGGCGAGTGCGTCGGCGAGATCTCCGCCGGATTCGCGGAACAATACTTGCGCGGGGTGTTAGGTTCGCGCCCCTTCATTTCCTCGCCGGATCGGCCGCTTCGTTCCACGGCATGTTTTCCGGCGAATTGCAACTCGACCAGTCACGCTGACTGGGACCTCTAGCACTGGAGAGTGTCTTTATGCCCAAGCAAACCAACGAAGATTCTGCGCGCCGATTGCAGAGACGGCTTCAGCCGTTCCTGGATTGTGTCGCCCACTTGCTGGCCAAGCGATGGCTGCGTGACCAGCGGCAACAGGAGGAGAAGCCGCCGCCGGGCGAGCAAGAACCGCCGACAGAGCATTCGGAGTCGTAGTAGCCCCAGGAGGCGAACTTGTTCGGCCGCCCTGGGGACGTTTCCGTTGTGCATCCCATGCCGCGTGTCGCGGGATGGTGATCCGTGGATTGCGTTCGAGGCACCCCCGCGTGTTGCTGGGGTGGCTGTGTTTCCCGACATGGCCGCCCCCGCTCGGGGGCGGTTTCACTTCTTGGAGATCGTCCCCCATGAAAACATCAGCAAAGCCGATTCGCTGCAAGAAGTCCCCGCCCGCCTGGCATGACGCCTTCGTGGCCATGATTCCGGCCATCCAAACCCACGCCAGGATCGCTTTCCGGCGATTGGACGCCGAGGCCCGGGAAGAGGCCATTCAGGAAGTGGTGTGCAACGCCTGCTGTGCCTACGCCCGGTTGGTCGAGTTGAAGAAAACGGAATTGGCCTATCCCAGCACGTTGGCCAGGTTCGGCGTCGCCCAGACAAAAGACGGGCGAAAGGTCGGCGGCAAGTTGAATTGCTGCGACGTCCTGAGCGAGTACTGCCAGCAGAAAAAGAAGCTCCTGATCGAGCGGTTGGACCAGTTCGATTCCGAAGCCCACGCCTGGGAAGAGATCCTGGTCGAGGATCGCCACGCAGGTCCTGCCGAAACGGCGATTACCCGGATTGACTTCGCCACCTGGCTCCAACTTCTGCCACGCCGCCTGCGGAAGATCGCCACATTCCTGGCCAACGGCGAAACGACCGGCACCGCAGCCAAGAAGTTCCGCATGTCGAAGGGCCGGATCAGCCAGATTCGCAAAGAACTGTTCCTGGCGTGGCATCGATTCCAGGGCGACGAACTTGCTCTGGTCGTGTGAGCGACACGTGTGACGGGCAACAACTCCCCGGCCACCCCTCTGCCTGTGGCCGCGGGGTGGTCACGGAATCCGGAAGGACACGTGCATGGAAAGACTGATTGCGATTGCAGTGTGTCTCGTGGCTGGTGCGAAAAATCGAAAAAAA
>Ga0351916_1267_pt1 | contig 12847 bp, 14 predicted proteins | sample TotcelHT113001N3_FD_206868 | JGI IMG/M metagenome (GOLD analysis project Ga0351916, IMG submission 206868) | Enriched cells from coal bed in the Powder River Basin, Montana, United States - Total cells T11 rep1 HSBNCT.T11.300.1.N3 ... | reverse complement strand
ACCGTGGCGAACCGCTTGTCGCCTTCGTGGCTTACCCTCAGGATGTAGTCGAACTCGTAAACCAGGTTCCGCTCGCCAGCGAAGATTTCCCCGATGACCTTCATGAAGTCGCTGTCCCCGGTGGCGCCGGCATACTCTTTCTTGGCCCGGGCAATGATGACCACATTGAGGTCCAGGGCAATCAGCCTTTGGATGAGGGCTTTCTGCTCTCGCTTGGGGTGAATCCAATCGCTGGGTTGGAAGGTGTAAAATTCGGCGTGATGCCCCTTCGATCTCGGCAGCCTCATCAAAAACAGGTCGGACCATTTGATCTGGACTTGGTCCCAATAGGTGGTGGCGTCGTCCATAACAACGGTAAGGCGGTCGCCTGGATCTCTCAGGAGAGCGGTAACTGCCCCCATGGTCGCATCCGGCCCATCAGGATGGGCGAACAGGTGATCGGGGTATGCCGATTCGTACTGCTCTGCGCTTCCATGGTTGTCAATATAGGCGCATTTGGGGAACCCCAGCGCGCTTTTGGTCTTCCCTGATCCCGAATCCCCCCACAGCAAAATCTTGCTGCGCTTCCCTGGGGGGCGTGGCGGCCGAAAGTGCTGCTGCATAATCTCTCCTTTGAAAATGATGTCGTCGGGCCCCGTATACGGGGGCGGGGGCGGCAGCGGCATTTCTATGTGCAGCTCCCACTTCTCTTTCCTGCTCCGTAGCGGCTTGGGGACAGCTACCACCCTCACGCCGATGCCGGCCGGAAGGTCTTGGGGCAGGGTCATGACCCCCGAGAAAGTGACGCCTTCTTGGGGGTCATGCCACAGGGTTGCTACATGCGAGAGGACACCCATGCATTAATCCTAATTTCAGGTTCCCTTTCTATGTCTAAAAGACAACCTTGTCAAGCAAAAAAAAGACAAAAAAGAGCCGGGATCGCTCCCGGCTCTGAAGGTAGGGATTTTAGGGGGGTTACATTTTTATGTAGGCCACACGATCCATCATGCGTAATTGCCCTCGATCAAGCAGTTCGTCTTGGAAAGGGTCTCCGGGGTCCAGGTTCTTGAAGAACACCTTATCATCGAACAGCTTGACCTTGCCGATATGTCCGATGCCTTTGGGGCAACAATAGATAACGTAATCCCCAGTTTCGATCTCATCGCCCGCGTCCTTTTGGGCTATGAGGGTGACAGGTTTGTCAAAAATTTTATTATCTTTGATTTCAAGGGCATACATTTTGGCCACCAGCGAAGCTCCTCCCGCTTCTACGGGGACTGGTGCGGGCACCCAACCCTTTGCTTGATCCTTTTTGATTTCCAGGGGAAATTGAAAGGGTTCATTAGATTTAACCACCACGATTATCGGGATATCGGCATAATCTTGGGTCAGGCTGCCAACAGTGACCCCCAAAGCACCGGCTATTTTCTCCAGATTTTTTAGGGTCCAATTCCGCTCATTATTGAGCATTCTTCCGAGGTTATATATGCCAAGCTTTTCCCCAAACGGCTTGACAGAAAAACCTCTTTCCTTGATTAACGTTTTGATTCTCTCAGAGATTTTCTGTTGGGTGTCCATGAGGAAAAGTATATGACAAAAAGACACCCTAATGTCAATAAAAAAAGGGAGGAGGTCTACAGATTTGACAATGATCAAGCAATTCAAAACTTTTTAATATCTCAGGAATTTCCCGGGGGAGGGCTATTTTATTGGGCAACTTACGAAAAACCTGGTCGTTTTCCTTAAAATAGTTTCCCCATTTAATCCCAAAATTGTGGTCATTAATCAGTAGGCTGCATATCCATAATTCTGATTGAGAGAAACCGGGCTTTCCTACCCTGCCGTCACTCCCAAGATCAGTCAGAAATATTAATATACTAATTAAAACAATAAGTTGAGCCATTCACCCCCCTGGTTGAAAGATTACATCATGTCTTTTAAAACCCTGCCTGTCAAGTAAGGGAATCCCTAAGAATCACCTTCGAAAACCCTAATAGGGAACCAAAAGCCCTTATATCTATGGCATATCTTGAATCCTCTTTAAAATTAAAATTGGAAAATAATTAGAAACCATTGAGGCCAACTAAGGCTGTCATTTGGGCGATTTTTTTGTTGACTAATGGCTCTTCCCAGGCATATCTTGAGGCCCATGAAAAAAATTGATTCCCTCCCGTCGGAAGATAATGGCCGCATAAAGATTCCTGTGCAATTCGCCCCGGGGCTTGGCCTTGATAAAAGCCACATAGTCAGGGTGAATCAGGGAGTGCGGAGACTTTCCCTGGAGAGCGCGGCCCTGGCGGTGGACCTGTTCGACCAGGATGGACAACAGATCACCATCTATCAGGTTTTGCCCCACCTCCTGAAATTCAAGCCCTACTTCTGCCAGGGATGCAAAAAGAGGGGGAAAAGGAAGAAAGGGCAAGATGAATAGGCTGCGTAGTTTCCTGGGCGGCGAACCTGGGCCCGGGTGGAGCGTGATATTTGCCCTTATCCTGGCTTATGAATTTTGGCTGATCGTGAGAGGGGTGCGTTGAGGGAAAAACAATCAAAAATTCCTCCCATGGTCATCATCCGGGACACCCGGGAGCAGCAGGGCTATACCTTTGGGTTTTTGCCACCGGACCAGGTTAAGGTTGCCACGCTGCCCACCGGGGATTACTCCCTGGAGGGCCTGGAGGACCAGGTCACTATCGAGAGAAAGAGCCTGGCCGATGCCTTCGGAACCATTGGGGGCCAGCGAAAGCGGTTCCAGCGTGAACTTGAAAGGATGACCAGCTTCAAGTATGCAGCCGTGGTCATCGAGGCCGACTGGCCCGCAATTTATCAGTCCCCCCCGCCCTATTCTGAGTTAAGCCCAAAATCGGTAAGAGGATCGGTAATCGCCTGGAACATTCGCCACCGGGTGATGTTCTGGACGATGCCGGACCGTCTTTGGGCTGAGAAGTGGACCTACTATCTCCTGGAGCGATTCTGGGAGGATCACCATAACGCACGGAGGCATTAATGTTGGCAGAGATTATCCGGCAAGAGGAGTTTGAGGGAACGCAGTTGGCAGTTATTGAGCACCGGGGTGAAGAATGGTTCACCGCGGAGGACATTGGCAGGGCCTTGGGATTTAAGGAAGAACGGGGCAAGGCCATTAACAAAATTTTTAGCAGGAACCAAGATGAGTTTGAGGGGCTTTCAACTGTCGCCAGATTGACGGCAGTTGATGGAAAACTCCGCACCCACCGCCTTTTCAACGCCCAGGCCGCGGTGAAGTTCGGGTTCTTTGCCAAGACAACCCGGGCCAAAGCCTTCCGGCATTGGGCCAGTGAGTTCCTCACCAAAGGGGTGAAGCAGCTCCGGGCACAGCACGAAAAGGCTGAACGCAGAATCAGACGCTTGGAAAAAAAGAATGCGGAGTGGGAAACCTACCTGGAGGTAATGAAAGGGGATTCGCACCAGGTCTCCCACGCGTTAATGTGTGAGATAGCTCAGTTGGAAAAGCAGTTACACCAGGGAGTGTCGGCCTCTCTGCTCCGGCCCGAAGATGTGGTGGCGGTGCCCTGGGCCGCTCTGAAGCGGCTGGCAGACCTGGCCGGCGACAAGAGCGAAAACTACCCCACCCGCCTGCTCCATGCGGTGTTGGCCTGCCAGGGAAAATATGATCGGGCCAGGGAATTTATCAAGGCCAACCTGGGGACCGTCACCATAAGTTTTGACATGAGGCATTTGGTGCAGGGAATCGAAGAACAAGCGGAGCATCTAAAGGGCTAACCCCATGAGATTGCGTGACCAATTAGTTGAGAAGATGGACATCCTGGCCGAATACGAGGCCATTGGGCTGCGGGTTGCCAAGGGCGCCAGGCCAAACGCAGAGGGGTGGCTGTCCTGCCATGCCCTGGGCCGGGAAGATGTGAATCCTTCAGCTTCTATCAATGTCGGGCCGAACCTCAAGGCAAGGGGTATTTATAAGGATTTTGGTCTTGGTCTGGCGCTGTCGCCTTTTAACGCCATCGGGGGCCATGGGGATTATGCGGATGGTACGCATTGCTACCGTGAGATGGCCCGCAAGTATGGGTTCAGCCTCGGGGACAAGCATAAAACCCCGCCGACTCTTACGGATGTGGAACGGTACAGGCAGAACCTGTCGCCCGAGATCATCCAGTACCTCAAGGACAAGCGAGGCCTGACCGACGAGAGCATCGCCAAGTTTGAGATCGGCTGGGACGTGGGCCGGGAGCGGAACACCATCCCGGTTTATGTGCCTGGCGGTGTCGGTAAAACCTTGGTCAACATCCGCATGCACAACTCTAAGAAAACGCCCAAGACCCTGAATTGGGCCGGGTCAGGCGCCGCCCGGCTGTACGGGGCGGACCGGTTGGCGGCGGCCCCCCCGGGCTCAACGGTGATCATCACCGAGGGCGAGTTCGACTGCATGCTGGCCGAACAGGAGACCGGGTACATCGGGGTCAGCCCTACCAACGGCGCCAAGACATTCCAGGAGGATTGGGTCAAGCTCTTCCACGGCCACCACGTCGTTTTGATCTACGACTGCGACAAGGAGGGCCGGGAGGCGGTCGCTGGCCTGGTCCTCCCGGTTTTTCAGAAAGCCGTAGAGTCGGGCCAGGTGCTCTCTATTAAGGTCGTCTGGCTCTACCCGGGGAGCGATAAGGCCCACAAGGATGTTACCGACTGGATCGTCAAGGACGGCGGCTCTGGCGAGGCCCTAAAGAAGCTCATCGAGGACACCCCCGCTTACATTTACCCCACCTCCACCATCCACCTGGAAGATCCCATCGAGCTTAAAAGTTTCACCGAGGTTGATCGGTCGGAAAATGCCGGGAAGAGGGTCACGGTCAACCTCCAGGTGTACGGGGAGAACACCGTGGCCTACTACGGGCCCCAAAAGGTCAAGGTGACGAACTGCCAGGCGATGAAGGAGGGGAAGTGCTTCGGGAACAAGGACCCCAACACCAACCAATCCTCAAATCGCTGTATGCACGACATTCAGGTCCCCCTGGGGGAGCGGGTGCTTATCTCCGGGGTGCGTGCCACCGAGGGGCAGTTCAAGGCCCATATCCAAACTTTCATCTGTGAGAAGGACAAGCGGCCCGCATTCAAACTGGAGGACACCGACAGGGTCGTGGTGCGGGAGGTTTTCGCCCACCAAATTTTCGAGCCGATGAAGTTCACCCTGGAGCACCAGATCGACAAGCCCATCTACATCCTGGGGGGCGGCATGGTGGGGATCGGTAAGTACCAGGCCACCGGCCGGATCGTGTCCAGCTACCGGGACCAGCAGCCGGTGCTCTTGGTGGACAAGCTGGTGCACCAGGACGAGGACTACCAATGTTTCGACCTGGACGCCGCCAAGCCCCACCTGCAGAAGCTCAAGAACCTGAAGATAGAGGAAATCTGCTACGATCTGAGTTGTCACGTCACCAGGATTTACCAGCGGTGGGACCTCCACCTGGGAGTGCTCCTGGTGCTGTGCTCTCCCCTGTGGATCAATTTCCCGGGCGAGGGGCGCATCCGCGGCTGGCTGACCGCCATCATGGTGGGTGACAGCGGCACCGGCAAGACCTCCATCAGCCAAGGGCTCTTTGAGTTCGCCAGGGTGGGGGATCGGGTGAGCGGCCTGACGGCATCGAGGACCGGGATCACCTACGGCCTGGAGCACGACGAAAGGAAGGGGTGGCGGGTTCGGGCCGGCGCCCTGCTCAAGCAAAGCCGCCAAGCCCTGATCGTGGACGAGGCCCAGGACCTCCCCGAGCAAGAACTGAAAACCATGGCCGAGGGGATCGACACCGGCACCGTCAAGATTGACCGGATCCAGCAGAGGACGTTCGAGTCGGCCACCCGGGTCATCTTCAGCTGCAACCCCAAGGAGCCCAAGAGGGTTGCCGACCAGAAGAAGATGGAGGACTTCCGGCACGGCTGCCATGCCGTCGATGACCTGTTCGTTACCATGATGCTGCGCCGCATTGACTTTTGCCTGTTCGCCTCATCGGGCGACATCGAGGATAAGGAGGAGATATTCAACCCGCCCGAGGGCATGGGGGACCAGCAGGTGATGGCCGATGATCTCCGGGCCCTGATCTTTTGGGCCTGGAACCTCCAAGAGGACCAGATCGTGATTGACCCAAAGGTGGGGCGCCTCATCCGCAAGAAATCCCTGGCCTTGAGCAAGGTTTTCGGCTGCGACGACCCTCCCCTTGTTTACCCTGAGGATTTCCGCAAGACCCTGGCCCGGCTGTCTGTCGCCTACGCCGTCCTGGACGTTTCCGCCAATGAGGATTTCACCCAGGTAATCGTGACCAGCGACCATGTTCTTGCCGCAGCCATGTTCATCGACATCATCTATAAGGCCGAGAACTGCCGCCTGGATAAACACGCAGCCACGTACCGGCAGAGCTACGGGATGGAGGATTTGGATGGCATAAAGAACGAGATAGACGAAATCTTGGCCTTAGAAACACACAACTCTCGCCGGTATCGTTTTGAGCGGATCATGTCTCAACTCCTGCGGAGTCACAAAAAGGAAAGGCTCCGGAAGTCTGACCTGGCTGACGAGTTTGATGTGGACAGGAAAGTCATCCAGAAGGATATGCACTGGTTTGTTAAAAACCACCTGGTAAACCCCAACATCCAAACCGGGTACTCCCCCCTGCCCCGGCTCTTCAAATTGATAGGCCGACTGCAAAAACTAAACCCGGAAAAGTATAAATTTGAGGATGTTATCCTTCCAGAAGAAGATGCCAAGGTGGAATAGATGGAAGTTCCATCTATTCCACCTTGGAGGGCGCAAAGACGGCGCAAGATGGAACAGGTGGAACTTAACCCGACTTCCATCTGTTCCATCTTCCGGGGCACTATAGAAATCTGTGACAGAAATGTTTTTCCACCGCAAATTTTCAAGTGCTCGGGAAGATGGAACAGATGGAACTTTTAAATCGTGCTACCCGCCCTTCCTTGAGGGGCTTAACCACCTAATAAAAAAGGAGAAGTTTATGGCCGAGGACAAAATGACCCAACTGAAAATGATCAAAAAGATTGCCGAGGGGACCGGGATTGCCCAAAAATACGTCAAGGAAGTGCTGGAATCCACCGTCGCCCTGGTGAGGTCCGAACTCCTGGCCGGCCGCCAAGTCAAGATCACCAACCTGGGAACCTTCAAGCCAGCTACCCGGGGGGCTCGGACCTACAGCGCCCCGCTGACCGACAAACCCGTCAAGAAACCGGCCACCAACACCGTCAGGTTCAAGGTCACCGCGGATCTCAAGCGGGCCTGCAACGAGTAATGGCTTGATTAAGGCCGGGGGACAACCCCGGCCTTTGATCCCCCAAAATCCCAAGCACCTGCAATCTTCCTCCCCACAATGCCCTTGCAAGATAAGAAGATCAAATCTGGCATTTTTCCGGGGAAGGTGATGATTGTCGGTAGTTAAAAATTAATTGAATGGTATTTTTGATTAATTCTGATAAGTTTCTTATCTGATGTTTTTATCATCCCCATCATCCCCTGGAGGCAAAAGACTTATAGCGCTCTTCGTCTTTCTTGGTAACCGAAGGTGGGACACGGTTGCGAGCCTCCATGATTAACGCCGTTGATATTGGACTTCCTTTTGCAAGAGCATCTCGCGCAGCTTCATCGATAAGGTATTTAATATCGCTAGCGGAAAAACCTTCAAGTACTTTGGCTATAGACGAAAACTCTATATCACCTTCAAGTGGGCGACCTTCAAGATGTAGCCTAAGCATTTCGACTCGGGCTTCAAGATCGGGCGGGCCAACATATATCAACTTATCGAGTCGGCCTGTACGTTTGATTGCCGGATCAATCTTCCCTGGTTCGTTAGTGGCTGCAATCACAAATATTTTCTTTTCAGCGCAAGCATTCAAGTGTGCCAGAAACTCGTTGACTTCCTCGGATTTATATTGATCAGCGCTTTGCAGGTCGGCTCTTGATGGAACAAGAGCGTCGAACTCATCTATAAAGATTACAGAGGGTGCTTTCGCCGCCGCCTTTTCGAAGATATCTCGAATTAGCAGAGAGGTTTGGTGAATGTAAGTGCTACCTACTGCAGAGGGAATGATTTCTACAAAATAATAGCCGAGTTCCTCTGCAAGCTGTCGTGCAATAAATGTTTTCCCGCAACCTGGAGGCCCATAAAGCAAGATTCCATTTGGTATTGTGAGCCTATAGCGCTGGAATAGCTCTGGATTATTCAATACCCCTAACACATCTTTCTCGAGCACTTTTTTTAAATCTTTCATACCTGCCACTTTGGCAAGCCCTTGAATCTGAGACGACTGCGAATTGTTAGCAGTTTGTAAAGAACCTTTGCGTGTAGTCAAATGAGCAACATCTTCAGGTTGTTTCTCTTCTGAACTCTTCATGAAGGCGTTGGTATCATTATGTAACCGATTAATTAATTCCATTTTATCAATTTTTCCATAATCAGTTCCATAATTTTTTAGATTAGCAAATAGCAGGGCAAATAAGAATTGATCTCCCTTATATTTATAATATAATCTTTGCCGGGTTCCGCGATCTATTGCGATCCCATCTTTATAAAGTTTGCAATCCAATATTTTATCTAGTGCTGTAGTAATAGTTTCATAGTTTCCTTTGAATATCAATCGCTTATTAGTCAATAATATTTCACCTTTATCTTTTGAACCATCATCTGCCAAATAATATGCTTCTGTCTTAAAATATAGTGCTTCTTTTTTTTGCAAATAATAGTCGCTTTCTATTGGTTTGAATGTTCCATAAGCAAAGGGGGCATATTTTCTTGATTTATTAATATTAATATTTTCTTTTTTAGTAAGTCCAATGTCTAATAAAATCAAATAAATTCTTATTTTAATTTCTTCTTCAACCGACAATATATAATCATCCTTTATAGGAGCCATTATTGTGCCAATTATTTCTCTTTTTAATTTAATGATACATTCCTGTGTGAGTTTAATTTCTAAGTCATTTAAAAATTGTTTAACTTTATTTATATTATTTTCACCAATTACTGATTTAAAAAAATTATCGATATCACTATTTATACCTTTTTCGAGAATATATTTATATAATGACTCCAATTGCCTTGAATTAATTGAAGAATCTAATTGATTAATTATAACTTTACGCGTTTCAGCTAAAAGTTGCTTTTTACTATCAGTAAATAACCCGATTAATTTAAATAGTATAGACATAGAAAAATTTTTGCCTATTTTTATTTTCTTGAACCCGCCCCGCCCCCTGCAAGGGATAAAATTATAGCATAATTTTTTATGAATTTATAGGCGCGGTCGGCATTTGATCACTATATTTCGCTGGATGGAAGTACCTGGGTTCCAAAGGGTGACTTTTCTAAAGTTCTTAAAAACCCTTAACCCCTGGCGCTAAAATTTGATAATTCATTGATTACATATTTTTCTTGAAATCTAAATAAATTTACGGCATAAAGAAATATATAAATTCCCCTTACCATCAAGGAGGGGGGCCGTGATTCCTTTTTTGAATAGATAGCCGAGCTGGATATTGAGTTGCAGCTCGGCTTTTGATTTATTCTGGAAGCCAAAGTCTTAAAAGGAGACAAATTGATAAATTTTAATAAAGTGAAAGGTTTAATTTTTAAAAAAAATGATAAGCACTTTTTAGATGCAATAATCGCTGCATGTGCAATGGTAGTATATGCAGACGAGAAGATAGAAGATCGAGAGAGGTTAAAGTTTCAAGATGTATTAATAAATAACGACATTATAAGATCGTTTGAATTGTTTAATATTGATGAAGTCATTATCACGTTTAATTCCTACTTAGAGCTTTTAGAGAAAACTCATTTTCATGGAACAGTACAATTAGTTGATAAAATTAAGAAAATAAAAAATCCGCAACAAGCTAATTTGCTATCAACAATATGTTATATAACTGCTAATGCAGATCACAATATGAGTGAATATGAGTATATTGTGATAAAAGAGATTTGTCAAATATTAAATATTGAGCAACCAGATTTTAATGATTTGGTTATTATAGATGATAATACTATAAATAAAGTTAATATCACAATATCGAAAAAAATTATAGATAATGAAAAGGATGCTACTAGTAAATTAGTATTGAAAGCTATTCCAGCCGTTGCTATAATAATTGTAAAATATTGTGGCAAAACAGTTGTATCTATTATAGAAGAGGACAATTTAATGAAACCGTCTATAATATTTGCTTATAATTTAATTCCAATTGCATTTGGAGGAAGTGTAATTAGAACAATTTATGATTCTGAAACATTTTGTACAACTATATTAAAATATCGTAATTTATTAGCAAATGCAATAAGGGAATTGATTGATGAATCTGCTTTAGATAAAGGTTAAAAATATTAAATAAACTGAGAAAAAATTAAAGTTAAAAAGAATTTAAGGATTATCTGCTGGGGCGGTGGCAAAAGTTATGTAACATTGACTAGACAGATTCGAAGGGTTGTGTAAAAAGACATAACTTTATATTATCTTTACTTGGATAAATTTCATCTTAATCATGCAGAAACTATCAAAGCGGTGGTGACGATATCAATGAATAACTGTTCTTGATCAGCACTCTGTTAATCCCTGACAGTTGTTTTGATATTAAGACGGTCTCATCCTGTCGGCGGTTAAATTCTTTTGTTCAACCAGTTGCGCCAGGCGCAGGCACTCAAGCAGTTTTTGCGCCCACTTGGGAATCGGGCGTCGCCCATACTCATAGTGCTCGATGGCGTAGCGGGTGATTCCCATAGCTTCTGCCAGGTCGCCCCGGGTTTCGTAGCCAAGTTTTAGTCGCTTCTCCTTAAATTCCTCAGGCGTCATAAAGTTTGTTCTCCAAAACGTATTTGATTGTCTGAGGATGCCACTGCCCCCCTTTTTTCGAGGTGATCCCCTGTTCGTTCAATGCCCCGGCAATCTTCCTGAGGCTCCACCCCTGATCCCGCATCTCTTTGACCAGGGCCACGACCGCGAGTTCATGGCCGTTCTGTTTCAGGTCTTTGCCCTCACGGTCATATCCGTATGGGGTGGGAGCATAAGCCTCCCTGTGGGCCTTCTTGTGAGCCAGGGCCATCGTTGTGCGTTCAGCTATCAGGTTGCGCTCCAACTCTGCGACGCCGGCCATCATGTTCAAGAAGAACCTCCCCATGGCCGAGGCCGTGTTGAGGCTTTGCCCGCCCATGTCCACCAGGTGCAAGGCGATCCCTGCCTTATCCCATTCCCGGCTTTGGTGGAGGGCATCGGCTGCGTCACGGAAAAGCCGGTCAAGCTTCAAGGCAACGATATGCCCCACCTTTTTCTTGGCTACCAGGGCCAGCAGTTTCTTCCCTCCTGGCCGCATTAAAAGGGGCTTGGCGCCGGAGATACCTTCCTCCCGGACCATTCCCATCACTTCGAGCCTGGTCATGGAGCAATAAGCCTGAAGGCGTTCTTCCTGGGCCTCCAGGCTCACCCCGTGGGTGGACTGCTCGATGGTGGAGACGCGGACATAGCAGACGGCTTTCACAATCTCCTCCTTTAGCCCCGGCCCCATAGTATCAGGGCCAGGACTATGATCCAAATGGTTATTGACAAAAAGTTCCGCCAGTTAATCAACCTCCCCCTCCCCCTCTTTGTTTATCGCCTTGAGGCTCTTCCTCAGTTGATCCAGCCCCATCATTCTAATTGCCATAGCTTGGGCAAAGGTCATGTTGGGGTATAGCTCAGAATCCATACCCCGCAGCACTTGTTTGGCTTCCAGCCAGATCAATTCGGCTTCGGGGAAATCCTCGTCGGCCACAGCTACCACCTCCACACAATGTCGCTTGCCCGTTCCTGTTGATAGGCCAGGTCAGCACTCACTTCCCCGCCCTGCTTGTCGAGCCAGGGCTTAATCCGGTCCCACCCCTCCAAGACCTCGGGGGGGAGCGGCCCCAGGTTGTGCAGACAGGAATTAAGGTCGGCCCATGCGTCCTGGGCCTCCCCAATGTCCCGGGCCTGGGCCTCAAGTTCCTCGATCCTGTCATTAACCTCTAACAATTCGGCCGATGCTTCAGGCGGGGAAAGGTGGGGTTCAGGTAAAGAGCCATAAGCTAACATCGGGGGTCCCTCCTTAGAAGTGGTATCTGTTGGAAGGCTTCCGCACCTTCCACATCCATGTTGAATCTGTCGCCCTGGTGCGCCCCAGGTTGAGTCGTCCCTGGAGGTTTTTAATAACCAACCCCTCGATCTCGTCGCGGGTAATCAGACCGTCAAAGGCTTCTTTAAACCTGCCCTGGTACTGGTGGGTGAGGCTGACGGTTGCATCGTCCCCCACGAAAAGCCCTTTGATCCCCGCCATGATCTGCCGGCGCCACCAAAAGGGCTTGGCGTTGAGCAGCTCGCCGTTGGCGATGAAAACGTCATAGAGCACGGCCTGGTGCTTGATCCCCTTAGTCTTGTTGTGTCTCATCTCCCCATCAAATAGCCAGTAACCCTTGAGGTCCAGGCTTCGGAGGGAGTCCAGCACTTCCCGGCTCGGGGTGTAAACCAAGGGCTCCTGGTGCCGGTTCCAGAAATGAAAGGCCCCGTCAATGACGTGGAGTTGCAACCGGCTGCCGTTGTACTTCGGTTCCGCTACCCAAGCGGGATTTTGGCTCAGGCTCTCGAAAAGAGGTTGATTGACGTGGAGCAGTCGCGGCCGTTCGGGGTAGAAGTATTTGAAGCTGTTGATATGGATGGTTTTTGCTTGAATCATGTCGTCTCCATGCTAAAGAGATTAAGCTGGTTCTTCTTCAAGTCCGGTTTTGGTTCTGGAATTAGCTGAACGTCAACGATCTCCCATTCCCCACCATCCAAGTATTCAAATTCCTGGGGGTCCATTTCGCTGCCGACCTGT
>Ga0351916_1264_pt1 | contig 12939 bp, 8 predicted proteins | sample TotcelHT113001N3_FD_206868 | JGI IMG/M metagenome (GOLD analysis project Ga0351916, IMG submission 206868) | Enriched cells from coal bed in the Powder River Basin, Montana, United States - Total cells T11 rep1 HSBNCT.T11.300.1.N3 ... | reverse complement strand
GGGCAAGACCAAGGTCATGGGCTTCTTCGTGGGCCAACTGATGAAGAAAACCAAGGGCCAGGCCAACCCGCAGCTGGCCAACGAGATTTTTCGCAAGCTGTTAGGGTAGTTGAGCGCCGAGGGATTTGCGGCTAAAAAATCCCCCCTGCCCCCCTTTAGAAAAGGGGGGTAATAAACTGAAAACTGAAAACCGGAGTTAACATGATCCCCTATTGCAGCATCTGTTGGGATGTGGATAAGGTGAAATTGCTGGATCAGCGGCGCTTGCCGGCGGAAGAGCTCTATATAGAGACCCGGGATTACCATGACGTCATCGAGGCTATCCGGACGTTGGCGATCCGGGGAGCGCCGGCCATCGGGGTGGCGGCGGCCATGGGCGCGGCCCTGGGGGCTCTCAGCTTGGATACCCGCGACGGCAAGGAGTTTCAATCCCGCTTTCAGGACATCTGCCGGGAGATTGCCGCGGCGCGGCCCACTGCGGTTAATCTGTTTTGGGCTTTGGATCGGGTGCTGTTGGTCGCCCAGGAACATGCGGGCCAACCGGTGGAGGCCATCAAGGCCCGGCTGGTGGCCGAAGCCCAGACCATGCTCAAGGAAGATGACACCACCAACCGCCGCATGGCCCAGGCGGGCCAGGTCCTGATCCACGACGGCCAGCGGGTGCTCACCCACTGCAACACCGGCGCCCTGGCCACCGGGGCTTACGGCACCGCCCTGGGGGTGTTGCGGGCCGCCTGGGAGGCGGGGAAACGCTTTTCGGTGTGGGTGGACGAAACCCGGCCGCTGCTCCAGGGGGCCCGGCTCACCACCTGGGAGTTGGGCAAGCTGGGGATTCCCTATACCCTCATCCCCGACGGAGCCGCGGCCACCCTGATGCACCAAGGCAAGGTAGACCTGGTCATCCTGGGGGCGGACCGCATCGCCGCTAACGGCGACACCGCCAACAAGATCGGGACTTACAGCGTGGCGGTCCTGGCCCACCATCACGGCATTCCCTTTTACGTCACGGCGCCGCTGTCCACCTTTGATTTCTCCATCCCTGACGGCGCCCACATTCCGGTGGAAGAGCGGGCCGCCGAAGAAGTGACCCATCTCTGGGGCCAGGCGGTGGCCCCGGCCGGGGCTCCGGCCCTGAACCTGGCCTTTGATGTCACCCCCAACAATTTGATTGCCGGCATTGTCACGGAGAAAGGCATCATGGAGCCGCCATTCTCGTCCAGTTTAAAACCCTATCGTCACCCCCGGGAGTAAGGCGATGCGGACCGTATTCCGATTTCTGCTGCTATGGTTGATCATGGCGCTGGCCCAACCGGCCATGGCCGCCGGTCCCTACAACATCCATTTGCCGGGCACCTCCCAGGGGGTCGACCCCCAGGCCCTCACCGTGGTGGGGGCCGTTCAGCATTACCGCATCAAGAAAGGCGACGATCTGCTGGAACTGGCCCGGCACTATGGCCTGGGCTATTCGGAGCTCGGGGTCCTGTACCGCAATTGGGACCCGTTCCTGCCCCCCGTGGGGGCCGAGCTGACCATTCCCACCCTGTGGATCGTGCCCAACAACCATGGCAACCAGATCATCGTCAATACCGGTGAAATGCGCCTTTACTACTTTGTCAACAACAATACCCAGGTTTACACCTTCCCCATCGGCATGGGAGTGCTGGATTTCCGGACCCCCCAGGGAAAGTTTCGGGTAATCGAAAAAAAGGTGAAGCCGGCCTGGCACATCCCCAAGTCTCTGCAGGCCAAATATGAGATGGCGGTGATGCCTCCGGGGCCGGATAATCCCTTGGGGGATTATAAACTCACCCTCTCCTGGGGAGATTACGGCATCCACGGCACGGCCATGCCCCTGGGGGTGGGGCGCCTGGTGAGCCACGGCTGTACCCGCATGTATCCGGAACACATCAAGCAGTTGTTCCCCATGGTGCCGGTGGGCGCCTCGGTGGAATATATCTATGAACCGGCCAAGATCGGCTTCCGCCAGGGGCGCATCTACCTCTCGGTGCACGAGGACGTGTACTTCAAAATCCCCTCCATGATCCTCCACGTGCTTAACATGTTGGAGCAGCGGGGCCTGGCGGACCAGGTGAATATGCGCAAGGTGATGCAGGCGGTGGAGGAGCAAAACGGCCTGCCGCTGGACATCACCCGGGGAGGTCCCGGGGCCGGTGACCTGGCCTCCCTGGGAGAATGACCGGACTGGGCGAATAATCCTTTGGTAGCGCCGGCGTCCCGCCTGTGCGACGCAAGCAGATATGAAAGGGCGGGGCCGCCGGGGGCACTGCCCTTGGTTTTGTTCTAGGCATGGGTTGCTGCTGTACCGGCGCGCCCTCTCGCCGCCTTCCAGGCGCCTTCTTCAGGTCTCAATTTCCCAGGAGCAGCATGCGCACGCCGGCAAACGAGCACCACAGCGTCTCAGCCGGGACGTTGCCCTGACCAGAGTCGTTGGCCCCTCAGGCATCACGCGGCCGTTGGTATTCAGCTTTATCGCGTTTGCCAAAAGTTCTTTCCTCTTATCGCGTTTGCCAAAAATTTCTTCTGATTGCTGGTTTTAAAATCCCCCTAAATCCCCCTTTAAAAAGGGGGACTTTAAAAGCGATTTCTTATAGTTCCCCCCTTTTCTAAAGGGGGGGATAGGGGGGATTAGAGTGATTCCAATATCGGAAAAAACCTTTGGCAACGAGTATAAGCCATGCTGATTCCCGCCAGCAAGGGCAGCCGAGAAGGCCGGCGCGGCCAGATGACCAGGGTCAGGCAGACCAGAACGGCCACCGAGGCCGACATAGACCACCGCCCAGCGCGGCCTGGATAACAAAGAAAGGTTTTCCCGGAGTACACCGTGGCACCAACCTGCGGCGCCGCTACCGAGCTGCGATGCGCTGCTCATCTCCAGGTCTCCTGCTGCCGGCCGGTGGTCGCACTAGCGAAGGCCTAATCTGGCCGGGGGATTAAATTACCGCCAGTATATTACCGAAAGGTTGTAGATTACCGGAATTATATTGATTATACTTTTGGCCTTCCATAGCGAAGAGTGCACGTTAAAACTGTCAGGGTGCACTCACGGAGAGAGGAAGAGCGCAACTCCGGCGGTTGCTAAAGAAATCTCACGGGAGAGTCGATGCGAGGGGGCCGAAAAAAGCAGAAGGTGTGGTGAGCGATGCTCAATCCACACCTTCTGAATCTGGGTACTACAGGGTTAACCCCAGTTACCTTCAGTGATTTACTTTTTGGCTTTCGGGGCTTTCTTAACTTTCTTAGCTGCCTTCTTGCCCTTTTTGCCCTTGTAAGGTTTCACCATGGCGCACACTTTTGCCGCCGCATCTTCGGCCCTGGCTGCAGCCGCTTCAGCCTTGTTGGCTGCTGCGGAAGCGCGTGGGACGGGGATTTTGGCATCATTTGCGGCCATTTCAGCCTTTACTGCCGACGCAGCTGCCCGATCTGCAGAAGCTTTAGCTTGCTGTGAGTACATTGCACACTGATCATAGTACTTTTGGCAGCAGCCAGCACCTCCCAGCACCAGGGCAAAGACCGCGAGGAGAGCCAAGGCATAGCCTTTTCTCAATACCTTCCTCATCGATTACCCCCTTCCGGAGAGAATTTTTCACTCTCCATGAGCTGAAAACCCTAGGTGCTTTACTTCCGCATCTTTTTCATCAGGCATGCTTCAGCTTTCGCTGCCGCTGCCTCAGCCCGATCAGCCGCGGCCTCAGCCTTATCAGCCGAAGCTTTCGCGTCTGCCGCCGCCATTTCGGCGTTCCGTGCCGCGGTGTCCGCCTTCGCAGCCGAAGCCGCCGCTTGATCAGCGTACATTTTGGCTTCGTCTACGCTCTTCTTGCAGGCGTCGCAGCACCCCATTCCCAAGGCCGCAACAAACGCCAAGAGAATGGCCAGTGCAAAGCCTTTCCTTACCAAAGCTTTCCTCATCATCTATCCCCCCTTCTCAAAGAGATGGTTTAAGGTAAGTAAGATGCCCACATTTAATAATAATGGGCTGAAAATATCAAGAAAAATTATGGCCTCCCGTATTTTTTTTTTCAGACTCCGGGGGCGGAGCCATGAGACCTTAATTTTGATTAACTATAAGGATTGCCTGAAAGATTTCAAGTAAAAACTTTCCTGATCTGTAACTTTTTTTGAGGCACCGGGGCGCTATCCGGATAACATATTGGTATTATTTGTTAATATTGGTTGCCTTTTGAGGCCTCATGAGCAGAAAAATTCATCTCCCCCCAGTTTTCTCCCACCCGCAAATCCACCGTTAGGGGAACTTTCAGCCGGACCACCCCCTCCATGACCCTTTTAACCAGACGGACAGTGTCGGCCATTTCGGCCCGGGGGACCTCAAATAAAAGCTCGTCATGGATCTGGAGGAGCATCGCTCCGGACAGATTCGCCTCTTGCATGGCCGATTCCACGTGCAGCATGGCGGCCTTGATGATATCCGCCGCCGTCCCCTGGAGCGGCGTATTGATGGCGCTGCGCTCCGCCTCCTGCCGGACGATGCGGTTGCTGCTGTTGATCTGGGGGGTCTGGCGCCGGCGCCCCATGAGCGTGGTCACCCACCCCTGTTCCCGGGCCTGCAGTAAGGTCTCCTCCAGATAGGCTTTGACCCGGGAGTATTTGGCAAAATACCGCTGGATGAATTCATTGGCCATGCGGGTGTTCACCTTAAGCTGTTTGGCCAGGCCGAACCCGCTCATGCCGTAAAGGATGCCGAAGTTGACCACCTTGGCCTGACGCCGCATATCCGAACTCACCAGTTCCGGGTGGATACCGAACACTGCCGCCGCGGTCTGCCGGTGGATGTCGATCCCGTCCTGGAAGGCCTTGAGAAGGGCCGGGTCCTCCGAGAAATGCGCCAGGATGCGCAGTTCCATCTGGGAATAATCGGCGCTGAGAAAAACCTGTCCTGTGTTCGGCACGAAGGCCTGGCGAATCTGCCCGCCTAACTCCCCCCGGACCGGGATGTTCTGCAAATTGGGGTCCCGGCTGCTCAAACGCCCGGTGGCCGCCACCGACTGGAGAAACGTGGTGTGCACCCGGCCGGTGGCCGGGTCCGCCAGCTTCAGGAGGGCATCGACGTAAGTTGATTTGAGTTTGCCCATGCTGCGGTACTCCAGGACCTTGGCAGCGATGGGGCTCTCCTGCTCCAGGGCCTGGAGGACCTCCACGTCGGTGGACAAGGCGGTCTTGCCCCGGGTCTTCTTCTGGGGCGTGAGCTTCATTTTCTCAAACAGGATGCGGCCCAATTGCTGGGGCGACTGGATGAGGAATTCTTCCCCCGCCAGGGCATAGATCTCCCCCTCCAGGCGCTGCATCCCCGCTTCCAACTCCTGGCCGAAGCGCTGGAGAAATGCCTGGTCCAGGAGAATCCCCCGGGCCTCCATGCGGGCCAGGGTGCCCAATAACGGCAATTCCAGGCGCGAATAGAGATCCCAGAGCCCTGCTTTTTCCAGTTCGCTCTTAAGCTCCGGCCAGAGCCTGAGCGCCACCTCGGCCCGCTGGGCGGCATACCGGCAGGCCAGGTCCCGGTCCAACCCCACCGCGGTGGTAGGCCGGCCCGCCAACTCCCGGGGACCCGGCAGGTTGAGCCCCAGGTAGTGCAGGGCTACATTTTCCAGGGTCTGGTCATACCGGGCCGGGTTGAGGAGATACGACGCCACCAGAATGTCGCCGCTGATGCCCTTGAGGGCCGGCCCGAACCGTTGGGCCAGGAGCATGGCGGCCTTGAGGTCCGCCCCCACCTTGGCGATGTCCGCATCGGAGAACACCGGGCCCAGCTTCTCCCAGACGGCGCGGTTTGACTCCCCGGGCGCCAGGGGAATATACGCCCCCTCCCCGGTCCGCCACGCCAGGCCCATCCCGGCCACCTCGGCCAGCACCGGGTGCTGCTCGCTCATGACGAAGCCCAGGGCCATTTCACCGGCGGCCCGGATGGCCTGAACCACTTGGTCCAGGTCCTCGGGCCCCTGCACCAGCGATCCGGTCACCCCGGGTTGGCTGTCAAACCCCAACTCCTTCACCAATTTACTGAATTCCAGCTCTACGAACACCCGGCGCAGGGCCTCCCGGTCCGGAGGGCCGGGAGTGAGGGCCTCCAGGTCCACCGTCAGGGGCACCTGGGCTTCGAGCTCGGTCAACTGCCGGGAAAGCCGCGCTTTATCAGCATGTTCCTCTAATCGGGCCTTCAACGCCTTTTCTTTAATCTCATCTATATGGGCCAACAGATTTTCCAGGCTGTGATACCGGGCAATCAGCTTGAGCGCGGTTTTCTCCCCGATGCCCGGCACCCCGGGGATATTGTCGCTGGCATCCCCCGCCAGGGCCCGCACCTCCACCAGTTCCCCGGGGTCCAGGCCATATTTCTCCCGGATAGCCGCCGGGTCATAGCGCACCTCTTTCATGGGATCCCACATGTCCACCCCGTCGGCCACCAGGGGCAGGAGGTCCTTATCACCGGAGATGATCTCCACCGCAAAGCCCTTTTCCCGGGCCCGGCGCACCAGGGTGGCGATGAGATCGTCGGCTTCATAGCCCTCCTGCACCACTGCGGGGAGGTTGAGGGCGTCGATAATCTTCTTTATATAGGGGAGCTGGGTCACCAGGGCCTCGGGCATGGGCGGCCGGTGCGCCTTGTATTCCTTATATAGGTTGTGCCGGAAGGTGGGGCCTTTGGCGTCGAATACCAGGGCCAGGTGCTGGGGGGCTCGCTCCCTTAGCACCTTGAGGAGCATGGTGGTCACCCCGTAGGCGGCGTTGGTGGGCACTCCCCGGGTGTTGGACAGGGGCGGCAGGGCGTGAAAGGCCCGGTAAAAATAGGAGCTGATGTCGATAAGATAGAGGACGCGGGATTCAGTGGCCATCAAGGGTATCCTTTCCCCCCTTATAGCCGCTCCCACCCCCGGTGTCAATGAGAAGGAGAGGCCGTCGGCCTTTCACCATGCCAGTTTCCTCAATCATCGGGGTTGAGCCGGATAGGGGTTCCCCCCCAACCATCACTTAATTCTTTCGGACCTGATTCAATCTGCCGATAGAGACAATAATGTAGTCCAGATAATCGTGAGCTTGTTCCTTGGGTGCCCAAGTGGCTGCCGCCCCAGTGGGGAAGGCTTTCATCGCATCCATAACCTGGCCGTGGTTATCCCGCTCTCTCTGGCCCTACTTGAAGGAAACAGATGCGCTATTTCTTTACCACGCTGCGGTTTCGGTTGATACTGTTGGTCTTCCTGGCGGTTCTGCCGGCTCTCGGCGTGATCCTTTACTCCGGCCTGGAACAGCGCCGCATGGCCGCTGACGCGGCCGAAAATAACGTCCTGGGCTTGGTACATCACGCATCTTTGTACCAGGAACGGGTGGTAGAGGGAGTACGGCAAATGCTGTTCAGCCTGGCGGAACTCCCGGCAGTGCGACAACAGGATGGTGCGGTCTGTTCGGCCGTTTTTGCCAGGGTCCTGGAGAAGCAGAAAATTTACGGCAATATTTCGGCCATCAACCTGCAAGGTGAGACCTTCGCCAGCGCCCTGCCGATGCCCCCGCGCTCCCAATTGGGCCGCACACATTTTGACCGAGCCATCAAAACCCGGGACTTCGCTATCGGGGAATACGGCATCGGGCGGGCCTCAGGCAAGCCCACCATCCATTTCGGTTACCCTATTCTCGACCACGGCGTGGTGCAAGGAGTGGTTTCTGCCTCGGTGATCCTCGATTACCTCAACACCCTGGTTGCCAAGACCCAAATGCCCCCCGGGTCCATGCTCACCGTCATCGATCGTAGCGGCACCATCCTGGCCCGATATCCCCAGGAGCAATGGGTGGAAAAGCGCCTGCCGGAGGCGGAGATTGTCAAGATTGTCCTGGCGAAGGGGGAAGGGATAGCCGAAGCGGTTGGCATCGACGGGGTCCCCTGCCTCTTTGCCTTCACTCCCCTGGACATCGGAAGCCAGGATATCTTTGTCTACGCCGGCGTCCCCCTTAAAGCGGTTTATGCTAAAGCCAACCGGGTCTTGACCCGAAATTTACTGGCCCTGGGGTTGGTGGCGGTCCTGGCCCTGGTTGCAGCCTGGATGCTCGGCCAATTTTTCCTGATTAGCCGAACCCAGACCTTGGTCAACCAGGCACAACAGTTTGCCGGCGGCGACCTGAGGGTGCGCTCCGGTTTGTCTTACGATGACGGCGAATTCGGCCAACTGGCCCGGTCCTTTGATGAAATGGCCGCCACCCTGCAGCAACGCCAGGAGAGCTTAAGGGAATCGGAAGAGAAATACCGCACCCTGGTGGAGCAATTGCCCGCGATTATCTTTACTTTAGCTCCGGATGAGGCCAGGACTTTGCTCTATGTCAGTCCCCCGGCTGAGAGCTTGCTGGGGTTCTCCCCCGCCGAGTATCTGGCCGATCCCGCCATCTGGAAAAGCCAGGTTCATCCTGACGACCGGGACCGGATCCTGGCGGAAATCGAGGCCAGCTTTGCCACACTCACGCCGCTGGTGGATGAAATGCGAATGCAGTCCCGCTCCGGCGCCCTTGTCTGGTTTCAGGCTCAAGCTATGCCGGTGCCAGACCCCAGTGGCCGCACCCTTTTCCTCCAGGGAATCTTACTGGACATTACCGACCGCAAACGGGTTGAGGCGGCCCTGGAGGCAAGCGAATTTCGCTACCGTACCCTGATAGAGAACGTCGGCCTGGGCATCACGCTCATCAGTTCCGACTACAAAATCATTATGACCAACGCCGCCATGGGCAAAATGTTCGGGAGGCCACCCCAGGAGTTCGTAGGCAAGTATTGTTTCCAGGAATTTGAAAAACGGGAAGAAGTCTGTCCGCATTGCCCCGGCGCCAAGGCGATGGCCTCAGGACACCCGGAGGAGGTGGACACCATCGGTGTGCATGACGACGGCACCTCCCATTATGCCCATGTTCGGACCTTCCCGACCTTCGACTCCCTGGGGGACGTAACCGGATTTGTCGAAGTGGTGGAAGACACTACGGCACGTCGACAGGTGGAAGCGCAGTTATCCTGGGAGAACAAGATCAACTCTGCCATGGCGGACCTGTCCCGGGCCTTGCTGGCTTCCCTATCCATCGAGGACATCTCGCAAATGGTGTTGGATAGCGCCATCGCCCTGACGGATAGCTCCTTGGGGTTCTGTGGCTACCTTGACCCCACGACCGGCTATTTTATTGTCCCCACCTTGAGCCGGGAAGTCTGGGAGGACTGCCAGGTTCCGGACAAGAACATTATTTTCAAGGAATTCAAAGGCTTGTGGGGCTACAGCCTGGAACACCGCCAACCGGTGCTGAGCAACAATCCGGCCGCCGACCCCAGGTCCTCCGGCACCCCTTTGGGACATATTCCCATCCACAATTTTGTTTCGGTCCCGGCCATGCTTGGGGAGCAATTGTGGGGCCAGGTGGCCATTGCCAACGCCTCCAGGGATTATTCAGATATGGATCAGAAAGTCTGCGAGCGCCTGGCCCTGTTCTACGCCCTGGCCATCCAGCGCCAGAGGGCCGAAGAGGCGCTAACCGAGAGCGAGCAACGGTTTAAGGATATTACCGAGAATGCGACGGAATGGGTTTGGGAAGTGGACCGGGAGGGAAAATACACCTACTCCAGTCCAGTGGTGGAGCAATTGCTGGGCTATAAGCCTGAGGAAGTGCTGGGGCAACATTTTTATGATTTCTTTCCCCCGGAGGAGCGGGAAGCGCTCAAGGACGCGGCCGTGGCCGCATTCGGGGCCAAACAGCCGTTCCGGGATCTCATCAATCGCAACCTGCGTAAGAATGGGGAAATCGTCTGGTTATCCACCAGCGGCGTTCCCGTGCTTGATGCCCAGGGAAACTTCTTCGGATACCGGGGCGTTGATATCGACGTCACCGAGCGCCGCAAGGCCCAGGAGGCCTTGGAGAATGCCAATATCCAATTGAAAACCATAGTTCAGGAAGTGGAAAAGCGGAATAGTAATATGGCCCGGCTCAACGATATGAGCGAAATGTTGCAAACCTGTCAAACTTTAGAGGAAGCCTTTACCACCATCAGCCATTTCGTGCCGAAATTTTTCCCCACCGATGCCGGCGCCTTGTATCTTCTCCGCAACTCCAAAAACCTCTTGAGTTCGGTGACGACCTGGGGTCCCTCCCCTCCCATCGAGGAACTGTTTCCCCCTGATGATTGCTGGGCTATACGCGGCGGCCGGGTCCATAGGGTGGACGACCCCGCCTCGGCCTTACTTTGTAAGCATATTCCCGTGAGCGGCCCCCTGGACGCCGGTTACCTGTGCGTGCCTCTGGTGGCCCAGGGTGAGTCCCGGGGCATCCTCCATATACGGTTCTTAAGTTGCGCCATCCAAGGCCGGGAAGCAGAAGAGTTGGAAGCCAAGCAGCGGTTGGCGATCGCCATTGCCGAAAATCTGGCCTTAGCCCTGGCCAACCTGAAGCTGCGGGAGACCCTGCAAAACCAGGCCATCCGTGATCCTCTCACCGGATTGTACAACCGGCGCTACCTGGAAGAGACTATGGAGCGGGAGTTACATCGCTCCAGGCGTCTCAAGGTGCCGTTGGGGGTGGTGATGATGGACCTGGATCATTTTAAAGACTTCAACGATAACTTCGGCCACGCAGGGGGAGATGCGATGCTGAGCTCCCTGGCCACCGTGATCACCGCCGGCATTCGAACCGAAGACATCGCCTGCCGGTATGGCGGAGAGGAATTCTTGCTCGTCATGCCGGGGGCCTCGTTGGAAACTACCCGCGAGCGGGCGGAAAATGTGCGCCAGGCGGTGAAGACCCTCCAGGTGAAATACCAGGGCCGTTTTATTAAATCTACCACAATCTCCCTGGGGGTGGCCATCTTTCCGGACCAAGGGGGCACTGCCGAAGAGGTGATCGCCGCCGCCGATGCTGCCCTCTACCGCGCCAAACAAGCCGGACGGGACCGGGTGGAAATCGCCGTAACCAGTTCTCAGGCAGCCTCGGCAGCCTGAAGGCTTAGCCCCGCCGGTACGCTTCCGGCGGCCTTGCCGATCTCACACCCTGGGCTTGCCCCAGATCTCCAGGACCGAGAGCTGCATGAAGCGTTTGGAAGCGGCGCTCTTGATAATAGCCACGGTGTCCCAGCCTCGGGCGGTGCCGCCGATGGCTACGACTTCTTCCCCTTCCGGAATGAGACCCGCATCCACCGCCTCCATGACGATCTCGCAGGCCACCTTGAGTCCCTGCCCCAGGCGCCGCAAGGTGTTGGCGATGAGCAGGGTGGGGGCGCTGCCCTTGAATTGGTCCGCCAGGCTGGTCTCCAGGGAGTGGGTCAGGATGGTGGCCTTGAGCACTTTGCCTCCCAGGCGGGTGATCTCCTGGTAATGCGCCGGAAGAAACTCGTCGAGATTGGGCCCCTTGAACCCCACGGAGTGCCCCACCACCACCAGGTTGACGTCCTTGCCCTGCAAGCGCCGGGCGGCCTGGGCCCCGGAATCGCCGGTGGTGGACGCCACCACCAGATGACGAAACTTCTCAGCCACGGCCTTCTCCATCAACTCCAGGCAGGCGGGAGTGTTCTGCGGACCCACGCCCCGGAAATACCACACCTCTCGCTTAATCATCAGCTCACCTCATGGATTCGTTTGGGGATCAAACACTGGGCTCATTATAGCAAATCGAGACCTCTGCGAAAGCCTCGTGCAGGATAGCCGCCCTCGGCTGTCCTTACGCGATTTAGGCGCAGGCGAGGGGGCCTACGCTACATTTTGGTGAAGAAGGATAGGGATAGAGACTTTCGCAGAGGTCTCAAATCGCGGCTCCGGCCGGGAAGGCAGACCGGGCCAGGTACCGTATGCGGACGCGCCTCCAACCAGCCGCCGCATTCATGTTGCCCGCCAATCTGCCGATAAGAACAGGGAAGGCCAGGGGAAAAAGCGGCTTTTCATAACGACTTGCGACCAATGGACATTTCGTAGGGGGGGACCTGCGTGTCCCCCCAAGAGGGCGCACACACAGGTGCGCCCTTACATATCGTCTGAATATTTTGACCGCAACACAGTATCAGGGCGCGTCGGAAGGCAGGAGGCTTTCCTCGAGGTACAATGGACGTCCGGCGGCAACCGCGGGGAGCCCAGAGCGAGCAATCTCATGGAGATAAAGCATATTCCGGTTGAGGCCGGCAGGGAACCTGAGGCTCCGGCGGACGTGGCCGGACTTCTCCCCGGGCCGGAGGCCTCGCCCGGGCGCTGGCATTCCGTCACGGTATTGTCCTCGCAACCTCAAGCCGCACAGGACAATACTGACCTGGAGCGGAGCTTCCAAGAACTGGTGCGCTACTATCGCCACTCCAGCGTCGGCGACCGCTGCCTGGGCATTGTCCACCAGATGAACACCCCGCTGCAGGTCCTGTCGTTCCAGTTGGACCTCCTGGAGCAGAAAGCCCAGGAGGAGTTAGGCCTGCTCACCGCATCCCTCCTGGCCGATACCGATCCCCTGGTGACCTTGAACCACTACCGCCAGGCGAAATTCAGCCAATTACGCCGGGAACTTGACCGGCTGCAAGGCATGAGCCGGAGCCTGGTGCTGCAAGGGGTGCATGAAGACGCCCAGGAAAAGTTCGCCCTGGATCTCAACCAGCTCTGCCAGCAGGAACTGGAACTCTATCAGGCTGACCCCTTCTTTAAACACCAGGTAACCGGTGAATTTCACTTCCAGGACGGCCTGCCCTTATTCTCTGGACACTATATCGATTTCAGCCAGAGTTTCCGGAATCTTATCGACAACTCCTTGGAGGCCATGGCCGGGACGGACCGCCGGCAGTTGACGGTGGTGACCGCCTGCCAGAACCAGCGGATCATGCTGCGCATCGGCGACACCGGCGTGGGCATCCCGCCGGCGGATTTACCCAGGATCTTCCAGCCCTTCTTCACCACCAAGCAAACCCCGGGCGGGAACCGGGCCGGCCTG
>Ga0351916_1110_pt2 | contig 13037 bp, 7 predicted proteins | sample TotcelHT113001N3_FD_206868 | JGI IMG/M metagenome (GOLD analysis project Ga0351916, IMG submission 206868) | Enriched cells from coal bed in the Powder River Basin, Montana, United States - Total cells T11 rep1 HSBNCT.T11.300.1.N3 ... | reverse complement strand
TGCTGCCAAAGATTCCCGGCAACAAATCCCCCTTTCTGTTGATTCTTCTGTCGACCAGCAACTTAAGGAGGCACTGTCCGGTGCATTCAGGCTTACCCCTGTACCGGCTGACAGCACGGGTTTTACCATCGAAAATATTACAAATCAGAAGTCTGGAATGTTTTTACAGGTTACCGAAAATGGTTATCAACTGCATTGCTGGAAGCCAGGGGTAAAAGACCGGAAAAAACTGGAAGAGATTCTGAACCAATACACGCAGATAATCAGAATGGAGGCTGAAGGTATTACAACAGAATCACTGAAGCATATTTTTAATCCTGTAAAACTTGAAGTTGTTACCTACCATAAGAGCAAAGGCTCTGCATTACAGGCATTCTTTTTTGCAGGCATGATGCTGCTGGGTGTATTTTTAAGTTTTGCCTACCAGTTCACGGCGATCACAGGCGAAAAACAACTCAGGATTACCGAACAAATCGTTTCTGCCATCAAACCGCAGGTTTGGATGGACGGAAAAATCCTTGGGATAACCATGACCGGGTTGTCATCGATGGCCTCCTATACCCTGATGGGCATTTTAGGCGGGATGCTCTATTTTTTATTCACGAAACAACCCATGACCCAAATTCTGGATTACCTGCATTTTCCAGCAATATTGCTGTTCTTTGTATTTATGGTTACAGGCATACTGATGTGGAATTCGATGCTCGCAGGCGTAGCCGCGATTATCACAGATCCCAATAATTCCGGAAAAAGTTCGCTGATGATGATTCCGCTGTTGTTCGTGCTTTCATCTTTCCTGGTCATGCGCAATCCCGACAGCGGCATGGCTTCATTCCTGTCGTGGTTTCCGTTTACATCGGCAACAGCGGCGCCAATGCGCTGGGTGGCCACCGAAGTAGCCATTTGGGAGGTACTGGGTTCATTTGGTTTGCTGGCAGCAACTTTTATCATTATGCGGAAGCTTGCAGCAAAAATTTTCAGGGTATCCATCCTCGTAAGTGGCAAAGAACCGGGATGGGCGGAAATCTACAGGTGGGTCAGGGAAAGCAGATAACACACATAATATCTTCTCTTTCTGACTTTACCGATTCAGGCAATCCACGCTTTTTCGCACAAATTTCTTTTCACTTTCAGGGAAGCTTATCCTGCACTTCAGGACGCGGTTGCGGCACTGGATAAACTCTGCCCCGTTAAGCTGATATTTCTTCGTTTTGGGAACGGAAATTTCCAGAACTGCCGTGGTTCCGGCCGGGCCTTCTGTTTCGACACGGAAACCCTTTTCATGAAAACGGGCACTTACAACCCTGAACCCATCGGGAGCATCACCGGGCATTGGAAGCCTGGTTTCAGGGATTACAGCAAATCCCGGCTTAGTTTCGATTTCGACAACATCCCGCTCTGTTGGGGATATCACCAGATGTATTTGTACATGACCTGTATGCACAATAACCTCGGGGGTAACCATCCTGCCGTTCAGTTTCACTTTTTTCACCACAGTACCCGCCGGCAGGTATGGTCCAAATTGTATTTCACTTAGTCCGGGCGTATTTGATGTAAAAAGATAAACTATCCGGTTCCCTTTCTTTTCCATGCTAAAATTAATACCCGCATCGGCACATTTCAGGTTACGGGCCGTGAAGTGCGCCCACTGGGGAGGAAACCAGGGATGCAACCGAATCCGTTTGTGACAGGCCTCAGGGGTAAACCCAAGCATACCCTCCACCACTGGCTGAAGTGCCATGGTAGCCGACCAGCACTGATGCCGGCATACACCGGCCGGCTTGTAGGCGGCCCCATGCAATACTTCTTCGACGTATCCATAACCCCAATGCCGGAATATCATCATATTGCTCATTGTCAGCGAAAAAGCCATTTCGGGGCGGTTACCTTTCCAGGCAGTCAGGGCATGCCAACCTGTAAACAAAGGCCAAACGCTGCCCGAATGGTATCCGTTGGGGCGGTAATGCGGACTAAGGCAGCTCAGGATTCGGCTTCCGTATTCGGTGATGTATTCATTCCCGGCGGTTAAATCCAAAAAAGTCTCCAGCCCCTCGCGGTCCAGATGCCCAAACAACCCGGGCACCGATGGCATCACCGAAGCCAATTCGTGCCAATTGCCATCTGCCATCAGACCCTGCCTGTATTGCCGTGTTTCGTCATTATAAAAATCGTTGTTGATAATGTGGTTTAATTTCACGGCCTTCGCGGCACAGTGCTGTCCGAAAGATTCATCGCCCAATTGCCCCGCCATCTCTGTAAGTTGCAGAAGGGCTTCGTTCCAGCACGAAGCAAGATAAAGAGAAGTATGCGATCCAAACAGCGGCCCGCCTTCCACCCAGCCATGCCCCACGTTTGTATTTTCAATCAAATGATCGCCATCCGTATCGGTTGACAGGCAAAACGCATAAGCCATGAGGATATTTGGCCAGATGCTGCGGATAAAGACTGTATCACCGGTATGTTGCAAATAACGGCCGGCTAAAACGATAAACAAAGGGGTGGCATCGGCGGCGTCATAATGGGCAAATCCGGTTGTTGTAAGCTCGTGGTAAATTTTCCCGTTCAAATCCTGAAAGCGGCAGAAAGTGGAAAGAACCTCCCTCACCTTCTCAAAATCGCCATAATGAAGCAAAGCCATTGCCGACCATTGCGCATCCCGCCCGAAATACCATGCATAGCCCGGCCGGCCATCCACCTTGTGCCCGCCATTCCATCCGGTGCCTGTGGTATTGTGCCCGGCTGCCAGCGACTTGCCCAGGCCGGGCGTTTCGATGTAGAAACTGTTTACACCGGCCAGGAGCCATTTCCAGGCCTCATTGAAGAGTGTATCCGGTGATTCGAGGGCGAGTACTTCGTCATAAAAGCCCTGCATGGCTTTTTTTCGTTTTAGTTCCACCTGATAGGGTGAGATGGCAATTTCCCCGAAACGGGCTGCCAATTCGTCCAGCCCATTACTTCCGGCTGTAATGATAAAATCAAGTTTATCCCCGGGCTGCAGCGCATATTCCTGAAGTGCAGACAATTTAGCTTCGTTTGTGGCTGTGGATATAAAACGTCCCTGGGCATCCGGACTGTATGCATCGGACTGTCCAACTTCGCCTCGGCTGGCCGTTTGAATGGTACCGGCCAGACAGGCAAAATCGCCCGAACCGTCAGTTACGGCAACAACGCCTGTCCCTGCCGGATAGCCGTATCTGATGGTGCCTGGCACATTCGGACTATAGGGCCACATCAGCCGGAAAGGAAATGAATAAGCCATCGACAGGGTGGCCTTGCCGGTGCCTTCGTATGTGTAATGCACAACTGCCGCATTTCCTTCGGGCTCGGCAACCAGGGTTTCCGTAATCAGGTAACCATTGCCGCTGTATACACGGCTCAGGTAACCCGGGCGGATGTTGACGACAGCCGGCAGGCTGTCTAAAGGTATGGGGCATTCATCACCAGCAGGCTGTATCCAAACCCTGAAATCCCGCAGGGCTAAAAACGGATGAGCCCAAACTTCCCTGATTCCGCCTTTTTCGTTCCCCATCAACACCAGCCGCATGCCTGAAACCTGATAGTATGCATCTTGTGCAGGTTTTCTGGCCGAAGGAGAGTCGACGGGCCGTGGCCAGGATTCCTGAGGCGGGCTGGGCAACAACAATTCAGGCAATTGTTCAGCTGCCATGCGTTCTACCATTCCTGAACCGTGTGCCCAGTGAAAAACCGGAATTTCACTGCTCAAATGATGCCGTGAAAGGAATTGAAAACAATTCAGTGTAAACAGTTCCAGATGCTTCCGGTTAATATTTCCCTCATCGAAAAGCAGATACCCGCCTACGGCAAGAACCTTGCCCTCATTGGGTTCATACGCCCAGACAATCTTTTTTTCCTCACGAAGAAATATATAATCCCAGTCTGCGCCTATCACTTTGCCAGCGGCCGGCACCTGATTGCCATAATAACCGGTTACCGGAATCCGGATATCGCGTTGTGGCTTTAACACATAAGCCCCGTTGTTCAAACCTTTAAAAACAGGGTGGGAACGGTAGGCATGAAATCCCGCCATTCGCCCGTAACCTTCATCCCTGATCTCTTTGGTAAGGGTTTCAGGATGTGTCGTCTCCCAGCCAAGTGGTACCACCAGTTCAGAAGCGGCATTGGAAAGAAGCAGGCCACAACCCTTTTCGACCGCAATGCGAAGGTTGGCGATAAAAGCCGGCGTAAGCCAGGATGCCTGAAGCAGTGCGGTGTCGGTGCCATGCAGCCAAACAACATCAAACCCTGTCAGGCAACCCCGATCTGCTGCAATCCGGGCGGGATTGACAACAGACACACACAAACCGGGTATATGGGTTAAGCATTCACGGGCGGCATTCCATTCCTTGTCGTTGGCATCGGCAGGCATGATGAAGGCAACCCTTATGCTGTCGGGGCCGGAATGACCAATTGCGGCTAACAGGATAAAAAATAAAGAAAGAGTGAGTTTGCGCAACATGGGCAATTGTTTTTTGTAAATGTACAAAAACTGTCCCTGTTGCTGTCAATAAAAAAACCGGGCAAATCAACCCGGTTTCTGCGTATTGTGTGAATGCTGTTAAAAGCGTGCTTCTTTAATTCTTGCTTTTTTGCCGCGCAATTTACGGAGATAGAAGATGCGTGCACGACGTACAACCCCGCGCTTATTCACTTCAATTTTTTCGATATTGGGTGAACTGAAGGGAAATACACGCTCAACGCCAACGTTACCCGAAATTTTCCGAACGGTAAACGTTTTGGTGGTACCGGCTCCGCGAATCTGGAGGACGGTGCCTGTATAACTCTGGGTACGGGTCTTGCTTCCTTCTTTGATGGTATAATCAACGGTGATGGTGTCTCCGGCTTTGAAAGCGGGAAACTGTTTCGTTTCTGTCAGTGATTCAACGTATTTGACTAATTCGGGCTTGTTCATGATAGTTCGCGTTTACGGTTCGTAAAAAGGACTGCAAAAATACAAAGTAATTTTCATTAATCAAGTGTGCTAACAAAATGTTGAAAAAAAGTTTGTCTCTCAATCTATCCGCATGGCATGGTTTAAGAATGCGGCTATGGCAGATTATGTCTAATTTTGCAGGCGCAAAGCCTCCCGGGTTTTTTTGTATAACATATTCATCAGAAGGTTTTTATGAAAATCCATATAAGAAAAGCACATTATTTTATTGTCCTTTCTACACTGATTGTCATTTCCGCTGGTCTTTTTCTGGCATTCGAGCAGAAAATGCCGGAGGCCGCACTTCCGGATGATGATTTCGTGAAACGTTCAGAATCAAGGACTGTAGCAGTACCAATTCCCCGTAAGCTCAATTTTGCAGGCGAAAACGTCCCGCTCAACCTGTTTTATGTTCGCGAGGCTTTAGATCGGGAAATCACCCTGAATACATACTGGCACTCTCAATCGCTTATGCTTTTTAAACGTGCCAACAGGTTTTTTCCGGTCATCGAACCCATTCTCCGCAAACATGGCATCCCCGACGATTTTAAATATATTGTACTGGTCGAAAGTGCTTTCCTGCACAATGTTTCCCCTGCCGGCGCAGCCGGATACTGGCAGTTCCTGAAAGAGACCGCTAAAGAATACGGTCTGGAGGTTTCGGGTTCGGTTGACGAGCGGTACCATCTTGAAAAGGCTACCCTTGCCGTCTGCCGTTATTTGAAAGTAGCCCACGAAAAATATGGAAACTGGACCGTGGTTGCTGCAGCATTCAACGGCGGCATGGGGCGTTTCGACCGGATTATCAAAACCCAGAACACGGCGAATTACTACGAAATGTATATGAACCAGGAAACCTCGCGGTATATTTTCCGCATCCTGGCATTCAAGCTGATTTTCGAACATCCGGAGCGTTACGGTTATTTCCTGAAAAAGGAGGAACTGTACCCCCGTATTCCACAGAAAGAAATAGAAATAAAAGCCAATATCCCCGACCTTGTGGACTTTGCAAGGCAGCATGGCATCAGTTACAGGATGCTGCGCGAGTTAAACCCCTGGATAAACGACACCCAGCTGGTTGTGAGCCAGGGCAAAATTTACCGGATTATAATCCCAACCGGCAAATTCAAAGACTACGACGATTTGCTGAGGGATGAAATAAATGGACGCAATTCCACATCCGAAGAAAATGATGAACCGTGACCATTTTTCGATAGCGGAAATCAAAAACAATTTCCTCGAAGGGAAACTTGAGGTCTACGGTGCACGTGTCCATAACCTGCAGAGTATCGACGTGACACTGCCCCGTAACAAACTCGTTGTGATTACCGGTCTGAGCGGCAGCGGAAAATCATCCCTGGCTTTCGATACCATATATGCCGAAGGCCAAAGGCGTTACATGGAAACATTTTCGGCTTATGCCCGTCAGTTCATCGGCAACCTCGAAAGGCCGGATGTGGATAAGATTACAGGCCTGAGTCCTGTTATTTCGATCGAGCAAAAAACCACAGGCTCCAACCCGCGTTCAACCGTGGGTACCATCACCGAGGTTTACGACTTCATGCGCCTCCTTTACGCCCGTATTGCCACGGCTTATTCACATCTCAGTGGCCTGCCCATGGTTAAATACAGCGAAAAAGATATTATGGTCTTTATCAGGCAGGAATACACCAACCGGAAAATCAACCTGCTGGCACCACTGGTCAAAGGGCGAAAAGGACACTACCGTGAATTATTCGACAACCTCCGGCGTCTTGGTTACACAAAGGTCAGGATTGATGGCGAATTGAACCACCTGAGTGATGTCAGGCAGGTTGACAGATACAAAACCCACGACATCGAACTGGTTGTGGACCGAATTACCATTGGCGGTTCATCAGAATCAAGACTGGGGCAATCCGTACAAACCGCGCTCAAACAGGGTCGCGGAACCCTGCTGATTTTAGATGAAGCCGGTTCCGCCACCCGCCATCTCAGCCGCAACCTGATGTGCCCCGAAAGCGGGATGGCCTATGAGGAGCCGGAACCCAACACCTTCTCGTTCAATTCGCCCTACGGTGCCTGCCCAAAGTGCAATGGGCTCGGCCAAATCAGCGAGATCGATTTGGCCAAAGTATTCCCTGACCCCTCCAAAAGCATACGCAAAGGAGGCATTGCCCCGGTTGGCGAATACAAAAACTCATGGATTTTTAACCAGCTTGAAGGCATTGGCATACGATACGGGTTCAACCTCGATACACCTTTGGAGGAGATTCCCGAAGAAGCCATCAACACCATCCTTTATGGTAATAACGACGGGTTTGTCATCAAAAAAGAATTTAACGGCATCATCAGCACGTATACCCTCGAATTCGAGGGAATTGTTAATTTCATCCTCAGCCAGAATGATGAAACCGTGTCAACTTCGGTCAAAAAATGGATTGGCGGATTCCTGAACAAAATTCCCTGCCCCGAATGTGACGGTAAAAGATTAAAAAAGGAATCCTTAGGCTTCCGCATCCATGGCAAAAACATTGCCGAACTTGCCCTGATGGATCTCAACCGCCTCGATGGCTGGTTTGATGCCCTGCCCCAATACTTAGACGAACGCCAGCAAACCATCGGGCATGAGATTATCCGTGAGATTCGCGCGCGATTGGGGTTTCTGAAAAATGTCGGGTTGGGTTACCTCACCCTCGACCGGACGGCCCGCAGTCTGTCAGGGGGCGAAAGCCAGCGTATCCGGCTGGCCACCCAGATTGGCTCGCAACTCACCGGGGTGCTTTATATACTCGATGAGCCCAGTATCGGGCTGCATCAGCGCGACAACCACCGCCTGATTGATGCGCTGAAAAATCTCCGCGATACCGGCAACTCGGTCATCGTTGTGGAACACGATCAGGATATGATACTGGCTGCCGATTATGTCATCGACATTGGGCCGGGAGCCGGCGTTAACGGCGGAAGGATTGTAGCTGAAGGCCCGCCTGAAAGCCTTCGCCGGCAAAACTCCCTCACCTGCCAATACCTGAACGGTCTTAAAAGTATCCCCTTGCCTGAAAAACGACGCGAAGGCAACGGGCAATCGCTGATATTGACCGGTGCCCGGGGTCACAATCTTAAAAACGTAACCCTGGAGGTACCATTGGGCAAATTCGTTTGTATAACAGGTGTTTCGGGAAGCGGAAAATCAAGCCTTATCAACGAAACCCTTTACCCTTTGCTGAGTCGCGAATTGTACCGGAGCGACCGTAAACCACTCCCTTACGAGACGATCTCGGGTTTAAAAAACATCGACAAGGTCATCGAAATCGACCAGTCACCCATCGGGCGGACACCGCGAAGCAATCCGGCCACCTATACCAAGGTATTCGACGAAATCCGGCAACTTTTTACCCAACTGCCCGAATCCAAGATCAGGGGGTATAAACCCGGGCGTTTTTCATTCAACGTGAAAGGCGGACGCTGCGAAACCTGCGGCGGGGCGGGGCTAAAAGTGATTGAAATGAATTTCCTGCCCGATGTGCTGGTTCCCTGCGAAACCTGCCAGGGTAAGCGCTATAACCGCGAAACCCTTGAAGTGAGGTTTAAAGGCAAGTCTATCAACGACATCCTTAACATGACCATCGACCAGGCTGTGCCATTCTTCGAAAACATTCCTGCCATCGCCCAGAAAATACAGACCCTGCAAATGGTGGGATTGGGTTATGTTTCGCTTGGTCAACCATCTACCACACTTTCGGGCGGCGAAGCCCAAAGGGTGAAACTTGCCACCGAGTTAGCCCGGCGCGATACCGGAAAAACCCTTTATATACTCGACGAACCAACTACCGGACTGCATTTCGAGGATGTCCGTGTATTGCTCGATGTTTTACAAAAGCTGACCGACCGGGGCAATACCATCCTGGTGATCGAGCATAACATGGAAGTAATTAAAGTAGCTGACTACATCATCGATATGGGCCCCGAAGGCGGCGAAGAAGGCGGCCGCATCGTGGCAGAAGGTTCCCCCGTGGAAATCTCGCGCTGCACCGGCAGTCATACCGCAATTTATTTGAAAGCCATCCTATCACAAGCGAAATGACAAACATCGAAATTATCTGCACCAATAATCAGTTACGCAGGGAATACACCCGCGGAACGACCCTGCATGAAATTGCCAGCGACATGGGCATACAACTCAGGTACCCCATCCTTGGCGCCCTGGTCAACAATAAGCTGCGGGAACTCAATTTTGAAGTATATAAACCAAAAACCATCCATTTCATCGACTACAGCCACCCTATCGGCTACAGGATGTATGTGCGGAGTACGGCATTTATCCTGTATGCGGCACTCAGGGAAATGAATACAGGCGCCATCCTGAAAATTGACCACAGCGTGAGCAAAGGCTGGTATGCCGAAATCAACGGAGAGGGAGGACCCGTTACGGATGAATTGCTGGATAAATTGCGCGCAAAGATGAATGACATCATCCGCGCCGATATCCCCTTTACCCGCAACGAATTGCCTACAGCTGAAGCAATCAGGTTGTACCGAGAATACGGTCATGCCGAAAAAGCTGCCCTGTTCGAAACAAGAAAAGAAATGTACACTTCGGTTTATGGCCTTGGGTCGCATATAAATTATTTCTATGGTTACCTTGTCCCGTCAACCGGTTTCATTACCGATTTCGACATCCAGAAATATTTCAGGGGCTTCCTCATGCGGGTACCCGAACGCGAAAGCTTCAAAATACAACCCAAAGTAGCCTTGCAACCAAAGCTTTTTAAAGTTTTCAGGGAGCACAAAAAATGGATTAACATCCTGGATGTAAATTATGTAGGCAGCCTCAACAAAGCCACCAGCGAAAAAAGGGATACCGACCTGATTAAAATTTCCGAAGCCCTGCACGAAAAGAGAATTGCCCGTATCGCCGACAAAATATATAAATCACGGGATAAAGTCCGCATTATCCTGATTTCAGGGCCTTCGTCGTCGGGTAAAACCACTTTCAGCAAACGGCTCTCGATACAATTGATGGTACTGGGTCTGCGCCCGGTTCAGATATCGCTCGACAATTACTTTGTTGACCGTGAACGAACCCCTCGCGACGAAAACGGGGAATACAATTTTGAAACCCTCCAGGCCATCGACATAACGCTCTTCAACGAAAACCTCAACGGCTTGCTCCAGGGACGGGAAGTGAATCTGCCACGATTCGACTTCACATCCGGAAAAAGAAATTCGGGCGAGCGTTTGAAGATTGTCGGCGACCAGGTTTTAGTCGTGGAAGGCATCCACGGCCTGAACCCCGAACTGACTCCATCCATCCTGCCCCAGTGTAAATTCGGCATTTTTGTCTCGGCATTGACACAAATAAGCATTGATGCCCAAAACCCCATCCCTTCTACAGATAACCGACTTATCCGGAGAATGGTACGCGATTACCGTTTCAGAAACTACTCCGCACTCGAAACACTCCGGCGTTGGGAAAGTGTGAGGCATGGAGAAGAAAAGTATATTTTCCCTTACCAGGAAAATGCGGATGTGATGTTTAATTCGGCTTTACTTTACGAATTGGCTGTTTTGAAGACCTATGCCGAACCGCTGCTGAAAACCATCCCCGAAAACGAATCGGAATTCGCCGAGGCGCTCAGACTAATGAAATTTTTTTCCTACTTCCAGCCTGTTTCGGCACGCGAAATTCCGCCCACTAGCATATTGCGCGAATTTTTGGGCGGCAGCAGCTTCATATACTAAAATCATCTATGCACGCCTATCTTCCCCTGCATATTCTGCCCATCGAAAATCAAGGCTGTCAGATTGTATTTAGGGCTGTCATCAACAACCATGCAGCCAGTCTGCTTGTCGACACCGGTGCCTCGCATACCCTATTCGACAGGCAACGCCTCGAGCGTTTTGGCCCCCTGAGCACCAACCATTCGGTATCCTATCAGGCCAAGGGCCTCGGCAATGAAATCGACAGTTTCATACTCGACATCGGGAAATTGATGTTCCATGGGCATCGCATCGATGATTACCATGCCATCCTTATGGATCTGGACGCACTAAGCGAGATTTATACCGAATTATTAGGCGAACCCATTCATGGCATACTTGGTGGAGATCTGCTTTTTAAATTCGATGCCATCATTAATTATAAAAAACAAGTTATTAAGCTTTCCAAAAAAAAAGAACCACTGTTTGTTCTTACTCTTAACCATGATACACGCCATTTTCTGCTAAAAACACAAATTCAGGGACACACAGCCAATCTAATCGTAGATACCGGGGCATCGACAACAGTGTTTAATATCAGCACTTTTCACGACCTTCATCCCTATAATGCAGACGATCTCAGGCGCAACGAACAAACTTCTTCGGGTATCCATGCCGAGTATATTTTTCAGGAGAGCATTGTGCTCGATAAACTTGAAATGGGGCCCTTTACCTTCAATGGCTTCCAGGCGATGACCCTTGACCTTTCCAATATCAACCAGCAATACCGGCTTCTGGGGCTCCCCCCTGTAGATGGACTGATTGGCAGTGATTTTCTTTTGGCCCGCAAAGCGGTCATCAACTACCGCAAACGACACATCAGAATCAGCAAACCTAAGGCATGAAAGACCTGACTACCGGAAACGAGGGCAGGCTGATTCTCAGATTCGCCATGCCCATGTTGGCGGGAAATATTTTCCAACAATTGTATAACGTTGCCGACAGCATCATCATCGGGCATTTCGTAGGCAAAGAAGCGCTTGCGGCAGTGGGTGCTTCATTCCCGCTGATTTTTGTACTGATCGCCTTTGCCATCGGAGTGGGCATGGGTTTCAGCGTCGTACTCTCACAATATTTCGGGGCAAAGCAGTCGGGCAATGTCGAAAAAACCATCGACACCCTCTGGGTTTTTCTTTTTTTCTCGTCACTGTTCATTACACTTACCGGTATTTTACTAAGCAGGACCATCCTCAAGGCGACAGGTCTGCCAGAGGATGTATTGCCATTAGCCGTGAAATACCTGCATATTTACCTCTCAGGCACCTTGCTGTTTTTCGGTTTCAATGGGATGACAGCCATCCTCAGGGGCCTTGGGGATTCGAAAACCCCGCTGTGGTTTCTGATTATTTCGACCATTGCCAATATCATACTCGATCTTGTTTTCGTCGTCATTTTCGGATGGGGAATCGCAGGGGTTGCCTGGGCCACCGTTATTGCGCAGGCAGGGGCATTTCTTGCTATGGTATTGTGGCTCAATCGCCACCATGCGATGATTAATCTAAGTTGGCGTCCTTATCAATTCGACCGGGCAATTTTCCGGAAAAGCCTGAAAATCGGATTACCCACCGGATTCCAGCAAACATTTGTTTCGCTGGGGATGCTGGCAATGTATGGCATAGTAAACCGGTTTGGAACCGATGCGGTTGCAGCTTTTGCCGCTGCCGGGCGAATTGATTCGTTTGCGGTGATGCCTGCAATGAACTTCTCCGCAGCACTTTCTTCGTTTGTCGGGCAAAACATCGGGGCCAACCAACTGCAACGGGTCAGGAATGGGATGAAGGCCACCTTGGTTATGACCTCGTTGATTTCGATTGGAGGCACGATTTTGGCCTGGCTGATGGGCAAACAGTTGATGATGATTTTCACAACTGATCCGGAAGTCATCAAAATTGGGGTTGAATATCTAAGAATTGTCTGCTCGTTTTATATATTTTTTTCGGCTATGTTCACATTCAACGGCTTACTCCGGGGAGCCGGCGACACACTGATTCCCATGTTTATCACCCTCATGTCGCTGTGGCTCATCCGCATCCCGTTATCTTATAGTCTGTCGGGCTGGTGGGGAATTAATGGAATCTGGTGGGGCATTCCCCTTGCCTGGATTTCAGGCGCAATTTTCAGCTACCTGTATTACAAAGCCGGGAAATGGAAAGGCAAAGGTGTGGTGAAGATTTCCTGAGTGGATGAAAACAATGCGCTTCATTTACAGAATTGATTTGGCGGCAGGGTGTTTGCGTTGCACAGCCAACAAAAACCGGTAAATTTGTTACGTGAAAATAAAAAAACAGCAAATCAGGAATTTTACCCTCAATAAACTCAGGGAGGGATGGTCGAAACAGGAAATTTTCGA
>Ga0351916_1262_pt1 | contig 13072 bp, 17 predicted proteins | sample TotcelHT113001N3_FD_206868 | JGI IMG/M metagenome (GOLD analysis project Ga0351916, IMG submission 206868) | Enriched cells from coal bed in the Powder River Basin, Montana, United States - Total cells T11 rep1 HSBNCT.T11.300.1.N3 ... | reverse complement strand
ATAATATTCACAAAACCAGCCTTCTGGCCAGCCGGTTGCACGACATCAATCCCATGCTCCGCCTCAGGGAAGTAAATGTGTATCTCCGCGATGACGAAATGCGCGAGTGGATTTTCCAGCCCTACGATTACGTTGCGGATGCCATCGATACCCTGTCTCCCAAATTGTTTCTTCTGGCGGATGCCGTTAAATATGGCCACAGGGTAGTCAGTTCGATGGGTGCCGGTGGCAGGCTCGACCCAGCAAGGATTCGGGTAGCTGATATTTCGGAAACACATACCTGTCCCCTGGCACTTTTGCTCCGCAAGCGACTGCGCCGTCAAGGTGTTTATCAAGGGATAAAGGCGGTTTTTTCTGAAGAACCTGTCATCGAGGGGGCCCTGCTGCCCGTTCAAAACGAGCCCAATAAAAAAACCACGGTGGGAACGATTTCGTATATGCCGGCTATGTTCGGACTGTATATGGCTTCGGTCATTCTTCGCGACCTTATCGACACCTGAAGAAAGTGAGAATTAAGAGACCAATCAGCCGGGCGGGGCCGGAATCGTTTTTTTTCGGAGAAACGCTTTAACAGAACCCACGAGAATACTGGCCTCTACTTTTATCGGGATACGCGCCTGGTCGCGGGTAATCCATACCCTGATTTCCTCGTTTCCCTTAAAGACGCTGCCTTCCATGGCTATGGCGGTAAAAACCATGCAATTGTATTCCTTATTATCCTTGTTTTTAATGGTTTCCAAACCCCTGAAAACGAAATCAAGGGCATATGTTGTTTCGTCAACCACCAAAGTCAGTGGAAAACGGGTTTCAGGTGCCACTTCGTCGAAATGAAGCGTTCGGGCATAGTAAGCTGCTGTGAGCAGGTCGAACAGACATCCTTTAATATTTAATGTATCACGGCTGAATGGCCTTTTTGATGTATAGGTCTGCAAAAAGAGTTTTTGCCGGCTATAATCGAATTGGTAAAAGTTATAAACCCTGAAGCCGCCTTCGCTGGTATTGCGGTAAAATTGCAAAGGTCGCAGAGTCGAGAAATCAGCAACGGACTCGTAGCGATCTCTTACTTTAAAAATCCAGTCGTAGGATGGCAGGCTTTGACCTGTTGCAATGAATTTCCAGGCTTTTATCCCCCCAGTCCGTATGGTATCAGCCGCAAAGCTCACTTTTGCTGCTTTTAGCCAAAGCGGCCCCCAGTTATAGTAAACGTCGTATTCCAGGATTTCACCGGGCACGAAAGCATGCACGGGACCACGGCATTGGCCGCGGGCATAAAACGAAGCCAGCAAGAGGAATCCGATAAAAAGGTATTTGTATTCAGTGAGGTGTCGCATGGTGCAAAGCTAAAGTTTCCCGATGGATGCTGCGGAAACTTTAGCCAGTCTGCAAAAGGATTAATTTCGCCAAAAAATGGACAATGGAACCCTCCCGTCACCGCAAACTCGAATCCCTGGCAAAAAGAATCGAACCGGGGTTGTGGCAGTATGAACTAATACTGATGGCCTTGATGGCTGTCAGCCTGATGGTGTATTACACGCTGTCGGCCTGGGCCGGCGCAGGTGCGCTCTTGTTGGGAGCCGGCCTTATTTTGGCCATTATATATTTTTTCCGTTGGTTTTTACCCCGCTCAGAAGGTTCAGGACCGGGGGCTTTGGTGCTTAAATTACATTCTGCTGCCATGGCTTTTGGGGTGCTGGGGGGTGTGTTCAGGGTGTTGTATATGCAAAGTGATATACTCTTTCTTTCTATTTCCCTTGCCCTTGCGGTACTTGTCATGTTGCTGGTTTTATATTATGGCGTTATCAAAAAGGAACCCATAATCATTGGGAAGCCGGATGTTGTCAGGATGGTTCTTTGTATGATACTGGCAATGGTCTTACTTCTTTGGCAACCCCCCCTTCCATTCATCGACTCTGCCGTTTTCCCGGCGGAAGAGATGATTCACTGAGGCCATTGAGGAGAACAGCATTCATACGAGCCATCGGTTAATGTAATGCCGGCGGCTTAAAATGCAGACTCGAACTGACGAAGGAAACGCAAATCATTTTCGAAGAAATGCCGGAGATCTTTGATTTGATACAAGCCCATGGTCATGCGTTCAATGCCCATCCCAAATGCAAAGCCGGTGTGGGTTTCGCTGTCGATTCCGCACGAATCAAGCACGGCCGGGTCAATCATCCCGCAACCAAGAATCTCAATCCAGCCGGTGTATTTACAGATATTGCAGCCCTTGCCGCCGCATAGCGGGCAGTTAATGTCCATCTCGGCCGATGGCTCGGTAAAGGGGAAATATGATGGCCTGAGGCGGATACTGGTTTTTTCGCCAAACATTTCTTTGGCAAAATATAGCAGAGTTTGCTTGAGGTCTACAAAAGAGACGTTTTTATCAACATAAAGACCCTCAACCTGATGGAAAATGCAATGGGCACGGGCCGAGATGGCTTCGTTGCGGAACACACGGCCTGGGAAAATCATCCGGATGGGGGGCTGTGTTGTTTCCATCACCCTGACCTGAACCGATGAGGTATGCGTGCGTAAGAGGACGTCGTTACTGTCAGGTCTTTTTTCGATGAAAAAGGTGTCCTGCATGTCGCGGGCCGGGTGGTCGGCGGCAAAATTAAGTGCAGAGAAGTTATGCCAGTCATCTTCTATTTCGGGGCCTTCAGCTACGGTAAACCCGATTCTCGAAAAAATGGATAAAATGCGGTTTCGTACCACCGAAAGCGGATGCCGGCTGCCGGCAGTGTAAAAATCCACCGGCAGGGTGAGGTCATCCAGCCTTGTCTGGTTGCTGTTGCCGGTATGCCGGGCCTGAAAGCTTTCGAGGCGGAGTTGTGCTTTCTCTTTCAACTGGTTCAGCAGCAGCCCGATTTCCTTTTTTTCGGGGCCGGGTACCTGTTTAAAATCGCCAAATAAATCGTTTAAAATGCCTTTTTTCCCAAAAAACCTGATTCTGAAGGCTTCTGTTTCAGCAGCATCCTTCACCTGTGTGGCTTCTACCGCTTCGAGGTATTGTAAAATGCGGTCTTTCATAAATTGTTGGATTTGGGCCTAAAATAATACCCAAAGGGGCAAAATGTAGGATGCGATGTTTTATTTCAGGATTTGAATGGTCATTTTCAAGTCTTTCTCGGGTCGGTCGCCGGGAAGGGTTTTCACGGCAGCAATTTCGTCAAATCCTTCCGTGATTTCACCGAAAACTGTGTAGGCACCATCCAGGTGTGGGGTGCCGCCAAGGGTCCCATAAGTTTTGATTTGCTCAGGGGTATAGTTGATTCCGCTGCGCCCGGAAAAGGATTTCAGGTTTTGTTCGTCAACCGGGGTTCCCTGTACGATATAAAACTGTGAGCCGGACGATTCTTTTTTGGGATTCACCTGATCCGGCATCCGGGCAGCAGCTAATGCGCCTTTTTTATGAAAAAACACCGGGCTGAATTCTGCAGGGATTTTGTATCCGGGGTCTTGCCTGCCATCAGCATTCTGGCCGCCCTGAATCATAAAATTGCGGATAATGCGGTGGAATGGGGAGTTATTGTACCATCCCTCGTTCACCAGTTTTATGAAATTATCGCGGTGCCGGGGGGTTTCATTGTATAGAAAACCTTTTATGTTGCCATATTCGGTTTTGATGATAAAACGGGTTACCTTCGTTTTTTCCTGTGCAAGGATTGAGTTCATGGATACAATCAGTGTTAGGGTTAGAATGAGCGCTATTTTTTTCATAGAAATTGATTATTAGATTTACATTGCGGGCCTGGAGACACTTTCATTTTGGCTGACAAAATTAAAAAAACCCGGGCTATCTTTAACCTTAGCGCCAATAAAAGTTCATGCAGCCTGTTTTAACCGGGCAACATAATTTTTTAACCGATGCAATCCGCAACCCCCCGAGATTTTTAAATCGTGCTTCCACAGTCAGGTTATTAATGACGGATAATAATGACACTGCTTCCAAAAAATCAATACATTTGTTTTATGAGGTATGCTTTATAACTGCCTCAAAACCCGGTTACACCAAAGCCGGCCTGAATAGCAAAGCCGGGTTTTTAAATATCCAGTGAGTGGCTTCAGAGGGTTTCGGTGAGATCAGGGCCGGGAACCTGGGGTGAATACAATCATTAATAAATTACCAAAATGGACAAATCATTTATCGAACGTTACACGGGGGAAAATGTCAGGCTTACCATGATTGATGATGCCGTGTTTGAGGGTATATTGTGGTATGTTGAATTTGAGGATGAAACAGAGCAAACGGTCTTTAGTGTTTCTCTGGATTCATCTAAGTTTAAATTTATGACAGAGCATATCAAGAAAATAGAAATTGTGAGCCGGTGAAGGATTGTCCGACAAACCGGTTAGTACGCCAAATGCGGTCAGGCTTGCGACAGGGCAGCGCTATCCGACTGCCTTTGATTTAGCTTTCTTTGCGCATGGCGTTATTGTAGCAGGCCCGGCATAATGGGATATAACTTTCGGTTTCGCCAAGAAGAACCAGTTTTTCGTTGCTCACCGTGCGGTGTGAATAATGAGCCAGCTTGCCGCATTCCATGCAAATGGCATGTACTTTTGTAATGTATTCAGCATTGGCAATCAGTGCCGGCATGGGGCCGAAGGGGATGCCCCTGAAGTCCATGTCAAGCCCGGCAATGATGACCCTTCGGCCGTCGTTGGCCAGATGGTTGCATACATTGATGATTTCGGGATCGAAGAACTGGGCTTCGTCAATCCCGACAACATCCACATCATGAACATATAAGAGGATTTGCGAAGCCGATTCGACCGGGGTGGACCGGATGCTGTTGGCGTCGTGCGAAACCACATCCGATTCGTGATAACGCGTATCAATGCCGGGTTTGAATATTTCAACCCTCTGCCTGGCTATCCGGGCTCGTTTTAACCTTCGGATCAGTTCTTCGGTTTTACCGGAGAACATGGAGCCCGTAATGACTTCTATCCAGCCGGCAGGCTGACTTTTTGCTACTGGGGGTTCAAGGAACATGGCGATTGGGAGTAATTTGACGAAATATTTATCGTAATTTTACCTACAAATTTAAAGACCTTCAGCCAATATGGAGAATGCAGACAGGAATTTACTTCTCGACGAGATTCGTGATATACTGGAAATAATTGAAGAACAGACGAATTCCTTCCGTTTTCAGGAGGAGCGGATTCCACGGATCGAACTGGATATCGTGATGGCGAATATCCGCAAATTGTATGAGAAGGTTTATCGCCTGCAGAGGCAGAATGAGCGTGAAACACAGCATGAATCATTACCGGAGATTACACCCGCACCCAGTGAGGGCATCCGGATCAGGTTCGACAGTGCTCCTGAATCTGCCGGGAATATTGCCACTACGACTGAAATACCGCCCCCCACTTCACAAAATAAACCGACTGAGCCCCCCCCAGGCTCCCAGGCCAGTTGCGGCTGCACAAAAACCAACGCCCAGTACACGGACTGTGACAGCCCCGACTTTGTTTCCGGACGAGCCCCAATCATTTCGCGAAAAAGCAAAGGAGGAAACCCCAAGTGTTGCCGACCGTATTTCGGGGCAAATTGAAGATAAAAGCGTCGCCAGCAATCTGATGCATATGCCTTTGGCTGACATCCGTGCTGCAATTGGCATCAACGAAAAGTTTTTGTTTATCAACGAATTGTTCAGCGGGAGCCTGCAGGAGTATAATCAGGCGATTCAATCGCTGAATCAGGCCCGGGATGAAGAAGATGCCATGACCGCATTTGAGGACTATGCGGGTCGGTATAAATGGAATCCCAGATTGCCGGCTGTAAGTAAACTAAAGGAACTGGTTAAAAGGCGCTTTCTCTGATACAAATTTTAAAACATTGGCAATTCTTCCTCCGGCTCAGTCATGGTTCTGTTTTCGTGCAGGGTCAGATGGAATCCGTTCATCACAAAAGTGGCAATTTTCAGGGTGGGCTCGAATAAAAGGCTGTTATCAAGTGTTTTTTGATTGACCCATTCCCGGCCACCAATAAGGCAGAAAAAGTAAATGAAAACGCCGGTTATAAGTCCCCCTTTAACAAGGCCGAGGGCAAGCCCGGCCAGTTTGTTCAAAAAACTAAGTCCGGCCAATGTGACAATTTTTTCGATAAGCCTGGCAATGAGGTGAATAAACAGTAAAACCACGATAAATGTCAGCATAAAGGCAATCAGTTTGATGTATTCCGGAGGGATGGAAGTTTGGCCTTCCATGAGTTCGCGGGTATAGTCAGAAAAGTGATAGGCCGCATAAACACCCAGAACCAATCCGGCCAGAGACGCCAGCCCCAGCAAAAAACCTTTGATAAATCCACGGATAGCGAAAAAGAGGAGAATGCCCGCAATGGCAATATCGATTCCGTTCATGTAAGCTTAATTTTTTTTGAGCCTGGTCGTAAGGGCCGTCGAAAACACGAATTCATTCAGTTCAACATTGTCGGTATGCAAAACAGTATTTTTGTCGCCATGCCACCATAAATGGCCCTTGTGGATAAAACTGATAGCTTCGCCGATTTCGAGCACCGAGTTCATATCATGGGTGTTGATAACGGTTATCATATTATATTCATGTGTGATTTCTGCAATGAGGCTGTCGATAAGTTGTGCGGTTTGTGGGTCCAGACCCGAGTTGGGTTCATCGCAGAAAAGATAACCCGGATTCAATGCGATGGCACGGGCAATGGCCACCCGTTTAACCATTCCGCCACTTAATTCAGAAGGCATAAGGTGATGGGCGTCCCGCAGGTCAACACGTTCGAGGCAGAAATCGACGCGCTGTTGCATTTCGCGTTTGGTCTGGTTGGCGTACATCAGCAGCGGAAAACGTACATTTTCCTCAACATTCATCGAGTCGAAAAGGGCGCCCCCCTGGAATAGCATGCCCATTTCTTTGCGGATAGCTTTGCGCTGCTTTTGCGTCATTTTAGAAAAGGCCCTCCCCCCGTATATAATTTCCCCTTCATCCACCTCCAGCAAACCAACCAGGCATTTCATTAATACCGTCTTGCCAGACCCGCTTTGGCCGATAATCAGGTGGGTTTTTCCGGGTTCGAAGGCCGCATTGATATCTAAGAGTATCTGCCGCCCCGAGAATGCTTTGCTGATATGGCTTACCTGAATCATGTAAGAAGCAGTTGGGTCAGTATAAGATTGAATACAATGATATTAATGCTTGAATGAACCACGGCACGGGTGCTGGCTTGTCCTACTTCGAGTGCTCCCCCGCTGATTCTGTAACCCTGGTAACCGGATACCGATGCAATGATATAGGCAAAAACAACAGTTTTAATGAGGGCATAGAATACCGTAAACCCGTCAAAGTTAATCCTGAGCCCGCTGATATAGTCATGAGGGGTATAGAGGCTGGTAAGAATGGCCACCATCCAACCTCCGAAAAGGCTGAGACTGATGCTGAGTACAATAAGCACAGGATTGAAAATCATGGAAGCAAGAATTTTTGGCAGAATGAGGTAATTGGCTGAATTAATGCCCATTACCTCAAGGGCATCAATCTGCTGGGTCACTCGCATGGTACCAATTTCGGAGGCAATTCGGGAGCCGACTTTTCCAGCCAGAATCAGGCTGATGATGGTGGGCGCAAACTCCAGTATCACCGATTGGCGGGCAGTAAACCCAATCATCGTCAGGGGAATTAATGGGCTGTCAATATTATATGCTGTCTGGATGGTAACTACCGCACCCATAAAAATGCTGATGATAGCCACAATACCCATAGAATCAAACCCCAGGTTTTGTATTTCGGTAAACAATTGCCTGCGAAAAATATAAACTCTGGGGGGCAGGGTGATGACCTGTCGCATCAGAATTAAATAGCTGCCTAAATTTTCGAGCAGGTTCATGCCGGATTTGTTTTGTGCTAAATTACACTAATTTGTTATCATACCTGCTTCATGGAAGAATGAGGGCAGATGTCGGCAAAAGCGGTTTTGCTCCAATATACCAGGTTTTTTGCAAAGGTTTTGTTGCATGAGAAACTTTATTTTACCCCTTGAAAAACCCTTCATGCCGGTGCACATTTCTATGTTTCTGGCCGGGCTAACCCTACAAGCCCGAATTTAATATGCATAAAATCAACCTATAGGTCTTTTGTCGTACCCCGTCAGATAAAACCGGGTTTCATGGGTAATGCCCGCGCGTCCCCTTCTATTATCCGGAGAATAGTATTAGGTTTGTTTACTGAAAATAACCCTGCCCACCATTATGATATTTTTCAAACATGCACGTCAATCCATTGAGCTGATTGAGAGTTTTCTCAATAAAATCGATCAGGGAGCCCTCATATTTAAAGAAGGCGTGCTGAATTATTTGTACAACCGGCCTGAAAAGTTTGCCGACAATCTGCAAACGCTCAATCAACTCGAGACAGACGCAGATATTCTGAAACGAAAAATAGAGACATTGCTTTACACCCAATCCCTCATGCCGCAATTAAGGGGGGATATTTTGAGGTTGCTGGAGGAATTGGACGCCATTATCAATCTGGCCAAAACAAATCTGTTTCAGTTTGATGTGGAGATGCCGTTTATCCCGCCTGTATTGAACCCTGACCTTGCCAAATTAACCGAAATATCTGTTTCTGCGATCGAGTCGGTTATTCCGGCGGCCCATGCGTGGTTCCGCAGCCCCGAGACGGTGAAGGAGCAATTGCACCGGGTGTACCTGTATGAAAAAGAGGCTGATAAACTAGCAGATGCCATCAAACGGAAAGTGTTTCGTGAAATGCCTGAAATAAAGCTGAGCGAAAAATTTCATTTGCGTTATTTTACACTCCATATCGAAAACCTCTCGGATGCCGCCCAAAAAGTGGCTGATACCCTTTCTATTATGGCTATCAAACGAACGGTTTAATAAAGAGCCGGATGTTTTTCCTGTTTTCAATAACAAGCGGGTTGTTTCTGGGATGGTCCCTCGGGGCCAACGATGCAGCTAATATTTTCGGTTCGGCTGTTGGCTCAAGGATGGTTCGGTTCCGAACAGCTGCCATCGTTGCCAGTCTCTTTGTTGTTTTGGGTGCAGTCGTGCAGGGACAGGGTGCTTCAGATACCTTATCCGATCTTGGCAGGGTAAATGCATTGGCGGGCGCGTTCACTGTATCCCTTTGTGCAGGCTTCACGGTTTATCTGATGACACGCCGGGGCCTGCCCGTATCAACGGGGCAGGCAGTTGTAGGTGGAATTGTGGGATGGTCGCTGTTTACAGGGAATTCTGCAGATTACCGTGTTCTGCTGCAGATAGTGGGCTCGTGGATAAGCGGCCCTTTACTCGGTATGGCCTTTTCAGCGATGTTGTTTGTTTTTTTCAGATGGTGGCTTCGAAAACTCCGTATTCATGTGGTCGTGCTCGACAGTTATCTGCGAACAGCCCTGATTGTTGTAGGCGCTTTTGGTGCGTACAGTCTGGGTGCCAATAATATCGCAAATGTGATGGGTGTTTTTGTGCCTTCTGCACCCATGGTTTTAATGGATTTCGGCTTGTTTTCGCTCAACGGTACACAGTTGCTGTTTCTGGTGGGGGGGTTGGCCATCGCTACCGGCATTTTTTCTTACAGCCGGAAAGTAATGGATACAGTCGGCAGCGGCATACAATCGCTTACACCTGAAGCAGCCGTGGTGGTTGTTCTTTCGCTGGCGTTAGTGTTGTTTATTTTTTCTTCTACTTCTTTGTCTGAAGGGTTAAAAGCTATTGGTTTTCCATCGTTGCCGCTCGTCCCGGTATCGAGCACACAGGTAGTGGTTGGCTCCGTTTTGGGAATCGGATTGGTGAAGGGCGCCAGGGAAATTAAGCCCCGGATGCTCGGAGGTATCGCCCTGGGATGGGTTGCAACCCCTTTGATCGCCGGTCTGCTTACCTGGTTCTCGCTTTTTTTTATGCAAAATGTTTTCAGACAGGAAGTTGCTGCTGTGATGAACCATCCCCGACAACAGGCACCAACCATTTCAGGCGAGATAGCCGTTTCTCCGGTGATTAACCTGTCGTGGGTTATGTTGTTCATTGTTTTGTCCATTGTTGTTGCCGCACTCCTGTATTATATTGTTTATCAGCAAAAAAAGCGTCTTGTGGCCGAAAACGAACTGTTGATGCAGCAGAATCAATTATATCATACACAGAAACGACTTGGCGATTTGGAAGTACAAGCTGTTCAGGCCGATAATCTGATTCTTAATCAGAAACTTGAAGCCAAACGCCGGGAATTGATACAGATGGCACTGAATATCAGCGAACAATGGGGTTTTTTATCAGAACTTAACGAACGTATTCAGAATCTGATTCAGGCAACCCACGATGAGAACGCCGTCGCTGCGCTGAAGCAAATATCAGTGATTGTTAGCCAGCGGATGTCGTTCAGCAACGAGATGGAGGCCTTTTACGGACAGGTAGAAACCGTGCATAAAGATTTCCAGGAGAAGCTGAATGCCAAATTCCCGGGACTGACTGATCAGGAAAAGCGTCTTTCGGTCCTCCTGCGAATGAACCTTAGCACCAAAGAAATTGCCGCCATGCTCAATATCTCCCCTAAAAGTGCCGAAACGGCCCGATACAGGCTTCGGAAGCGACTGGGCCTTGCCCTGGGCGAAAATTTATATCATTTTTTTAATAACCTATAGTTAAACAATTGAATAATATGAAACAACTTCTCTGTATGATGGCCATCGTATGTTTGGCCTGGCATTCTGCGCCAAAAGCAATGGCGCAGCAAATCGATACCCTGAGACTTAACCAGTACGGGGTACCGGTGAACCGAATACCTTTACTGGTTGAGCACCGGGGGGGGGGTGCTTGTATTCGAAAGCAAGGACCAGAACTACCGTGTGTGGTACGATGCCCGTGTGCAATTTGATGGTGCTGTGTTTCTGAATGAAACATACAATCAGATTGGCAACGGGGTATCTATTCGCCGGGCAAGGTATGCCATGAAAACCCTTTTCGAGAAACACTGGTATGCCGAAATCGATCTGGACTTTGCCAACTCCCAAATGGAACTCAAAGATGCCTACCTGATGTACCTTCCCGACGACAACCTCTTTATAAAGGCAGGCAACTTTAAAGAAGGTTTTTCGATGGAATCGACCACAACATCCCGTTACCTGACCTTTATGGAACGTCCGATGGTTGTCTCTGCATTTGCGCCCTCGCGCCACCTCGGGCTTGCGGCAGGATATAAATATAATGCCTTGCTGGCCATTGCGGGAATCCATTTTCAGGATATTGGCGGACTCGAAGAGCGAATCGTTTCGACTGACAATAACAAAGACTTTGGTGTTGACGAAGGCTATTCGTATACCGGGAAAGCCGTTTTTATGCCATTTTACAAAAGTCTGCGTTATGGACTTCACTTTGGTGCAGCAGCCTCTTACCGTACACCAACCACCGAAAACGAAACCATCGGCGGCATCCGTTACAGCACCCGTTCACTGACTTCCATCAACCGAAAAAAATTCCTTGATACAGATTATATCCCTAACGTGGACCACACCTTGCTGAGCGGTTTCGAGATGGCCGGGTATTATCAGAATTTCAGGGTTCAGGGTGAGTATATCCATGCCACGGTTTCGAGAAAAGCAGGCCTGCCCGAAGAAAAATTCGCAGGGTTTTATGTGATGGGCAGTTGGATGCTCTTTGGCGGGAATTACCGTTACAATACACAGGAAGGTGAATTTACACAGCCCGGTCGTGGCCGCACCTGGGGCGATCTTGAACTGGCCGTCCGCTACGATTACATTGATCTGAACAGTCGTGCGGATGGCATTATGGGGGGAGCCGGCGAAGGCTATACGGCCGGCCTCAATTACCATGTAAACAACAATGTAAAATTCATGCTTAACTATGCCTGGATTAACCATGACCGTTATGCGAATGGCAAAGGCAAATTGTTTGTGGGTACCGACGAAACCGGAAAGCTGACCACCGACCCCCGGAAAGTGACCGAAACTGCAGGTGGGGCCGGAAACGATTACCATATGTTTAGCCTGCGAATAGAAGTAGATTTTTAAACAGATAAAAATTCAGAGAGATGAAGACAAATAAACTTTTAATCCTGATTGCCGTCATAATCGGCGGACTGTCAGGTTGTGTGAAAGACGAAGTGTACCAGGGCCCTCCAATGGTTTCGCAGGTGGGAATTAACCCGCAGTCGCCGGGCAATGGGCAGGCGGTAACCATCACGGCAACTGTCACTGATAATGTTGAAATTAAAAGTGTTAAGCTTTTATATAAGGTCGAACAGGGGGCCATGCAAACGGTTGATATGGTCGCGCAAAAAGCGGCCGGTGTCACAGCGGTTTATAACGCCCTGGTTCCCGGCCAGGAAGGAGGTATCAATACCATACAATATGTTTTCGTTACCCGAATCCTCGTGCGACCATATTAAATTGGGTCCGGCGACCACAAGGCCCGAGCTTTCTTTTAAAGCCTCAGGTAAACGGATCATTTTCCGCAGACTGGCCTGCATCTGCCCATGGCATGGCCTGGGCAAGGCCAGATGTACTGCAAGACTAAAAGTGACTATAAAAATCTGTTTAACTCTATTCATCGGTATTGATTAAAATGAGGATGTTGACCGCTGGCATCCGGATTAACCGGATTGGAATAAAAAACAGCGAGCGGCTGCTTCCGTTGTACCCTGCAAACTATTGAAACATCTCAACTTCCCGAATCCCTTTCCGATTCAGATGAATGCGGTACCTGCGGTATGTAGTCCGGCCCTCATGGTTAAACTGCATAATCAGATTGATGTAATAAATCCTTTCGGCCTTCACGATTTCGTAGCCTTTACCCTCGTCAGGCAAATAAAGCGGTACCATCGGATTATCCATTTTCTGCATGAAATTCAGTACGTTAAAACGGATTATTTCGTTCATCCCGGCAGTGGGGTACTGGCTGCACATATCGAGTTTTTCGCGGTCAAGCCTTACCAGTTTACGGTATAATATGACTTTTTCGGTGTCGAACCGGTTGTTGGCCTCCAGAATGGCCGACCTGTCCCTGATTTTCAGTACCTCTTCGGGAACTTTGGCTTCGGGAACAAAGTCCATGGCCTCCTTCATGAAACC
>Ga0351916_1260_pt1 | contig 13178 bp, 11 predicted proteins | sample TotcelHT113001N3_FD_206868 | JGI IMG/M metagenome (GOLD analysis project Ga0351916, IMG submission 206868) | Enriched cells from coal bed in the Powder River Basin, Montana, United States - Total cells T11 rep1 HSBNCT.T11.300.1.N3 ... | reverse complement strand
CGGCCAGAAGGGTACGGCGAAGCATCCTGCAATCCATTGATGGACTGCCGATCCGCAGAAGTTTCTGGCAGCGGCTTATGGGCATTTAGGAGGGAGATATGGCTTGGAAGGGGATAATCGGGAAAGCCTTCACCATTGAGACTTTCAGGGATTACGTAGGCGGCCTATCTTGGGACGAATGGACCCCTGATTTTGTCGTGCTCCACCATACCGCCGTTCCGTCCCTGGCGCAACGGCTCGACGGTTTCAATGTTTCGAGCATGTCGGGCCTCCAGAGGTATTACCGGGACGAGATGGGCTGGAGCGCCGGGCCCCACCTTTTTGTGGACGACCAACCTGCCGGCATTTGGGTATTCACCCCACTCACCACGCCGGGGGTACACGCCAAGAGCTTCAACGGTCGGTCCCTGGGTCTGGAAATGCTGGGAAACTACGACGTTGAGGATTTTGACGCGGGCCGGGGGGCGCTGGTCCGGGACAATGCCGTGGCTGCCATAGCCATCCTGAGCAAGGCCCTGGGGATTGACCCCGACAGCATGATGTGTCACCGGGACGAACCCAGCACGTCCAAGACCTGCCCGGGCAACAACGTGGATGAGGTAGCCTTTATCCGGGCGGTCAAGGAGGCCATAGGGTAATGGGCTGGCTACATCACCGGAAAATAGTGGAGTCGATAACCGACCCCTCCAGCAGTCAGCTTTCCATGTCCCGGATCGGCATGGGGGCTATGGTCTGCATGATGGTGCTCATCGACCTCGTAAGCATCTACCTAATGCTGTCCGGTCGGTTTCAAAAGGAATGGTTCGGGCCCTTGGCCGTGATGAACTCTTCCACGGTTGCATCCCTTGGTCTGGTTTATTACGGAAATTCCAAGGCAGGGGCTCTGGAGAACTGGAAGGATAAACTTCTCGGTACGCCGGGGAAACCCGGGGCCATCGCGGCGAAAGGAGAGTGACCGTGGAGATGATCCTGTCTTTGATTCTTGGCCCCCTGGGGAAAATCCTGGGGATCATAATGGCCGTGGGTGGAGCCATCCTCTACGGCAAATATTACAAGGCCAAGGCCGAAAAAGCTCAGGCTAAGGCTGACGGCTACCAGGCCCAGGCGGAGATCGCCCAAGGGCGCGAGGAGGTGCAAGGTGAGGTGGCGCAGGCTGTGGAACAGACTCACGAAAGGATGGAGACTGGCGACGCTGCTGGCCTGTCTGGGGACTTTAATAATCTCAAGTAGCGGCTGTGCTCACCAGGGGGCTTATTTGACCTTACCCAAACCGCCGATGCCGGTGGCGCCGCAACTCCATTCCAGCCCGACCCCACCGCCGCCGCCGGCCGGCGAGAAAGGGATATGGTTCCCTTTGCCCGACGCCGGGGCCTTAAAAATCTATGTGGACAAGCTCAAGGGGAAGTGCATGGAAGATGACGTGGTGATCGACAAGGGGAATGAGTACGTGCGGAAGCACTGAGGTCCTCCTTTGTGAACGGGGGCTGGGGCGGCTTCAGCCCCCAAGGCAGGTTGAAAAAAGTTCAAGTGAAATGGCTTAAAGTGATCTTCCGTCTGATTGTTTCATAATCCTTACCCGTAGGCATTACAAATAAGCACTTTCCGTTACTGCGTTTTTCCCAAAGATCTCCCAACGCCTTCTTTTCCTTGGCATCTTCATTCATCCAGCCTTCGCCCTTGTATTCGACAACGAGATAATGCTCATCCTTCAGCTTGCAAACGAAGTCAGGGTAGAACTTGTCCGTGGAGGTCTGGAGCCAGAAAGCATGGCCGGGGCGCCGTTCCAGGTTGCGGACCCAGAATTCCACTTCTTCAAGGGTGTCAATATACTGCGCACATTGGAATTCTTCGCCCTGGGGCTTGAGGTCGCCGATTTCCGGGTAATAGTGTTTATTAAAGTTGTACCGTCCCCGATATGGGGTGTTATATGGATACTGGCGGGGATTGAAGGAAAAACAAATTTCCGGGTGAACCACGAGGGGTGTAGCGCATTCAGGGCTGAGAAGCATTTGATAGGAGGTTTGTTGCGCCCCCTGGCGGTGTTGGTCAACCTTGGCGGCCATGGCCTCTTTCAGGCGGTATTTATCGTGGACGAGCTGTTCCAACTCCAAGCCTCGTATCTCTATCAGGTCGTGTACCGCCCGGGTGAGGAATATACCCGTCTCGGTAGGGGATATGTCTCTATGGGGAATATTTTGGTCCAGCCAATGGACTAGATCGGCCACGGCCCACTCCCCTCCGGTGGCAAAAAGGACCATCTGGTTTTGTAAATTTGAAATAAATGCCGCCCTGATCTTGCCCGCGCCGTTTATGTCAATCTCGCCGTGCTGGGCACCGGGACGTTTTGGCGCATACTCATCTTCGGTGAGTAAAGAGTCGCATTTTGAAAGGTCCCAGGGATAATCGAGAAAATGGCTGTCTTCAAAGGGCTCGAATAGATTCCCTTGTTGAATAGCCAACACGGGGACGGTGAAATCTTCGCCCCGCTCCGAAGGCGTTCCCTTATCCACCGGCGGCAGGCCGTTGGAAACCCGGTAAGCCAATTCCACCGCAGCTTTGCCCGCATCACTGGTAAAACAAGCCAGCAGCTCTTTCCGCTGGTCTGTACTCATGGTTCCTTGAAAGGTCATCTTTCGTTCTTCCGCATTAAAAATGACCTTCTGACCGGTGGGGGAGGTCAGATCGTCCAGACGCGGGATTTCCGGGAGATTTACCGTGAATGCGCCCAAGAACGGCCTCGACTCATCAAAGGGTAGTTCCGGATGCACCATGGGCATCGGCACAATCAGGTCTTGGGCTTCTTGTTTCTCGAAGCCGTTTTGGACCAAAGCATCAGTCAGGGCGTTAGCCGCCTCCTGAAAGCGGTGCGAAGCTACAAACGCATAAGCCATGTTCAAGTCTTCATGGCTTTTCCACTTGGCTTTGGGAAGACGGAGGACCCGCCCAAGAATCTGTTCCACGTAGGTCGTTGACCTGATCTCGGCCAGGCTGCAAAGAACGTAGGCGAAGTGGCAGTCCCATCCCTCCCGGAGGGCCTGGACGGTAATTATGTACCGGATGGGGCAGGTCGGGCTGTAGATGTCCACTATCCCCTCCAGTTCATTCCTGACGCCGGTGGCCTCGGCGATCTGGTTTCGTGGAATGAGATGATCCCGCTGCAAAGTCTCCATGACAACTTCTACCGTGATAGTTTCCTGCCCCTGACGCCTGGGTTGGGCCTGGATGAGCATAATGGGCCGGATATATTCCCCGGTCAGGCGCCGTTCCAGGTGGGTCATGTCCTCCAGCCTTTTCCGGCAAGCAATAGCGTCGGCCAGCAACTCTTTCCAATCGACCTGGGTCAGAAGTCGGATGGGCATTTTGATCATCTCTTCGGCCTTCAACTCCGCAGCCGAAACGCTGTGCAACACATTGCTGGGATTGTGCTCCCGGGCGGGGGTGGCGGTGAATTCGATGATGCAGGACGGGTTGAAGCGAGCCAATGTTTCAAAAGACAGGTCGGTTCTGGCGTTGTGAGCTTCATCGACGATGACAATGGGCCTCCGGAGGCGCAGTACGTTCGCCAGGGAGTGAATCAGGAAGCCTCCCTCCCCATGGTCCAAGGAGGCAAGCAGGTCGTCAGGAACCCCACCGAAGTGGTCCATCAGTGCCCCGGAATTTTCGTAAACCTTGCGCCCTGAAGTGTCTTCTACCCTAAACGACTGCATGGTGGATACCATAATGGTGATCCCAGCGTCCAGGTCAGACCGGCGCACGTTACGGGCCTGTTCTACGTTCAGCACGGTAACCGCTCCCACCGAGTCTTCCAATGCCCGCCGATAAGGATGTCCCCGGTCCTTGAGGGCGCCCCAGGTCTGATCCAGGATGGCGTTGGATGGCACCAGCCAGAGAACAACGGGATGGTCGGCCAGCAAAAGGTCTTGGGCGGCCAGGCCTACCGCGTGGCAAGCCACCAGGGTCTTGCCCCCGCCGGTGGGAATTCGGAGACAGACGTAAGGTAGCCCCGGCAGTTCCGGGACGGGCCGGTAAGGGATGCCCTGCCCGAAAGTCTTGAGAGTGGCGGCGTAATAGGCAGTGTCGGCGTTCCCGGTGCCGCGGCACTCGGCGAAATAGTCCCGCAGGGCTCGCAAAGTCCGTTCCTGGTAATCTTTGAGAACAAGCATCAGTCCACCTTTATTACCTGGTAAGGAATCTGCCGGAATTTGATGTTTTCCCTCCGGAGCCGCTCCTCTCCAAGCCGACAGCCGGTGCCGTAGATCACTTTGGCCCCGAAGTGAGGCTGTAACGAGGCCAGCACGGCCCGGGTGAGCACGTTCCCGCCGTTGGCCTTTTTATCGGCCAATACCCCGTTGTAAAGGAGATAGACGGCGGTGCCGTTGTGGACACCGATAAGAGGGCTCTCCCCCGAGGCGGTTTCCGGCAAAGGTTCTCCTGTCTCGGTGAAATATACGTGGGCGGCGAGGTCGTCGAATTTTACTTGTGGTCTGATGTTCCCCGTTTCATCGAAAAGGGAAAGGTCTAACCTTACATAGCTGAAACTCCCTCCCATCCCCGGGACGGGTTCATCCCTTCCTCTTCCCCTTCTTCTAAATGGAACGTAGCCTTCAATGGCTTTTTTCAATCGTTCCCAGGCCACCTCCCGGCAAATCATCTCTTCCAGTTCCACCAGGATGAAGCGGCGATGGCCGCCGTCCCGGAGATTCAGTTTGAGGATCGCGTGCCCCGTGGTCCCGGTTCCGGCAAAGCTGTCCAAGATAAAGTCATCTTTTTCGCATACCAGGTCTATTAGCTCGGCCAAGACTTCCGAATCTTTGGGGAAGGCAAACTTGCCCGGCCCCACCATCTGCTCCAGTTCCAGGGTGGCCGCCCGTCCATCTTTATAAAAGACGCTCTGGAAAGGCTCTTCGGTGACCTCAGCCAGGTAACTCTTGCGGCAAGGGATAGTGTTTTCATCGGGGCCGAAGTGAATGCGGGCCGGATCTTCTGCTAAGGCTCTTTTAGTGCGCTCTTCATCCCAGCGCCAGCCGGTGGAGGGCTTGGCGCAAGGTCTTCCGGTTACCGGATGGATGATGTCATAACGGGGTCGACTCTCTCGGCCATCATCCGGGCCGTGAAAGTTATCAGGGAAATATAACCCTCTATCGTCAGACCAGTTGTAATGTTTGTGATTTTTGGCCGGGTGTCCCTTGGGCAAGGAGCGATACCATCGCATCATTTCTTGGCGGATAATTTCATGGTTGGAAGCCTGCCTTTCCCGGAGCAAGCGATAGTTTTCCAACGCTTCATCGATGCCTTCTTTCCTTTTTCGCCACTTGGTATTCCGCTCAATTAAAGTGGTTTTGCTCTTGGCCGCCACGATCACATATTCATGTGTGACCGAAAAAAACTTGGCATCACCCTTTTTCCCTTTTTCCCATACCAGGGTGGCGATGAGGTTATTTTCCCCGAAGATTTCTTTGAGGAGGAGGCCCAGATTCGCCAACTCATGGTCGTCAATGCTGACGATTAAAACTCCATCTTCCCGCAGAAATTTGTGCAAAAGACTTATACGGGGATACATCATGCACAGCCACTTATCGTGGCGAGATAGGTCTTCCGCCTCTTTGCCCACCACCTTCCCCAGCCAGTCGCGCATGATGGGGGCATTAACATTATCGTTATAAACCCAGTTTTCGTTCCCGGTGTTATACGGCGGGTCTATGTAAATGCACTTGATCTTTCCGGCATAGTAAGGCAGGAGGGCCTTGAGAGCGGTGAGATTGTCCCCCTCCACCAGCAGGTTGCCGTTCCCCAAATCCCCTACCGACAACTCAGGGACCCGGCGCAGCAGATGAAATGGCACCTGCCGTTGATGGTTCACCACGGCCTGCTTGCCGATCCAATCCAGAGTGGGCATGAAAAGAAAATTCCCTCAATTATTTATTAATTACGTTCCAGTGGCGAAATCTCTATAGACACCAGTCTATGGCGAACAGGCGGCGATAGTCAATCAGAATAATCTTTGCGGGGTGGAAGGTTTAATAGATGGAGAGCGAGGCCCCGGAGGCACAGCAATGAGATTTTCGGAGGGTTAGGTATGCTTAAATTTTTGGGCAAATCACTTTTTCAATGAAATTTATGCTATCATGCCTCCCACGAGACGATTTGGATCCAAAAAGAGGATCTTTTCGGGGTTACGAAGTTCAATTCGTTAAGAGGTATGGAATATGGAACAACCTTTCCTATTTGAACCTCGATTTCTAACAAACTTTGTCGGCAAAGCGATTCTTACCGATCCCAAAGTTGCCATTATGGAACTCGTTGCGAATGCATGGGATGCAGGGGCGACAAGAGTAGAAATCATTTGGCCTAGTCGCGATGCAGAGCAATATTTTTCCATACAGGACAATGGGGTTGGAATGACGGAGCGGGAACTTACACAAAGATGGCGGACGCTAGCATATGATAGGGTAGCCCATCAAGGTGAGTTTGCGGAATTTCCTGAAGGGGTGAATTTGCCACCACGTAGGGCTTTTGGAACAAATGGCGTTGGCAGGTTCGCTGGCTTCTGTTTTGGCGAGTCATACTACGTCGATACCATGAAGAATCAACAAAGGATAATCTACAAAGTCTCACATGGTTCTATTTCAACCCCATTTACCTTAGAAAAAGTATCCGAAGAACCAACCAAAGAACATGGAACAATTATATTCGTGACAGAATCTTCTAATATCCGCCTTTTAGCAGAAGAGGCCAAAACAGAAATTGGAATGCGATTTCTTACAGATCCCAGCTTTAGCGTTTTTGTTAACGGGGAGAAAGTAGACCTCCATCACATACCAGAACGCCATGTTATGCAAAAAGCTATAGATATCGAAGGGGTTGGAACGATCGAGTTAACAGTCATTGACACGCTTGAAAGCGATAGGACTACTAAGCAGCATGGTATAGCATGGCACGTTAATGGGCGCCTGGTTGGTGATTGCTCTTGGAAAGGAGCCGGATTTAACGAGCTAATTGATGGCCGAAGGATTGAAGCTAAGCGTTACATTTTCATCGTTAAAGCGGACTGTTTGTCCGGAGCCGTCAGACAAGATTGGACAGGCTTCGATGAATCGAATGATGCATTTTCCAAGGCTTACGACCGACTTTTCCGGGAAGTTAAAGAGTTTATCCTGAAGGTAACGAAGGAGAAAAGAAAGGAAACTTTAACGGATGTCAAGAAAACATACTGGAATGAGTTGTCGCAGATGGCCCCGCTTAAGCAAAAGAAATGGGAATTTTTCGTTTCCTCGGTTCAGGAAGAATGTCCATCCATAACAGAGAAGGACCTTACAAAATTATCTGGTGTTCTTGCTAACTTAGAATTAGCTGAGTCTAAGTACAAATTGATTAATCAATTACATTCTTTAGATCCCACGCAGCTCGATGAGCTGCACAATATCCTTTACGATTGGTCTATTGACATTGCCAAAGAGGTACTTGATGAACTTAAAGTCAGAATCAAGCTGCTTGACGAACTAAAGACTCGTGTGATCGATGAAAATACGGATGAAGTGCACGAGTTGCAGCCTCTTTTCCATCAGGGACTTTGGATATTTGGGCCAGAGTACGAGACCATTGAGTTCACATCAAATGAAGGTATGACGAATGTCATTAGAAAGCTTTTTGGTATAGATCAGAAAGGGTCAAGGAACCGTCCAGACTTCGCAATTATTCCTGATGGTTCTGTTGGCCTATACTACTATCCTACGTATGATGACCATGCCGCCGAACTGGGCGTGGCGAGACTCGTTATCGTAGAGCTAAAGAAGCCAGGAGTTCGTATAGGGGATGAAGAAAAAAACCAATGCTGGAAATATGTAACTGAACTCTATCGAAAAGGGTTAATACAACAGGAAATTACTCGGGTTACATGTTTTGTACTTGGTGCGGAAGTTGATCCAATTCAGGGTCGTGTTCGAAACGAAATGGAAGGCAAAGTAATCATCCAACCTTTAGATTACAATATTGTAATAGAACGAGCTAAGAGTCGATTGTTAAAGCTGTATGACAGAGTTAAGGGTGCTCCTTTTTTGCAAGAGGTAAATCGAGAAGCGGAGAGCAATGGACAACCTTTTCCTATACAGTTGACCATGTCGCCATAATAAGCGAGTGGAGAGCCAACCACGCGTCATGCCAACGCTTACTGCCCTTCTACTGCCCTAAATTTAGCCTATTTTAAAAGCCTAACATATTGATAATTCAACCACAAAGATGGCGGAGGGAGTAGGATTCGAACCCACGGACATGGCTGGGGTTCAAAAAAACGGACCGGTCAAGGGGTCGAGCCTGACCGGTCCTAAACACACAACCGAGGTTCCTTTGAAGGTCTCGACCATGCGCCGGATCAATCTTACCACAATTTTTTGGGGAGAGGCGAAAAATTGAATCTGAACTTTGATCCTGAGGACAGGTTTTTTGCTGACGGTCTGCTGACGGTTTTTGTGGTATCTTCCTTAGCCTTATCCTATTAATTTTACCTATAAAATCATGGTGGGCCGTGTTGGATTCGAACCAACGACTCTCTGCTTAAAAGGCAGATACTCTACCGACTGAGTTAACGGCCCGAACAGAGTATTATTAACCCCTGGAGATTGACTTGTCAAGCAAATCCGCCGTACAAAAAGCCGGGAAAGAGGGACTCCAGTGGTCTCTGCGGTCGTCGCAGTTCGAAGGCTTGTGGTTGCGGCAATTTTATAGCCCCCGGCGCTAGCCGGCCGCACCGGGCACTTAGCGGCCCCCGGCGGCCGCCAGGAATTCCAGGGTCAGGCTCAGCAGGGCGGCGTGAACCGCCGGGGCCGGGCCGGAGGCATCCAGGTGGCGCAGGTGGGGGCCTTGCAGACCGGCATAAATAGTGGCCACCCGCTCCAGATAGGCCGGATCCTCACTCACTTGCCGGGCACGTTGGGGGGTGGCGGACAAACGGGCCAAGGCCTGAGCCACCGGCAGGGTAAGAATGACCGCCAGATCCGGGCGCACCGACAGGACCTCGTTTTGGGCCAGAATCCGGTCCGGGTCCAGCCCCAGGGCCCCCTGATAGGCCACCGAGGAGTAGTAGTAACGATCGGTGATGACGATCTTGCCCTCAGCCAGGGCCGGTTCGATGACCTCGGCGACGTGATCCCGGCGGTCGGCCATGAAGAGGTTCAACTCCTCTTTGGGGCTGAGATAGCGCTCGGGGCCCTGAAAATATTCCCGGATCTGCCGCCCCAGGGGGCTATCCGTGGGCTCACAGGTAAGGACAACTTGCAAGCCCCGCGCCTTCAGGGCGGCGGCCAAAAGCTCCGCCTGGGTGGATTTGCCGCAGCCGTCAACCCCTTCCAGGGCCAGAAGAACCCCGCGTTTGGCCATGGGCTTCTCCTACCACACTTCGGGGAAGGCGGCGTTATCGTAGAGGTACTCCACTTTTTCCTTGTGTTGGAGTTCCACTTTGGCCATCTTGTGGAGAAAAGCCTGGACCTCCCCCGGGGGCTGGAGTGCGGCCAGGGCCTGATAAAAGCGGTAGGCCCCCTCCTCCCGCTTGGCGGCGATGACCAGGGCCTCCTTGGGGGAGAGGTCGCCGCTCATGGCCGGGGCTTCCAGCATTTCCGCCAGGTGGACGTTCTGGGCTTCCCCTGCCAGGGTACATCCCTGGGGCGTGAAACAGCTCTGGAGAAAGGCCTTGTGCTCCAATTCTTCCTTGGCCAGGTATTCCAAAGTATCTTTGGTTTCCGGATGGCTTACCAGGCCGGCCAGGCGCTTGTAAAAGGCATGGGACATCTCTTCCTGGGTGATGGCGCTCTTGATAATGGCTTCCAGTTCGGTGCTCATGATGGCTTCCTTTAACGACGAAGTTGAGGTGAGAGGGATAACGGTTTAGATAAGTTCAAGGTTCAAAGTTCAAGGTTGGTTAATCCAAGATGCGCTCCATCCTAACCAGCCCGCGGCTTTTCAGTTTTTATGGGTGGGGCAAAGGCCCATGCACCCCTGGCTGAGTAGATAGGCATCATAAACCCAAAACCGCGGGAAAACAAGTCCCCCCTGCCTGCCGCCTCGAGGCCGGGGCGACAGGCAGGGGGGAACTTTTAGGCCGTCTTGATCTCGATGGCCTTGGGTTTGACTTCCTCTTTCTTGGGACAGGTGACGGTCAACACCCCTTTATCATATTTGGCTTCGATTTTATCCAGGTCCACCGCCGCCGGCAGTTTGAGGGCGCGGGAGAAGGAGCCGTAATTGCGCTCCACCACGTGATAATTCTCTTCTTTTTCTTCCCGTTCCGATTTTTTTTCACCCTTGATGGTGAGCACATCGCCGGTGACGGAAATATTGATGTCCTGGGCATCAATCCCGGGAACTTCGGCTTTCACCACCACCGCCTCGGCCGACTCCTTGACGTCCACCGCGGGGGCGAATTCCGCTTGCAGGGGTTGGAGCCCCCGCCTGCCGGGCCCGAAATAATCATCCCAGAGACGATCCATCTCGCGCCGCAGGCGAGAAACTTCCCGAAACGGCCGCCATTCACTGAGATCATTCGCCATGTCTGTTTCCTCCGTAACTGGGTTTACTGATGAAACTGTGGTTGCTGGCGCCAGCCGGTATGGGGCCGGAGCCTCACTATCAGTCGTAGATCAATTCTCATCGGTTATCTTATTTACCTATAGGCATTGATCATCTTACTGTCAACTTACCCCCCGGGGGAGATTGCCGGAAAATCTGCTTGAATTTAGACGCCGGTAATGGTAGAAATATATGGATGCTAAAAAGGCTGTCGCTATGAGTCAAAGTTACCGCAAACGTTGCGCTGGGCCTCCTTTCAAACCAAGGAGGTTTTTTTTTGCCACAGCCGGGGGGCCTGACGGCGCACCGATGGGTACCCTGTGGCTGTCCAGCCTGGCTGTCGGGGACCTGCCTCCGGCCCAGGCGGCCATCATGGTAGCCTGCGTTTTAGGCTCGCCGATGGCGGCCGCCGGGTTTGACAGGCGCAGATTGAGCCCTCAACCCGGAGGAGTGCGGCTCGGGGTTTGCTCCCCTTAACCTCTTCCCTCAAGCAAGGAAGGTTTTTCTATGGAATTCCGGCGGAAGGACCTGTTGGGCATCGCGGAATTGACCCCCGAAGAGATTCGCCACATCCTCACCACCGCCGCGTCCTTGAAAGAGATCTCGGCCCGCCCCATCAAGAAGGTCCCCACCCTCAGGGGCAAAACGGTGGTGACGGTGTTCTACGAGCCCAGTACCCGGACCCGCATGTCCTTCGAGATCGCGGCCAAGCGCCTCAGCGCCGACACCCTCAATCTGACGGTGGCGGCCTCCAGCGCCGTCAAGGGCGAAACCCTGATGGACACCGCCCACAATCTGGAGGCCATGCAGCCGGATCTGCTGGTGATACGCCATCCTGCCAGCGGCGCCCCCCATTACCTGGCCCGGCGTCTCAAATGCGGGGTCATCAACGCCGGCGACGGCCTCCACGAGCACCCCACCCAGGCCCTCCTGGACCTGCTCACTGTCCAGGAAGCCAAGGGGCGCCTGGATGGCTTGAAAGTGGCCATCATCGGCGACATTGCCCACTCCCGGGTGGCCCGCTCCGACATCCAGGCCTTTCTGAAGATGGGCTCCCAGGTCACCGTGGCGGGCCCGGCCACCATGCTGCCGCCGCATTTGGAATCCCTGGGGGCCAAAGTTACCTACTCCCTGGAGGAGGCGGTGGCCGGCGCCGACGTCATTATGATGCTCCGCTTACAACTGGAGCGCATGGGGCAAATGTTTCTCTCCACCTTGCGGGAATACAGCCGCTACTTCGGGCTGGCCCCCCGCCACCTGAAGCTGGCCCAACCGGACGTGATCATCATGCATCCCGGCCCCCTCAACCGGGGAGTGGAGATTTCTCCCGAGGTGGCCGACGGCGCCCATTCCGTCATCCTGGAACAGGTGACCAACGGCGTGGCGGTGCGCATGGCCATGCTCTACCTCTTGATCGGAGGAGAAAAGGCGTGAGCTTACTCATACAAGGCGGCCTGGTGGTTGACCCCGCCCAGGGGCTTTCATCCCCCCGGGACCTGTTGATCGAAGGTGGCGAGATCGTCGCCCTGTCGCCGCCGGGAACCATTTCCGCTGAGGGACGCCGGGTGATCCCGGCCCATAACCTGGTGGTGACCCCAGGGCTCATCGACATGCATGTCCACCTTAGGGAGCCGGGGGAAGAGTACAAGGAGACCATCTTGTCCGGGACCCAGGCCGCGGCGGCCGGCGGCTTCACCGCGGTGGCCGCCATGCCCAACACCCGTCCGGTGAACGACAACAGCGCCGTCACCCGCTTCATCCGCGAGGCGGCCCAGGTTGCGGCAGCCGCCCGGGTCTACCCGGTGGGGGCCATCTCCATGGGCTCGTTGGGCCAGACCCTGAGTGAATACGGCGACCAGAAGGCCGCCGGGGCGGTGGCCTTCTCCGACGACGGCCATCCGGTGATGAACCCCATGCTCATGCGCCGGGCCCTGGAATACGCCCGGACCTTCGACGTCCCCCTCATCGCCCACGAAGAAGACCTGGACCTTCGGGCCAACGGAATGATGCACGAGGGCCGGGTGTCCCTGGAACTGGGTTTACGGGGCATTCCGGCCGCGGCTGAAGAGTCCATGATCTTCCGGGACCTGGCCCTGGTCCAGCTCACCGGCGGCCGCCTCCACATCGCCCACGTCAGCGTCTTCGGCAGCGTGGCCCTGATCCGCACCGCCAAGGCCGCGGGCCTCACCGTCACCGCCGAGACCGCGCCCCACTACTTTTCCCTGACGGATGAGGCGGTCCGGGGCTACGACACCAATGCCAAGGTCAATCCGCCACTCCGGACCGCGGCCGACGTGGCGGCCATCAAAGAAGGCCTCGCGGATGGCACGCTGGACGCCATCGCCTGCGACCACGCCCCCCATAGCTCGCTGGAAAAAGACCTGGAGTTCGAGGCCGCGGCCTTCGGCCTCATCGGCCTCGAAACCTCCCTGGGCCTGAGCCTCAAACTGGTGCACGATGGAGTCCTCAGCCTCAGCCAGTTAGTGGCCGCCATGTCCACCAACCCGGCCCGCATCCTGAATGTTCCCGGCGGCACCCTGGCGGTGGGAGCCCCCGCGGACGTCACCCTTATGGACCTCAATCGGGAATGGACCGTGGACGCCAACCGCTTCGCCTCTAAG
>Ga0351916_1258_pt1 | contig 13271 bp, 12 predicted proteins | sample TotcelHT113001N3_FD_206868 | JGI IMG/M metagenome (GOLD analysis project Ga0351916, IMG submission 206868) | Enriched cells from coal bed in the Powder River Basin, Montana, United States - Total cells T11 rep1 HSBNCT.T11.300.1.N3 ... | reverse complement strand
CATACGAAAAACCCTCCTTCAGGGACCAGCGTGTAAATAACCTGGGCTTAGGTTACCACAAACAAACAGAAGATGGTTAAGGGTTTGCCATAAAAATTGGCCAAAAAGCAAGAGGTTCGCCTTAGCGGGCTATGCAATCAGAACAAGAAGCTTTTGCTTTTGCGTTAAAGAGGACGAGTATGCCAAATAAGAGCGCGCCGCCATAAACGGCGTAGGCAAAATACCCAAACTTCTGGGCGTTGGCAATGGTGGCTGCGTATAAAATTACGCAAGAGACAGCGCTGAGTGCCGCAAGCAGTCGAGGCGCTTTTTTAAGTACAAAACTAAGTTTTAAGAATGCAAAAACACTAATAGTGTACGCCAGCGTTGAGCTGATGGCCGCAATTTGTTGGAGGGGAATAAGCTGCTGCTGCGCAGAAAAAATCGCACCCCAGACCAGCAGGTGGCTCATGGCAAGGTACCCGATCATGACCAGTGCTCCCACCAAGATGCAGGTGTACGGCGCATAATAAGCGTTTTGCTTTTGGAAAAACCAGCCATAGGGGACATGCCCATTGTCGGCTAAAACCTGCAAGTTCCAGACGTTGCTGTAGAGAATGCCATAGCTGGCACCCAGTGCCGATGAGGCGATGCCGATATAGGCGAGGTTTGTCAGGAGCGTTGCAAGGCTTGTTCCGGCGCCAAATAGCTGGGCAAGCGCGTAGGAAAAAGGTTCCTGGAAACTCGTGAGCGTTGCCAGTTTCATGCCCAAGATCCCAAAGAGCCCAAATTGGAAGAGCGTTACGGCTACGAGTACGATCCCATAGGAGATCATAATGGCGAGTGGCCCGTTGCGCTGTGAATTTTTGATATTTTTGCTCAGCGAACAACTTGCCTCAAAACCGGCGAATGCAAAGACGCCTAATGGTAAACAGGCGGGAAGACCTTCCCAGACGACGCTTTCAGGGGTGAATGAGTGAATGTCAAAAAGCCGTAGCGCTGCATATAGGGCGATGGTAATGGGTATGCTTTTCAGAATGATAAACGCATATTGCACGGGGCGACCCGTTTTCAAGTTAAACGTGATGAGTAGGGTAAAGATGCCAATAATAATCGCGTCGAGTAGCAAAGGCGAATAGCCTTGCAGCGCAGGGCTGAACTGCTGCATAAGTTTCACAAAGACGTGAACCCCAACGCCGGCAGAGCCGAGCTTGCCAATAAAGTAGCCCCAGCAACTCAAAAACCCCCAAAAGGGGTTTACCGTTGCACCAAGCTCATAAAAAGTGCCGCCTGGGTAATAGGCCAATAGGTATGAAAACGCGGCGATCAGGGGAAAAATGAGAAGCCCTACCAACGGATAGGCCAGGGCGCCCAGTGCGCCAGCCGCATGGGTCAGCGGAATACTGTTAATAAAAATACCGGTTCCGAGCATAATGTTGACGTTGACCAGAATCGCTGTCGGTAATGAGAGGAGGCGTGCCATACCCAAAAGTTCCCCGGTTTGGTATCAATTAACGAAAAATATAAAGTGCAATAGATCCCGCAATGGCTGCATTGAGACTTTCAGCCGAGCCAGGCATGTCGAGTGTTACCTGTTCATCGCACAGTGCAGCCCACGCTGGTGGTAATCCATGCGCTTCGTTGCCCACGACCAAAAAGCGTTTCCTGCCGCGCACGACCTCACGTTCTTTTTTACCACCCGTGACCACGAGTGCCGACAGAAAGATGCCCCGTTCGCGCGTTTCGGTACGTAGTTCTTCAAAGCTCATCTGCCAGAGCGCACAATGCGCTAACGTTCCGGCGCTTGCCTGGACGGCTTTTGGGCCAAAAGGATCAGCGCCATCAATGATGACGACCTGTTTTTTGAGCGCTGTAGCCGTGCGAATCAGTGCCCCGACGTTCCCAGGGTCTTGTAAGTTCGCAAGTACCACGCCGCCGCTCAGGGCTGGCTGTGAGGTTATTGGCGGATGGCCAAAAATCCCCAGCACGCCACTGGGTGTGACGCAGGTGCTCATTTTTTGCATGAGCGACGCCGGCACGAGGCGACAAAGCTCTTCAGGGGTCTGCTGGGCGATCGCCCAGTTTGCCTGTTCGGGGGTTATAAAAAGGGTAATGAGTTCGTATGGCGAGTGCAAAAACTCTTCGCATGCACGAACCCCCTCAACCAGAAACTGGCGAGACTCTTTACGTTGTTTTGCCTGCTGTAGTTTGACAGCATGCTGGATTAATTTGTTCGTCAGCGACGATATCTCTTTTATCATGCTTTAAAGATACCCGTTTTATTACAAACATGCAACCCAGAGGCGCTGCCTCTGGACTCCGGCAGGGCCGCGCCCTGCACGGCGTGGGGTTGGGCCATTGGCCGGTGCGCCAGCTTTTTGGTATTTATACCAAGTTATACCAATAGCGCCTTAACTCGCGCGTCTAGTTCTTTCTTTTTTTTCTTCATTTCCTCCATATCTCTATTGAGTCCTTTCTCTTCCTGCCCCTCCCGTAGTTCTTGTAGCTTCTTGGCGATTTTTTCCAGTATCGCTGTGTATTCCTTCACCTCTTCAGTGACGGCTTGAACGAGTTTATCGATTTTTGCTATTATTTGCGGCGCATCGTTGCCCTGCTGCAGGAGCCTTTTGATTGCGGCGAGTAGCTTCTCATCGCTCACGAGTTTTCGAATTTTCTGATTGGCCTTTGCCAGTATTGTTGAGGCGACAAGCTCGTTGGTGAGGGTTGACAGTGATGCCGAAAAGTTTTTGAGTGCGTCATCTATGGGCATATTTGCATGTATAAAACTGCATGCCAGTGCGGCAAATAAGAGCCTCTTGTTCATTCTTGGCCTCCGGTAATAGTGCTGTACAATTTAACTAACCAGAGTGTAATTACAAGAGCGACAGAAATGCAAGAGAAAAGCCCTGGGATCAAATCTGGTTTTGTAAGATTTTTTCGCGATAGTCGTTCATGAGCTGCATCATATAATCAAGATTGTGGATGGTCGCGAGCGTGTAGGCTGCCAGTTCGTGGGCTTTAAAGAGGTGGTGGAGATAGGCGGCGCTATAATGCCTGCAGAGCGGTGCCGTTGAGACCGGCTCGTGCACGTGTTTCCAGCGGGAACTGGTGATATTGAGTGGCCCCTGGGCCGTAAGTAAAATGCCATGACGGGCGCATTTGGTTGGGTACGAGCTGTCGAAGGTGTCAATGCCAAAGGGGATGCAGGCCTGAATTGAGGGCAGATCGCCTATTCCTAGGAGATGGCGCGGGAAGGGTGCGGGGAGATGTGGGGTGGTGGCTGCGACCACCTGGGCCATTTCGTCACGCGTCTTGCCAAGGCTGCCGCCGATGGAAAAACCATCAAAGGGGAGCTTACGCAAGATCGCGCAACTTTGTGCGCGTAGCGCAGGGTCAGTGCCGCCGTGAACGACGGCATACATAATCTGGTTAGCAGTGTTCGCCTTGTGCTCGATAAGCGAACGCTCTTGCCATCGGTGGGTCCGGTTGAACGATTGGAGAAGCGCTTGCGGGCCGATGTGATAGGGCGGTAGTTCGTCCAGAGGAATAATAATATCGGCGCCCAGGGCCTTTTGTGCCTGCACGGACGATTCAGGCGTGAGCATAATCGGCGTGCCATCACGGTATGACCGGAAGAGCGCGCCCTCTTCAGAAATTTTAAGCACGCAGCCATCGTGCTTTTTGGTGCCCTTGCTTTTTAGTTCACTATGCACGCTGCCGTAGGCGAGGCTAAAGACTTGAAATCCTCCGGAGTCAGTTATGATCGGGGCGTTGCGCTGCATGAACGTATGTAGGCCGCCGGCGGCCTGGACGACGTCAGCGCCCGGATGCACGAGTAGGTGGTATGTGTTGCAGAACATAAGCTGAATGCCTACTTCGGCGAGTGTGTGTGCGTCGACAGCCTTGATCGCTGCGTTGGTGGCAACGGGTACAAAGTTGGGTGTCTCAATAATGCCATGCGGCGTATGGATACGGCCAACACGAGCGGCTGATTTGGTCGATTGATGAACTAACTCAAACATAGGTCTATTTTCTTGGCTTATTTTTGTTGAGGGAAGATAACTGTCTGTAAGTATAACAGAAATGGGGCCCGATGAGTACCGGGTTTGACTTTCTTTTCCTAGCCCGGCGCTTGGTGGGAAAAAGAATCAAGTGGTCGTTTTATGGCGAGCGGCTCTCGGTTTTTGATAGTCTGGACTGAAAGATGTGAGGTGTAGGCTGGGGGATGTCGTGATGTGTAAGTTTTGGATAGTTTTGCGTACGATAATAAACAGGGGCCCGCGCCTGTTTATGGTTATGCTTGTGCTGCAAGGAAGCTCAAGTAGAGCGAGTTTTAAGACGCTTGATGACATTATTGGCTTGGTTCAAAAAGCATATCTGCCGTCCTGGTTTGCTACGCTTCAGGAGGGAAGGACGCCTGATTGGCATGCATCAATCTCGCAGGACCAGTTTGCGCAGGTTACCGATGCGTTTGTGGACGCTATGCAGCACTTCGTGGAGCAGACCCCTTGGGTTGGGCCTGAAACAAAGGGGCATGATGCGTTTTGTGTGGGATTGCCCTTTGTGCAAAAAATTTGTGTTGACGAGAAGAAGCGCGTCTTGGTTGCCATTATCGGCGATCTGCACGCTGATGTTGCCACAACAGCGGCCTTTTTTAAGCGGCTTCAACGGGATGACTATTTACTGGACGATGGGACCATAAACCCCCAGTTGCCAAATGGGCTGGACGAGTTTAGGATCGTCTGTCTGGGGGATTATCTTGACCGGGGGAGTGACAGCGTCGGGACCATGACGCTCTTATTGCATGTTGCAACCAAAAATCCGGGGCAGGTGATTTTGTTGCGGGGTAACCACGATAATGCCTGGTTGGTCGATTACCGGCCGACGGGTGGCTCTGCGCAAGAACTGGTACAGCGATTTGGCAAAAAAGGGTTTTCGGCCGTCCGGAAACAGCTCAGGCGTATCAAAAACTTTTTTCCATCAGCCCTTTATTTGGGACAACGGGTTTCGGGGCAGCCAACGCGCTATATGGTTTTTTGTCATGGCATTATCGATTTTGGTTTTAATGCACAGCCTTTGCTGGAAAGTAAACAGGATCAGGCTTTTTGCCGGTATGAGATTGATCACAAAGCAGCACTCAGGAGAGCATTCAAGAAAAAGCCCCCGGTTGCCTTTCCAAAAGCGCTCCAGAATCTCTCGCGAGCCGTTAAACAAAATATTATTCCCCAGCTCTTTCATGAGTGTGACCTGGTGCCTGATGGTATGGATGGCTTGGATGCTGATTTTGTGGGAGAGCATCATGGACGTTTATTTATGGGTAAACATGCGGTACAACTTACCATGCAGCTGCAGAGTACAAAAACGGCCACGGTTTCTGGTGCGGGGCGGGGGCACCAGCATGACGGTGGAGCGCGTGCGCAGCCGATGTCGCAGGCAATCTTTGGGGTTACCTGCAATCCCGCCAAGGGCACCTGTATGCCTCGAAACCCCGGGCATGTTGGGGTGAGCAAGATCTGGGGCGACGATTCGTCAAGAAAAAATGCCGTCTGGGACGGCTGTGTCTGTACGTTTGCCGCCGCGCCTGATATCAATCTCGGACACCTGTTGCGCCAAGACCTTGCCCTGTCTGGAATCGATGGGGATTTTGCTGCTTATGGCCTCTTTAACCTGAAAGACTGGACGCTCCAGGCATGGAGAATTTCGCTCGATGAGATCGCGCAACTAACGGGCATGCGGATCAAAAAGTACGCCAATTTGGTACACAAACAGCGCATGCCGGCTAGCGTTATCGCCAACCGGCATGCAGATTAGACCAAAGCCTTGGCGTAGGGGGAAGCTTGTCGAAGGGTCCCGCCTACGCTCTCAAGTTCTAAGCCCCCGCCTGCAACCGCTCCGCCTGCCCTCCGGAGCATATAGGTACTCGATAAAACCTTTGCGATGGCAAGTGCAAAGGACGGGTCCTGAGTGAAATCGAAGGATACGAGTGGGCAAACGCGCTACGGTGGGTAGGCTCCGGACACGGGCGGGCAACCATGCTACGGCGGACAGGTCTCTGGCGCTTAGTGGCCTCTATAGCCGCGTCTGTGCAGGGGTCTTCGGTGGTGTTCGCGGCCACCGATCTCAGGGGCTTCGTGTGGCCTGCGCCCTCTTTCACGCTCTTCTTTTATGCGCCGAGCCAAGTCAGGATGTGCGTCGATCCACACTTTCTGTTGTCTCGCCCACTCAGCTTGTATGGCTTTCCAGGCGTTGCGTGCAGCTTCTCGTCGAGGGTCTTCTCGGCGTATGCCTCTACGTCGCGGGTCATGGAATGGCCTGAATAGCATCTCGTGTCGTGCAAATTCTGGATAGGTGGTTTTCCACTCTTCCAACCTGGCTTTTCGGTCTACCTGTATCGTTTCCCAGCCAGCCAGGGCTTCTTCCCGGGTTGGGTCCTCAACGAGCAACCGTGCTCTTACGTCAGTCCAGCTTGGACCGGTACCATGGCGGCGTGGGGCAATGCCACGGTGCATTCCCTCTCGTGGCCTGATGTCTGGGTGCCGGCGTGGATCAATTTCAGGGCGCCTTCTCTCTATGTCTGGAGCCGGGGGGAGGCAGGCGTGTCGAAGTTCCCGGAATTTTTCTTCCCAATGTGCTACGTATTGGACTGCGAGTTCGTCAGTCACCGGTTTCCACTGTGCTCGTGGCCTATCGCCGTGTCCCCTGCGTTCCCAGGGTCCTCTGTGTCGTGGTCTGCCCCGAAGTTCCCGGGGATCCCTGCGCCATGGTCTATCGAAGTGCTCTCTGCGTGGCGGGCCCATGCGGCGCAATCCACCGTGTGCGTCGACTAGCGCTCGGTTGGCGGTACAGAGGTTTTTGATTTCTGGCAGTTGGGCTGGCCAGTCGCCCGGGTGTGCTCTCAAGACAGCGACAACCTGGTTTAGAAAAGCCGTCCATCGTGCTTCCCCGACGAGGGTATCCAGTGAGCCTGCAAAGCGTCTCAGCGCACGGTCGAGTTCGACATCGTCGCGCATTGCCTTTGCGCTTGGGACGATGCAGAGCGCGAGCGTGCAGAGTAAGAATTTTTTGTTCATACCGTGTTCCTCAAAGTTCCTCAAAAAAATGGTCATTAACCTGGGGGCAGTCTAGACCAAATGTGCGCAAAGAAGCAAGGGTGTGTAGTGGGTTTTCCGGGGAGCAGATATTGGTGTGTTGGGCGTGAAAAAAGCTGGGGGCGGAGATTGCTCCCCGCCCCACCCATATGTTTTATCCTGCCCGCTATTATCTTTTCACTGCCTTTTTTATGTTCTGGAATTCTGCGTAGAGGTCTTGGATCTTTTTGTCATACTCGATTATTTTTTTTGACGCATTCTTCGTTACGTCCGTCGGGAACGCGTCTTTGAGCGTTTTTATCATGAGCTCCAAAGCTTCCTGATGTTTTTTCTCAAGCGTGACCTTAGAGCTTGGATTTTTTACTTGGGTCAATAGAATGCTCGCTTCCTCTATCCAGTCACGCGGTGTCACTCTTGGTGTTGCTTTCCCTTTTATGCCCGGTTTTTTCTCTCCCGGTTTTTTTTCTCCAGCTTTTGGGTCGCCTTTTTTCATTTTTTCTTCGAGCTCCTTTTTCATTTTTTCTTTAGCTGAAAGCTCTTTTTTCTCAGGCTCGTCTTTTTTTTCCTTGCCTTTTTCTTCTTCACCGGTCTTTTTTAATTTTTTACCCCTCCATATGGCTTCAAGCAAAGCAGACCGCCCTTTCTCGCCAGAGGGTTTCTCTTCCTCTTTTTCTACAGAGGCCCCACCAGCTTCCCACCAGATACGCGCCCGTATCACAACTCATGGACAGCACAAAAATCACCAGAACCCACCAGCGCTGCGACCCCTGATTCAGCATGATTACTATCAGGAATGGCAACACAGGATAAACCGGCGTCAGGAACCAGGCATGCAAACCGGCCCACTCAAAAACCAAAATATAAGCAAGCATGAGCCCGAGCAGGAGCGAAAAATAGAACGGCGCCATACAAAAATAGACAGTACCCAGCAGGCCAACAAAGCAGGCCCCGGTTAGGGTACGCGTTCTCATGATGCTCGTACTACTTATCACAGAAAACCCCCAAAGTTACCTTCGGTCCCCTGCGGGTAAAATCGGGGAGTTTGTGGGGCCTACGGCCCCACTTCCCCTTCTTGGCAGAATAGGGAACGCTCATAATCCTTGGCAGGCTATCTCGAATGAATAGGATCATAAGTACTCTTCTCCGGATGGCACAAATGCATTGGGAATATAATTTACGACCGGCGAGTTACCATCCCAGACCACCAGTGCCACATCGAATCGATATGAGCACTCACGTACGGGTGGATTCACGAGATTGTACTGGAGCGCTGTTTTTATAATTTTGCGTTGCTTGGGATAATTCACGAGAGCACTTAACGGCACCTGCTCACAGACACGTGTCTTAACTTCGACAAACACCCGAACATCGCGGCCCTGTGCAATCACATCAACCTCGCCCAGCCTACTTGCATAGTTGAGACAACAGATCGTAAAACCGTGCTCTTGTAGGTAGGCAGCAACCGCGGCTTCGCCGCGCGAACCCAGCTTTTTACGAGCCCCCATAGTCTCCAGGCTCATTAAAACCAGCCTTCAGAGGGAACTGGGTATTTGAGCGATGATCGATAATGTTCGCAGAGTTGGGCCAAGACCTCAAAAGTTTCAGAAAGCACTCCAACAAGCACTTCGCGTGTCGCCGCATCGTCAGGGCTGAGCGCCGTATATTTTTCTGTTTTCAGTTCACCCAAAAGACGCTTAAGTTCGCTATCAAGAACCTCTGGGGCTTCGGGCAATTGCGACAACACTTTTGTTTCAATATAGGTCAAACGACGCATAGCCGCCTGCAGGTCACTTATCCGGTGCGCATAAGCATCTTTCTTCAACGACGAAAGCGCCCTTAAATATTCGCCCTCTAAGAGCATGACCTGCGCAGTACGTATTAACTGCTGCACCTGCTCAGAGTACTGGTGCGTCTCCCCAAAACGTTTGAGAAAATCTTTAGACTGCTCGAGCAGCGTCTTAACCTTTGTCAGATCATGACTTGCCGGACGTAGCTGCTTGTAGACCGAAAGCAACCCCTGGAACATCATATAGGCAACATCGGGGCTTCCGGGATAGAGCTGGGTATAGCGCTGGTACAGCACTTCAGATTCGGCAAAAATATCGCGCTTAAACTGTAGCTCAGCAAATTCACGCAGGTACGGCTGGATAATCTCATGATCCGGCGAAAGCGCAATAAGCCGCTCCAGCGTATCGGCAAGCTGCACCTGTTTGTCATATTTTACATAATACGCACGCGCCTTGGTTAACTCATCAAGCGTCATAGTCTTGATTTTTTTGCTCGGCGCATAGCTCCCTACATCCTCTACCGGTACCGACTGGACAGGCTGCGTAGGTTTTTCTTGCTTAGGCTCTTTTTTGGCCTCTTTAGAAATCTCCTGAGCAATTGGCTCAGCAGCAGGAATAGCAGCCGGAACACTTTTTACAGGGGTCGGTTTTCGGCAGCCAACACCAAGACAGATCAGAAGAGGAAAAAGAGATACTAAAGAAAAAAAACTAGATTTTTTTTGTATGGTCATGATACCGTTATACTCACTAAAATAGCTACAGGAAAAGCACGGAAACATCATGTAAGATATCACAGGGGTCACTTTCGGGCAAGCAACGTCTGTGCTATGTTGATATTGTTGCGCAGGAAACTATGCCAAAAAGGCAGTCAAAAGGTAGTCAAAAGGTATATTGCAATGCTTGAAAAATCACTTGCCGAATTATTGGTTGAGCTCAAGATCATCTCAGCCGATACACGACGCACCTACGAACAGGAAAGCACGGACGCGGGAATGCCGATCGCCACGTTTCTGCGCGAACGCAACCTCGTCAGCGACCGCGACCTGGCACGCGCCTACGCCGCAAAGTTTGAACTCCCCCTCTTCGACCAAATCACCGAAAAAATGGCGGATCCCGAGGTGCTCGTACGGGTATCGCTTCAATTTTTACGCACGGCAGTCGCCATGCCCATCATCGTCGACGGCAAGATCATGCTCTGCGTGGCTGACCCATTCGCTTACCAGCCAATCGACGAGCTTAGGCTTATTTTTGGCGAAAAAACGCCCATCGCCGTCGTGCCCCGCAGTGTTCTTACTGATGCCATCAACCGGTATTATCCCCTCGAGGGCACCAAAGAGATGATCGAAGAGCTCGAGGAAGAGCAGGCGCTTGAAGGCGTCGTCGATTTTGGGGAAATGCAAGAAGACGACATTATTGGCATGGGTGGCAGCGAGGCGCCCATCATCAGGCTGGTTAACCATATTTTTTATCAGGCGGTAAAGCGCGGCGCCTCTGATATTCATATCGAGCCCTCTGAAAAAGAGATTCGCATACGGTATCGCATCGACGGCGTTCTCTACACCGTCATGACCCCACCAAAGCGCATTCAGGCCGCCCTTTCTTCACGAATAAAAATTATGGCAAACCTAAATATCGCCGAAAAGCGCCAACCGCAGGACGGGCGTATTCAAATCAAAATAGCAGACAAGGCAATCGACGTCCGCGTATCGGTCCTTCCCATCGTCTATGGCGAGCGGATCAGCATGCGTCTATTAGATAAAACAAGAACATTTGGAGCATTGCCACAATTAGGACTTTGCGAGCGAGATTTGCATATAATATCGTCGGCAATTCACGAGCCAAACGGCATTATCCTGCTCACCGGCCCAACCGGCTCGGGTAAAACATCGACCCTCTATTCGATTTTAAGCGAGTTAAACACCTCAGAAGTCAATATTCTTACGGTCGAAGACCCCGTCGAATACCAGATGAAGGGCATTGGGCAGGTCCAAGTCAAAGAACAGATTGGGCTGACATTCGCCGCAGCACTCCGTTCATTCTTGCGCCAAGACCCTGATATTATCATGATTGGTGAAATGCGTGACCCAGAAACGACCCAAATCGCCATCCAATCAGCTCTCACCGGGCATTTGGTTTTAAGCACGATCCATACAAACAGCGCAGCTGCAACCGTCACGCGTTTGATCGATATGGGCACCGAACCATACCTTATAGCGTCATCAGTTAGTGTAGTAATTGCGCAGCGTCTGGTCAGAAAGCTCTGCGACGTCTGCAAACGCTCGTACCATCCTCCTATCGAAATGCTCCGCCAAGTTGGCGTTTCAGAAGCGCAAGCAAAAGGCATTACGTTTTATGATGCAATCGGCTGCGAAGTTTGCCTAAACTTGGGATACCGGGGACGTTTGGCCATTTTTGAGGTCATGCAGATGACACCGGGCATCATGCGCTTAACCATTGAACGATCGGAAATGACCCTCATTCAGAGACAGGCGCAACAGGACGGCATGACCCTGTTGCTTGAAGATGGCATGCGAAAAGTAAAAGCAGGACTAACTACCATTGAAGAAGTTCTTTCGGTTGCGACAGTTCACGAGTAATACGTGCTGGATAGTCTTCTCGATCTTACTGGCCCTTTGGACAACGGTGCTATGGGTCCAAGAAGACCCGTGGGCAATCCAACAAGCCGAGCGTGAACTAAGCAAGCTTTTAAGCTCGCTTTACAGCTGCCAGGTGCAGGGATCAATAACTCGCATTCGGCTCTTTCGGGGCCATCTGCTCATGAAAAATGTCCATGCTGAGGGCGATGGCTGGCATTGGGACGCCCCGCGCCTTGCCATCGCATGGGTCTGGACTGACCTGCTCAAAACGCATTCGATGCTCAAGTTAACGCTCGTATTTGACCAGGCGGTCATGCACTCACACCTCAACCCAAAAGCCGCAACCATCCAAGACGCCCTGCCGATCATGAGCCATATCCAGAAATGGCTCGAGCCGGCAAAGTTTGCAATCCCCATCGCCATAAGCTCGTGCACGCTCCAGAAGACCACCCTGCATGTGTTCGAACAGGGAACCTGCCCATATGCACCAAAACAAAGACGCGCTCCCCCCGCTCATCCTGAGCCTGTCGAAGGATGCAATAGCAAGCGCGCAGAGCAGGGCTACTCAGGCACCAGCCACTTTTTCCTATCAACATTTGAGACCCCAGGCGCCTGGGAGACAGTAATAGGCATAACTGACGCCGTAAGTTACCAGAACGGCGCACCCCTGGGCAGCATACGAAATGGCCAGGTCACCTGGCTGGTGCCATCAGATAAGGCAAAGGCCCCAACCATAAAAGCCGAGTTGCGGGCAACAACACCCCACTACCTGCCCGGAACCTACGCCATAAAACTGGACTGGCAAGACCGGCTCTGGACCGGTACCATCCAGCAGCATGCCGGCAGCCTGCAAGCCAAAGGAACGCTGGGAAAAGATGATTTGCAGATAACCGGCACATTCCCCTTAAGTGCCCTCACAAAGCTACTTCCCGCCCTGAAAACCTACCCGGCGCAGGGAAATGCGCACGTATCGGCAACCGTACCCATCCCAGTAACTGGCGCTGCATGGGGCAAAAACGCCGACGCCGACATTCGCATCAGCCAGCTACAGATCGCCGGCTATCCAGTACCGGACATCTCATTCAAGGTCCACAAGCGTCACACAAAAATAACCGGCGCAATAACCATAACCGGAATACTTGATGTTTCCAAATTACAAACAACCCTTCATGCAGCAATTTCAGGCCCATTTGGCGTGCTCACAAATCTCTTGCCAACCGCACGAATATATCCCGTGCAGGGGACCCTCCAAATCGCCACAACCCTGCCTGCCGGCAGTAACCTTGCAGCCTGGGGCAATAACGTCGATGCCCAGGCCAGCACCAGCCAAGTACAAATAGCCGGATACGCCCTACCTGACGCAGCACTCCAGTTCCAGAAGCATGACAAAAAAATAACAGGATCACTAGAATCCCACCAGAAATTTCCGGGCTTCCAGACGTCCCTGACATTTGCAAACAACTCACTGGAAGGGCACCTGAGCCTCCAGGCGCCACCAAGCCTAAAAATTCCTGGCGTCCAAATCCCTGCTGGCTCCGGCCCCATTCGCACCACCTGGCAACTTGATGGCAGTTGGAACGGGGGGATCGTCACCGTCACGTTACCCACCACTATTGAACTTCCCGGCATAAAAATTCATGATGGCGCCTGCACCATTCGCGCCACCTGGCAACCAGAAGTCACTGCTGCAGGGAACTTCTCTGCACGAGTCGCACTCGCGCCCACACGCAACCTTCCCGCTCATCCTACCTGTCCTCCGGAGCCTTGGCGAAGGGGGAAGCCCGTCGAAGGATTCGAGCGCGCGAGAGAAGATCATTCTG
>Ga0351916_1255_pt1 | contig 13403 bp, 10 predicted proteins | sample TotcelHT113001N3_FD_206868 | JGI IMG/M metagenome (GOLD analysis project Ga0351916, IMG submission 206868) | Enriched cells from coal bed in the Powder River Basin, Montana, United States - Total cells T11 rep1 HSBNCT.T11.300.1.N3 ... | reverse complement strand
ACTCCAACGGGGGGCTGCTGACGGCAGCAGAGTTTTCACGCCTTGGGCACCCGGCGTTTTTCCAGCCATTCGGTGTGGAACACGCCGGGCATATCGACCCGCTGGTACGTGTGCGCGCCGAAGTAATCCCGCTGTGCCTGCAGCAGGTTCGCCGGCAGCCGCTGGCTGCGATATCCGTCGTAGTACGCCAAAGCCGTGCTGAACGCCGGCACGGGAATCCCCAGCTGCGTCGCCGTGATGACGACGTTTCGCCAAGCCGGCTGAGCGTCTTCCACGACCTTGGTGAAATGGGGGTACAACAACAGGTTTTCCAGATTGGGATCTTGGGTAAAGGCGTCTTTGATCCAATCCAGGAACCGGGCGCGGATGATGCAGCCGCCCCGCCACAGCAAGGCGCAATCCCCGTAATTCAACGGCCATTTGTGCTCGGCGGCCGCAGCCTGCAACTGGACAAAGCCTTGGGCATAGCTGCTGATTTTTGAAGCGTACAGCGCTTGCCGCACCTGTTCGATGAACGCCTTGCGGTCTCCGACATTGACTTTGGCGCCGACAGGACCTTTCAAGACCTGGCTGGCTCGCACGCGGGCCTCTTTGAGCGCCGACAAGCAGCGGGCGAACACGGCCATCGTTACCAGCGTGCTGGGGACGCCCAGGTCCAATGCCAGCTGGCTCATCCACTTGCCCGTGCCTTTGGCCCCTGCCACGTCCAGGATCTTGTCCACCACATGGCCGCCCGCTTCCTCGTCCACCACGCTGAAGATGTCCCGCGTGATTTCGATCAGATAGCTCTGCAACTCGCCCCGGTTCCACTCGTCGAACACGTCGTACAGTTCGTCGTTGCTCAGGTCCAGCACGCCTTTGAGCATGGCATAGGCTTCGCAGATCAGCTGCATGTCGCCGTACTCGATGCCGTTATGGACCATCTTGACGTAGTGCCCGGCCCCGCCCGGACCGACCCACTCGCAACACGGGATGTCTTCCTGGGGACCGACCTTGGCGGCAATCGCCTGAAAGATCGGTTGGACCAGTGGCCAAGCGGCGGGGGAACCGCCGGGCATCATGCTGGGGCCTTTGAGCGCCCCCTCTTCGCCGCCGGAGACGCCCGTCCCGATGAACAACAGCCCCTTGCTCTCGACGTATTTCGTCCGCCGCTCGGTATCCGCAAAATGCGTGTTCCCGCCGTCGATGATCACGTCGCCGGGGGACAGCAGCGGAATCAGCGTGTCGATGAACTCGTCGACGGCCGGCCCGGCCTTGACCAGCATCATCACCTTGCGGGGTGACGCCAGGTTGCCGACCAGGTCCTCGACACTGTGGCAGCCGACAAACCGCTTGCCGGCCGCGCGGCCCTGGATAAACTCGTCCACCTTGGCGACCGTGCGGTTAAACACGGCCACGCTGAACCCGCGGCTTTCCACGTTGAGAGCGAGGTTTTCGCCCATCACTGCCAAACCGATCAAGCCGAAATCGCACAGCTCGCTCATATCGTCGCTCCCGTTTTGCTAGATCCCGTCCACTGTTCGCGAAATGGCCGCCAATCATTGAATCGCGGGGTGTGACATCGGACAGCGTTGCGTGCCAGTCTCGCTGATCCCAGTCATCCCGTGGCAGCCAGCACAGCATTTTAGCGATGCGCGGTAAGGCTATCAATGCGGGGTGAACGGAGCTTGTGTCGGGAGCGGAGCTTGTTTCCTAGCTTGTGAACGAAGTTTGGGCCTGCGTCCCATCAAAGCAAGGTCATCGCTCAGAGCAGCTCGGCCAGCAGCCAGTCGGCATCCTCCGAGAACAATTGGCCGTCATCCTTGTCCAAGGGGGGGCTCGCGTCCTCGTCGGCACGATCCCACGCCTCGTCCTTCGGCATCAGACGCGGCATGACCCACGGGGTATCCGGCAGATCGCGTTCCATATCGAGGGGAGCGCCATCGGCCTGCTCGTCGTCGCGTTCCTGCCACGTCGCCGCGTCCGCCTCCGGATTGCCATCATCCGGACGATGGTACCAGAGAGGTGCAACGCGGCTGGCCACCTCCTCGCCGGTCGATTCCGCATCGTCCATGAGGTTCTCGCTGCCGTTGAGCGTGTTGATCACCTGCACCGCGTCGGTCGTATCCAAGCTGCGGTCGCCGTTCACGTCGGCAAAGATCGTCGTCGGCACGCTTGCCAACGCCGACAGGGCCGTGCCTTCGTTCACTCGATTGATGACCAACAACGCATCGTAGGGAGTGATCCAACCGTCTGCATTCACGTCATCGGGATTGTCAAGGTTCTGCCAAGGCGACGGCCCCATCGCAGCAAACAGGGTGATTTCTGCCGACGGATCGCCTTCTAGCAACTCGAATTCGCCGGCCAGGTTGTCGCCATCGAATGCGGTGATGGCGACGAAGTCTTCGTCTTCCTGCCAAGCGTCAGAATCCATCAAGACGAATGCTCGCACAGGCAGCTCATCCTCCTGCAACCAGCCGATTTCCTCCTCGATCTGGCCTTCGCCCACAGCGAAGTCCATTGCAAACCGCTCGAACATGCGGTCGGTCTCGTCGTCGGCAACAAAGAGCGAGAACCTCACCGGTTCGGCGGCACCGTCGAATTCCGCGTCGACTACCTCGCCATCCCACGCCGCAAAGGCTACCGCCTTGCCTTCGCGCACCGCCGCATCCTCGATGACGATATCCTCCGCGGCCGGTGCTTCCTCCCACCAAGCGGTGACCGCTAGCAATTCAATGTCAGTGGTGGCCAATCCGGCGGTGAGCAGGTTGCGGATTTCGAGGCGTTCAAAATGCGGGCGTCGGCCGCGCGCGGGGCTGTGAAGTCCGCGCCGTTTCGATGCTCTTCTGCGTGGTTGGGATTGCGGGTTGCCAAATCGTTTTGCAGACATTTCCGACTTCTCCTGTGACGTTGTACCTTGAGGTGTTCGCGATGCTGAACCGTTTGTCGCCCATTTGTTAAGGCGTGGCCCAACGGCGGTTGTCACGGGGATCGACCCGAAAAATGCCAATTGCGATTGACCATTTTGATGGCGCAGCTTATCACAACGTGTTACAGCTGGAATTCGAGTTACCACTGGAACATTCCGCCGATCGGACACCTCGAAGGCGATGAGAAAAACTTCGCGATACGGTGTGACGTTTGGCGGCAAAAGGAGCCTAGGAGGTGATGGAGGCGGATGTGAATGATGTGACGGAGCGAGTTCAATGCTTCCTGGGGGGTGGCTTGCGAAACGCCGATCCGGAGGGGTTGGGAGGTATTTTGCAGCTGTATTGGAACTATCTTCATTTGCTGGCCGAAGCCCAGTTGGATCGGCGATTGCGAGTGCGTTTCAGTCCTTCCGACCTGGTGCAGGAAACGTTGTTGGAAGCGCACCGCGATTTTCCGCAGTTTCGCGGAACGACAGAAGCCGAGTTCTTGTCGTGGCTGCGGCAGATCCTGATCCACAATCTGATTGTCGCGGTGCGACGGCACGTCGAGGCGGGCAAGCGCGATATTCGGCGGGAGGTTTCGCTCGAGCAAATCCGCGCGGGGGTAGACACGTCGGCGCTATCCTTAGCCGGTCTGTTGGAGCAGCGCGGAACGTCCCCGAGTGCGCGGATTCAGCGTGAGGAATTGCTGGTCGCCTTGGCGGACCATCTGGCCTCGCTTCCCCCGGACTATCGCCAGGTGATCGTGTTGCGGCATCTGCAAGGGCGGAGCTTTGCGGAGATCGCCGTGCAGATGGAACGTAATGAAGGGGCGGTGCGGATGTTATGGTTGCGGGCGATCGGACAACTGCGAACCAAGTTCAGTGAGCGGGGCCTGTCATGACGGCGATTGTCGAGGACGAAATCCTGGACGCGCTGCCGCCCTCGCAACGGGAGGAACTGGCGCGGGTGCTGGACGAATACCTGGTCTCCCTGGAAAAGGGTCTTCCGTTGCCTTGGGAGGACGTGGTGGCCAGGTATCCCGACTTGGCCGAGCCGTTGCGGTTGTATGGCGAGAGCCTCCGCTTGCTGTGCCTGGCCGGCGACCAGTTGGGCGCCGGTCGCACGGTGACAGCGCCTGCGGACAACTGGAATCGGCATCTGGGAGACTACCAGCTGTTGCGGGAAATCGGCCGTGGCGGCATGGGGGTGGTCTACGAGGCGGAACAGCTGTCGCTCGGCCGCCGTGTGGCGCTCAAAGTGCTGCCCTTTGCGGCGGTGATGGACGAAAAACAACGCATACGATTCACCAACGAAGCCCGCGCCGCCGCACAGCTGAACCACCCGAATATCGTTCCGGTCTATGGCGTCGGTAACGAACGGGGCATCCACTACTACAGCATGCAATTCATTCACGGTCAGCCGCTGGACCGGCTGATCGTCGAACTGCGGGACCGAGCCGGCAACGAGTCAGGCGAGCACGTTCACTCCGGCAAGACGGCAGCAGGGGGCTCGACAGCCCACTGGGGCAGTGATTCCTGCCTCGGCCGCTCGTCGCTTCGCGACCGGGGCTATTATCGAGGCGTCGCGCAGCTCGGCATCCAGGCGGCCGAAGCGCTGCACCACGCGCACGAGATGGGCGTCGTCCATCGGGACATCAAGCCGTCCAACCTGCTGCTGGATGGCGGCGGCAAGCTCTGGATCACGGATTTCGGCTTGGCGCACGTGGCAGCCGACACGAATGTGACTCAGAGCGGCGCCGTGCTGGGAACGGCACGGTACATGAGTCCCGAGCAGGCGGCCGGGCGGACGCACCTGGTCGATCACCGGGCCGACGTGTATGCGTTGGGGATCACCCTGTACGAGCTGCTCACACTGCGACCGGCGTTTGACGCCGCGACGCCCCAGCATTTCCTGCGGCAGATCGAGCGCGACGACCCGCCCGCACCGCGGCGCGTCAACCCGCTGGTTCCGGCCGACTTGGAGACGATTGTCCTCAAAGCGATCGCCAAACCCCGCGAATCCCGCTACCAGACGGCAGGCGAATTGGCCGAGGACTTGCGGCGATACCTTGACGGACGCCCGACCCTGGCGCGGCGACCCACGGTATTGGACCGCTTCGGCAAATGGTCGCACCGCCACGCAAGCCTGTTGGCGGCCGTCGCCGTGGTGCTGCTGGTGACCCTCGTTGGGACGGCGATCTCCGCCACGCTGGTCTACCGCCAGAAACAAAGGACCGAACAGGCGTTCGCGACGGCCCAGCGTCAGTTGGAACGCGCCGATGCCAATTATGACCACGCTCGCCGCGTGGTCGACCGGTACGGCCTGCGACTGGCCGAGGAGTTGGCACAGATTCCCGGCGTCGAGCCCTTGCGGCGCGAGTTGCTGGAAGATTCGTGGCAGTGGTACGAGCAGCTGCTGGGCCAGACGCAGGGCGACGAGTCGTTGCGGCAGGAACAAGCGATGACGCACTTTCAAGCTGCGGAAATCGCCACGCAATTGGGCGACAGCCGGCGGGCGATCAGCCAGTATTCGGCGGCCCGCGACGTGTTCGCCGCTTTGGTTCGAGAGGGTGGTGCATCCGTTGCAGCTCGCAGTCAACTGGGACTTTGCCACAACAATCTCGGCTTGGTGCTGTCCGGCAGCGGGCAGATCGCGGGGGCGCAACAGGCGTTTCGACAAGCCGAGGAACAACTCGCCGAACTGCTCCGCGACGATCCAAAGAATGCATCGCATCATTGGCAGTTGGCCCTGGTGCATACGAATCAGGGACTTATGCACAGCCAGGCCGGATCGGTGACCGAAGCAGAGGCCTGTTACAGCCGAGCCATTGAAGTGCTCCAACGCCTGGTCCAGCAGGAACCGCAGCGTGGCGAGTTTCGCAAGGATCTGGCCGTTGCCTACAACAACCGCGGCGCACTGCACCGGGTATCCCGTCCCGACCAGGCTGCCGAGGACAACGGGCGAGCGCTCGAGCTGTTCGCCCAGCTGGCGCAGCAGCACCCGGGTCGGCTCGATTACCAGAGCGAGTGGGCCTTGTGTCAAAGCAATCAAGGCGTGCTGCTGGCCGAAATCGGCTCGGCATCCGATGCCATCCCCGTGTTGCGCCAGGCGATCGCGACCCAAGAACAACTGGTCCGCAAATCGCCGGCTCGCGTGGGCTTTCGGTGCGACCTTGCCGTCAGCCATAACAATCTGGGACGCGTGTTGCTGGACGCCGGCGACCTGGACGCTGCGGATCTGGCCTTGGAACAGTCGCAGGTACTCTTGACGCGTCTGGCAGCCGATTTCCCGGACGCGGTCGAGCACTGGACCGCTGTGGGCGGCGTGCTGAACAACCGTGCCATGATCCGGCAACAGCAGGGCGATTTGGCGCAGGCTGCTGCCTTGTTCGAGCAGGCGGTCGAGAGCCTTACTCGCGCTCGGGAATTGTCTCGTGACGCGATTGAACCTCGCGAGTTCCTTGAGCAGACCCTGGACAACTACGCGGGCCTTCTGCAAGCCCTGGATCGCGGCGAGGATGCGCTGGGGGTGACGATGAACCGGAACAAGTTGACACATGAACACGGGCGGCAATAAGGTGACTTCGATGGCGATGGTTTTCCGTCTGGGGACCTCGAACGGGGCGAGTGCGCCGACCGGTGCGGTGCCGCGAGCACGACCGAGGGTCAGGGTTCGCACGCGACGTCTGGCCTTCGAGATGTTCGAACCGCGTTTGCCGCTGGCCGCAGTCCCGGGGCTGTTGCCGACGCTGGACCTGCCGGCCACGGACGCCCCGTCTTGGACCGAAGTCGCTGACAGCGTCTGCGAGGCGACTTCCGCTGCCGCGATCTGCGAATCCGAAGCGTCGGACGGCGCAGCGCCACGCGAGGAAGAAGCGAATTCCGATGCGCGCCCGCCCATCATCGGCCCGCTCAGAGACGACACGGGGAATTCCTCGGACGGGGATTCGTTGGCCATCGCTCCGGAACCGGTGTCGTCCTTTGCCACATTGGCCGGATCGCCCAACGGGTTTGTTGTGGAAGACAACCGCGGGGCAACGCATTCCTCTACCGGTTCCCCGGATGATTCGGCGTCCCTTGATCGGCGAGATCCGGGCCCGCTGCCTCCCGTTTTCGATCTTGGGGCCACTCGGCGTGACGCCGAGGGCGAACGCCGCCAATGGACAGACGCCGTTACCATGCGATACCCGCTAGTCTGGAGCGTGCCACCGGGACAGGGATCGGCTGCCGCGTTTCCGCCCCGGGCGGCCGCTTCGGGGGCAGGCTTTCTGGACGTGGGACGCGTCGTGACGTCGGCAACCGGGCGACTTGCCCCGGTCTCCGCGTCCCAGATCCTAACGGATTCTGCTCCCAGCGGCGAATCGGCTGCGAGTCTGGCGATGGAACTTGAAAGCGAAGGTGTGTTGCACGCCCGCGGGGCCTCCAAGCCGCTCGCCGACGCCACCAGCCGTCGCCCCTTGCTCGCGGGCGAGAACCGCAGTCAGCGTCTAGTGCTGTTGGCATCGGCCCGTTCTCGACTCCAGAATCGGGAAGCCGCTGCGACGGTCCTCTTGCGAGATCCCCGGACGGAAACGCCTGCGACCCCGATTCCAGTCGATGGCCGAAGCGGTGACGGCGGCGACCGGCCGGGAGGAGCCGACACGCGCCGTAGCGATCTAGGAATCCTCCAGCGGCTCTCACGGCCAACGGAACCGTCAGCCGACGATCGCGTCAGCCGAAGCACGATGGAGGGAATTGCCGCCTTTTTCTTCCTGGCCGCCGGATGGTTCCGCCGAAGGCCGTCGGCGGCTTCGTGCCAGAGTTCATTGCTTGAAACGCAAGGCCGTTGCTGACAGGGGGAAGATCCTCGAGGATTCGATCCAGCCGCCACCGAGGACGCGATCGTTGTCGTAGCACACGACGGCTTGCCCCGGGGCGACGCCGTAGCGAGGTTCGTCGAAGTGCAGGGACAGGCGTTCGCCCGGCAGAAACTCGGCTGTCGCAGGGGCCGGCGGTGCGTTGTAGCGAATTTTGGCCTGGCAGCGAAAAGGCCCGTGAGGCGGATCGGCCAGCCAGTTGGTGCAATCCGCCGTCACCGCTCGCCGCGCCAAGTCCTCGTGTGTTCCCAAGACCACGCGGTGGGTGTCGGGCTCGATACGGACCACAAAGGCTCGTTCGCCCAAGGCCACTCCCAGGCCCTTGCGCTGGCCGACCGTGAAACGCTCGATGCCTGGGTGACGGCCGACCACACGGCCGTCGAGCGTGACGAACTCGCCGGATGTGTCGATGCCGGCATCGCGGTGCCGACGCACGAATTCGCCATGTTCGCCCGTCGTAACAAAGCAGATCTCCTGACTGTCGGGCTTGTCCGCCACCCGCAGGCCCAGGCCTCCGGCCAACTCGCGAATCTGCGATTTCTCGTACTCGCCCACCGGCAGCAGCATCCGCCGCATCCGCTGCCGCTGGACGCCGAACAGGGCGTACGACTGGTCCTTGGCGACATCGACGCCGCGCAGCAGTTGCGTGTCGCCAGCGGGCGAACGAACCAGGCGGGCGTAGTGTCCGGTGGCGACGAAGTCCGCGCCCACGCTGTCCGCGTACTGGAATAAGCGGCCGAATTTCAGCCACGTGTTGCACATCACGCAGGGATTCGGCGTCCGCCCGATGGTGTATTCGGCCACGAAATAGTTGATGATTCGGGCGAATTCCTCCTGCAGATCGAGGGCGTAGAACGGGATGTCCAGACGATCCGCGACACGCCGCGCATCGTGCGCGTCGGCCGCGCTACAGCACCCCTGCTTGCCGTCCGCTCGAACGTCGGCCAGCGGCAGCAGCGCCGCCGGAGACTCGCTCGCGACGGGGCACGTAGCGGCGGGGGAATGTTCTCCGTGCCGCATGAACACGCCGATCACGTCGTGCCCCTGCTGTTGCAGCAAATGGGCGGCGACGCTGCTGTCCACGCCGCCTGACATTGCTAATACGACTCGCGCCATGAAACCTTTGGTCTTGAACGGTTTTCTTGCCCATACGGAAGCCTGACGGAAGTTTAGGCTCGCTCGCCGCCGCGGGCAAGCGCCGTGAGCCTCCATTTTGCGTCGCTTTGCCCTCGCTTTGCCAGCGGCCCCTTTTCACCAAGGCGTATTTCGCGATAACATAAGGTTTGCAGACAGTCTCGTATTGCCCGGCAAAACGGGATTCTGTATGCCCGAGCCTTTCCTTGAACGTGGGGAATGTATGGAAACGCAAGTCTTTGAACGCGTCAAATCGATTCAGGAGCGTCTCGTTCAACTTCGAGACAGTCTTTGACTACGACAACAAACGCAAACAGGTTTCTGAAATCGAAGCCCGCATGGCGAGTCCCGGCTTTTGGGACAATCAGGAGCGGGCTCAGGGTGTGGTCGGCCAACTCAAATCGCTCAAATCGATTCTGGGCCCGCTGGACGAGTTGGTCCGAACGGTCGGCGATCTGGATTCTCTGCTGGAAATGGCGGATGAAGATCCGGCGCTGGCCGACGAAGTGACCGCAGAGATCGAGCGGGCGGAACTGTGTTTGGAGGATCTGGAACTGCGCGCCTTGCTGAACGGTCCCCACGACGAACGCGGTGCGATCCTGACGATCAACGCTCGCGACGGCGGCACCGACGCGGCCGACTGGGCCGAGATGCTGTTGCGAATGTACCTGCAATGGGCTCAAAAGAATGAGTACAACGTCGCCCTGCTAGATCGTAACGACAACGAGGAAGCGGGGATCAGCAGCGCGACGGTCGCGATTCGCGGGCCGATGGCCTACGGGTTCCTCAAAGGCGAGACGGGGATGCACCGCTTGGTCCGCATCAGTCCGTTCAATGCCGAAGGCAAACGGCAGACCAGTTTTGCTGCGATCGACGTGTCCCCCGAAGTATCGGATGACCTGGATATCGAGATCGCGGACAAGGACGTTCGGGAGGATGTGTTTCGCGCCAGCGGAGCCGGCGGCCAGCATGTGAACAAGACGAGCAGTGCCATTCGCCTGACGCATATGCCCAGCGGCATTGTCGTCCAGTGCCAGAACGAGCGCAGCCAGCACAAGAACCGGGCGACGGCCTGGAAAATGCTGCGGGCTCGATTGGCACGCGTCGAAGAGGAGAAACGCGAAGCGGAGCAAGCGGCCAAATACCAGAAACAGGCCCGCGTCGGTTTTGGCTCCCAGATCCGTAACTACTTCTTGCACCCCGACCAACGGGTCAAGGATTCGCGGACAGGCTACTCGGTCGGCAACTTTCACAGCGTGCTGGACGGCAATCTTCAGGGCTTTCTGGACTCGTACCTGCGGTGGCGGGTCCAGCGGGACCAAACGCCGGCAAAGGTGGCAGAACGTGATTCCGACTGACGCCGCTCTACGGACGCTGCAAGTCGTCGGTCGCGACGGCCGCGGATTGCTCGTCACGTGGTTTCAAGATGACGACCGTTACGGACACGAAATTGCCGTCGTGAGCGGCTCGAAGGCGACTGTCTGCCTGATCGCCGAAACGGGCCGCGATCGGGACCCCTGGCCCGCCAGCCCCCCCCTGCAGCAGTACAGTCTGGAAGCCTCACCGCTTGGCCGCCCCACGGCCCTGTTCATCGGCATGGCCGGCAAGAGCCACTGGTCGCAAAGCATCGAGACCGATGATTCCGCCACGGCCGCTTTGACGTTCGACGTGGCCTGCCGAGTCCATCGTCCGCCGTCGTGGCTGGGCAGTACGTACCGGACGAATCGTGCCGCGCAGGTTCTTTCTGCGTCGAGCGTCCGTCTGGCGGTGGCCGAGGGCGTCGACGTGACGGTGACCGCGCTGACTGGCCAGGCGTCGGACCATTCGTTTCCAGGTCCGATCGAAGTCGACGGCAGCCAACTAGCGATTGCCGCCGATTCGGCTAAACTGCGGCTTCCGGCGACCGTGCGTTGGCGGTATCGCATCGCCCTGGACACGGCATCGGCAGCGCAACACGGCTTGACGTTTTGACCCCGACAGAATCTCGGCTGGCGAATGTTTCAGGACGATATCCTATGCCCCATCCTCCGGACATCGTGGATCACGAATCCGCGCTGGCATATTTGTTCGGGCGGATCGACTACGAGCGCGCGGACAAGATCCCGTATCATTCCCGTGGGCTCAATCTGGATCGGATGCGGGAACTCGCTGCCCGGCTGGGCGATCCCCAGCAGCGATTTCGCGTCGTCCACGTCGCCGGGACAAAGGGCAAGGGCTCGACATCCGCGATGATCGCGGCCGTGCTGACCGCCTCCGGCTATCGCACGGGACTGTACACCTCGCCGCATGTGGAATGCGTCGAAGAGCGGATGCAGATCGACGGGCGACGGTGCAGTAGCGACGAATTCGTCGAGCTGATCCGGCAGCTTCGCCCCGCCGTCGATGCGTTGGATCGCGAGTCGGAAGCCCGCGACGATGGCAAACCGGGCCCCACCTACTTCGAGATCACCACCGCAGCCGCCTTGCTGCACTTTGCTCGCCACCAGGTCGAAACCGCCGTCTTGGAGGTCGGCTTGGGCGGCCGCTTGGATTCGACCAATATCTGCCAGCCCGAAGTTGCCGTGATCACCAGCATCAGCTTCGATCACATGCGCCAGCTGGGCAACACACTGGCGGCCATCGCGGGCGAGAAAGCGGGGATTATCAAACCCGGCGCGCCCGTGGTGACGGGCGTGACCGAGCCGGAACCACTGGACGTAATCCGGCAGACTGCTGCGCGCCACGGCTGCGATTGCTTCGTCGCCGGCCGAGATTTCCACTTTCGCTACCGGGGCGTCCACACCCCGCCGTCGGATGCGGCACCGACTGCTGCGTGGCCGCACGGCTGGACCGAATTCGATTACTGGGAGGACACGGCAGGTGTTCGGTACGAATTGGACCATCTGCAAATTGGCTTGTTGGGACGGCATCAAACGGCCAATGCAGCCGTCGCACTCGCGACCCTGGGCAGATTGCGAGAACGGGGCTGGCACGCGGAAGAGGCGGCCATCCGCAAAGGTCTCGCGCGGGCCGACATGCCGGCCCGGGCCGAACTCGTCCAACAGCAGCCGATGGTGATCGTCGATGCGGCCCACAACGTCGCGTCGGTCGGTGCGCTGATCGAACTCATCCAGGAAACCTGTCCGCGAGCTGCCACGGCGCGGCGAATCCTGGTGTTCGCCGCCAGCCAAGACAAAGACGCTGCGGCCATGCTCCGGCCTCTGCTGGCCGAATTCGACGTGGTCATCCTCACCCGCTTTGAGAACAACCCACGCGCCGCGGAACCCGGGCGGCTGCTCCACACCGCCCAGCGGGTTCTGCCCGGCGACGGCAGCGTGTCTTGCCGGCTGATCGCTCAAGACAACTCGGCTGCCGCGTGGAACCTGGCACGTTCGCTGGCGTCGGCCGAGGACCTGATCTGCGTCGCCGGTTCCTTCTTCCTGGCCTCAGAACTTCGCAGCCTGATCCAGCAGCAAAGACGCGGTTCGTAATCCCGGTTGCCCGCCGCATTTGGGAGCGATCCGCCGTTGTCCGGCCAAAATTGGGCGAACAGGGCATGCCGGCGGGCGAGTCAGCAGTGCGGATCCGCTGCCGGCGCTCGATCGGGTTGCGGGTTCTGCGGCTCGCCGCGACACCCGCACGGCTAACTCGCACACCGGCACGCCCGCTGGCCAAGGCCGCGCTTTTCGGCGGTGTGCGAGTGAGCCGTGCCACACAGACGAGCGCCCCGCGTGTGGCACTGCTTACTCGCCCGCCGTTGTCCGGCCGAAATTGGGCGAACAGGGCATGCCGGCGGGCGAGTCAGCAGTGCGGATCCGCTGCCGGCCTTCGATCGGGTTGCGGGTTCTGCGACTCGCCGCGACACCCGCACGGCTAACTCGCACACCGGAACGCCCGTTAGCCAAGGCCGCGCTTTCCGGCGGTGTGCGAGTGAGCCGTGCCACACAAACGAGCACCCAGCGTGTGGCACTGCTTACTCGCCCGCCGTTGTCCGGCCAAAATTGGACGAACAGGGCATGCCGGCGGGCGAGTCAGCAGTGCGGATCCGCTGCCGGCCTTCGATCGGGTTGCGGGTTCTGCGGCTCGCCGCGCCGCCCGCACGGCTAACTCGCACACCGGCACGTCCGCTAGTCAAGGCCGCGTTTTTCGGCGGTGTGCGAGTGAGCCGTGCCACACAGACGAGCGCCCCGCGTGTGGCACTGCTTACTCGCCCGCCGTTGTCCGGCCAAAACTGGGCGAACACGGCATGCCGGCGGGCGAGTCAGCAGTGCGGGTCCGCTGCCGGCCTTCGATCGGGTTGCGGGTTCTGCGGCTCGCCGCGACACCCGCACGGCTAACTCGCACACCGGCGCGCCCTCTAGCCAAGGCCGCGCTTTTCGGCGGTGTGCGAGTGAGCCGTGCCACACAGACGAGCGCCCCGCGTGTGGCACTGCTTACTCGCCCGCCGTTGTCCGGCCGAAACTGGGCGAACAGGGCATGCCGGCGGGCGAGTCAGCAGTGCGGATCCGCTGCCGGCGCTCGATCGGGTTGCGGGTTCTGCGACT
>Ga0351916_1110_pt1 | contig 13488 bp, 11 predicted proteins | sample TotcelHT113001N3_FD_206868 | JGI IMG/M metagenome (GOLD analysis project Ga0351916, IMG submission 206868) | Enriched cells from coal bed in the Powder River Basin, Montana, United States - Total cells T11 rep1 HSBNCT.T11.300.1.N3 ... | reverse complement strand
AGTTGCCGCACGCCGCGGAAACCTTTTTTAACTTCATATTCCAACTCCACCCGCAAAGGGCCCAAAATTTCCTGTTCCGACCATTTGCTGCTGGATTTGGAAAATGAAGTAAAAAAAGATTACCGCCGCATCCGGCAACTTGCTGTCTTCGTTGCGAAAATTCCATCCCGCGAGGTCAAAAAAAATCTAAGCCTGATTTTATCGCTCCTGATTGTCCTGACGGTCGGGCAGGCCATAGGCTCATTTGTTCTCAGCCTCCCTGTGACACAAATCTATGGCACCTTTGAACTGCCCTGGTACATAGCTTTGGTGTGGATACTGGTCTGGAATTTTTTCGGACTGATAAGCCTGATTCTTTTGATTCCGGCAATCCGGTTTAATATGACTGCCTTTCTATGGCTGGCCATAATTGGATTTTTTCAGCTGATAAGGGGATTATGGGAAATATGGATGGGCTTTGGTGAAGCCAACTGGCTTATTATTCTGGTCATCATTTTCCACTTGTTTGCCGGGTTCGCAGCACTGACGCTCTATCGTAAAACGCCCGACAGTTTCAGCATAGACAGCGACAAAAGCACAACCGGCAATCCCTGGAGGGCATTATTCCACAAAACCTTAAACCTGTAAACCCATTAAAAAAGCAGTCAAAATAGCATTTTATATCATCATTGTGACGGCAATGGTCATCTCAGCCACTTTTGCCCTGATGATGAGTCCTGCGGTACAATTGGCAATAGGCAGGCATCTGGCCGGACAACTATCAAAACGACTTCAGACGAAAGTAGAAATCGGAAGGGCATATTTTTCGCCGGTTATCGGCTTAGTGCTGAAGGATGTAACCATCGAAGACCACCATCAATTGCCATTTGTCAGGGCACGCAGACTTGTGATTGGCATCCACCGCTTATCATTCTCGCGCAAAACTTTGCATCTCAGCCAGGTAAAGGCCGAAGGGGCAGATGTAAATGTGGTAAAATATGCAGGCGACAGTATCCTTAATATAACCATCCTAAAAAACCGTATCCTGCCACCCGATACCGCGGTATCCGAATTTGGAATTGGAGACCAGGCACTAAAAGTAAACCAAATTGAGGTTACCGACACACGGTTTTTATACATGGACCAAAACCGCTGCGCAAAAGAATCCGGTATGGACTACCACTTCATCGAAGCCACAGGGGTTGAGGCACTTATTTACGGCTATGTCTTCTCGGGCGACTCGATGCAGTTTGAAGTCAAAAACCTGAGTGCACATGAACGCTCAGGCCTGGTGGTAAACCAATTGCAGGGACACTTTCGCCTGGGCCCAAAACACCTGATTGCCAAAGACGTCATACTGGAAACACCGCAAAGCTACCTCGACCTTGATTTCTCTTTCCTGTATAACGATTGGTTTGCCTGGGACGATTTTATCCACAGCATGTATATTACCGGAAATATACGGCCCAGCCATATGAACATGAAAGACCTGGGACCATTTGCCACTGTCATGTATAAGATGGATAACCACCTGCGTCTGAGCGGTGAAATCAATGGCACCATTCCAAATCTGCAGGGTAAAAACCTTGTACTACAAACAGGTAATGCAACTTTTTTTAAAGGAAATGTCAGGCTGACCGGTCTGCCGCAAGTCGAAGAAACCTTCATTCAGATCAAAGCTACCGGGATGAGTGCCACAATAGAGGATCTCGAAAATATCCGCCTGCCCGGGAACGAAAGTCTCACAAGATATATCACACTTCCACAGTCGCTGAAACAATTGGGATTTGTGAGCATTACCGGTCAATTTACTGGTTTTTATAACGACTTTGTGTCGAATGCCCGCTTCGTGACAGGGCTGGGAAGCCTTACAACCGATCTGAGACTCAGACAGGAGACAGATGGCCGGTTATTTTATCAGGGCGGATTATCGACCAGTAATTTTTACCTTGGAAAAATCCTCAACCTGCCTGAATCGATTGGAAAAATAAGCCTCACCGGAAAAGTGGAAGGCCGGGGAAAAACCTTGGAAGACACCTGGATGCAATTGGACTGCGACATCCAAAAATTCGAGCTTTATGGATATTCTTATCAGAACAGTAAAATCTCAGGGGAGTTCGACGAAAAAAAATTCACCGGAAACTTCAGTATAAACGACCCTGGGTTAAAATTAGACTTCGATGGCCTGATAGACCTGGGGGGCGAATACGCCGAATTCGATTTCACAGCCCAGATAGCCGAAGCAAGGGTTCAGAAACTAAATCTTCTGCATCGTGATGACTCACTCTGTAACCTGCAGTTCAATGTACGCGCCAATTTCATTGCGACACATTTTGATGACCTGGAAGGAGTTATCAATATTACCAATCTGCAGTATTTGGAAAAAGGAATCACCTATCGCTCCGGAAAGGCCCTGCTAAGCACAACCTCACTTGCCGACGGCACCCGTACACTAAACCTTCTTTCCGATTTTGCGGATATGGACCTCAGGGGACGATTGTTTTTTACACGCATACCGGCCACCATCGCCATCTTTGTTTCCAATTACCTGAATACGTTCAGAAGAATCGAGGCCCCTGCACAGGAAGACTACAGCGGCCAAAACTTCACCTATACCATCAAACTAAAAGACATCGACATTCTGACAGGACTGTTTTTGCCCTGGATGAAAGTTTCCCACAATTCTTTTTTCAGGGGTAATTTCGATTCGTTTGGGCGGATTTTCAGAATTGAAGGCGGAATAGATACACTGACAGTAAAAAACATCAAGCTGCGAAACTACTACCTGAACGCACAATCCCTTCCCGACCGCATTGCCCTGCACACAGGTTGCCGAAGAGTAATCCTTTACGAGCAAAACGACGGTACAACAAGCTCATATGGCCTCGACAGCCTGCAACTTGTTTCCAACATCCGCCACGACAGTATTCACTATAGCCTGAGCTGGGATGACGATGGTCCTCTGGATGCCAACATCGGGCGGTTTAAAGGCTTCCTGAGTTTTACCCAAACGCCACATATTGAAAACAGAATTACCAGTGGTTCATTTCATATCAACGATTCAGCCTATGTGGTTGAGCCTGGTAATCTTATCAGGGTGAGCACTGACGGGGTGTACTTCGAAAACATACACATCCACAGCAAAAACGAAAACCTGAGGATTGATGGCAGCCTGGGCAAAGATAGCAGTCATGTCCTGCAAGCCCGGTTCGAAAACTTCAACCTCTCGAATGCCGACCTGCTGCTCTCCCCGTACCAGATAGACCTTGACGGTTTAATGACCGGAAATCTGAAACTCTATCGACATCTCGATAAACCCGTCCTGCAATCGGGACTGAAAATTGAAGGATTTGCTTTCAACGAGCAGAAGTTTGGGAAGTTATCTGCGCAAACCCGCTGGGACCCTTCAGTAGAGTCGCTTTATATGGATGTCAGCACCGAGGCAATTGGCAAGGTGGCCATGTATCACCCAATCAGAATATCGGGTTTTTATTATCCCTTTGGGAAAAGTAAGACATTTGATTTGAAATTGGAAACCAAAGCTTTCAATCTAAAAGCATTAGCTCCATTTGCCGAAAAAGCCCTGTCGGATCTGTCAGGCAATGTAACGGCGAACCTGCGTCTGGGCGGTACCCTCGCAAGGCCTGAACTCAAAGGCGAGATGAATTTTACCCGTACTGAATTCAGAATCAAATTTCTAAACACCCAGTACGATTTCTCCGGTAATGTAACCCTCGATCCGCAAAAAATCCACTTCGATAATATAGAATTGAACGACAGCCTGGGCAACAAAGCCATTTGCACCGGTCGCATTACCCATAATTATCTCAGGAATGCATGGTTCGATATCCGGATACGGCCAAATACATTTCTTCTGTTCAATATCCTGCCGGGTCAAAATAAATTCCTTCACGGCACCGGCTTTGCAAGCGGGCTAATTACAGCGCAGGGTACAGCCGACCAGATAAACCTCAGCGTTGCAGCGACCACTAACCGCGGGACTGAAATTTTTATTCCGCTTTCTTCCACGATCGATATACAGGGCAGCGATTTTATTCATTTTAAAAAGCCTGCCGGACAAATGGTTGAAGCACCTGCAACAAGCACAAATGTGGAGCTAACAGGTTTTAATCTTTCAGCCGACATGCGGCTGACCCCCAATGCAAAAATACAAATCAGCCTGCCCCAGCAGGCAGGCACCATCGAAAGTCAGGGTGAGGGCAATATAAGCCTTGGCGTAAATTCAAAGGGCGACCTCAGCATTACAGGCGATTACGAAATCCAGTCCGGTTCTTTCCTGTTCAAAGTTCAAAACATCCTGAGCCGGGTATTGGAAATCGAAAAAGGTTCCACTATCCGGTTCCCGGGCAATCCCATGGATGCTGAGATTAACCTGCGGGCTGCTTTCACTACACGAACCACACTCACCGGTTTGGGGCTCGACCTCGATTCAACACTGACGAGCATTCGCATGCCGGTAAAAAGTGTCATCCGGCTGAAAAACAAACTCATCAACCCGGAGATAAAATTCAGTATCGAATTTCCCAAATTGGATACCGATATTGAACGCATGGTGTTCACAAAACTCGATACGACCAATGATATGCTGATGACCCAGCAATTTGTATCCCTATTGGTTTTAAACAATTTTAGTTTCACCCTCACCAATAAATCCTTAGGTAACAGCATCGGGGTTTCCTCGTTTCAGGTCATTTCGAATCAATTAAGCAATTTGCTGTCGCAAATCAGCAAAGATTTTGATATTGGTGTCAATTACCGCCCGGGCGATGCCATTTCATCACAGGAACTTGAACTCGCCCTGCGTACACAATTATTCGACGAAAGGGTTACCATCGACGGGAACCTGGGCGTTATAGGTGATGCCAATACGCGCCGAACAAGTAATGTGGTGGGCGATATCAATGTGGAAGTAAAACTAAGCCACGACGGAAGGTTCAGACTCAGGGCATTCAACAGGTCCAACAACCTTGAACTATTGAATGTATCGGCACCTTATACGCAGGGCATCGGTTTGTTTTACCGTGAAGACTTCAATACATTGGGCGACTTGTTTCGCCGAAAACGGCAATCCCTTGAGCGACAGCTGTTCCAGATCGACAGCACCAATTAGGCGGCCATAATTTTGTAAACCAGCTCTTTTATCAGTTCGGGCCCCGAAACAGAATCGTTGTGGAGGCCTTTCGACCGCATGTCATATTCGTACAGCAACAACAATATCTGGCAGGTTTTATCATAAGAGAATGTTTTCGCGGCCGCGATGTAATCATTTAGGATATAATCGCTCATACCCAATGCCGAAGCAGCGCTCTTCCGGGATTTGTCCGGCAACTGGTGGTAAATCCAGGTTTTATAAAAATATGAATACAATACCGAAATCACCAAAACCGCCGGGTATTCCCTGGCATTGGCCCCGAAATAATTAACAATCTGATTAACCCTGAAGACATGGCGCATCGAAAGCGCCTTGGTCAGTTCAAATGGATTAAAGTCCTTGCTGATACCAACATTCTGTTCGATAACTTCAGGCGTAATGGTGGAACCGGCCGGCAGGTTAATCATTAGCTTGGCGCATTCGTTTACAATCCGGGAGAGATCGTTGCCCAGCGAATTAGCCAGTAACTGACTGGAACTTTCCGGAATCCTGTAACCGAATGAAGAAATATGTTTTTCGATCCATCCGGGAACATTATTATCGTATAGTTTTTTCGACTCAAAAACCAGCCCGGTCTTCTGTACCATCTTTTCCAAACCTTTGAGGCGGCTCACCTTTTTATACTTATGCGCAATTACCAGAATTGTTGATTTGGATGGATTAGCGGCATAAAGGGTAAGTTGGTCAATTTCCTTGTCAAGGTTCTGGGCCTCGCGGAGAATTACAACATGGTGACTGGCCATCATTGGATAGCGCTTGGCATGGTCCACAACATCCGAACCTGAAACATCGAGTCCGTAAACAACTGTCAGGTTAAACTCCTTTTCGACATCGCTAAGGACATGTTCAGAAATATAATCTGTAAGGGCATCAATATAGTAGGGCTCATCCCCGTGTAAAAGGTATATGGGGTAAAATATCCGATTCTTAAGGTCTTTGATAATCTCTTCGTAACGCATGCAATCGGGGCATTTAATCAGTCGGTGTCGAAAATCAGATGCTTAACGGTATTTCCGTTATTGATAAGTTGTTTCAATGAGTCAATGCCAATGCGGATATGCTCCTCCACGTAATGGTCTGACACATGCCGGTCGGTTTCTTCCGTTTTCACCCCGTCGGGTACCATCGGCTGATCCGAAACAAGAAGCAATGCACCTGTTGGAATATGATTGGCAAATCCAACCACAAACAAGGTGGCAGTTTCCATGTCGATGCCCATACACCGTGTTTTGCGCAAAAATTCTTTAAACCCGCTGTCGTATTCCCACACCCTGCGGTTGGTCGTATAGATGGTGCCTGTCCAGTAATCGCGGTTATAATCGCGGATGGTGGTCGAAATCGCTTTTTGCAGAGCGAAGGCTGGCAGTGCCGGGACTAATTCCGGCATATAGTCGTTACTGGTTCCTTCGCCCCTGATGGCTGCAATCGGAAGAATCAGGTCGCCAAGCCGGCCTTTTTTCTTAAGCCCCCCGCATTTACCCAAAAACAGGACGGCCAGGGGTTTTACCGCACCAAGCAGGTCCATGATGGTGGCTGCATTGGCACTTCCCATTCCGAAATTGATCATTGTTATATCGCCTGCTGTGGCCGCCGGCATGCTGCGTGTGGCATCTTTGATTGTGCTGCCTGTCAGCCGTGTAAAGAGGTTTAAGTAATCTTTAAAATTGGTCAGCAGAATGTACTTTCCGAATTCATCCAGCGACAAACCTGTGTAGCGTGGCAGCCAGTTCGATACAATTTCTTCTTTGGTACGCATTTTTATCCTTTCGTATGGGGCATAACACCTTGCTTAAAGGGCAAAAATAGGCCATTTTGTGAAACCTCCGGTGATTTGTATTTTTGCCATGCCATGAATTTTAAAACCAGAACCAGAGACGGCAAAAAAGAAATCCTGGACACCTTCCGCCGTAAATATGTGCCATTGACGCCTGAAGAATGGGTCAGGCAGCAGTTTGCCCGCCAGTTGGTCGACATATACGGCTATCCGCAGGGCCGTATCGGTATCGAAATCAGTCTGAAAGTAAACCGCATGCCCATGCGAACTGATGTTGTGGTATTCGACGCCGAAAGCCAACCCTGGATGGTTGCAGAATGTAAAGCACCTGCCACAAAGCTCGGGCACAGGGTTTTTGAACAGGCTGCACGGTATAACTATCAACTCAGGGCAAGTTATATTGTACTCACCAACGGAAAAAACATCGTTTGCCTGAAACCGGACTATGAAACGGGTGAAATTGCCATGACAGCGCAAATGCCGCAATACCCGGGGATATCTGAAGCTTCGCGGGCCGAATAAATAACACAAAACAATCATCAAACCTTGACCAAACTGCAATCTTCTTCCTTGAACCCGGGAACTTTGATTTGTGTAATACTGATGTTTCCGATTTGGGCCTCGGGCCTGATTCAGATTCGAAAAGATACATCAAACCGGCATCAGGAAATTTCGTTCGGTGGTTTGGTAAGGACTGATGCAGCTTTCGACACACGGATGAATGTCGAGAGCCGGGAAGGATTTTTTATTTTTTATCCCCTGTCGCCAGCATCCGATCCAAATGGAACCGACATCCATGCCAGACCGGGGTTCAACCAATGGGCCATGACGACTCGCTTGTGGATAAAAGCCGATGGTCCCGAAATTGGCAACGCACAAACTGCTGCTTTTGCCGAGGGAGATTTTACCGGACCTTCAAATATCGAAAACAATGCCCTTCGCCTGCGCCATGCCTATATAACTTTCACCTGGGAAAAACGCAAACTGCTTGTCGGCCAATACTGACCCCCCCTCGACCTGCCCGAAGCCATTCCGAGGCCCCTTGCCCTCAACACCGGAGTACCCTTTCATTCTTTTGCCCGCAGTCCGCAAATCCGATTCGAACAATACGCAGGAAATTGGAAATTCGCAGGTGTGGCTCTCTCGCAACGCGATTACCAAAGTCCCGGCCCCGAAGGACATTCGTCAGTTTACATGCGGCGGGCCATTGTTCCAAATCTTCACTTCCAGTTGCATTACGCGACCAAACAAATACTTACCGGGGCAGGTCTCGATTACAAACGGCTTTCGCCCCGTTTATTCACCGATAATGGCCTGGCCACACACGAAAGCCTGAACTCGTTTTCGGTGATGGCCTTCCTGAAAGTCGAAGAGAAAAATTTTTCATTAAAAGCCCAGACAATCTTAGGACAAAACCTGTCTGACCATTTAATGGCCGGAGGTTATGCAATCGAACGGATTCTCCACGTTGATTCATCCCATTCCTATATCAACCTGAATCATTTGTTTTTATGGACAGATGCCGCTTAAAACGCGAACGCAGTGGTTTTTGGGGTATTTGCAGGGTATTTCCGCAACCTCGGCGCCCGGCTAGTCCGGATTTTTTTGGCCGGGGCCACAACCTTGGTTACAGTCTGCGCATCTCACCCAGAGTTGAATGGAGACTCAGGCACATTGCTCTGATGTTCGAAACAGAATACACCCTGACAGGTTATGGCCAGCCTGACGAAATGTACCGGCCTGACAATACCCTAGATGTATCCAATATCCGTTTTCAGGCCGCTTTAATGTATCACTTATAAAAGCCACTTCTACCCGATTTCCGGCCTGAAAGATGAATTTTTGGATACCTGTAAAGAATTAACCTGAATCTATCTATAAAAAACCTATTTTTGCACCATCATAAACCCGCATAATCATGAAGAATATCATCAGAATCGTGCTTGCCGTTGCCATTGTTGTGCTGGCCTATCTGCTTTATGAAAGCATCATGACCCCTGTTCGTTTCAATCAGAACAAAGACTACCGCTACAGTGTGATTATCCAAAAACTAAAGGATATTCGCGATGTTCAGAAGTTTTACAAGAATACCCATAAAAAGTATACCGGGGATTATGACACTTTGATTTCTTTCGCCAAAACCGGACAAATTCCTGTGGTAAAAATGATTCCGGACCCCACCGACACTACATTTACCCGGTCCATTACCGACACCATCGGGTATACCTCCATTTATGACTCCCTGTTCGGCAAACGGACTGATTTCGATATAAATAAGATATCGCACAACCCATTCCACCCCGAAGTACATCTTAAACTCCAGGCTGGTTTTATCGACAAAGGCGGGCTGAAAGTCCCCGTGTTTGAAGCATCTGCTTTAAATGTTGATATTCTGAAAGGACTTGATGAACAACTTATACTCAATCATGATGCCTCTATGGATGTCATGAACCGTTTCAGGGGGCTAAAAGTTGGCTCGATGACAGAGGTATCCTCAGACGGAAACTGGGAGTAATGCACTGCCTGCAAAACTAACCGGGCCGTGAGCACACGCATCAGAAACATATTTCAGGACAGCGATAAACATTTCGACCCCGGGAACACCAAAAATTATGACCTGACCATCCTCCTTTCGGAGGATGGTTTTTCTTTTATTGTTGCAGACCCTGCCCTCGGAAAGTACATCAGCCTGGGTGTTTATGAGCCAGTTGAAAATCTGCCACCGGGAAAAACAGCACGCAGCGAGATAATGCTCAATGCATTTAATGCATTTGTCAATAACCATTCCTTTCTGGGTAAAACTTTTGCATCCTCCAGACTTTTGGTCGAAACAAGGCTCAGCACCCTGATTCCTGCCGCCCTTTACGACCCGGATCAGATAGCGGCATATCTTAATTATAGTTTCCATTTGCCGGAACAATGTCATTTTGCCAGCGATATGCTCCCTTCGGCGGATGCCTATCATGTATATGCCATCCCGGCGGATTGGAGAAAACTTGCGGAAATTTCTCTGCCAAAGGTCAGATTCTTACATGCCGGAAGCTGCTTTGTTGAGTCGGTTCACATGTATGCACGCACACAGCAATTAAACGAAGCCGTTTTTGTCCATCTTCGCCCCGCATGGTTCGAAATGGCTTATCTGGCCAACGACAAACTCATTTTCTATAACACATTTGCCTACAGCACACAGGAAGACTTCATCTACCATATTCTATTTGCACTTGGTCAGTTGAACCTGAGTCCTGAAATGACTGACATTTACCTCGCAGGGGAAGTGGAACAGGATTCGCCACTGCATGCCATTGCCAAAAAATATCTGCGCCATGTGCATTTCACAATTCGCATCGAAAATATTGGTTATAGCTATATTTTTGATAGTATACCGCAACACTATTACTTCACACTGATACACGCCCAGCAGTGCGCATTATAAGAGGCAGCCGCAAAGGCAAAATACTGTATCCCCCTCCCAACCTGCCGGTTAGGCCCACAACAGATGCAGCCAAAGAAGGGCTTTTCAATATTATTGAGCACAACTGGGAGATCGACGGGCTGAAAGTACTCGACCTGTTCGCGGGTACCGGCAATATTTCGCTTGAATTTGTTTCAAGGGGATGCGCCGAAGTGATTGCCATCGACCATAATGCCCGCTGCATCGACTGGATACGTGATGTAGCCCGTCAACTGAAATTTGAGAACCTTTATACAATTCGTTCTGATGTTTTCGCCCATATAAGCAAACCAGGCCGCAAACATCACATCATTTTTGCCGACCCTCCATACGAATTGCAGGAAACCCTGAAAATCCCTGATTTGGTATTCAATAACAATTTTCTATATCCCGGCGGATGGTTGATTATTGAACATTCCGAAGAATTTGACTTCTCAGCCCATCCAAATTTTCTGAGGAAAAAAGAATACGGCAAGGTCAATTTCAGTTTCTTCTCCGGGCCGGATTAAACCTTGGCATATTAAGGGGTTTATTGCCGGTCAGTTTCAGCAATACCGCCTCAAGACCCTCTTCGGGGCGATAAGCAGGATAAGCCAGTATATTTCCGTCGGCACCTATAAGCATTTCGAGAGGTAACCCAAACGCTTTCAATTGATACATCAGTTTGTAATCACGTCCGATGATGGCTACAGGCCAGGGATAGGCCGCCGTCCGTACAAACTGAGCCGCCCGTGCGGTATCATGACTGGTGAACATTGCCAAAAAGTGAACCCGGTCGCCGAAACGCTCTTTCAGCAGACGCAACGATTCGAGGCCCGCGAGGCAACTCATGCACCCGGGACGGGCGAATACAATGTACAAGGGTTTGCCCCTGAATTGCGAAAACCGCAGGGTATCTCCCGAAATCTCTGTAAAAACTGCTTCAGAAAGTTTACTGCCCCTTGAAATCGCAGTGTATCTATCTAAAAGTCGCTTTGCAATGGTCCGGTATGGTTCGTGGTTATTCCCGGAGTCTATTTGCCTGAGAAACAAGAGTAACTGGGAAGTGGGAAACAAGGGGGCCGGATACATAGTTTTTATCGCCGTCAGGGTCAGAAAACCGATATAAAGGGAATCAGAAATCTGAAGGTAACGGGCCAGGGTATCCTGTAATCTTAAATAACTCCCCGATTTATTGACGGTGGCAATCAGTGAACTTCTGAGGCCTGAAGGTTTGCCGCGGGCTTCTTTCAACAGGCGTTTTTCCAGGTAATCATCCAGCCACTCAATATAATAGTAGTTGTTGGTATCGGCTGTCATTGCCGACAACGACTCTATTCCATATGGCAAGCGTGCATATGGATACAGGCTTGCCAACCGGCAGGCGGCAGCCCGTGCGGTGTATGCATCACCAGCAGACAAATATTTCCGGTAAGACCGCGTGGCGAAACTGTCTAACAAATGCTCCTGACGATTAATATACACCTGAACGGAAAAGGTATCCAAAAATCCCTGAATTTCCCTTTCAAGGCCCGACAGCAGGGAGTCGCGAACTTGCGGTGTCAGACTGCTGATACTGGCCCCGATAACTGACCGGGGTAATAAAGGGTTTCCGTTTTCCCTTACACTGAAGGTCTCTGCATGCAAATGATATTTACCCCCCGGTAACACAAAAAGCCGGTCGCGGTAAAATGCCACATCCACCCATACCGGCTGTGGTGCGGCGCATTGCATCCCAAGCGAAAAATTTCCATCAGCATCAATCCGGCATACATCAGCAACCGTTTCCACCTGACTCAGGAAATCTTTATATTGGATCAACCTGACCTCCTCGCCGGCAGCCAGCGGAAAGCAACCTGTAATAATCACTTCCCTTGCGCTTACAGGGACCTGACACAGGAAAAAGGCGAAGCTAAACAGAAAAACCCGGATGATTCCAAATGAAAACATATTCTGCATAACGCAAAAGTAATACTATTCCATGGGTAGACATTGACATCATAAACCCGGAAGGTTGTTGACTGGTTTCAACCGTCAGTAGGGGCAGATTGGAACATAGGCAAAATACGTCTTGCCAGCATCGTTTAAAAAACAACATTTCCGCTCATGACGTCTGATAATCGGAACCTTTACGAAAAAGCTCAGCCCTTTCCGAAAACCTTTTTCAAAATTTCGTTGACTCTGGCAAAGGGGTCGGTACGGATGGCCTTTTCTTCATCCGCGATTTTGAGAAAAAGTCCGCTGAGCGCCTTGTGGGTCACATAGCCATCTAACTGTGCATTCACGGGGGTAAGGCCGGCAAGCTGACCAACCAGTGAATTGGCCACCGTATTGTAGGCGCCTGTCAATTCGGCCCAGGCTTCATTTGGCGACAGGCCGGGTAAAAGCTCCTTGTTCAGGGAAGTTGTCACGATAGGCATGAAAGCCTGTTTGAGGGGCAGGAAGGTTTTCGTTCGGAGGTAATGTGTGGCTGCGCTGTCGCTGCCCTGCAGAATGTTATAGGCATCGGTAATGGTCATGGAGAGGATGGCATCTTTAAGGACAGGTGTGGCTGAGGCCGCGGCATCCTCAGCCGCGCGGTTCACCAGCAGGATCATTTCGTCGAGCATGGCTTCACCTCCGGGAACATAGGAAATGTTTTCGACGATCACCCTGGCATCCGGGGGCATCAGAATTTTTATGATGGCATCTTTATAAAAGCCATCCAACCGGCTTGTCTGGAAAACGGCAGTATCCGTCCCAACCGTAAGTGCCGATTTCAGGCCCTGTACCACTTCGGCCTCGGTGAGGCCGTTGGGGAGGAGGTCTTCAATTTCTTCGCAGGATACCAAAAAAATGGTAAGCAGCAGGGGAATGATCAGTCTTTTCATTCTGTTGTGGTTTATGAATTGTTTTAGGACGTAAATATATCAAAGATTATACCGACCGACAATCCCGGAATAGCCCATGACAGCCAAAAAGAAGATAATGGGTACTTTTGTATCCCAATTACATGGCAATGGTAAAAATCCGCAATCCCTTCACCAGTCAGCCGGATTACAACTGTTTTGGCTGTTCTCCCACCAACCCGGTTGGTCTTAATCTGGAATTCACCGAAACAGAAGATATGATTATTTCGGAATGGACAACCCG
>Ga0351916_1252_pt1 | contig 13556 bp, 8 predicted proteins | sample TotcelHT113001N3_FD_206868 | JGI IMG/M metagenome (GOLD analysis project Ga0351916, IMG submission 206868) | Enriched cells from coal bed in the Powder River Basin, Montana, United States - Total cells T11 rep1 HSBNCT.T11.300.1.N3 ... | reverse complement strand
GGATTCAAGTGTTCAATTATCGACGCCAAGACACTTGGGCTAGGCTCTGAAGAAGTAATGTCGCAAATATCGAGTCAGCATAGCCTTATTGGATTTTACCTGAATTCGTTCAATTATGATACAGTCCTTGAATTAACCCAGCTTTGTCGAAGAAAACAACCCGATGCGACGATAGTGCTAGGTGGTCCTTTGGCCAGTGCAGCCCCAGAGATGGTGCTGTCCGATTTCCCCTGTCACGGGATAGTGCGGGGGGAAGGTGAAGATGCCGTAGTGGGGATTATGCACAACCTCGCGACTGGGCGCCCACCATTTGACCGCGAAATTCCTGGCGCTGCTTACTATGATGATTCGAAAAACATGGTGATGAACCCCGTGGTGCGAATAATGGATCTGGACCGCCTGCCCTATCCTGCTTACCACCTCCTGCCACCTCTGAATACTTACAAGTCACGTAGCCGTAAGCGGCCCTTTGCAGCTATTATCACTTCCCGGGGTTGCTCTTACGATTGTATTTTTTGCAGCAAAGACATCTTTCAGAGAAAAGTGGCCTTTCGTAGTCCGGCCAATGTGCTGGCCGAGATAGATTACATGGTGAACAACTATGGGGTAAGGGGACTCGATATTCTGGATGACAACTTTGCTCAGAACCGGACCCGCATGGAGGAGATTTTAGAAGGCATTGTCCAAAGAAACTATAACCTATCTATTAACTTGCAGACAGGTATCCGCAGCGAAATCATCGACGAAAAGCTGTTGTCCCTGATGAAACGGGCGGGGATTTATAGCTTGGCTTTCGGGATCGAGTCAGCCGATCCAGAGGTGCTGCGAATCTGCCGAAAGAAACTTGATTTAATAAAATTGGAGGAAGTGGTCAAGTTGGCTAAGAAGATGGGTTTCTTGGTTCATAGCTTTTTTATAATAGGTTTGCCTGGTGAAACTGAGGAATCTTTTCGCAACACGTTAGATTTCGCGCGGCGGCTTAAACTCGATGTAGCCAACATCTGTATGGCCATACCCTTTCCAGGTACCGAGCTTTTCAATATGGTGAAAGAGAAAGGACGTTTTCTCATCGACACCACACACAAAATCGACACTGGGTTCTATGGCGGGAAGGTTTTCTTCGAGTATAATAACAGTCGCCAAGAAGATACACTGAGGCGTTACCAGATTGCTTATAAAGAATTTTATTCAATCAGGAAGAAATTGCAGCTTATACTTTCGATCCGTTCTCTATCTGAGGTTATTTGGTACTGGGATGCGGCCAAATTCGTCCTCAAGGGGTTATTTACCAAGGCACAAAAAAATTAATATTTATTAGCTAATGCCATGCAAAATGCTGACATCTTGCGATCCTGGGTAGATTTGCACTGATGTTCCCTTCCATTAAAGGTCTAACCCCAATATAGATAAATTTAACGTAACTATATTGCCTAGTCGTGAAGGCATTCCTGGTGGCGCGATTGGATGGATCACACCTCTATCCCAGGTAATAGATTTTAAAAGTAAACTTATGGCTCAGAAGATGATGGCTTAAATGGTTAAGGAGACAAAATGCGAGCCAAGAATCTCCCTGAATTAAAATTATTGCCTAATAAGGAATATATCGGGGACCCGCGATGTAATCCAGTCAGGTTATATTCTCGACCTGTTATTGGAGAACTTTATCGTCGCCGCGTTCAACTTTGCTTGGCTGAATGTATTAGTGGCGAGAGAGTTCTTGAGGTCGGATTTGGTTCAGGTATCACCTTCTTGAATTTACATGACCTCTATGAAGAAATCCATGGTCTGGATCTGTCAATTGAGGTGGACAAAGTTGCTGAGATTTTTAGAAGAAGGCAAATCCAAACCTTTCTGCAGAACGGCGATGTCTTGAATATGCCATATCCTGATAATATGTTTGATACAGTCATATTAATCAGTATCCTGGAACATCTCAAGCCAGACCAGCAAATTCGGGCTTTCCAAGAAATACGTCGTGTGTTAAAAATTGGTGGACAGGCAATTTATGGAGTCCCGATTGAAAGACCTTTGATGGTATTCATGTTTTTGCTGTTAGGATATAATATCCGTAAGCAGCATTTCTCCACTGAAAAGGATGTTAGTGAAGCGGCGAACCGTGTATTGAAACAAAAAAAAATTGTGCGGATGGGAACCTTACTAGGTCAAGTTTATGAAGTAGGTCATTTTATTAAAACATAAAACGATTTATTATATTATTTACCATAGTCAATAAAGTAAATTCATTTGTTCGTATTGTTATTAAGCTGCACGTTACGATTATTTGCCTTTTCCAACCCATCTATAGCCGTCAAGCCATGAGCAAGGAAAAAGTCCGGATGGTGTTGCCATAGGGACGAAAACAATTTCCCTTAAACGTGCATGATAATGGCTGAGGAAGCCTATTGCGGATATATACAATGATTGAACCGATTAATAACAAAACATTAGGGTATCGTGCCTCCTCGAAAGATTGGTTAGCATTCCTGATCTATCTCTTGTTTGCCGGTCTCTATTTTGTTCCTGTTTTCTTTTTGGGTAAAAATCTGATGCTCGATGCATTAGACCACTCCATCACTTACATTCGCATGGTGGAACGAGCTCACTGGCTGAGGGAAGGGATTGTGCCACTGTGGGACCCTAAAACATTTTCAGGAATTTCCTTTGTAGATAGCGTCCCAACAACTCACCTACTAAACTTGCAGCCTTGGGTGATGGCGGTGTTTGGTGACCACCTTGGCTACAACTTGGTTGTTCTGGCGTTTGTCGTGTTTGGAGCCTTCGGCACCTATTTGTTATGTCATAGACGTTTGCTTATCGATTGGCGCCTTTCCGTTTGTGCCGGTATTTCTGCAGCCTTCGGTCCTTATCTAGGCAACACCTATTCTAGTATTTTCACCTGGGTCCCATTCATCAGTTACTTCCTTTATTATTTCTGGGTGGTTTTTGAAGAACAACAGGTAAAACCCATAGTCCAGGCCGCTCTATACGCTGCGCTACCATTAGCCTTGTGTTTTTATACGCAAGACCCCTGCTACATAGAATATACTTTTTATAGCACATTGATACTAATTATTACAGCTATTTTAACATTTGGTAAGGAAAGAAATAGAATTATAAAGAATGTTATTGTTTTTGGATTAGTTTCATCTGTTACATTTATTTTGCTGATTATACCAGTTATAATTCCATTACTATTTGAGACTATGTTTAGTCAGCAGAGGTTGGGGTCTGGTGAATACTTGCCTCCATTCTTTCAGTATCCAAGCTTGTCCCGACTACTGAACATCGTTATAGGCAATTTCATTCCGATCAATTTAGCTATTCTGCATGATGGGATTCGAGTCTTTTTATTGGGCAGTAATCTAACGTTTTATTTCGAATATATTCATATTCTATTTTATGGGACTATGGCCTTGGGTGTTGCCATGTATCGGCAGTTACGCCCCATTGAAAAATGTTTGTTCTGGATGCCTATTGTCCTGATTGCTATTATTTATATGGCTGATTATGTGCCTGGATTAATGTATGTGTGGACGCTTTTTTTCAAGACTGGCCGATTCGGGCTTGGTCGAGGTGTCCCAGGCTTTTATGGCGTGTTAGCGGTCTTCTTGATACTAAATAAAATCTTTGAAGGCAGCCTTATTAATCTGCAAAGCAAAGCAGCTTCTTTGGGAAGAATAATATTTACCGGTCAAATAATCGTTTCCGTAATGGCAGTGGCGGCAGTCGTGTTTATCGGCTTATTCGGACAATCTACTCTTCTTCCTTATATAAGTAACCATGCCGCAGGATTTGCGGGAATTATTGGAACGAAAAAAGTTATCGACCCCCAGACTATCAGTGCTGTTTTTAGCTCGATCTATGGATCTTTTGTGCAAAGAATTCCCTTTCTTATTTTTAGTTTCATCTTCTTGGCCCTGCAAATATTTATTGTTAGGCAACTGGTCTTCTCGGGGTGGAGAAATAGTCTCTTAATTTCCAGAAGGCTGTTCGTATTACTGTTTTTGACTCCGATATTGCTTTCTGCAGCCTACTGGCCCTTCAATAATGTAATAGATCGAACGGAAGCAAAGAGCGCAGATCGCCAGTTCCTGTCGTCTCTGGGCCTGCTTGATCGTGTTGATAATGCTGACCTTTATACGTGTACCAATCTAACGCCAGAACAACGCGCCCAGGTAATTTCGGTATATTCACCTAAGTCGCTGAAATGGGCGATTGGCGCGTTTCCACCTGCAGTGGTGGATTTCGTCCACCATTTCATTCCTAAGAGGATGTATACATATTTCCGTTATATGTATTTAGAGAATAAAAATATAGATAATTCTATCATAGATAATGATAGATTTTTCTTTTATCCAATGGACAATAATTTGTTTCATTTATTAGGGGTAAACTACATTTTTTCTGAACTTGATCTTTTCTCATATCCGTTTAAAAGAATTGGGAAGTTTGGTGATTATTTTATTTATCAGAATATCGAGGCTTTTCCACGGTATTATTTTGTTGATAAGGTAACAGTGGTTAACATTAATGATAACCTGCTCAATAAATTATCTAGTATGTCTATTATAGATTTGCGAAAAGAGGCTATGATTGAAAAATACCCTGATAAAATGTGTAGCATTAACAAAACATTTGAGAATGATGGCAGGGTAGCTCAACTTATATCCTATACTCCCAATATAATTACAATAAAAACACATTCGGATCATGACCAATTTTTAGTATTTACTGACACTTATGATTTGAGATGGAAGGTTTTGATAGATGATCAACCGACTGAAGTATATCAAACCAATTTCCTTTTTCGAGGCGTTAGCATACCGGCAGGTAGTCATGTGGTGAAATATTTATATTATTACCCTGAATTTAAGTATTATTTATTGATAGCACTAAGCACCTTTATCTTTATCCTTATCTCCCATAGGTATACTAAGACCCGTCCGAAAAATAACTGACCCAAATCTAAAAATCGATCATCGAGACCAAAACGGACTGAATAACCAGAGAAGCAATTTACGTCGTTGCTCTAACAGGCCGTTGAAAAAGCACTGTGATCGATCTTTATCTCCTCTTTGAGCATGATTTCGTCACTCTTATGACAGTCAAATTCGCTGATAAAACTAGGCCTATCTCTCCTTTGATTGCTTGAGATAATGCAATACACTGGACTTAAAGACAAAAATGGAAAAGAGATTTTTGAGGGAGATATTCTTTTATTCGAAATGACAAGGACTGTGCCAGTTGACCACCCTGTTAAGACCGCCTTGCAAAACGAAACCGCGTTATATCAAGGGCCTATAAAATGGGGTCAATCTGCCTGGAGACCTTTTACTGACGGAGCAGATAATAGGAAGTGTGAAATCATTGGCAATATCTACGAAACCCCATATCGTACGAGCAAATCCGACGCCACGGAATCCTCTTGAGCGCCAGCCTCGTTTTTGGTATATAAACTAAGGAGAACCATATCGTAGCCAAACCGTAGCTAACAGATATAAAGACTTACGCAAATAATCGTAAGTCTTTCTTTTTACACAATAATGCGCCTGTAGCTCAGGGGACAGAGCAACGGACTTCTAATCCGTCGGTCGGAGGTTCGAATCCTCCCAGGCGCGCCAACCATGCGGGTTTTAGAAAGTCATAATTGAGTGGGTAGGACTTCGGGTAGGACTTTGTTAAAGCCTGGGCAACTGGTTTTTCTGGCAAATTCCTCTTCTTGGGGGTACTGCCTACAATATTCCGGCTTTGTATCCTGTATCAGACAGCGATATTTTTTCTGGTTCCTTATTTTTCTCAGAAAGGGGCAACGCTTGGCGTCGTCACCTGTTCTTGGGTCGATCCATAGATCCCCCCACCGATCCCCTTCCCCATAATCAAAAATACTTACCCACCACAGAATGTCGCCCCTTCCCTCGCTTTCCCACCTGGAGATGTCTTCTTCGTTCGCTTTACCTGTTGCGCAAACGGCGAGATTGAGGCAACAATTTCCACATTGTTTGCACTTAAATTCCGACATCACCTCTTGACCCCAGACCTCCTGTGTATGTTCTTTTTTGCTGAGAGCGGGCTTACAATCTGCTGATATAACTCAAATAGGAACGCCACCCGGTCGCGGTCACCGGAGAATTTCCGCCTGGCATAAGCCGCATCAACCGCCGCATCCAGCTTTCGGTGTGCCCTGACCAATTCGGGCGGCGTTGTCAGGGAGTCGTAGAGGGCAGCGAAGGAGGACTCGGGGTATTGGGCCCGGGCATCCAACACAGCTTGAGCGGTCTCCTCAACAGCCTGTTTTTGTTTTTCGGTGATTGCTTGCGGCCACGGGAAGTTGTTGTAAACAATCCCCGCAGAATATCGGTAGTCGCTTTTTAGACGCCCGCAGACAGAACGCACCCAAGCCATGTGCATGGCGGATGAGAGGATGCCGAAATGATAGTGGGTTGCATCGCGAGAGATAAAGACCAAATCGCTGCAAAGTGTGTCCGGCCCCACAAAGCCAATCGGAATGTAGCTCCGCCGTTCGGATGACACCTTCGGTATAAGCAGAAAGTTTGATGTCGGCATATTTTCAACATGAAATCGCGTCGGTGTCGCTGCCAGCTTGCGCGTCGGGGCGCTCTTGCTGGATAATCTGAAACGCTGCACGGCCTCGATGCGCTTTCTGGCTTCTGGCATTTGCTTCAGCACATTGGGCGAACAATCGCCTAGCCAAAGACACCAACGCTCATAGCCATTCAGAAATTCATCCGCGCCTATCCAGCGCCGGAAATAAGGCGCGGCGGCTGGCTCCTTTTGCAAGAATTCGTCCCGCTCCTGCTGGTTGAATAGATAATTCCCGCCATCTATGGGCTTGTTGCCAATACCGATTTCGGGAACCGCGCAAAGCGGGGTGCTACGCCGGTAAATGACCAAATCCGGGGCATCCACCAAATACGGGTTGATGTTCTTCGCCTTGATTTCGTGGGCTTCCGCCTGCGGGGTTTCATAATCAAAAATTCTTTTGTCCGCAGTATCGTGCAGGGCAAAACCGATAATGACGCAATGCACCGCAGCTTTGCCCCTTGCTTCACTTGACCATTGAAAAGTGCGGTGCGCAAAGTGGATGTTTATCCCGCGCCGAAACAAGTCCGGCCACAACACACCGACCTGTTCGCCCTGGGTGATGGAATTGGTGGATACAAAGGCACTCTTTATGGCGGGATTATCGGTCATAAAGTCTACCGCCTTCCGATACCAGGCTGTGACAAAATCCAGCAACCCCGCACTTGATACGTCAAAGAAAACCGCCGCCATATCGGCGCGTTGCGCATCGTTTATATACTTGGCCCCCCCAAACGGCGGATTGCCCAGGATATAGCTTAATTCCTGGGGCGGCACGATGTCGCGCCAGTCCCGTTGCAGGGCATTGGAGTGGATGATGGCGGCGGATTTTGTTAGGGGCAGGCGGCTGAAATACTGGCCGAATTCCTCAGATACCCGCAGATTCATCTGGTGGTCCATCAACCATAGCGCGGTTTGGGCGATCTGGGCGGGGAATTCTTCCAGTTCGATGCCGTAGAACTGATCGACGTCGCACAAGATATTGAACTCCGCTACGTCAAGGGAAGCCTCGCGCGTGTCCGGATAGAGGGAGCGCAAGACCTCCAACTCCAGGGCGCGCAGCTCCCGGTAGGCAATGACAAGGAAGTTGCCGCAGCCGCACGCAGGATCGAGGAATTTCAGTCGGGCCAGTCGCTGATGAAACTCAGAAAGTTTTTTCCGCTGGTTCTTGACTCGTTCGAATTCTTCCCATAGATCATCAAGGAACAATGGCCCGATCAGCTTGAGAATATTCTTTTCCGTAGTGTAGTGCGCGCCAAGATTGCGCCGCTTCTGCTGATCCATGACGGACTGAAACAGCGCCCCGAAGATCGCCGGAGAAATCCGGCTCCAGTCGAGGGCGCAGCACTCAAGAAGCATATCCCGCATGCCCCGGTCAAAAGCTGCTGTGTGCAGATGTTCGGCAAACAGACTGCCGTTAACATAGGGGAAAGCGGCCAATTGCTCATCCAGGGTTTTCAGGCGCTTGTCGCCGGGCCTATTAAGAACCTCAAACAGGTTGCCCAGCCATTGGGCTAAATCTTGCCCATCCTCGGCGGTGCGCTGTTCGATGAAGTCCTGAAACTGGCGGCGCTCGAAAATGCTTGTGTCATCGGCGAACAGGCAGAACAGCAGGCGGACCAGATAAACTTCAAGCTCATGGCCCTCGTAACCGATAGCTTTGAGCTTGTCATGCAGCTTGCCCATGCGCTCGGCGGCTTTGATGTTTACCGGGTCCTGTTCTTTAAAGGACGTAGTTTGATACCCGGCAACGAAGCCAAACAGCCGAATGTTTTTGTAGAGGTACTCTAAGGTGAATTCGTGTTCGGTATCTTCCTCAAGGTCATAAAGGCGGAAGCGCGCGAAGTCGGAAACGAGGATATAGCGGGGAAGGTCCCTGTCCTTGATACCGGGGAAATAATCTTTGGCCTGCTGATAGGCTCGGTCTAAATCCTTCCCGCGGGATTTGTGTTCGACCAGCAGAATTCCTTTCCAAAGCAGGTCAATAAACCCGCCGTGCCCGTCAGATTTTCTTACCGGTTGTTCGAAGGTGGCAACACGCCGGCGGGACACGCCAAACACCGTGAAAAAATCATCCCAAAAGGATTTGGCTTCGGCGTCTTCTGACGCTTCGTCGGCCCATTCATGGGAAAATTTAAGGGCGCGGTCTTTAATCTCGTTCCAGGATATGGGCATATAAGCCAGTTATGGCGGAAAAGCGGGAATAGTCAATCAGAATATTACCCTTTTCCCCCTTGAATTTTTGCTTACCTCTTAATCCCCAGGGATTGCAGGTATAGCGACGTGGTGGAAATGTCCTCGTGCCCCAACTGCTCTTTGATGTAGGGCAGCGACATCCCCTGATCCGCCATCTCTGAGGCCCGATGATGGCGCAGCGCATGATACCCCATCTCCCTCACCCCGGCCAGACGGCAAAGACGATGAAAAAATTTGTCCCGGTAGTCATATTTCCACCGAACCGGGGCCTCCGGGTATTTCTGTGCCATGAGGGGATTGGTAAAAACATAAGGGCTGTGCTTGTCCCTTAGCCATTGGGCCTTTTTCAATGCGTTAAAGCACCGGTCTGTCATGTCCACCAGGCGGTCCGTGAGGTTGCCGCCTCTTTTTTTCCTGGTCCAGAGCCTTGCATGGCGCCGTTGAAAATCAATGTCCTCCCAGGTGAGGTTGTTGATTTCCCGCACTCTTGCTGCACATTGCCAGATTACGGTGAGGTAAGTCCTATCCAGTTCGCCGGCCAGGGCAAGAACCTTTTCAATGTCGTCGGCGGGGGGGATGTATTTGACGAACCTCTCGACCGGCATCATCTTCACTCCCCGGCATGGGTTACGGGGGAGTCGGCCTTCCTCAAATTGCATCTGAAAGACTGATTTCAGCGCCACCAGATGTTTATTGACGTAAGCCTGTTTCATGCCCTCATTTTTTAGTTCGATGAGCCTTTGTCGAACCATTTCGGATGTGATGTCCCGGCAATCCAGTTGTTCCCAGGGGGCGAATTTTCTCAGGCGGGTGATATTGTTCGTGAGTTCTTTCGGATAATAGGCCCGGACAAACTCAAGCCTGGTCCTGACTACCTCCGAAAACGCCAAACGGGTCACTGCTGCTTTTGCCTCTATTCTTGCCACCGCTTCTGCGTCTTGGGCCTCTTTCATGGTGGCGAACCCGCTTTGCTTGTAAAGCGTCCCGTTCCCCCTGAACTCGTAGCACCAGGGCCTCTGCTTCCGATCTTGCCTTTTGAATACGCCCATGAATGATCTCCGGAAAGAAGGATAGCGGCCCAAACGCCCTGGTCCCCCCCAGTTCCTGCCAGTGATCGTAAACCCATCGCTTCGAGCGGCCAAGGATTTCGGCCACGTCGTCCGTGGAGATCAGTTGGGGTTTAGTCCGTTGGTCTATACTATTTTCGGGGTGCGTCAAAGTCAACCTTTTTCCTTCATTTCCTCGCAGGGGGTAGCGCAGCCGAACCTTCCCTTCCCCTTTTTCAGACATTTGCCCCAGGCTTGCCGGGGATTCGGACCGGGATAAGCCTCAAAGTGAGGGCAATCAGCGCAGGTCATATCGCCTTTCCACAATGCGGGCAGGTTTTTTCAGGTGCCGCATGTTGGGAATTGCGATACCTGTACCGGCAAAGACGGCTATAGAACCGTTGCTTTTGGCGTTTCGGCTTGAAGGTCATTCCACATCCACATTCGCAAATCCGTTCAGGTAAGTTTAGGGCCATATTCTGCCTCTCAGATAGGGTCCAAAAAAGCGCCTAATCGCTTCTGTGGCGTGAGCACGGTTCTACTCAGGTGCTTGGCTGCGCAAACAGGGAGATGGCAAAATGGCCCTGTTTTAACTGTTGAAGCTTACGCGCATCATCTGTTTTTCGAGTTCAGGATCGGACCTCCTTGCCCACGATTTCCTGGCGCAGAACCTGAATCTCAGGTGGGGCGGCGATGCCCAACTGGACCTGATTGCCGCGCACCTTCAACACCTTCACCTGAATGTTTTCTCCGATGTTGATGCTCTCTCCCAATTTCCTTGTCAAAATCAGCATTGCTTTCTCCTTGTTGGCTGGAACTTCTTGCACTTTTCGCAGGGCACGGCTACACGGTTGGAATATGCTGCCTTGTCAAAGCAACGACTGTAAGAGGCACAATCCCTGCGTTCTGAACGGCGGGCCCGGCTGATGACCCGCACCTCCAGGTCAGGAATCTCAAATGTCATCGTCTGGCCCCCTCTTGATCAGCTCTGCCAAGCATGTAATCCTCCTGTCGTTTCCTATCCTGGCGGCCGCCTGTTCCAGTGCCCCCCATTGGCCCACGGTAATGCAGATATCTCTGGCCCGGGAGATGGCTGTGTAGATAAGCTCACGGTTAAAGAAGCCCCCGAATGAATTGTGAACCGGGATGATGATCACCGGCGATTCTGATCCCTGCATCTTGTGGATGGTGAGACAATAGGCCAGGGCCAAGTGGTGGTCTTTCACTGAGATAAGGGCCTGCCGGTCCGGGTCTTGAAAATCGACGGTCAGTTTGAAGGTAGGTTCCTTATTACCGAACCTGCTCCGCTTCGCCTGGTCATCGTAAAAACTCAGAGTCCCCAGGTCGCCATTGACAACGAACACCTCGCCAATGGTTTCGTTCTTGCGCTGGATCAGTTTGTCCCCGATGCGGAAAGGCGTTGCTTTGATTTCCCGGCCCAGCGGGTTAAGAGCTTTCTGCAGGAGCTCGTTGATGTGCAGGCACGACAGCAGGGTCTTTTCGTTCATGGGGCTGAGCACCTGAACGTCCCACACCGGATCGTAGGCCTCTGGCCGTTGCGGGAGCCGGTTAACCACCAGGTCCCGGATGATCTCCTGGATCCGGAAAGGGTCTGGCTCCTCGATGTGGCGCAGATTTAATCCGTTATCCGGGTCCAGGGAAGGTGAAGGCGATATGCGCCGGCCGTCCTTGATGGCGTGACAGGCTTGCACAATGTCGCCGGTGTTCCGTTTGATTTGGGTGAGTTCAAAAGAGGGAATACCGGCCGCCAGGAGGTCCCGTAGGACAGACCCGGGGCCCACGGAAGGCAACTGATAATGGTCGCCCACGATGATCAGGCGGGTGATTTTGTCCAGGGCTCTCATGAGGCTGGCCGCCAAGGAGATGTCGACCATGGAGAACTCGTCGATCACCACCACATGAGCCTGGATAGGATTGCCAGGCCCCCGGGTAAAGGCGAACCGCAGACCCTCGGAAGTTTGATAGGGTTCAGGCTCCAAGAGTCGGTGAATCGTAGAGGCATCCCGGCCGATAACCTCTGTCATACGCTTGGCTGCTTTGCCGGTAGGCGCCGCCAGGCGGACGACAAGGTCACGTTCCTCAAACTCCTGGATCATGCGTTGCAAGGTGAAGGTCTTGCCGGTGCCGGGTGCTCCGGTAAGAATGAACACCTTTTTCCCCAGGGCTTGGATCAGGGCGCCTTGCTGGTCCTCGGCCAGGCCTTCCAGGTTCACGACAACCGGCTCGATCACTTCCTTATGGAGAAGCATGCTGATTATGCCGGCCACGTCGTTCTCGTCCTTGGCCAGGTCTTCCAAGGCCACCATTCCTCTGTCCAGGACCACCCCCGGGGTAGCCTGAGCAATCCCGTCAGATGGGATGCCTATCAGGTTCCTCAGCTTTTCCTCGTATTTCTCCAAGGGGAGCCAGACATGGCCCCGGCTCTCTGCCGCCTCTTTGAGGACATGGACGGTGGCGGCCATGCGCCTGGTCGCACTTTGGGGGACTACCCCGGTAGCGACGGCCACACGGTCAGCAGTTGGGAACCCTACGCCCCTCACTTCTTGCAGGATATATGGATCCTTGCGGACCTTGGCCGGCGCATCCGACTTGTACTTTTCGATGAGCTGCGGGATTGTTTTTTTGGGGAGGTGGTGACCACCCAGGAGGCCCTCAAGCTCGACCTGGGCCGCCTCAATATACTCATTCTCAAAAAGGTCTCCCGAGATTTCCTCGGCCCGTTCCAGGGTGATGCCCTTGATACAGGTGGCTACTCGAAGGGGGTCATGTTTCAGGATTTCCAGGGCTTTTTCGCCAAAGGCCGCGATGATAGCGTTGCCGACTTGGGGGCCGATCCACTTGGCGACCTTGATGATGTAACGGTAGATGCCGTCCGTGGTCTGGGGAATCTCGGCCTGGTATGAAAAGAACTTGAACTGGCGACCAAACTTGGGATTATCCGTCCAGTCGCCACGAAAACGATACTCCTGCCCCGGGCAGGGGGCTTCCATGTCCCCTAAAATGGCTTCGCCACTATCCAGGCGTCCGATCAGAAACCCGTTTTTGTGGAAATGGATGTGAGAGAGAATGCCGTTAAGGGACTCCAAAAAAGCCTCCTTGCTGGCGGCCTGCCTTCAGACAGGCCGCCGTCTTGGAATTAAATGTCGGGGTATCCTGCGGTAGCAGGTGCGGAGGGGGCTTGGGTGCCAGGGGCATCCCACCCGGAAAACGAGACATTGGCAAAGGGGCCTTTCTTCTTCCCGTCCTTTTCAGAATAGGCGTGCTCAACCATGATGAGTACATCCCGGCCTTCCAGCGCCTTCCAATTCACCTGGACGGTTTCGTGGGTGCCCTTGGTGATGAGGCCCATGCGGGAGGCGATGAGGGCTCGACGCTTGACATTTCCATCCTTCTCCTGGCCGTGGGGGAGATTGATGTCGTCATAGACAAACTTCCCCTTGTCTGCCCCCTCCTTGATCATGAACTTCACTTTTGCCCGGGGGCCAGTGTAATTGGCGAAGTTCTGCATGTAGCCTTTTACCGATATGATGGTTGCCAGGTGTTGGCCTTCGGCCGGTGTTCCGAAGCTCTCGAGATTATCCCAATCTACCCCGGCCATGCTTTCCTGAGTGGCCAACAAGCTGTCGTCGAACATGGTGTCTGACATGGTGCGTGATTCCTCCTTGATTTTTAGAAAGGCGCCCTTTGGTTATC
>Ga0351916_1239_pt1 | contig 14194 bp, 9 predicted proteins | sample TotcelHT113001N3_FD_206868 | JGI IMG/M metagenome (GOLD analysis project Ga0351916, IMG submission 206868) | Enriched cells from coal bed in the Powder River Basin, Montana, United States - Total cells T11 rep1 HSBNCT.T11.300.1.N3 ... | reverse complement strand
TCCCTGGAATCTTTGCTGGATCCCCGCTTTTTTACCCGGGAGCGGCTACTGACCCTGGAAATCACTCTGGCCTTGGTGCTCAACATGGTGCGGCCAGGGGAGCGGCTGGGCTACCAAAAGGTCATCGATCGGTTTTTCTCGGACACCGGCCTGGCTTTTACCCAGGAAGAGGTTATCAAACCCCCCGATAAAGCGGCCTTTAATCGGGCCAGGAAAAAGCTCCCTGTAGAGGTCTTCCAAATCCTGTTCGCACAAGCTACTGAATATGCTCAAACTTTGGCCAGACAACATAGCAAGCTGACCTGGAACGGCTTCCGGGTCTATGCCATCGACGGTACCAAGAAAAACTTACCCCACAGCGAAGAATTGCTGGATTTTTTTGAGGCCCCCAGCCACGCCCATTTTCCTCAGATGATCACCGGGGTGCTGTTTGACGTCCTGGCCAAGGTGCCCCTCAATTATATGCGGGCCCCCTTTAATACCCCGGAGCGGGAGATGGCCCTGGCGCTCCTCCCGGAATTGGGGCCGGGAGACTTGTTGCTGCTGGACCGGGGCTATCCCGGTTATCTGATGTTCCGGGCCATTATCGAGCAAGGTGTGGATTTCCTTATTCGTTTACCCAAGGACGGCATGTTTAAGGAAATCCAGGATTTTCTGGCCCGGGGCAAAAAGGACGGCAAAGTCACACTCCACCCGCCCCCAAATGTGGCCAAAGAGAATCCCGGCGTCGACTTGCCTCCTTTAACCCTGCGGGTGGTGGCGGTGGTCCTCCCTGGGACCGGAGAAACCGCGGTTTTCATTACCACTCTCCTGGACCGCCAAAAGTATCCGCCCCGTGCCCTGCGGAACCTTTATCACTATCGCTGGAACGAGGAAGAATTTTTCAAAACCATCAAAGAGCACTTGCGGGCCGAAGATTTTCGGGGCCAAAGCGTCCAGTTTATCGATCAGGAACTGTTATCTACCTATCTTTACTATATTTTGACCCGGATCATGATGCTGGAGGCGGCCCGACAACAAAACCTGCCGGTGGCCGAGTTGGAAACCAAGGCCGCCTTGGGGGCGGTGGCCCGGTATCTGGACCGCCTCCTGATGGCCCAAACTCTGGAAGAGTGTCAGGAACTCCTCTCTCGTTGTCTGGCAGAGATCGCCTGGAGAAGATACCGCCACCGTCCAGGGCGCACATTCCCCCGAAAATCCAGAAGCAGACACGGCAAATGGGCCAATAAATGGCGTTAAGTCAACGGCATTGGGTTTAGAGGAGATTGGCTTGGGTGGCGCCACGCTCTACCCTGGCCTTATTGCACCAGCCTGGGCGGGGCCAGGACGCCGGTTGGACCAGCAGACGGATCGGGGGGGCCAGGATTGCCCGATTGCGTCCCCCCCAAGGCTAATATCGTGGCCTGGAGGTACTTGGGACTCCCGTGGGCTACCACCTCGGTGATTCTGATGTTCACAAAGGAAACGATTTGATCCGTTTTATTAAATTGGTCGGTTGTCACCACCGGGACAACCACGTCCCAGCCCGCGGGGTTCCCTCCCTTGATTACCGCCAATTCATCATATAACTCATCAAGGACCGGAACAACCGTCCCGTTGTTGAGGGATATGGTGTCCCTTATACTCAGGGGGGGACAGGTGTGGCTCCTTATATAATCCAATAAGTTAGGCGTGCTGGGGTTAGTAGGCGGTTTTGTAAACCAACCGCCATTATCCGTTGGGGAGGGATTTAAGCCTATCTTTATAGAATCACCAACTTTTTGCGCTTCGCCTAAATTGACGGCTATCGGGAGGGACCCCCCGGGCACGGCGTTGGTCCAGTCCATGATGGCGGTGGCACTACGCTCAATATTTATAGGTTTCTGCGTGAGTATTTTGGCAAAAGTTGTAGGGACGTTGTTCCTACGGATAGTCACCCGTAGGCCGTTGGGATTGATTTGAGTCACGGTAAACGTGTTGATATAATCCCACCGGCCTGTTTCCACGGTGATCACGTCGGTGGAGGGGGTGGAGAGGTTCTTTGTCGTCGTGGCAAGGGCCGTGTTATACCCGTTAGACCAATTGGGTTGTCGATCTACCCATGGGGTTGGGAAAGGCGTGGCGGAGAAATCTGGCGGCCAGAGTCCCCGGGCGCCGGACAGGGCACCGGCCTCGGCTGCCTTGAGCAATTCCCTTTTTACGTACACTATATTGCCGTAATCGATGGCCAGGGCGGCGAAACCACAAAAAACAGTCAGGAGTAACGCAACTATCACCGCGACGGCTCCTGATTCGTTGGCAAGAAATTTCTTTCCCAGTCGTTTCATAAATTGACTCCGGCACGCATAGTTATTCAGCCGTCATAGTAGTACTTACTGTCATGACTTTACTAGGCCCTAACAGGTAACCGAGGACCCACCAGGTTTTCGTAGCCGTGACCGTGATGACCAAATCTTTTCCCGCCAACGTGGTTGGATCGGTGTTGGTATAAGCCGCCCCGCTGGGGATAACAGTGGAGGCTGGAGTAGAAGGCAGGAGGCTGGCATAATTAGCGTAAGCAGGCAAGAGGACGTGATCGCTTATAGAAGGACTTAATTGTGTCGGCAGAGTGCGTACAGTGCCCTTCGTCGAATCAAAATGTGTCACATAACGGGTGCCATAGCGCGCCCCTTCCCGGCTGGCATCGGCCGCCACATGAGCTATATACCAGTAGTGGCCGAAATCCGTGATTCCGAAGAGAAATAGCATCAAGACGGGGAGAACAATAGCAAACTCTACCGCCACCGCTCCCTCACACCGAGAAAAAAACTTAAACCGACGTGCTGCCATAGCAGAGCACCTTCTTGATGAGAGTGTAAGTCCGGGTCGCCATAAACAATCCGGCAAAGACTAAGAATACGGAGGATAATAGCGCCACTCGCTGTGCCGTTTTATTCGCCTATCCCGTTTCAATCCTCGCCTGACCCGAAGACCGGGCGCTTCCCTTAACTCGATGGACGCACCAACATAGTTTCAACCCTCACCCATCCCGGAAGGGGCGCTTTGATAAGATTTGGCTACAAAAGGCCAGTTCTCGTTTCAATCCTCGCCCATCCCGGAAGGGGCGCTCAATTAATATTATCGGTATTTTCAGGAAAAGGATTAATTTTCACGTGGTCCGATGACGCCGGAACCATCCCCAGTTGCCTCGACGCTGTCAAGGCCCCAGCCCACCGCAGACCACTACCCCCTGTTTTTTTTGCAAACCATTTTCTCAATGATTCTCCTTTCAAGGTGATTTTATAGGCATGATGGGCCTGGCGGGCAGTAAGCATAGTCCTCCAGGGCGGAAATGGGGGTGAGGTCGCCCTCCTCGAACTCCGCGGCCGGCCCATCCAGTTCGTCCGTCATGGCGTGCGCCTCCGTCGTTCGGGGTCTGCCTCAGCCCTCCAGGGTTTTCAGGCTGACGCCGCCGGGCAGGTCCTTCTGCTCCGGCACGGAAACTTCATAGTCGCCGAATCGGCGGGGCGGGGCCTGGGGGTCCCGGCGGTCCACCCGGATCAGATCGAAGAGTTTATGGGCCGGGAACTTGCCCAACTTGCTGTCATGGGTAAAGACGTACAGCCCCCGGCAGGACATACGGCCCCGGGCTGCGGAGTGATCAAGTTCCCACATTCGGGTCAGGGCCTCCCAGAAGAGAGCCAGGTCTTCCGAGGAGAATTTGGTCTGCTCGGCAAAGTGGGGGTTGATGAAGCCGTAACCCACATAGAGGCCATAGGGCACTATGGCTTTGCGGCCCATTTCGGTGGTTTTGCCACCTTCTGTTCCCCTTTCAGTCTCCACTATTTCCACATCCTGCTCTCGGGTAATGGCCACCCGAGTGATGCTCAGGTCCAGGGGGATGATAGGGTCCACGGAGCGGGCGAAGGTGAGCTGCACCGGTCCCCGCACCTGACCGCAGTTGGGGTCAATGGTCAACACCGCGCCAAAGGTGCGGATGTCATAGAAATTGCCGCACATCCAGGCTCTGGTCTCTTCAATGTCTTCCCGCTTCTGCTTGGTGCCGGTGGATTTGATCCCCAAGTCTTCATAGGCGCGGCGGTTTAGGGTGCTCAGAGCGATACCTTTGTTTTGTACGTAGATTTTGAAGTTCGTCTCAGTCCCCCTGGCGACGTCAACATAATCCCGCACCTTGCGCTTCAGGCAGACATCGGTAACCAGTCCCTGCATGGTTTCAGGGTCGACTCGGGGGAGGTTGCCAGCGTCCGGGTCGCCGTTGGGGTTACCATCGGTTACCTCAAAGATCAGGACAAAGTCGTGGCGGCGGCTGGGGTACCAAATATCAAAAAGGTCTTCTTGCGCTGAAGAGAGGGCCTTTTCTCTTTGGTAGGCCAGGTTGGTAACTGCAAGTAAATCAAAGGGTTTTCGGTAAACAGGAGAGAGCCTGCCGTCCTTCCAGGAGGAGTTCGAGAACACAAAATTGAGCAAACGGCGCTTTTCGAGCATATCCTGTTTTTCATATAGAATAACAGCATGTTGTGCTAGTTCGAGAATGCGCCCGCCCTCTTCCAGGTAAATATGGTTGGCATTTTCGTGTTTCTCAATTTTTCGCAAAATGTCAGATTGCTCTCTCCGCCATTCTTCGCTTTTCCGGTCAAAAAAATCCTGGGCGATCCGCCCGTCTAACTTGTCTACATACATGGCATCGAGGCGATCCTGGAGCCTTCCGTATTGCTTCTGAAGGTTCGCTATCATCTCGTCGTGGTAGCGCTTCTCGTCTTTATGGCTCCCTTTCAGAGCGGTTACTATCCAGGAAAGCACCTCGCTGTCCAGTTTGATGGCTCGTAGAGCCTCGCCAAACTGATCCGCCATCTCCTCTTCGCGCACATATTTTTCCGGGCATTTGCCCTTGTGCCCGGTGCAATGGTAATAAATATAACGCCCTTTCTTGATTTCCCCGGTAAGAGCGCAGCCACAGTGCCCACAGGAGACCAAGCCTTGGAAAGCCCACTGATGCTTTTGCTGGCGTGACCGCCGGCGGCCCTTTTCAACTAGCACTTCCTGAACCCGATCAAAAAGTTCCTTGGTCACTATAGGCTCATGAGTACCGTGGTAGTGTTTCCCTCCCCAGATGAAATCGCCGTAGTATATCGGGTTAGTCAAAATTTTATGGATAACGCTCTTAGGGATTTTCCTCCCGTTCTTGCGGTAAGCAAACCCCTCGGACTGGACTTTTTGTTTAACTTCTAACAGAGAATGATTACCGGTGGCGTACCATTCAAACAATTGAAAAACTAATGGTCCCAGCTCAGGGTCTAACTGAATAATGCGCTTGCCTCCCCCTTCTACGTTGATGTAGCCCAGAGGAGCGAAAGAGGGATAAATTCCTTGTTCGGCCTTTTCTACCATCCCTTTTTTTGTTTCTTCCGAGAGATTGTCAATGTAGTTTTTGGCCATCAATACCTTGATGCCGTGCATAAACTTCTCAGAGGAACGGGAATCCTTGGAAAGAATTACGTTCTCTTTCACAAAATGAATGTCCAAATTTAAATCATCAATGGTTACCCAATCTTTCAAGTTACGATAAAGGCGATCAGTTTTTTCTACTAAAAGTATGTGGCAAGGCTCTGTAGGGGATTTGCTTTTGCTTTCTTTCTTAAAGAAGTCCACCATGGAATTAAACCCTGGTCGGCCAGTTTTTCTTGCTGTTTCAATATCCACCAATTCGGTGACCACCTGAAATTTTTGATCATAGGCGTAAGAATTCAGGAGCTTGAGCTGTGACGGGATGGAAAAGCCTTCTTTCTCTTGCTCTTTAGAAGAGACTCGCGCATAAATAACAGCCTTAGTTGTTTGAATGTTACCTGCTTTCTTCATTGGAATGGCCCCCAAGATTAGCTGGGTTCGAGTGAATGAGATTTATTATACCACAAAATGTCATTTTAAAACCATAATTAAATGTTCACAACTAACTGTAATATATGGTCATTTTATAAAAATAAGAATCGATCATTATCGTGGGGGGGTATAGGGCAGAAATTTTCAAAAGAGAACCAATGGGAATAATTGACCTTGGCCACACTACATATCGATATCTTTTTAAAAAATCTGATAAGTTTTGGCTCTGGCAAGTTAGCACGGTGGTACATAGATGTGGGTTTCGTTATTCCTCCAGCGCACTACTATTGGGTGGTATTCGGGTTTTGAGGGTTAAGCCAGGGGGCAGTGACTCCAGGATTTTGCTGCGGATTTTAAGGCGTTACGGGGGCCGCGGCTGGCGTATACCCCATCTTGATTGCGTATCTTACCAGATTGATATTTTTTTTCAGATTCAATTTCCTCATGATCTTGGTACGATGGTTTTGCACAGTACGGAAACTGAGAAACAGGTGCGCGGCGATATCCTTGCTCGATTTACCTTCCGTGATGAGTTTGATGATCTCGATTTCCCGGGCGGTCAGGGCTTCCGGCAAGGGGTTCTCAGGCATTTTTCGGTGGCTTTGGGCATACAGGGCCGCCAGTTCATGGGACAGCAGCGGGGAGACGTAAATTTCTCCCTGCCTTATATTTTGCACCGCAGAAAGCAGTTCTTTGGCCGAATCTTCTTTCAGCAGGTACCCGTCAAACCCAGCGGACAGCGCGTCCTTCAGGTATTCTTTCTTTTTGTGCATGGTCAGTATCAGAACCTTTATATCAGGATAGTTCCTCTTGATTATCCTGGCGGCATCGATCCCGGGCAAATCAGGCATGTATATGTCAATGATGACCATGTCGACGTGCCCCCGTTTCATAAAGTCCAGGAGATGCATCCCATCGGGCACCTCTCCCACCACTTGCAAGTCGGCAAATTCTTCAATGATCTTTTTGATGCCTTCCCGGACCATGATGTGGGATTCAACCAGTAGAATGCGGTACATCGTCGATTTCCTTCTTCTTAACCCCAATTTTCCCCGGGCAAAGGGGTCCCAAAAACCTTTATTGGACAAAGGCAGTTAAGTTTGCGGCATAATCTCGGATTAAAGCCGAACGGTCTTTAAATAGAGCCGCCCGGCTAATTCACCATAAAGACCCTGTAAGGCAGGAACCGAAACCTTAAAAATCTGCATATAGCCCCCGCATCATGCCCCGCAGGTGGCAGGTTTCATTAATGGAAGTAATGTTCCAGGTTTTCCCCACCCTTCGGCCGTCTTCCACCAGATGAAAGCGATTGATGGCAACATTGTCCTGGGCGATGCGCCAGAAGTGGGAGTTGTCCAGGCCGATGAATGCGGCGATCAGCACCTTGTTCACCGCCCGGTGGGCCACGAACAGCACCGTCTGGTCTGGGTGGCGCTGCACCACCTCTTCCACTGCGCCCAGAGCGCGAGTGCGCAACACCGCCAGGGGTTCTCCGTTGGGAAAACAAACTGTGTGGGGAGCCGCTTCCCATTGGCGATAGAGATCAGCATACTTAACTTTGACCTCTTTCAAAAGGACTCCATCCCAGTCCCCATAGCTTAGATCGGCGAGGCCTGGCAGGTCCAACACTTCCAGGTTGTGGTGGCGAGCGATGGCTATCGCGGTGTCCCTGGCCCGAGAAAGAGGGGAAGTGTAGACGGCATGGATGTTTTCATCTTTCAACCATTTCCCTACTGCCCAGGCTTCTTCCCTGCCGAGGTCATCCAGTGGAATATCTTTTGAGCCCTGAAAGATTTTGTCTTTGTCCCAAGCAGTATTGCCGTTGCTTGTCAAGATAATCTGGGTCATTGCTCTCCTCCCGATGGACTACCAATGCGCATCTTACTACGATGGGTCAAGCGGGCCTGGATTTACCTAACCTGGCTTCAATAAGCTATCAGGAGATAGGCCATGGCAATGGCAACGGTGATCATCATGGGCCACCAGCAGGCCTTCATGTAATCCAAGAAGGAGATATGGTAGCCCGCCTTTTCCACCAAGCCCACGGTGACCACGTTGGCGCTGGCCCCGATCATGGTGCCGTTCCCCCCCAGGCATGCCCCTAATGCCAGGGACCACCAGAGTACGCCGCTCTCAGCCCCGGGAATGGTCTGGTTCAGGAAGGCGATGATGGGCAGCATGGTGGCGGTGAAGGGAATGTTGTCAATGAAGGCCGAGGCGATGGCGCTCACCCAGACGACGAGGATGATGGCGGTGGTGAGGTTGCCGCCGGAGAGGTCCTTCACCCATTCGGCGATGATCTGGATGAGCCCGGTCTCTTCGGCCCCGGCGATAACCATGAAGAGGGCGATGAAGAAGACCAGGGTGGGCCACTCCACCTCATGTTCCAGCATCTCCACAATGTCCACCCGGGAGATGGCCAGCAGCAGCATAGCGCCCACCAGGGCGGCCACCGAGGGCTCCATGTGCAAGACCCCATGGACAATAAACAGGAAGATGACCAAGGTCAGAACCCCTAACCCCATGACCGTCAGCTTCTTGTTGGTGATCTTGTACTCTGATTTCAAATATTCGATGGTGCGCCCCACGTCCTTGACTTCGGCGGCCAGATAGCCCTTCTTGTACCACCAGAGGTACCACAGGGAAGTGAGAATGAGACAGACAATGCAGACCAGGCCGAGATTGATAACGAACTGGGCGAAGGTCAATTTGGCGTAGGAGCCGATGAGGATGTTGGGCGGATCGCCGATGAGGGTGGCGGCCCCGCCCACGTTGGAGGCGAAGACCTCGGGAATCAGCAGAGTAAGGGGGTTGATCTTCAGCGTCACGGCAATCTCAATGGTCACCGGGATCATGAGCAGCATGGTGGTGACGTTGTCCAGGAAGGCCGAACACACCGCCGTGACTATCTGGAGGATGAAGGCCAGGATGAAGATGTTGCCCCGGGCCAGGGCATAAGACTTGTAGGCCATCCACTGGAAGAGGCCGGTCTTTTTCAAGACCCCGACAATGATCATCATGCCCATGAGCAGAAAAATGACGTTCAGGTCAATGGCCTGCATGGCGTCTTCAAACGAGAGGATGAAGTAATTTTTGTCAAAGGTGCCGGCGGTGTAGGAGATGAACAGGATCAAGGCGGCCCCCAAAAAGGCCGCCAGCGTCCGATGCATCAGCTCGGCGGCGATGAGGATATACACCACCAGAAGCACAAAGCTGGCGATCCAAAAGGCCGGGGTGATCTGGCGTTTAAGCTTGAGGTCGCCCTGAACCTGGAAGAGGCGGTTGCCGGCCGTATCAGTCCCTGCCGCGGCGATGTTGAGGACCTCCGACTCCTGAGTCTGCCAGCTTGGACGCAGCGCCCGGATTTTTACCGCAGCGTCCGGCAGGGTCCCCTGGGGCAGCTGATAGCGTCCTACAAAGCCCCCTTGACTACCGGTTTCGATCCGCTCGTCTCGCCCCGTCGGGTTGACGTGCTTGCCATTCACCAGCAGTTCAATTTCTACCTCCTTGACCCCCTTGCCCTGGGCGTCCGCAATGAATCCGGACACCGTCAGCCGGTCGCCCGCCTCCGGCGGGGCCGCCGACCCCGGCAGGGGATAACTGCACAGACCCAGGAAAACTGCCATCAACACCGGAATTGCCAGGTGGCTCCGCCAACGCATGCTACAACCTCCTTATATCAATATAATCAAATAGTTATCTGTTTGGCGCCAAAAAGACAAAAGCCTGCCGGGTTGACAGGCTCCACCCGACAGGCCTTATTATTCGCGACCGCTTATGTCTCGCTGCCTGGCCAGGCTTCCCCTGGCCCGCTTATTTATTCTCCTCAGGACTATTTAGCTATTTGCCCTATTTTATATGGATGTTCGGTCCAAAACCACACAATTCAGACATCAATAAGCGATCAGCAGATAGACCATGGCAATGGCAACCGTGATCATCATGGGCCACCAGCAGGCCTTCATGTAAGTAATGAAGGAGATATGGTAACCCGCCTTTTCCGCCAGGCCCACGGTGACCACGTTGGCCGAAGCCCCGATCATGGTGCCGTTCCCTCCTAAACACGCCCCCAGGGCCAGGGACCACCAGAGCACGCCCGACTCCGCCCCGGGAATCGTCTGGTTCAGAAAGGCGATGATGGGCAGCATGGTGGCGGTGAAGGGAATGTTGTCAATGAAGGCCGAGGCAATGGCGCTCACCCAGAGGACGAGGATGATGGCCGTGGTAAGGTTGCCGCCGGAGAGGTCTTTGACCCAGTTGGCGATCATCTGGATCAGGCCGGTTTCTTCAGCGCCGGCGATGACCATGAACAGGCCGATGAAGAAGATCAGGGTGGGCCACTCCACTTCATGCTCCAGCATCTCCACGATGTCCTCCCCCGAGACGGCCAGCAGGATCAAGGAGCCTATCAGGGCCGCCACCGACACCGGCATGTGGAAGAGACCGTGGAGGGCAAAAAGCAGGATGGTGAAGCCCAGCAGCATCAGGCTCTGAATCGCCAGTTTCTTATTGGTGATCTGGTATTCCGTTTTCAGATAAGCGATGGTGCGGGGTATATCCTTTACTTCGGCCTTGAGGTAGTCTTTCTTGTACCACCAGAGGTAGAAAAATGAGGTGATTACGAGACACACAGCGGCGGCCAGGGCCAGGTTGGCGACAAACTGGCCGAAGCTCAGGCCCGCATAGGAGCCGATGAGGATGTTGGGCGGGTCGCCGATCAGGGTGGCGGTGCCCCCCACGTTGGAGGCAAAGACCTCGGGGATCAGCAGGACCAGGGGGTTAATTTTCAGGGTGACCGCGATCTCGATAGTCACCGGGATCATCAGCAGCATGGTGGTGACATTGTCCAGGAAGGCCGAAACCACCGCGGTGATGATCTGGAGGATGAACACCAGCACGAAGACATTTCCTTTGGCCATGGCATAGGCTTTATAGGCCAGGAATTGAAACATGCCGGTCTTTTTCATCACCCCCACGAAAATCATCATGCCCATGAGCAGGAAGATGACGTTGAGGTCGATGGCCCCGATGGCCTCGTCAAAAGAGATGATGTAAAACGATTTATCCCAGGTCCCCAGGGTATAGGTGATAAAGATAATCAGCGTCGCGCCCAGAAAGGACACCAGGGTGCGGTGCATCAACTCCAGGGAGATGACCACGTAGACCAGTAACAGGATGAGGCTGGCGATCCAGAAGCCGGCAGAAGTGGTCCGGTTCATGGTCAAATTCTGGGCCGCCTGGAAGAGCTTGTTGCCCTGGGCGTCGGCCCCGGCCTCCACCACCTTCACCGGCGTGGCCGGGATGGGCTTCCAGGAGGGCTTGTGGGCTTTGACTTCCACCTTGGCAGCCGGGAGCGTCCCCGGCGGCAAAATGAAATCCGCCACAAAACCGCCGGGCTTGCCGGTGGTTATTTCCGCGTCTTTGCCCACCGGCTTGACGTGCTGGCCGTTCACCAGCACCTCTACTTCCACTTCCTTGAGGCCCTTGGCCATGGGGTCGGTGACCAGCCCGGAGACGGCCAGGTGGTCGCCCGGAGCGGGAGCCGGGGCGGCAATAACCGCCGGGGCTGCCAGCAACCCGGCGATTACCAGGAAGGTGAATATATAGAGAAAAGAAACCAGTCTCTGTCGCATCTTCAATCCCCTTTGTTCGTCGCTGGGTTCAGGTGCGAGGGAGGAAACCGGCGTCTCCGTTTCCTCCCTCCAAAACGATCCGCCTATTTAGGCGCCAGCACCGGCATGCCCATCATGGGCCAGATTAAATAGACGAATATTGCCAGTACCGCCATGAGTATCAGGCTGGGAATCCAGCCGTAGCCGAAGAACTCCCCGGTGGTGAACTGTTTGCTCTCGTAAGCGATGGCATTGGGCGCGGCGCCGATGAGCAGGTTAAAGGGCATGCCCGCGGTCACCAGGGAGGCGAACAGGATGACGTGGGGCGCCACTCCCAAGTATTTGGCGATGACCAGGGACACCGGCAGGGCGATGGCGATGGCCGCCACGTTCATGATGAAGTTGGTCATGATCAGGACGAAGAAGGCGATGCCCAGGACGAATACCAGCCAGGGGGCCTCGAGGAAGAAGGACAGCCAATGTACCGCCATCCACTCCGCCGCCTTGGTCTGCCAGAGGCAGAAGCCGATGGACATGGCGCCGCCAAAGAGCAGGATAATGTTCCAAGGAATAGTCTCCAGGTCCTGCACCGTCAGGGTGCGGGTCATGAAGAAGAGCACCGTGCCCACCAGCATGATGCCGGCTCGGTCCAGGTCCGTAAAGGCCTTGATAGGCAGAAAAGCCTTGGCCATAAAGAGTGCCACGATGCCGAGGACCATGAAGATGACGAATTTTTCCTTGCTATTCATGGGGCCCAGCTCTTTGGTCAGATTCCTGGCTTTTTCCCGCAGCCCGGCGATGACCGCCCGCTCCGGTTTGAATAAGGTGATGATGATGAGCCAGATGACCAAGACCATGAGGGCGCCTATGGGCAGCATATAATAGATGAGTTCGAAGAAGCCGATGTCCTGGCCGGTAAACTCCTTGAACATGCCCGCCGCGGCCACGCCCCGGGCGGCGCCCAGGTAGGTGATGATGGAGCCGGCGCCCGCGGCCCAGGCCATGCCGATGAACAGGCCCTTGCCGAACTTGGTGGGCTGGTCGGATTCGCTGTACAGGGCGTTGATGGCCATCAACAGGGGAAAGAGGGCCGCCGCCACCGCGGTGTGGGCCATGATCAGGGTCATGGCGGCGGTAACCAGGAAGACCCCCAGCAGGATTAAATTGGTTCTTTCGCCCACGATTGTGAGCATCTTGTAGGCCATGCGCTTGGTGAGGCCCGAGGCGGAGAAGGCGGTGCCGATAACCACGGACCCGAAAATGAACCAGACGGAGGGGTCCAGAAAATCGCGCAGGGCCTCCTTCGCCGGGCGGATGTAGAAAAGTACCTGGAACAGGCCGATGGCGATGGCGGTGACGCCGATGGGCATAACCTCAAAGACCCACCAGATTCCGGCCATGAGAAAGAGGCCCAGGGCCATCTTGCCCGCCCAGGGCAGCTTAAAGACTTTCCCCCCCGGATCAACCGCATCCGGCAGACCGGGAATGAGATAAAACAAGATAAAGACTCCCAGACCTAAAAGGATAAAAATTATGCGTTTGAAATCAATCGCCACCTTTTTGGGCGCCAGTTTGATCTCTTCGGGCATCTCCGGCAGGCCGGCGCCTACGGGCATTTTCTTAATGTCTTCTACCATGACAGTTAGCTCCTTCTATGCTTTGCAAGTTCGGAATCAGACTCAGTCCCCCAGGACCAGGTCCGAAATTTCTTTGAAGAGATCGCTCAGGCGAATCATCCCGGCAACTTTGCTGTCCTGAATCACCGGCATCGCCCCGACGTTTTCATTGATCATCAGGAAGATGGCCTTGGCGATGGGGTCGCTACCCTGCACGGTGATTTTGATGGGACTCATGACTTCGCTCACCGGCTTTTGGGAGGCCTCCCGCATGCCGGGACCGAAGAGATCACCCATGAGCAAGGCCAGATTGGGGTCCGCCTTGATCAATCCACTTTCTTGCATAAACCGGGGTTCCAGCCCCCGAATGATGTCGCGCAGGGTCAAGATGCCCATGAGTTGGTACTTCTCGTCAAAGACCAGGACCGCCCGGGGCTCAAAGGTGCCTTCAAATTTTATGGCCGCCTCCCGCACAATGGCCATGGCCTGGCGGAGGGTGAACCAGTAAGGGATATGGGGGTAATCTTCCAGGGGAATCATCAATTCCTTAACTCTTTTGGGGTCTGACATGGGAACCTCCGATCAATTGAGTTTTCAAAAGGGCTTTCCCAGAGTTTCCTGCAGGCCCGGGCCTGGAGCCTTGCATCGCTGGGTCGTCCATGCTGCCGGAGCAGCGGACCTCGATAGAGAGGGTGATGGATGTGAACCATTCACCTAAGCCAACCCCCCCACGGCAGAGCTGAAGGGGGACCACTGGGGAATAGCCCATTTCAGGGGCTATTTCCCTCAGAACTCACGGTTCAGAAAGAGAACGCCATCGCTCAGAGAGGAAAAGGAAAAAACCGAACTTCCCTTTTCCCGGCAAGCCGACCATTCCTCAATGAGGAAACCTTTCGGGTCCGCCCCGGCAGCTCGGAGGTTGGTTTGGCTTGGTGTAAACGATACTTGTTGGTGTTAGGCGTGGGGCAGAGAGGTGGGGTCGTGCGCGAGGTACTTAAGATAGGAGTGGACCAACATCCATGCGGACTTAATCAACTGGTGACTTGGTTTGGGGAGCATTGCCATTCCTTGAAAACACTGAACCTGGGAGGCTTTATCCCAGGGACCCCG
>Ga0351916_1008_pt2 | contig 14306 bp, 10 predicted proteins | sample TotcelHT113001N3_FD_206868 | JGI IMG/M metagenome (GOLD analysis project Ga0351916, IMG submission 206868) | Enriched cells from coal bed in the Powder River Basin, Montana, United States - Total cells T11 rep1 HSBNCT.T11.300.1.N3 ... | reverse complement strand
TGGGGCACGGAAAAGGGCAGCGACTGGGTTAGCGAGACGATGTTCCAGGTGCTGAACCATCGCTACAACGAGCGCATGGCGACGGTGATCACGACGAATCTGACGCCAGCAGAGTTGCGCGCACGCGATCCGCGCCTCGCTTCACGGCTGCTGGACACGCAACTATCTCACTGGCTGGTGCTGAACGCTGGCGATTATCGGCAGAAAGGATGACGTGATGAGTGCGGCGCAACTGCCACAGGTGATCGCGCTGCTGTCGCAGCTCATCGGGCAACCGGCGCAGTTGGTGACAGAGCTGGTGCGGGCCGAGAGCGGCCTGCAGACACGATACAGCGAGCTCGATCGCGACCTTATGCTACCGAGCGTGCTGAATGTGACGCTCGATCTACGCACTGCAGCGCTACGCCCACATCATCAGGACGACCAACTCACTAGGCTAGCGCCAGTCGAGTATCGCCCGGGCGCGACGCATCCTATGTGGGTGCACTATCTGGACGCCGCGACGGATGCTGACCAGGCCGTTGCAGGGCGCTTCAAGCGAAGGATGAGCTTGCTAGTGGATGGTCGTAATCAGAGCTCCAGGGTGAGTAGGTGACCTCGGCGATTCAGCAGAGATGGAGAGTGGGCCATGGTTGAGCGATGGACGCCAAAGCGCGAGGCTTTTCTGCGCCACTATATCAGCAACGGCTTTAATGCCACGGCCGCTGCCCGATCTGCTGGCTACAAGCACGCCAACAAGCTGGGGCCGCGGTTGGTGAAAATGGGTATCTTCCAAGACCGGCTGAACGCCGTGCTGCGCGAGGCGGGCATGGGCCCTGAGGAATGCCAGGCGCGGATCGGCCGCATCGCCAGGACCCCGATCACCCGCTTCTACAAGCTGAATGAGGACGGCAGCGGGCCCGTCATCGACTGGCAGGCCGTGATCGAGGGCGAGGACAGCGACCTGGTGCAGGAGATTCGGGTCGACGGGGTGGTGCTAAAGGGCGCCGACCGCCTGCGAGCGCTGGAGCTCATCGGCAAGAGCTTTGGGCTGTTCGTGGACAGAGTGATCGAGGAGCGCGGCGAAGAGCAGCCGATCAGCAACGCCGTGCTGGAGCAGGCCATGGAGCAGTTGCGACTGTTTGAGCAGGAGAGGGGCGAGATCGTCAAGGACTGGCGGGCGAAGGTGAGAGAGGCGCAAGGCGGATAGCCCGAGCGTGCGGCCCTAGCGCCGGGGGCATAGGCCGTGACCCATCGTGGAGGGCCACGGATGCTCTAGCCGGTGCAGCGGAGGTCCGGCGGCATTCGAAGCGATCACCAGTGGATCGCGGTGAATGCCACGATAGTGTGCCTGGGCGTACGGCTGGAGGGCGAGATGAGGCCCGCTGGCCGCCAAGGCCGGCTACGACTGGGTGACCATTATGCGCCGGCGCGGCAGGTCAAGTCCTGGCCCTGTCAGCGACAGGCCGCCAGCTGGCCTACAACGCACCGAACGCCAGCTCTCGGGCATACGCCGCCATGCCGTGGGAGCTGCTGCTGCGGATGAGGCCCTCCAGGTGAACCAGCTTGACCGGGCGCAAGATCACGGTGGCGCGCCGACCCTGGCCGAGCGGCCCATGTAGCTCAATGCGCGCCTCCCTGGCGGCGGCAGCAAGGGTCTGGTAGAGGATGGTCACCAAGCCCCCTTGCCCCTGGCTGAGGGAATACATGGCGCCTTGGTGACCTTTCCTTCGGAGCTGCCGGTCATCCATACGTCGGTCTCTCTGCGCAAGATGCCATACTTGAGCGCGCACCCGTCGGCGATGCTGCTAGAGCTCGCCATGAACTCGTTGTCATGCTTGTACGCGAGCCTGCGCACCAGTCTATGGTGACCGGACAGGTCGCGCATGGCGCAGTGCATCGCCGATCCGTCCAGCGCGGCGATCGGCTCGGGCCCAAAGCGCCTGCGGAGGCGAGCCTAGTGCTGCGCAAGCTTCGCCTCGGAGATTGGCTCTCTGCGAGCGAGCAGCTCCTCGCGCTAGGTGCGGTTCATCTCCGCCAGTTTGGGTTCGGGTGTCACTATAGCCTTCCTGATGGCCGTGCAGGGCGAGGGTGCAAGGTGCGGTCGTGTGGTGTATTGCGGCACGCAGAGTGAGGGGTGCCATGAGGAAATTGGCCACAGGCGATGCTAAGGTCCGCCGCCGGCAACTCTGGGCAATGCAGGCGTAACCCTGCATATATGCTTGACACATGTTTTGTGGCCGCCATAATGTAGCCATATTTGGCTGCCTTCGTTGGTGGCCAGGCTGGGCACTTCGTCGTGAGGAATCGACCGCGAGGTACAGTATTTGAGGCGCCGTGAGCCCACACAATCATCTGTCCGCAGGGGGTGGCACGATCGAGACGATAACCCTCTCTCAACTGGAGTCTCACCTTTGGGAAGCGGCCAACATCCTACGTGGGCCGGTAGATGCGGCTGACTTTAAGACCTATGTCTTTCCCCTGCTGTTCTTCAAACGTATCTCCGACGTTCACGACGAGGAATACCAGGCTGCCCTCGACGAATCGGGCGGGGACGAGGAGTATGCGCGGTTCCCCCAGCACTATAGCCTCCAAGTGTCAGAAGACTGCCACTGGCGCGATGTACGCGCGGTGGTCACGAATGTGGGGCAAGCCCTGCAAGTGGCGATGCGGGGCATCGAGAAAGCAAATCCCGATACCTTATACGGCATCTTTGGCGATGCGCAGTGGACAAACAAGCAGCGACTATCTGACGCTCTCTTGCGCGATCTCATCGAGCATTTCTCACGGCTCAGCCTGGGCAATGAAGCGACTCGGGCTGACATCCTGGGCCAATCGTACGAGTACCTGATCAAAAAGTTCGCCGACGCCACGAACAAGAAGGCGGGCGAGTTCTATACCCCGCGCTCTGTGGTGCGGCTGATGATCAACATCCTCAATCCGCAGGAGAACGAGACCATCTACGACCCCGCTTGTGGAACCGGCGGCATGCTGCTGGAAGCCATCCATCATGTGAAGGAGCAGCGCGGAGATGACCGCACCCTGTGGGGCAAGCTGTATGGTCAGGAAAAAAACCTGACCACCTCGGCCATCGCTCGCATGAACCTATTCCTGCATGGCGCGGCGGATTTCACCATCGTGCGCGGTGACACGCTGCGGTCGCCTGCGTTCTTCTCAGGAGACCAACTTGCCACCTTCGACTGTGTGATCGCCAACCCACCTTTCTCGCTAAAGCAGTGGGGAGAAGAGGTGTGGGCCAGTGATCCCTTTGGGCGCAACTTTGCCGGCATGCCGCCAAGCCGATACGGCGACTATGCCTGGGTGCAGCACATGATCCGATCCATGGCTCCAGGCAAGGGTAGAATGGCCGTAGTGCTTCCTCACGGAGCACTCTTTCGCATGGGCGCCGAGGGCGCTATCCGCACCCGGATTTTGGGCATGGACCTGTTGGAGGCGGTAATTGGGCTCGGCCCAAATCTATTCTATGGCACGGGGCTTGCCGCGTGCATCATGGTATTGCGCCAGCGCAAGGATACTGAGCGGCGACACAAGGTGCTGCTGGTGGATGCGTCGCGAGAGTTCAAGTCAGGCAGAGCTCAGAATGAGCTGCTTTCCGAGCACGTGGATAGCATCCAGGGATGGTACAACGCTTTTGAGGACGTGCCCGGCGTGGCGCGCGTGGTGACGCTGGAAGAAATCGCCGCCAATGATCACAATCTCAATATCTCGCGATATGTGGCGCCCGTGGTCGAGCAGGAGACGCTGACGGTGGAAGAGGCAACGCAGAGGCTGCGCGAGAGCGCGGAGGCGGCTTTTGCCGCCGAGGAGCGGCTTGTAGCCATCCTAAGGCAGGAGGGATTGCTGCAATGAGTAGCCCCAGCGCGCTTCAGCTGGACCTGCTGTCTCAAGCCTCGCGCTGTGTGGCGGAAGGCGACGTCGCAGCTTACCAAGAGGTCAAGCGACTGTTTGCAGCAAGAGGCGAGGCAGGCCGAATCGCGTTTCGGCGTGCCTTTGAGCGTTACTATGGTCTCCATGCAGGCGGCGTTACCCAGAGTTGGCGAGATCGCTACTTTGAGCTGCTGTTTGGATTGCACATCCAAGAGGGTGTCGATCCCTATACGCCCATTCTGCGATCTCTGTACGCCATACCGCGTCACAAAGGTGACCAGGCTCTGCAGTTTTCGTTCGTATCCAAGATGGTCGCTATTCACGATGAGAGCTATCCGCTGTATGATCGCTATGTGAGGGGCTTTTTTGGGATCGAGCCTCCCTCGATCGGTGGCACCGACTTTCGCATCGCGGGCTTTGTGGCCCATATGCAGTGGCTGCGCCAGACGTATCGCGCCTGGGCACACGACACCACATTTCGGCAGGTGATTGTATCGTTGAGGGAACGCTACCCATGCCTGCAGACTGCGAGCGTCTCTCGACTGGCAGACATGCTCGTTTGGGCGGCGGGCAAGTTCGGGCTCGAATGCGTGCCAGAGGCGAAGCAGCTAACATGACAGCCCGCATCTCCCAATCCCAGCTCGAATCCTACCTTTGGGGCGCGGCAGTGCTGTTGCGCGGCACCATCGACGCGGGCGACTATAAGCAGTTCATCTTTCCGCTGCTTTTCTACAAGCGGGTGTGCGACGTCTACGATGAGGAGACCGCGCTGGCGCTGGCCGAGTCGGAAGGCGACGAGGACTATGCCCAGTTCCCCGAGCACCACCGCTTTCAAATTCCGCCCGAGGCGCACTGGCGAGCGGTGCGCCAGGTGGCGCGCGATGTGGGAGGCGCGTTGCAGGCTGCCCTGCGCAGCATCGAGATCGCGAACCCCGACAAGCTCTTGGGCATTTTCGGCGATGCGCAGTGGACAAACAAAGACCGCCTGCCAGATGCGCTGCTACGCGACCTGATCGAGCATCTCAGCACGCTGGAGCTGACCCTGGCCAACCTGCCGGAAGACGAGCTGGGCCAGGGCTATGAGTACCTGATCAAGCAGTTCGCGGACGACTCGGGGCACACGGCGGCCGAGTTTTACACCAACCGCACCGTGGTGCACCTGATGACCGCGTTGCTGCAGCCACAGCCGGGCGAGAGCGTATACGACCCCACCTGCGGCTCGGGCGGCATGCTGCTTTCGTGCGTGGCGCACTTGCGCGACCAGGGCCAAGAGTGGCGCAACGTGCGGCTCTATGGCCAGGAGCGCAATCTGATGACCTCCTCGATTGCGCGCATGAACTGCTTTCTGCATGGCATCGAGGATTTCCGCATCGAGCGCGGCGACACGCTGGCGGAACCAAAGTTCGTGGCCGGCGACCGGCTGCAGCAGTTCGATGTGGTGCTGGCCAACCCGCCTTACTCGATCAAGCAGTGGGATCGCGCCGCATTTGCGTCTGACCCCTGGGGGCGCAACCTGTACGGCACGCCTCCGCAGGGCCGCGCCGACTATGCCTTCTGGCAGCACATCCTCGCCAGCCTGGCGCCGGGCAGCGGCCGCTGCGCCATCCTCTTTCCGCACGGCGTGCTCTTTCGCCAGGAAGAGGCCGAGATGCGCCGCAAGCTGATCGAGGCCGATCTGATCGAGGCGATTATCGGGCTGGGGCCCAACCTGTTCTACAACTCGCCGATGGAGGCCTGTGTCGTCATCTGTCGCCAGCACAAGCCAGCGGCGCGACGGGGCCGCATCCTGCTCCTCAACGCCGTGGGCGAAGTGACGCGCGAGCGCGCCCAGAGCTACCTGACCGCCGAGCACCAGGCGCGCATCGTCGCCGCCTACGAGCGCTATGCCGACGAGCCCGGCTTTTGCCGGGTGGTGACGCTGGAGCAGGCCCGCGCCCAGGGCGGCAACCTCAGCATCCCGCTCTATGTGTCGGCCAACGGCGGGGCGAACATGGCGCCCGTGGATGGCCGCGCTGCGCTGGCCGAGGCGCTGGATGACTGGCTGGCGTCGCGGGTGGCGTTGGCCGAGGCGCTGCAGGCGGTGTTGCCCGACCTGCCGCTGCCCGCCCTCGACCTGCAGGTGGGCGATCTGGAGGCTTGCGGCCTGTTTGGCCGCACCGGCTGGCAGCGAGTGCGGTTTGGCGATATCGCCGATAGCATCAACGAGCGAGTCGAGCCCAGCGACGAGGCCGAAGCGATCTACGTCGGGCTCGAACACCTGGATTCGCAGGACCTGCACATCCATCGCTGGGGCAAGGGCAGCGATGTGATTGGCACCAAGCTGCGCTTCCACAAGGGCGACATCATCTTTGGCCGACGACGCGCCTACCAGCGCAAGCTGGCGGTGACAGAGTTCGACGGCATCTGCTCGGCACACGCCATGGTGCTGCGTGCCCGCCCTGAGGCGGTGCTCCCCGAGTTCCTGCCCTTCCTGATGATGAGCGACGTCTTCATGAACCGCGCGATGGAGATTTCGGTCGGCTCGCTCTCGCCCACCATCAACTGGTCCACGCTCAGGAAAGAGGAATTCGACCTGCCGCCGCTGGAGCAGCAGCGGCGCATCTCGGCGGTGTTGTGGGCGGTGGAGGAGGCGGGAGAGCTGTGGATACGCGCATCCGCACAGATCCATGACCTTGCACAAAGTATCGCAGATCGCGCGTTTGCGTCCCATCTGCAGATGCGACACATATCAGCGGCTAAAGCATGCGACCTGATAACAGTCGGCATCGTCGTTAGGCCAGCCAGCTACTACACGGAAGAGGGATCCGGAATACCTGCACTTCGTTCGCTCAACGTTTTCCCTGGGCGGTACGATCTGTCTGATTTGGTCTACCTTACTCCTGAGGGCCATGAGAAGCACCTCAAGAGCGAGCTGAAGGAAGGACAAGTGGTCATTGTGCGTACGGGTCGGCCGGGCGATGCAGCGGCCGTGACAAAGGATGTAGCTGGCATGAATCTCATTGATCTGATCCTGGTCCAGCCAAAACCGATTCTTCTGCCCGAGTACTTGGTCGAGTACGTCAACTCGGGTGTTGGGCGTCAGCAGGTGCTCAGTGGATCCTCAGGCACTGCGCAGCAGCACTACAATGTCTCTCAGTTTGAGCGTATGCAGATTCCGGTGCCCACTATTGATGAGCAGTTGGCTGTCGTGCGGGATACTGCCGCTGTCAGAGAATGCTGGCAGATGAGCGTTGGCGCCCAAGACAGAATTCGCTCAATCAGGAACACGATCTTGTCAATGTCAGTACCGAACAAACTAGCAGCAAGTCAGGGCTAGGTTAAGGATCTCATCGCAGGGATCATGTAGAGCCAACCGGAGGCATGATCAGATCATGTTCTTGTCAGAACTCAAGCTGTGGAACTTTCGCAAGTACGGGGTCCGTCAGCAGGACTCAGGTGAGGACGAGCCTGGCTTGTCCGTCCATTTCCAGCCTGGACTAAACGTACTGGTCGGAGAGAACGACTCTGGCAAAAGCACGATTGTTGATGCCATTCGCTATGTGTTGGGAACCCAGAGCGGCGACTGGATCCGGATCGAAGATGACGACTTTCATGAGGAGGATCGTCAGCGCTCTAGCGAATTCACGATTGAGTGCGTTTTCCGTGGATTCACTACGGCCGAGGCCGGCCTTTTCCTTGAGTGGCTAGGCACAGAACCACAAGAGGAGGGGCGAGCCTATGTTTTGACAGTTAGGCTGACCGCATCCAACAGGTCAGATCGCATTGTGACCGACTATAGGGCTGGCGCAGACACGGTTGGCATCACGATGGATGGCAATGCCCGCGCACTCTTACGAGTGACCTACCTCAAACCTCTGCGCGACGCAGATGCTGAGCTGACGCCAGGACGCAGATCACGTCTCGCCCAGATACTTAGGGCCCATGCAGTGTTCCAGGAAAATGGCGCAGGCAAAGACCAACTGGAGCGGATCGCTAAAGATGCGAATAAAGCTGTCGAAGAGGTCTTCAAGGAAGAAAGTGGAGACGACGCCGGTCAGTTGATGAGCAGACTTTCTGGTTATGTTAATGCGTTCTTTCCAGTGGGAGTCGATCATCACGCCAAGATCACGATCGCCGGGGGTGATCTGGCCGATATCCTGAGACGGCTAAAGCTTGCCTTTGATGAGAGTCCTCCGGGTCTTGGTTCGGCAAATCTGCTGTTCATGGCGGCCGAGCTTCTATTGCTCCAATCAGGAGAATCTCCTGGTCTGAAGCTCGCCCTAGTCGAAGAACTTGAGGCGCACCTTCATCCTCAGGCACAGCTTCAGCTGATCCACTATCTGCAGGAGGAATCAACCGCAGGACAGTTCATTCTGACCACGCACAGCACAACACTTGGCGCAAGCGTTCCGCTCAATTGTCTCATTCTTTGCAAGGGCACTGATGCCTTTCCAATGGGACCGGAAAGCACAAGTCTCGCTGCCAATGACTACCGTTTTCTCCAGAGATTTCTTGATGCGACGAAGGCGAATATGTTCTTTGCACGAGGAGTGATCCTGGTAGAGGGCACTGCCGAAAACCTGCTCATTCCAATGATCGCCGAAATCATCGGGCGCCCCTTGCACCAGTATGGGGTATCAGTGGTCAACGTTGGCAGCACGGCTTTTTCACATTACGCCAAGATATACAAACGCCGTGACGGAAAGCCGATTGGCATCAAAGTAGCCATTGTTACTGACAGGGATGTCAGGCCTCTGGAATACTACAAAGGCCAACAGGCGTCTCCGTCGGTTGATGAGATCGAGCAGGACAAGCGAGATAGGCAGTCAAGACTCTCTGACCTGTCTAGCGACGAAGTCAAGGTTCTCATGTCACCAAACTGGACGCTCGAGTACGAAATAGCCCTTTCTTCTCTCAGGCGGGAGCTCTTGCGTGCCATCCTGTGGGCGGAGAAGTTGGCGAACGCTAGTCCGCGTGAACCACAGCATGGCAAAGCGGACGAGGTCGATAGGGAGGTTGAGAACTGCTTTGAGCGCTGGAACGATTGCTGGAAAGGTGACCCCCGACTGAAGGAGAAGATTGCGTTCGCCATCTATCAGAACACGCTGATCGACAAGGGCATCTCGAAAGCTTTAGCGGCGCAGTGTCTGGTTAATGCGCTTGTTGGGGATACGTCCAAAGGCCAACAGCAGTGGTCTTCCCGACACAGTACGGGACTTACGATAGCCTTCGAGGCCGAACCGTCACTTCAGTACCTGGTTGAGGCGATCTACCATGTGACCGCGCAGAGAACCGTTGCAGATGCGAGTTGAGATTACTGACGACGACATCGCCTATGCTGAGAGCTTGCTTCTGCCAGAGGGCCGCGCTTTCAATGATGAACGTAGGGCATTCATCCGTTGCATGGAGTCACGCGATGTAGTGGCTTGTCCGGGAAGTGGCAAAACCACGGCGCTCCTGGCGAAGCTCCTCATCCTCGCCCGGAAACAGCCGTTCGACCACGGGCGTGGCATTTGTGTTATCACACACACAAACGTAGCTATTCAAGAGGTTAGGCGAAGAGCATCTTCTGCTGCAGCGTCTCTATTCCAGTACCCGAATTTCTTCGGCACCATAGACTCATTCGTCGACCGCTTCTTTGCACTACCAGCATATGTGGATCGTTTCGGACAGCGACAACTGCTTATTGATGATTCCGAGTATTCCAAGCAAGTGGCTAGGCGCCTTGGCAGTGATCTGCTGAAGAACGGGGTGATCTACAATCAACTGAAGGGGAGACTCGAAGGAAAGAACTGGACTGAGCAGCGAGAGATCAGGCGGCAGTTCATCGAGGATCTTGTCCTTCGCTTTGATGGTGACTACGTTACTTATCTGCGGGGCAAAGATGGAGCGACTGTAGTCAAGGGCTCGGCGAAACCAAGCGCGAGCTATGAGTCGATTCACGAGCTAAAGTACGGGCTCCTACAGGATGGCTATCTTCGCTTTCGAGATATCTTTCCTCTAGCAGGTCTTCGTATTGACGATGGGACCCCGGAACTGATCGAAGGCAGGTTTTCGTTTGCGTTTGTTGATGAAATGCAGGACTGCAATGGCGAGCAGTGCCTCTTCCTTGATTCTGTGTTTGCGCCCGAGTGCAGCACAGTAGTGCAGCGCATCGGTGACCCCAATCAGGCCATATACGGGGAGGGGGCAAACGGCACCGGTTCGTGGCTCCCGAGAGCGCCGATGTTCTTCTCTGATTCCTGTCGATGGGGAGATTCGGTCGCACAGCTTCTCTCCTATGCGCGCTTCGATACTAGTATCTGTTTGCAGGGCTCCGAGGCGGCGGCGTGCTTGCCGCCTCAGCTAATCACCTTCGAACCTGGCGAAGAACAACGAGTGTTGAACGCGTTTTCGCGGCTCCTTTATAGACTCCAAGATGTAGTGCCACTTGAGGGTACTTACAAGGCAGTTGGTTGGATTGCTAAGGACAACCGCTCTAAAGGACGGCTGTGCATTCCTGCGTACTTTCCTGCCTATGAGCGCAGTCAGAGGTCACAGCAAAGGCGCTTCAGAAACCTCATCTCTTGCGCCGCCACGGCAATTCAGGGGAGCCGCACATCGACCTGCGGAGCTTTTTACGAGATCATCATGTCGGGAGTGGCCCAGGCGCTATACCATGCACGCATCAAGGACCCGACCTCGGATCGCGGGTACACAGCCCATTCCGCTGCGGAGACCTGGAAGCGCGACCATGAACTGCATCATTACGAGTTCAGAGAGCAGTTGACGGTCAGTTTCCTGCTGGCTCAGAGCTCAGGTCTACTGCCATCTGATCTTTCGTGTCTGGTACGGAGTGCCGTCCTGCAAGTGTGGCCGCTCCTATCGCAAGCCCAGTGGTATCTTGATGACGAGGCAGTGGATCCGATCCTCGCCGATCATTGGGGCAGCGTCGATATCCGCAATAGGTATGTCGCGCCCAACGGGATTTGCATTGATGTTGGCACGGTTCACTCCATCAAGGGCGAAACTCACACTGCGACGCTCTACCTTGAGACAGACTACGAGAACAGTGTCGATGGCAAGAGGCTAGCGGATTTCCTTATTGGTAAACGGCCGTCGGCTAAGCTGGCAGGACCCGTGTACCAGCAGAACCTAAGGGTCGCCCACGTCGCGTTTAGCCGTCCCACCCACCTTGTTGCCTTCGCATGCTATGCGAGCAGTATTTCCAAGCATGAGGCAGCGCTTCGGAAAAACGGTTGGGTGCTGCACACGGTTTCGAGCTTGCTCTCACAGGGGGGAGGCTCATCATGACCTTCACCGAGTCCAACACCGTCGAGCAGATGATCCTCGATGCCGTGACGCGGCCAGTTGCCGGCCAGCCGCGCCGCGTGGGCGAAACGCGCAGCTCGTATCCGGGCGACTCGCTCGGCGACGCGCTGCGGCCCGCTCAGTGGACGTATGTAGCGCCGGGGGGCATCCCACGACAGTTGAGTGACGTGCTGGTCGAGCCCTGGCTGCGCGAGGCGCTGCTGCGCCTCAACCCCGAGATCGCCGCCCAGCCCGACCGCGCCGACGAGGTCATCTACAACTTGCGCGCCATTCTGCTCTCGGTGGGCGCCGACGGCCTGGTGCGCGCCAACGAGAATGTGATGGCCTGGCTGCGCGGCGAAAAGAGCATGCCCTTTGGCCCCCACGGCGAGCACGTGCCCGTCCGCCTGGTGGACGCTGCCCATCCGGCCAACAATCGGCTCACTGTCACCAACCAGTGGATCTATCAGGCCGGGACCATCGAAAAGCGCTTTGACATCGTCTTTGTCGTCAATGGCCTGCCGCTGGTCATCGGCGAGGCCAAGACGCCCACGCGCAGCGCGGTCACCTGGTTCGACGGCGCCTACCAGATCAACCAGATCTATGAGGTCGATGCGCCGGCCATGTTCGTGCCCAACGTGTTTTCCTTTGCCACCGAGGGGCGCGTGTACCGCTATGGCGCCATTCGCATGCCCATCGAGCAGTGGGGGCCCTGGCGCGACGACGATAATCAGGACGAGGGCGAGCTGCGTCATGTGCAGGCGGCGGTGCAAAGCATGTTGCGGCCAGAGGTCGTGCTCGACATCCTGGCGCACTTTACCCTCTATGCCACCGACAAGCGGCATCGCCGCATCAAGCTCATCTGCCGCTACCAGCAGTACGAGACCACCAACAAGATCGTGGCGCGCGTGGTCAAGGGCTATCCCAAAAAGGGACTCATCTGGCACTTTCAGGGCAGCGGCAAGTCGCTGCTGATGGTCTTTGCCGCCCAAAAGCTGCGGCTACATCCGCAATTGGGCAACCCCACAGTGATCATCGTCGTGGATCGCATCGACCTCGACACCCAGATCAGCGCCACGTTCAACGCCGCCGAGGTGCCCAACCTGGTGGCAGTGGCCACGCGGCAAGAGCTGCAGACGCTATTGGCGCAGGATGTCCGCAAGGTGCTCATCACCACCATCCACAAGTTCGGTGAGGCGGGCGGGCGGCTCAATGAGCGCTCGAACATCATCGTGATGGTGGACGAGGCGCACCGCACGCAAGAGGGCGACCTGGGCCGCAAGATGCGCGAGGCGTTGCCCAACGCGTTTCTCTTTGGGCTCACCGGCACGCCCATCAACCGCGCCGACCGCAACACCTTCTGGGCCTTTGGCGCTGATGAGGACGAGCATGGCTATCTCAGCCGCTACTCGTTCCAGGATTCGATTCGCGACCACGCCACGCTGCCGCTCCATTTCGAAGCGCCCGAGGTGCGGCTCAAGATCGACCGCGCCGCCATTGACGAGGCTTTTGGCGAGATCACCGGCGCGCTGTCAGAGCAGGATCGCGATGACCTCGCCCGGCGCGCCGCCAAGATGGCCGTGCTGGTCAAGAACCCCGAGCGCATTCGCGCCGTGGTAGCGCACATGGTCAGCCACTTTCAGCAAAAGATCGAGCCGAACGGCTTTAAAGCCCAGGTGGTCGTCTTTGACCGCGAGTGCTGCGTGCTCTACAAGCAGGCTATGGACGAGCTCATCAGCCCCGAGGCCAGCGCCATCGTCATGACCGCCGCGCCGGGCGATCCGCCCGCATGGCGCCAGCACGAGCGCGACAAGGATGCCGAGGAAAGGCTGCTCGACCGCTTCCGCGACCCGGCCGATCCGTTGCAGTTCGTCATCGTCACCGCCAAGCTGCTCACCGGCTTTGATGCGCCCATCTTGCAGGTGATGTATCTCGACAAGCCGATGAAGGATCACAACCTGCTGCAGGCCATCTGCCGCACAAACCGCACCCTGGGCCAGGAAAAAACTCATGGCCTCATCGTGGACTATATCGGCATCTTTGATGATGTGGCGCGCGCGCTGAACTTTGACGAAAAGGCCGTGCAGCAGGTCGTGTCGAACATCGACGAGCTGCGGCAGCAATTGCCGATCCAAATGGCCAAGTGTTTGGCGTTCTTTGCCGGCGTGGATCGCGACGTGCTCGGGTACGAGGGGCTCATGGCCGCGCAGCAACGCCTGCCGAACAATGCCGTGCGCGACCAGTTCGCCGCCGAGTACACTATTCTGGGCACCATCTGGGAGGCGCTGTCCCCTGATCCCTGCCTGACTCCCTATGAGCAGGACTATCGCTGGCTGACGCAGGTCTATGAGTCGGTCAGGCCGCCCAGCGGGAATGGCAAGCTGCTGTGGCACGCCCTCGGCGCCAAGACGATCGAACTGATCAACCGCAACGTGCACCTCGATACGGTGCGCGACGATCTTGAGACGCTGGTGTTGGATGCCGATCTGCTCGAAGGTATCCTGAGCGAGCTCGATGCGGACGGCAAGGGCAGGGAGATCGAAATCAGGATTGTCGCACGCTTGCGCAGGCACCTGGGCAACCCGGCCTTTGTCGCGCTGGGCGAGCGGCTAGAGCGCATCAGGGAACAGCACGAGCAGGGATTCACGACTAGCCTCGAGTTCCTGAAAGAGATACTCGAACTTGCCAAAGACGTACTGGAAGCCGAGCGGCTGGTCGATCCCGAAGAGGAGCGCGATCGCGCGAAAGAAGCCCTCACGGAGTTGTTCAACGAGGCCAGGAACCTCAACACACACATCATCGTCGAGCGCATCGTCACGGACGTCGACGAAATCGTCAAGAAGGTGCGCTTTGCCGGCTGGCAGGCCACCTCGCAGGGCGAGAGGTTGGTGCAGCGGGAGTTGCGCCGGGCACTGCTCAAGTACAAGCTGCACACCGATCAGGACCTGTTCGATCGGGCGTATGCCTACATCAGGGAGTATTACTAGAGAACAATCAGTGCTTAACGGACAGAGGAGCAATCGATACTCGCTGACTCAGAAGACGAGTCCCTCCTCGGTGATTGAGCGATTGCCGGTGACTCTGCGTTCGAGCACGAAAGCGTGCTCGAACGCAGAGTCACCGGCAATCGCTCAATCACCGAGGAGGGACTCGTCTTCTGAGTCAGCGAG